>Ga0214921_10000023_pt1 | contig 327792 bp, 307 predicted proteins | sample LL1505_MetaG_FD_177992 | JGI IMG/M metagenome (GOLD analysis project Ga0214921, IMG submission 177992) | Freshwater microbial communities from Lake Lanier, Atlanta, Georgia, United States - LL-1505 | ecosystem: Environmental > Aquatic > Freshwater > Lake | place: USA: Georgia | collected... | reverse complement strand
CTAGTTCAGAACTACCGAAACGAGTTAATCGATTACCGCGGAAAGCTGGGTACCTCAACTTCTCGACTTGTGTCATATATGGGCGCGCTCAATATTGGTAAGCTTAACTTAATCGCCGCCTCAAGCGTTATTACCGACGCCGATGTGGCGTCAGAGAGCGCTACCTTTGTGGCAGCTAGCACCCGGCGACAGTCCGCCTCATCCCTCTTGGCGCAGGCGAACCTTGTGCCGGAGGTAGCGCTGGCGCTTTTGCGGAATCTCTAGACTCACTCGCTTATAATTGAACAAAGAGAGCGGCGAGAGAAAAGAGGGGGGCGCCTTCCTTCCCCTCGTCGTTCTCGCTGAACTCTTTGTGAAAAGTAAAAATATATTCGTACAGAGAGCACGGCGAAGGGTTGCGTCATCACTCCTGGCGCAGACGAGCCTTGTGCCGGAGATAGGGTTGCTACTGTTACTAAAGCCGTGGAGCTACCTTCACCTAGCCGTCTATGAACCTGCTTGAGAGGTGGGAGTATGTGTAGTGATCGTATCTAAAGTGTCCTGATTAGAACAAGGCAGCGACCTCCAGGAGTCACCACCGAACTTCGTGAATACGGGCATAAAAGGTGGTATCTTCTTGCCTCCGTCTCGCCTCCTATATTCCCAAAGCGAGGCAATTGGAGCTTAGAGGTATGAAGGAGCGCGGCAGATCCGACGACGACCGACACAACGGCGAGGGCCCAAAGAAGGGAGCCGATCACAACAACGCTCCTGATCGAGACCCAGGCTCCCACTACATAGCTTCTCTTATCAAGACAATAAGGGACCAAGGAGATAAAGCGGGGCTCGCTTGCGCCCAAGCGCTCTTACAGGAGCCAAATCTTACGTCAGGTCAATTTGGAGCCCTTGTGAGCCAAATGACCGACCCGGAGATGTTAAAAGCTCTCGCCCACGGATTCTTAGCAAGTCTGCTAGAGGAACTTGATCTCGACATCTTCGATGGGCTCGAAGCGCTCGTAGCTCTCAATCACAACCTCGTCATCCTAGAGGGGCGTGGTATCGCGGCCGCTCGGGCAGAGGTTGGCGCGGTGTTTGAGATCTACACTGAGGTCCTTACGATGGATAGCGGAATCAGAGCGGTAGTTCAGAAAGGGCTCCCTCCGATGGTGCGCGACCATCTGGAGGAGGCGTTGGACGTGGGGTCTCCCTCGAAGAATCATCACTGGAGCGCTCTTCAATTCCTCTGCGCGCTCTATCCAGATAAGCGATCACTTGAGGTAGCATTTAAGGTGAGCGCTCGGGCGCCAGAGGATGCGGTTCGGACGCTGCCCTTAGAGAGTTTTCAGAGCGCTGTTTCGCTCGTTTCAAACGCCTCTTTCTTTGAAACATTTGATTTCGTCGCGGCGCGCCCACTACCGGTTCTAACCGAGCCATCCTACTGGTTCTACTACGCGGCACTCCTTGGGGTAGCAGAGCACCTTAGCGAGAACATCCAGGGGATCAGTTGGAGGATCTCCGAAGGTAGTGATGAGCAGTGCGTCTTGGCATGCCGAGTGTGCATGGTTGCCGGTAACGACGAGTCGTACGGTTTAAGCGCCGAGATTAGAGATGAGCTCTCGAATGTGTTGGCTGCGGTAGTGACCGCCGATGACGGTGGGGGGAGATCTCCTCGGTATAGGGACCTCGCTCTGCGGGCTCTTGCGCACATCTCCACCTCCATCGACGATGTCAACGAACTCTACGAGCACATCCTGGAGCTGCGAGATTCCGGGGAGGAGATTAAGCCTGAGATGCTCTGGTCGTATGCTACATCGATGAGTCGGCTCTTGCGTGTAGAGCCAGCGCTCCCCCTCTCGCCGGCGCAATCGATTGAGATCTCTCCGCTCGCCTTGCAAGCCATACCAAGAGGTGAGGGAGTGAATCCCCCTTCAGATAGTGTTGCAAAAGTGCCGGATCAGTTCTTTGAGGGGCTAGCGTTTGATCTAGCGGAGGAGCGCAAAAAAAAGGGAGCCCTCGAACTCTGCCGCGGGGTTCCTGAAGGGCTCGATCTCCGTAAGAATAACCCGCGCAGTAGCGATTCTATCGGTATGTTCTTTAAGGACAGAGAGGCGGCCGCGTTCGCTGTTCGACACGCGTTTCTCTGCTGGCACGCCCCAACCGAGATCGTGGCGGCGCTTCTCCCTGAGGTGCTCTCCGCGCTGCAGGCCGGGATGGAATCAAAAAACCTTCTCAATAGGGTAAAGATATTCGACTCGGTGAAGACCTCCTTTGATTTCCTAGCCGCGGTTGCCGCGCGTGACGAGGGAGTAAGGGACGCGTGTATCGCCCGCCTCTCAGTGAGTGACGTGGAGGTGCTGCGTGCTCTCCACATACGGGATGGGCGCGGCAAATTGAGTGCGCCCCCATCGGTAGTGGGAGCGGCGATAGCGTTAAGGGCAGCGATCGAGGATTCAACGACGTGGCAGGGGGATCTCCTACGATGGGCGAGGGAGCTGTCACGGAGAGAGGCCGCCCAACTTGATGAGGGAGCGCTCGATTTTGTGTCTGTGGTAGGTGAGAACCGTCAGGCGGGATCAGCGTGGAAGTTGATTAGCCAGGTGCCTCTGGTCGAATTTGATGGAGAGCTCTTCGCGATGCTTGCCACAGGTCTTATGAGTGATCCCGACCACCTCACCGCGTCGATCCTCGAAGGCCTTAGGTCAGAGAAGGGAGCTGTTCTCTCGCGATCGCTTCTTTTAGCGCAGCTCGGTGCCGATCAAATGACCGATGATCAGAAGGCCGAAGCGCTCAAAGCCACTCACGGACTGCTCGATGAATTTGGTGCCCTTGGCATGGACGCCCTGGTCACGTTTAGTTGCTTAGCCTCTTCTAAAGAGGAGGCGCTAGAGGCCCTGAGCCTTGAGCATGTTGGGATCGATCCGTACTGGCACCTCATCTCCAAGGTGCATGCGGCGGAGCGAATCTTGCGCAACGGCCCGGGGGGTGATGGGAACGCGGGGCTAGAGGTGTTGATGGGATAGGGGTTAGCGAATGGACGCGCCCCTACCTCTTCTTATCATCAGGTGATTCAAGGAGGGAGGCATCGATAGCCATCTTTACGGCCTGCTCAACGATCTCCTTTTGGCTCTTCGGTATCACCCCCTGAGCGGCTAGCTTGGCGGCTTCCTCACTGACGATAGTCATCAGCTTGTCGCGTTGCTCTAACGATATCTTTCCTACAGCTCCAGCGGCGCCGATACCGCTTACCGCCGAGACCTTGCCGACCGCGGAGGTCGCCTTAACTTTATCGACATCGCTCACCGCCTCGGTTGACCGAACGCTCTTGGTGGAATCGGACGCGCCGATAGCCCCAACCTTTTTTTCTTTGTCTTTATCTTTTGCCATCTTGCAACCCAATTATTGAGAGCGTCCCTTTATTCTATCACGCTGAATCTACCAATACATCCGTGAAAGGTCCTTTCCCGCCATTCGTCTTGAATTTCGATACGAGCGCTTTAAGCCCCGGCCTTACCTTCGGCGTCGGCGCGGACTTGCCCTGCGCGAGGCTCTTCTGCAGATAAGCCATAAGTACTTTGTGCTCACGCATTACGTTCAGACCATCGGTCTCCCACTCGGACGCGACCGTCCGAAGCGAATTGCCATCCCAGTAAACTTTATAGAGGAGCCACTGATGGACGGGCTCAAGGCGGGCCATCACCGTTACGACTCGTTTGTAGTCAACCAACTCATCGGGGGGCGGTCCCGAGGCGATCGCCTGTTTAGTCGCTACGAGGCTCGCCCCGATAAGGAGCTCTCTTACCGCCGCGCGACAATCGGAGTCGTCACTCCCTGAGCTCTCATAGACGGGGAGCTGTCCATCGCGAAGCTCGGGAAAGACTCCATAGAGTTCAGCCGAGAGCTCGCGAGCGCGGGCTTCGGCCGCGGGTCGATTCGCCATTCCCCTCGACCACCCCTTCGATTTACGGGCAGCCTCGGTAGAGGCTTCGTGAATTCTTCGGCGCGCGTACCCACGAAACGGGATACCTCGGGCTGGATCGAATCTCCGAGAGCAAAAGATCAGAGCCTCCATGGCGGCGCCATCGAGACCATCGAGTCGCCAATCGAGGTTCCAGCCGCGAGCGACCGAGCGAGCGATGCTCTCCGCCCATCCATGGTTCTCTACAACCAGGGCGTTAGCCTCCTCTTCAGTTAGGCGGGTTGATTCTGAGGGTGTTTTATCCACGTAACTCCTCTGTGGGGGAGGCGATTCGGACGTCCCCCGTTAGAGAGGGGTATCGGCAGGAGTTGGAGAGAGGGTTAGCGGGATTATTAGCGCATAAAAACACAGTAAGATGGGTAAGTTGCGGTGACTAGGTTTTTTTCTGAAGCACACCCTATCCCGGGGCGGACTAGTGGGTGTGTGTGGGACGTAGATGCCCGGCACATTTTGAGAGTTGGAAGGACCAAAGGTTTTAAAGCGTAGAACGAGGGCCGACAATCATGACCGCGACAGCAGCACACCAAAGCAAGGAGAATCGAAAGAAGGCAGCTAAGACGGCGCGTGCCTTAAGGATAGCGGCAAAGAAAGGCGCTAAGGTGATTAAGCTCGCGGCGGCTCGTCGAGCCAAGGCGACGTCCTCAGCCCCAACCCCCGCTCAGCAAGAGGCTCTGATCGTTAGGTACCGACTCAAGGCTCGTAAGCTTGGAAGGAGCATCCTCCGTCGGTGGCACTCCAGAATGGACATCGATGAGGTTGATAGTCTCGTTGACCTCTCACTGTGTGAGGCGGTGAAGCGCTTCGATCCAGCGAAGGGGGCGAGCTTTATGACCTTTTTATTCTATCACCTCAAGGGGAATTTGGTCCGCGCTGTGACTTCAGCCGCGACAGCTAATTCGATTCCGATCTTTAACTCGGACCACTCAGAGCACGTTCCAGCTGAGCCTAACCATTTCTTTGGACATCAGTTCCGGGCCCTCAATTCCGTTGAAGTGGCTGAGGCTGTGGCGAGTCAAGATGTTCCGCTTCCGGATGAGATGTTATGGCGCAAGGAGCTTCACAGCGCTAGCTCCGAGGCGTGCGAGAAGCTTGATCCCCTTGAGAGAGAGATCATCAAACGCATCTTCCTCCAAGAGCAGCAGATCATGGATATAGCGGCTACCCTCGGCTACAGCCGATGCCACATCTCAAGAGTGAAGAAAAAAGCTCTCGAGACCCTACACAACGAGCTTAGTAGCTCGATGAACCACATCGATCTCGGTAAGAAGCCATCGTTTGAGGACGATTCTGATAGCGTGGCCCCGCTCAGATTAGTCAACCGTCGACCGATCCACCGCCGTCGTCCGCGGTCAAAAGGCGCCAAAGCAGATCGATACATTATCGCGGAGGCCGCTTAACTCGCTGGCCCTCTCAGGCTGGTTAGTTATCGGGGAAATTTTGGTGGAGTGGGGCGCGCCTTTCTCACCACGATTGAGTACCGGGTTATCTCGGTTCCGGGAAGGCTAGTGGGCACAACCTGGACTACCTCGCCCCCGAGCTCGCGTATCAATCCCTCGCAACCGAGCATCTCCTCTTCGTATCCACTTCCCTTCATGGCGATGGCGTGACCGCCAACCCTCGTGAGGGGGAGAAGCCACTCAATTAATTTCGGAAAAGCGGCGACTGCTCGCGAGACCACAACGTCGTAGCGGTCGCGGTGCTCTTTGGTGCGAGCGAGCACCTCAGCTCTCCCGTGCAGTCCGAGGCAGTTTGACACCCCTGAAGCCGCAGCGGTAAACGCCGCGAACTTAACCTTTTTAGCTGTTGCGTCAAGAAGGGTCACCTTGGCGGCGGGCAAGAGCGAGGCTAGGGGGACTCCGGGGAACCCCGCCCCCGTTCCAACATCGATGATTGAGAGGGGGCCTTCGGCTGAGATAGCCTGAAGAGCTGTGAGAGAATCAAGGAGATGGAGAGTAACGTAATCCTCTCGAGGAATGCGGGTCAGGTTGAAAGAGCGGTTGGTCTCCTCTAGCGCCTCAAGGTATCGGATGAGTGAGTCTATCTGGTTCGGCGAGGCGGCTAACCCGAGCTCTTGTATACCAGCTTGTAATCTCTCTCGTTCACTACTCATAGACACGCTCAGCCAATAGAGCCCACGGTTTTCCATGGTATCTGAAAAGAAAGACCGTTCCAAATGGGGCCGAGTGAGAGTGCGCGGGTAGGTCCAACTCGGCGCGGATAGCCTCAAGGTCGCCCGAAAAAGCGCGCTTCTTAAATTCAGTGCGGCTGCTCCACCCGCGTGCGGCAAGCGCCGCCCTGAGCTTTCTGAGCGAGTATGGAAGGTCCTCTAAGATACGGTAGGTGGTGAGGAGCTTTGATGGACTGGGAGGAGTATCAGTAACACCGTAAGCCACCTCCGGGGAGAATAGTCGCACCCCTCTATCTCGGAAGAAGAGATCGAGGTGTTGAGAGCGATTAACAACGCCGTGAGCCTCAACGATAAAGCCCGTCAGGGTTTCAGCGAATCCAGCCTTGTCCGCTATCGAGGAGGGTGTCCATCGCTCCCCGCAATCGGTCACTACAACACTTGAATCCGCGATCGAGCTCCCAAACCAGAGGGTCTGCTCCAAGCACTCCTCCCCATATCCGACAAATTGCCGAATCCAACCCTCCGGGCACGGCTCAACGAAGAGCCCGGGGCTGACTTTAATCGCTCGGAGCGGAGCCGAGGTAAGATTGTAGAGGCGGGAGAGGGGGGGCGAGTAATCCTCCCCATCACGAACCCGTTCACCCGCCGACCGTCTTCTCATGGGGTCTGCGAAGAAGCCGTCAAAGTCAGAGGAGGAACCTACTACAGTTTCGGATGCCTCCCCGACAAGGAAGGAGACGTTTGAGATACCGAGGAGTGATAGGTTTCGTCTCGCCAGCTCTGACGCCGCGGGATCGGAGTCGATCGTTGTAACGTGCCTGGCAGCGCGCGCCAGGGCGGCTGTGTCAGACCCCGTGCCTGTTCCGATCTCAAGAACGTGGTCGCACCCTTTGAAATACTGAGCCCGATACTCGGCGATGGAGCTTCGCGAGGCTTGTTGAAGGAGGCTTACTGAGAAGTGTCCCTCTTTAGCCCACTCGCCAAGCTTCTCCGCGGCAGTTCGACGAGCTAGGTGGGTTTCAACGGCTAGATTAAGCTCCGTCACATCGGCGCCAGGGAAAGCCTTTCGGAGGCGCATCACGAGCGTAGCCGCATCGAGTTTCTCTGCACGAGAAGTGAGAAAGGAGAGGGCTTGGTCGTAGGTGACCCAGGGGGCCAAAGGCGCGTTCAAGGTTATCTCGTCTCTTTAAATAGGATGCGAGTCGATCACGTTCTCCAGGGTTTTCGCTTGGGTGTCAAGCTCGGACGGTACCCTCCGAGCGGATTAGCCATCGGGGTTCTATCGAGGATTTCGATCATTCGGCTCCGGCCGCGCCGCCCATTTCTTAAGGGCGCGCCCGAGTTGAGCTTCAAACTCCTTAGTAGAGAGGCTAAAAGCGGTCTCAAAGGCGATCTCTTTATCAACTCCCTCCCTTAGAAGGAGGAAGTAGTTCGCCATGGCCGGAAAACCGTACTTCTCGGTCAGGAGTCTGCTGGCGATGAGAGATTGAGCGTAGGCCGCCGGAACCATCTCCGCCTTAAGCTTAGTAAAGCCACCCTGAAGGAGCTCGAGGCTTACCGGTTCATGAGTCTTAAGCCAATCCCGGAGCGCGGCCCGGAGCCCTGGATTCTCGCTCCCCTCGAACCATTGAGCGAGCCCCTCATCGATCCACCCTGGCAGGTGGCCGGACGAGAGCGCCGCTAAGATCGCGTGAGTGTACTCGTGCCGAAGTGAGCGCTGTAGGTTCTCAAAGTCGACCGGCTGTCGAGTTCCTAACGGGAGTATGATCTGCCCGCGAAAGAACATGGCGTTCGTCCAGCGCGGGGCGCCGGTGAGTGAGAAGAACTCCTCCTCATCCATCAGTCGAACCGAGGTGCTGAAAGCAGGAATGTCGGTGAAGAGGTCGGTGAACTGTTGGTGAGTGTTGTTGAGCACATCTATCAGGAGCGAAGCGGCCTCAGACCACTGGGTGGGCGAGATGAAGGTAAGGGTGCTCCCATTAGAGAGGCTGACGGGTGTGAAGCGGAGGTGAGAGGGGGAGGTCTCTGGTTGCTGATACCTGGCGCGTGGCGCGGACCCTTTTGACTCCGCTTGTGCCGTTGTTACGAATGGGGAGAAGATAAAGGAGAGCGAGAGAGCTCCAGCGATGCTTGCTTTTCTGACCGTCGCTATCATGGGACGAAACATTACGTTCACCGTGGGTGTTGGCTCCCTTGGTCGGTACGACTTAAACTCGACCTTCTTAAGCTCTCTAGTTCACTGTTAGAGGTCGGCAGTTTTCGGCTCCCTCATGAGGGAAAAGTTGAGGCCTTTTTGTTGGGCTTAACCCGCTGAAATAGCGAGCCTGAGGGGATGACATCCCCAATGGGTTGTTTAGTTTAAGCTAAGGTCTCGTTATTCATGCGTTTTACGGCTCCTGTGCCGGCCGATTGACGCTACAGGAACCTTGTTAAGGGTGCTTTTCTTCAGTACAATAAAGGGTAGTAAAGTTAATAATGTATCGGCGCTCTTCCCGACTTTTGGAAAGCGCTCATTGACCAAAGGGATTTGTATGTCTCAAACAGCAGGATCGTGTAGCAGCGGAAGCGGGGCTAAGAATGCTCCCGTCGGTGGGGATGCGGCTTTCTCGGCAACCGATGAGATGCCGATCTTTCTAACTCCATCAGCGGTAGACGCCGTTTCTAAGGCAATTAAAGAAGAGGGTGAGGAGGGCGACTTCCTCCGTATCTCTGTAGTCGGTGGCGGCTGTTCGGGTTACCAGTACGGCCTCGACTTCGACAAAGAGGAGCGAATGGGGGACCTCGCTATCGATTTCGGCGGAGTTAAAGTAGTCGTTGATCCTGTCAGCGCGGGTTATCTCCGGGGGACCGTGGTGGATTATGTGTCAGGTCTGAATGGCACAGGGTTCCAGTTCAAGAATCCAAACGCCAAGCGCACCTGCGGTTGCGGTAGTTCGTTTAGCTAGTTTCGTTTCTCCGCGATCGTTCGCCAACCGTTGCCGTATTCCGGTGACGGTTGGCGTTCTTTTTATTAGGCCCGGTCTCGTCAAACCGTATTCCCTGGCCGGTAGGGCGAGCGCTAACAAAGAGGGTTGATCCCCTCCGGTAAAGGGGGCAATCCTAAGGGCATCTTATGAAGAACCACACACTCCTCGCCGCCTTGCTCTCTTTGGCCTCAGCGTGTTCCTCTGTGGGGTCGGTAAAGCCGGGCTCGATCGCGAACCTTTCGCACGCTGCCATGCATAACCTAGAGGTCGAGGCCACACCTCAGGAGCAGGCCCGGGATGAGGTGCTGGCAACTCCTACCGAGTTCGTTGTGCCCCTTGAGCAGGACCGATTCGCATGGGAGCGAGCGCGCTTCTTCCTCGAAAACTATGGGAGTGGGGGGGGTGCCTCAAGCAACGCGGTGGTGAAGGTGGTCGGATCCCGTCGGGGGCTGGCGAGCGCCCCAGGTGATTCACGCTACTCCTACGAGGTTTTCAAGGATTTCATCTCTTCAGGATATCGCTATTCAGTGAAGTGCCTTCCCAGTTCAACTGGTGAGGTTGATAACGCCTCACTGAACGCCGGGAACTTCGCTCGGTTTATTCGTGACGGAAAGCTTGAGGTCTCCCTCCTCGCTCAGTAGCCAGAGTCCGTCTCGCTCGGCCTGTTAGCAGGTCGTTTTTCCATAAGATTCTTCATCGCCGCGGTGTCTGTTTCCTATCTGGCCCCATGGTGGCTCTTTTGCTTTGCCAGCCCTACCCCCCAGGATCAAGGGGGCGTGCCCCCCGCGCCGCTTGGTGGTATCTCCCGTTTAGGGTCAGGGACGATAACAACTCCAGAGAGTGGATCTGGTCGCATACGTGACGAGGATCCGATTTGGGAGGGGAGACCGGACACGGTTAGGTATCAAAACGGGGGGGGCGACGTGGCTTTCGAAAACGGTGATGAATTGGTGGAACTATCTGAGATGATGAGGCGTTATGCCCATCTCGTCGTCTCTTATGGCCTTAATGTCCAGGCGGGGCAGTTCGTTCAGATTAATAGTGAGGTAGCCCACCGTGGTCTCGTTAGGGCCGTTGTTGAGGAGGCTTATAGAAGGGGGGCAGGCTTCGTTAACGTGGAGTTCACGGACCCCATGCTCACCCGAGCGCGTATCGTTGAGAGTCGACGGGAATTCTTGCGGGATGTTCCGGCATTTTTTGCCGCGAAGTTTAACGAGATCGTCGATGTCGGTGGCGCAAATCTAAAGATCCTCGGCCCCGAGTATCCCGATCATATGATTGGACTCGATCCGGAGGCCGTGAATGTGGTTCGAAAGGCCTCATACTCAGCCGCAAAACACTTTTACACTGATGGTATAGGGCGCTCCCGGGTGCAGTGGTGTGTCATCGCCGCCGCTACCCCCGCGTGGGGTGAGCGGGTGTTCCCCGAGTTGAAGGGGGCCGCGGCCGAGGAGAGATTGTGGAGGGAGATCTTTAAGATCTGCAGGGTGGAGAGAGCGGATTACCTGGAGAGATGGTCGCGGCATAATGTGGCGCTCAAAGAGAGGGCTGGAATACTCAATCGACTCAAGATTAGAGAGCTGAGATTTACCGGGCCCGGTAGTGATCTCGTGGTAGGACTCTCCCAGCGGTCCATCTTTAAGGCGGGGGTGGACCGTACTCCAAGTGGTCACGACTTCTCGCCGAACCTTCCCACCGAGGAGTGTTTTACCACTCCTGACTGGCGGCGAACCTCTGGTGTTGTTAGCGCGACACGCCCCTTTTATGTAAATGGCAACCTCATCAAAGATCTGCGAATGTCCTTTAAAAACGGGGAGATTTCAGAGTTTTCGTGCAGCGAGGGGCGCTCCACATTAGAGGCCTATCTTACTAGCGACTCGGGGGCTCGACGGTTGGGAGAGGTCGCTCTTGTCGGCACTGACTCTCCTGTTTTTAGGAGTGGGGTGGTCTTTCAGGAGATTCTGTACGATGAGAATGCGGCGTGTCATATCGCGCTCGGGTCGGCCTACAAAGGGTGTCTCGAGGGGGGAGGGGCGTTGTCTGACGCCGAGTGCGCGGAGATCGGTTGTAACGTCAGCTCGGTGCATACCGATATCATGATCTCATCAGAGGAGGTCACCGTCCGTGGGGTTTTAGAGGGGGGCAAGACGATCGCCTTGATAGAGAATGGAGAGTGGGTTGGGGATCTCTCCGCGCGGTGAGCGGCTCAATCTGCGAGATCGATTCTCGGGCGAGTGAGTGTTGAGCAAGGAAGCAAAAGCGATCTTCTGAAACCTTCTTGGGATCACTCATCATCAAAATAGGGCTTGCCAAGATTTGCAAGCGGTGTCAACCTGCCGTCAATGTTGTTGTGTTCGTTGCTCGCTGACCTCCAAGGCTTGGTGGTGAGTGAGCAACGAACGGAGATAGTGAGCGGGGTTCTGACGCTCCTACAGATGGCAGAGAACCGTTGCCCCTCAGTAGTTGAAGGTGTGGTGTGACGAAGTTGATGATAGGTTGCTCGGTCTTTTGTTCCGCTCTTTCCGTTAGTGAAGTGTGCGGGGGCATAGGCCGAAAGAAGCAGTAAAGATAAAGCTCCGTCACTCGTCTGACGATAGGTAGGCAGGAGCATAACGCCACTCAAATAGTGGGATTTTTGGGTTGTTTCTTTAGAAAAGCCCGGTCCTCGGATGAGTGGTACAAATTTCGGTCAAGCTGAGCTTTGCTCGCTCCAGAGATTCTCTCGAAGGGTGGTAAGTTTGGCTGGGTCGGTAAACCAACGTAGAGGGTGTTCGGAGATTATTCCGTCACCATCAACACAGGAGAAAGAAAATGGCAGCTAAGAAGAAAGCAGCAAAGAAGACAACAGCTAAGAAGAAGACCACAAAGAAAGCAGCTAAGAAGAAGTAAGCTGACTCTTTGCTTTTCTAGGGGCGGTCCCATCCTCTTCGGGGGGTGGGACCGCTTCTTTTTTTGCTCTCCGCGAGAAAAAGAGACAAAGTTTGAAAAAAAGTGCTAACGCAGGCTCTCTTTGAGAGCGGCCAGCCAATCCTCTGCTAGGCCAGTGGCCATCCCACCCGATTGATTCATTCCATAACGCTCCGAGTTAATGCCGGAGACCTTCCGTTGCCTCCCGCATGCTACCCGAGAGCGGAAGTAGAAGAGCTGAGGGGGGCTTAGAGGGGGAAGCGGCCCCGAGAGAGCCGAGGTGGTCGATCTGGGCCTTGGATTAGTTCGAACGCTACGGACCGCGATCGGTGTAAAAAGCTCTCCATCCGCGGACCCCTCAAGAGTAACCCTACAAACTTGCGTTGAGGACGCTGAGAAGGTGGTTCGGGCGGAGAAGGTGCCCGTGGAGCGGGGCGATAGTCTCAAATTCACTTCGCTGAGGGGCTCGGTTGAGAGGCATGATCCTGAGCTCGATATGAACTCCCGGACGTCGCTCTTCGTGCGCTCCGAGAAGCGGTTGTTGCTGGGGGTAATGGCCGGGTTCATGACGGAGTTGCGAACATCATCATGGACGGCGCCCAAATTGTGGGCGATCTCGTGAGCGGCGAGAAAGGGGTGTAGGGCCGCGCTAACCGAGGCGGATAGCCCAACCCCGTAACGCCCCCCGGCGGTGCATACGCCGCCGATGTAGGCGATGCCGATGGTGAGTCCCTCAATCCGTTTACCGGTGAAGAGGTGACGGACGTCAGCGGGAGATGAGGACGCGAAGGGTGATTTGCGAAACTCCTCCAAGAGGGCTGACGCTGAAATAGTCGATTGATTTGAATTGCCGCTCGACGAGACCCTCTGGGAGGTGACTTTAATCCTTATCCCGAAGGAGGATGAGTAGAGGGCATCGGTCGCGTTAAGGACGGCGCGAATAAAGGAACTCGATTCTGACCCGTGACGGAGAAAGAATTCGTAATCGGCGTCGGTGGCGACCTCAAGGACCTTTTGGGGGGAGTAGGGTCTGATACCATCACTGAAGGGGGAGATGGTGAGAACCTTTAGGCGTCGGGAGGTGTTAACTACTGGAGTGGCTGCGCTAGCTTCGTGGAGCGCGGAGACACCACACGGAATCGTCGTAGACGGGACCCGATAGAGGCGGATTTTTGGTGAGGTATGGGAGGTCGCATGGCTAAATGATATGGCCACCGGTCGACCTGTCCTCCTACTACTAAAGAAGATCCACCCACCACCCTTAAACGAGGAGAGCGCGGCGAGACCAGCGGCCCCCTGCGGAGAGTGATATCTTGCGACTCCCGCGAAGTGAGACTCCCCATTTTTAGGGGCAAATGAATAATTTGGTGTGAAGACATACCGACCGAGGCCCTCTTCGGTCCTTACAGTTAGGTGAAGAGCACCTTTACCTGACGGGCTAAATAGCTTGACCTCTCTTCGTGGGGCGCATGTCGCGCTATCAGCGAGTACGAGCCCCCCGAGGATAGCTGTAATAAAGAGCGCCGGCGCCACCTTCTGCCAAATCATATACAGCTTTCTCACACGTGAGGGTCAGCTTCTGCCCTTAAGGGGATGTATCAGACCCCATGAGGCTAAGGAAGGGGGTTGTGGGGTAGGGGAAAGTAAAGTGTAGCGGGGGGGACAGGAGCGCACTAAATGAGTCCGGAGTAGACTAGCTACTGAGCTGGAACGGAGAGATTACCGGTCGAATCCGATCCCGAGGGAGGCGTTTTCGGGGCCAACTGTCTCGCTTCGGAGTCGGGCCCCAAAGAGTTGACCAGCGGCGAATACGACGCGTGGGGACCAGGCGTCACTGCCGTCGGGACCATCTCTTACCGGTAGCGCGAGATCAATCCGGGCGATCCCTCCTCCGGAGGCACGCGGAAAGCAGAATCGGAGACCTACACCGACATCGCCGTAAAGTTCGTCAGTCATGATGCTACCAAGAGCTTGGCGGGAGGCCCCTCCGATATCTGCGAAGATGGCGGTTCCAACGCTGACAAGTTGGAAAACGTCGTCGGCGATGTGAGAGCGCTCCTCGAGGTTAAGAACTACCCGCTTATCTCCCTCAAAGGTATTTATCTCGTATCCACGAAGAGCGTTATCCGCCCCGAGCAGAAGTTGGCGGTCTCTGTCCAAGTTCTCTCCGAAGTCGACGAAGAATTGGCTAGCGAAGGTATGGCGCCCAAAAAATCGCTCGCCTATGTAAAGGTCTCCCAGTACCGAGTACGCCTTCCACTCAGTTCTTACGATCGTATTTTCGACCTTGCCACTGTCATAATCGTAGCGAGAGGCTCCGCCGACCTCCCCCCGAATAAATGAGGCGTTGGAAAGCTTCCACCCCTTACTGCGGTTTGCGGTGGCGATGGCGACGTTGTCTCTCGATCCAAGGGTTCGAGGAGAGATGTGTAAGTTAATGAGAGACTCATCTCCAAGGTTGTAGTCTTCTACCCGGTCGAAACGGTCGATGTAGTTCATCGATATGAATTCGGGGTGGATGGTCTGATACTGGAAGAGGGGACCGCTGAACCGCCGATCCTTAGCAAGTTCATTTGGGTCGTTACTTACCTCCGCTGGATTGAGGTCTAGGTCTGCGTAATCGCTCTCGTCGGCCTGAAGAAAGGTGGCGTCTTGGTAACTGTAACCAACCGAATATCGTTGCGAGAGGATCCACTGTCCCTTGTATATACCAGTGTAGGGATCGTCCTTGTCGGCGGGCTTTGCGCTGGGGCCCGCGAAGGTATACAAGGCGGACACGTTGCTCAGGTGCTGCCGATAGATATATTTTTCAGTTCCAGCGTCCCATAGTCGGCCGACGGTATCTGAGCCCGCCCAGTCAAAGGCCCAGGAATCCTTCTGCATCAGGCTTCGGAAGGGGAGGCCGAGCGCGACGCGACCGGTCTTTCCATCGTTTCGGTCCGCCCCCGCCACCAGGAAGTTTTGGCGCGTGCCTAAAAACTGAGGATCTTGAACGATAGCTCCAAAGCTGTTTCGAGACGCATTCTGCTCGTATCGGGTCTCAAGGCGGGTCGCCTTACCCAACAGATTTCCCTCTGATATCCCTATTCCGCGATTTCTCTGGCCCGTGCCTGAGGAGTAGCTCAGGTAAGGGATCAGGGTCCAGCTGTCCCTCGCTTCGACAAGGACGTCGACAGCGTCTCCATCAAATGTGGGAGTTATCTTAATTTGGCGGAGAAACCTCTGAAGCCGCAGGTTGCGCGCGGTCTGTTTGAGGAGGTAGGGGTCGAAAGTGTCACCCTCTCGGAATAAGAGCTCAGTTCGAATTACTCGCTCCTCGGTGGTTGATTTTATGCTGTTTACAACCCCGTAGGCGTCTCCCTTTGAGTCCTCAAAGATCTCCCCAACCTTAATAGTAATCTTCCTGATGTAGCGCTTCTCTCGGTGCTGCGAGGGTGCGGGTTGCGCAATCGCGGTGGCGGCGAACAACGTGACTAGAGAGAAGAGGGCGAAGATTCGCGGCATGCTTAGAACTGCGGTTTGACCCTATTTTTGGGCTCACACTTTGGATGATTGAGCACCGATAACTTGTTCAAATACGTTACCCCGTTCTCGCTTTATCTTACGAGCCCCTATTTGAGGTTATTGCTGGGAGGTAAAGGGGAAGTTTAAGACGGAGTCAGTGGCGAGGGGGGCGAAAGATCGCCTCATAGCGGTCGCCGATTAGGGTAGGAAAGGGGCATGTGAGTGGGGTTTTCTGGGCTGAGCAGTAGATATTCCGCTCCGCTCAACCCAAATGGTCGCATGGTTTAGGGACTAGCCCTGGTAGGCGGGACCACACTTTTATATAGCTCTGATTTCATTGACGTCTTTTGCACGGGTGGCTATCCTGCGCGGGATGTCCGCTTGGGCCTTTTCTCGAAAAATTGCGATACGCTACCTTTGGAGTAAGAGGGCTGAGGCCTTTATTTCCATAATCACCGTTATCTCAGTTATCGGCGTGGCTATCGGCGTAATGGTGCTCAACATCGTCATGTCAGTTATGACGGGGTTTGAGCAGGAGCTGCGAGAGAAGATTGTAGGCACCGATTCCCACATCGTCGTTAGCAGCTCTGGGGGCTCAGGGATCTTCGGTTGGCGAGAGACCGCCCAGAAGATAATGGCGGTCAGAGGCGTCACCTCCGTTTCGCCCTACACCTATCACCAAGTCTTAATTCGCTCGGACACCCGGGCGGCGGGTCTCTTAATAAGGGGTATTGAGGAGGGGAGTGCCTCAGCACAGCAGGTCGCGCGCTACATCCCGGCTAACAGGACACTTCAACCGTTGTTCAATCCGGCGCCGGTTACCGTACTAATGGCTTCCGGAGAGGAAACTGAAGCGAAACTCCCTGGGATACTTATTGGGCGCTCCCTGGCTCAAACGCTCGGGGTGTTTGCCGGGACCCCGGTCTCGATTCTCTCTCCCCAGGTCACATCAACACCATTTGGGCTCGTGCCCTCATTTCGTCGCTTCGTTGTTGTTGGCGCTTATAGCTCCGGTCTAGTGGAGTACGAGGGTGGCGTAGCTTACGTCAGCCTTGAAGAGGCCCAAAAGTTTTTCGATATGCAGGGTGGAGTCTCTGGGCTCGAGGTCCGCGTCCGAAACATTAACGAAGCGCCGGTGATCGCTAAGGAGGTGCTCTCCGCCGCCGGGGGCATTGAATCGGGGCTGACCGTGCGAGATTGGACGGTTACCAATAAGCCTCTATGGGACGCGATTCAATTGGAAAAACGGGTCTATTTTATAGTATTGCTCCTGATTATTGTGATGGCGAGCTTCTCTATAGTGACCACGCTGATCATGATAGTTCTCGAAAAAAGAAAAGATATCGCTGTTATGAAGACCATAGGCGCCTCCACGCCAAGTATCAGTAGGATCTTTCGCATTCAGGGGGCTGTAATCGGGGGATTGGGGACGTGCATCGGTCTTGCCCTAGGGTTTGCTGGGTGCTGGGCTCTCAAGGAATACGGGTTCCCGATTGACGAGAGAATCTTTCAGATGTCGAAGCTCCCGGTGGCCATCGAGCCCCTTAATTTCGCCATGGTCGGCATAGCGGCTTTTTTTATATGTTTTGTGGCTACCATTTATCCAGCCCGACGGGCAGCGAGTCTGGAACCGAGCGAGGTGCTTCGGTATGACTGACGCGAAGGGGGCCACATGAAGGTAGAGATTGAGAGGCTCTCAAAGCGTTACCGGGACGCGGATAGGGAGCTGACGGTGATTAACGATCTCTCCTTCTCTTTTCCGGAAAAGGGGTCGGTCGCCATTATAGGGCGCTCAGGTACAGGAAAATCGACTCTCATGCATCTCTTGGGAGGTCTCGATCTCCCCTCGTCCGGTTGCGTCAAGTACGGGGGAGTCAATCTTAGCGCTATGGCGTCCGACGAGCGGGCGGCGTTCAGGGCTAAAAACATAGGTTTCGTTTTTCAGTTCCATCATCTCTTGCCGGAGTTTTCAGCGCTTGAGAACGTTGCCTTACCCCTCGTCATGTCCGGGATCTCCGACGGGGAATCGAAAGAGGCGGCGGCTGCCCTTCTTGAGAAAGTAGGGCTCTCGTCTCGTAAAGGGCACCTTCCTTCTCAACTCTCAGGGGGTGAGCAACAGCGGGTAGCGATAGCCAGGGCTCTCGTCGCGAAGCCACGAGTAATTCTCGCCGATGAGCCAACGGGCAACCTCGATATTGAGACAGCGGCGGGGGTGCAAAAGCTTCTTCTGGAGATGAATCGAGACCAGGGGAGCACTTTGATAATCGTCACCCACAATCACGAGCTTGCGCGAAGCCTCGATACCGTGGTGGAGATGCTTCCGGGTGGCGAATTGGTGGATCGGCGTAGCAATCAGGGTCAATCATGAGACGAGCGATGAGAATCAAGTTATCGGTGCCACGCGTGTGCGCTCTATCCATTGTGTCGCTGGTTCTGGCCATAGCGTCAGTAGAGGGCGCGCGGGCCCAGGAGGGGGAGGGTTACACCATCTCTAAAGTAGTCGTAGACGGAAATCGCCGGATTGATAGTAGCGCCATAGAGCTTCAAATTAAGGGCTCCTCTGGGCGTGTAACGACCGCTCAGATTAATGAGGACATTAAAACGCTCTATAACACGGGCTTCTTTGATCAGGTGTCGGTTAGCGTTGTTAGCGATCAGGGGGGCGCTCGGGCGCTTAAATACTCGGTCGTGGAAAAGCCGGTAGTAAGAAAGGTTTTGATTAAGGGTAATGAAGCCGTATCTGAAAGTGACCTCGTTGATATCCTAAAATTTGACGCCCGCCGTTTTGTCGATAAGGCGAAGATACAGGCGGTTAGTCGAAAGGCGGTCAGTTACTACCAATCTCAGGGTTTCTACGATGCTGAGCTGGATTACACGACCACGCCTGTGGGAGAGAATGAGGTGGATATCACCTTCGTCGCTAAAGAGGGTAAACGCTACCGAGTACGAGAGGTTAAGGTACAGGGAGCAAAGGAGCTTGATGAGGATGACATGCTCTCCAAGATCCAAGTTAAGCCATATAAGTGGTGGAGCTCCTGGTTGTTCGGCACTGGTCGAGTCAACACTGAGATGACCGATTCGGACAAACAGATCCTGCGCCAATATTTGATGGATAATGGCTTCCTTGAAGGGGGTGTTGGAGAGGCCGTCATCGAGAAACAGGAGGATGGTCTGCACGTTTCCTTCGATGTTACCGAGGGGCAGCAGTATAAGATCGGAAAGATTACGGCGTCGGGGGATCTCGCGAAGAGCTCCTCCGATTATACACTGGAGGGAATTACTAGCGAGGTTGATGAGGTATTCAACGCCACCGAGGTCAGAAACGATATCTTCACAATAACCGATAAGTTCTCCGATGAAGGGTATGCCTTCGCTAACGTGGTCCCAAACACCGCGATAAATAAGGAGGCCGGCACTGTCGATCTTGATTTCTCCAGCACCAAGGGGAATTTGGTCCGTATAAATAAAATAACGGTTTCAGGTAATGAGAAGACGTACGATAACGTCGTGCGGAGAACCCTCAAAGTGGAGGAGCAGCAGCTTTATTCAGGGACTAAGATCAAGCGAAGCCAGACTCTGCTTCAGAGGCTGGGGTACTTTGACGAAGTGTCGATTACGAATCAACCCACCAGTGATCCATCTGTTGTAGATCTAGATGTTAACGTGAAGGAGGCTACGACGGGGAGCTTTAGCGCCGGCGCCGGCTATTCGACGAATAACGGAGCGATCTTTAACACCCGGATATCTGAAAACAATCTTTTCGGAACTGGTCGAAAAGCTAACCTGAACCTTGATTTCGGTTCACAGGTCACCAACCAGATCATATCTTTCGATGATCCCCGAATCAATGATTCGTATGTCTCGGGTGGGCTCGATATCCTGCGTACCACCCGGTTGTACAATGACTTTAGGAGGGAGCTGGCTGGAGGCTCAATCACTTTTGGATACCCGGGAGAGCGAGTCTTTGGTGAGATAGCAGAGGACCTGCAGCTCAGCACCAAGTACGAGCTGTTACGGGTGGATATTTACGATATTGACGATGACGCCGCTCAGTTCGTAAAGGATTCAAGTGGGAAATCCACCTCGTCAGCGGTCACGCCGAGCATTACTCGAAATACTATTAATAATCCGATGAACCCGACCAAAGGTTCAAAGCAGGTGCTCTCCGTGGAGTTTGCGGGGCTTGGTGGTGACCAGGATTTCTATCTGGTAGAGGCGAGAAACTCTTGGTTTAAGCCGCTCGTTGAGTCTTCGTACGGTGACATCGTAATCTCGGATCGGACATCGTTCGGATATGGAGAGAGTTTAAATAACGATCCTTTTCCACTCTTTAGACGATACTTCCCTGGAGGTATCAATTCTGTGCGAGGGTTTAGGAATCGAACGCTTGGCCCGGTCGACGAGAACGGGAAGGAGTACGGAGGAAGCAAGCAGATCGTAAACAACCTGGAGCTGATCTTCCCGTTAGTGAACTCCGCTGGTTTCAAGGGGGTAGTGTTTTACGACGTCGGGCAGGCCTACGATGATAACCAGTCGATTACTGTTGATGAGTTGAGGCAGGCATGGGGGTACGGCTTTAGGTGGGCATCACCGATGGGACCGATTCGGGTCGAGTTCGGGTATCCTCTCGACAGGAAGCCCGGCGAGAGCGCTGTTCAGACCATGTTCTCTTTCGGAGCGCCACTGTAGCTCTAGGCTTGATTCTAAGGTGACCTTATTTTAGGGCTAGGCTCGCTGTATTGAACTTCCGTGGGCCTCGACCGGAAGATCCTTAGCCTCCTCCTCGTGCTCGTAGAAGAGTTGGTGACGTGGGCGCTTCCGGAGCAGGGCAATAGTATCGTGGTATCCCTGTTCCATCAGAGCATTCATATAATCGGGGTCGAGCGCTCCGTAGGACATAACTTCATAGGCGAGATCCTCTCCCAGCTTAGCCTTCACGAGGGTGAATAGGGGCCACAGTGCCCCGCATGCGTCCATAAATTTCCGGTGGGAGTTTCCGACCGAGGCTTTTAAGAGCGGGCCAAGCGCCGAAGCGGGTCGAATGGTAAGGGTTTGAGGGGGGCGGAAACAGAAGGTGTCTGACTCAGCTGGCACCTCCCACTTGGGACGGGTGTCGTGAGGCTCTCCGTAACGGTCAAACCACCAAGAGCGACCTGAGATATCAATAATGATAATCCGATGAGCGCCGAGGCGCGCCGCGGGATCCGCCGGGACGTTCTGCGATATACCTCCATCAACAAGGCTAACCCTGCCGCGTTCAGTGTCGATCTCAACGGGGGGTAAGATTGATGGAAGGGCGGCGGAGGCGAATCCGTGCTTGGCCGTCAACTCATGCACATAACAGATATCAAAGGTGGCTCCATGCATCTGCTCTCGTGGAATCTCCTGGTGTGAGCTTAAAAAGAGAAGGGGCTTCCTTGTATCCCCCTCAAGGGTGGTCATGACGCCAACTGATTTCAGCGTGGGCGCCCGTCCCTCAGGGGTCAGTCCGCCGTTTGATTGAAGCGCGGCGTCGAGCTTTTCACGGAGCGGCTCAGGATCAAAGAGAGCGACCTTTGACCCGTGGGGTCCGGGGGCGAGGTATTGCTGCGCCGCTATCCTTATTGCACGCAAAAAAGCCCGAGTGCGAGTTCCGGAGAAGGTGTTGCTAAAGGTGCGCTCTCGCCAGAGCTCCTCAAGCATCAGGGTCGAGTGTTGAAAGTTGGTCTTTAGTCCGGCGGCAACCACTAATCCATTCACCGCCCCGATGCTGCTTCCTAGGATTATTGAGGTCCTATCGAGATCCTTCGATATGACTTGACCGAGAGCCTTGAGAGCGCCAGCCTGATAAGCCGCCCGAACTCCACCCCCCGACAGAACGATTCCCAAGTCGCTCTCATTCGGCTCTAAGGAGCGGTGAAATTGTACAGCTTGTTGTTCCTCTCCTTGTGGGCGCCTCTTCATACCTCAATGGGGAGGTCTAGCCTTTTATTTAGGGTCGGCATTTAACCAATAACCTTAATATTTACAGGTTATTTACCGCGTAACCTACTTATTTTGATGCCGGCCACCCCCGCTTCAGTTCACCGCGTTTAGTGATTCCATGCGGTTGGCAACTCGGCAGCGGGAGCCCATGTGAAGGATTGATAGGCACCCCCACATAAGGATCCTCGCCCTTCGCCGATTGCACAAGAGTAAACGTACGAAGATCTCCTAAGCTTAGAGTTGTGGGTGTAGCGTGCCGGTCGGTGAATGGCACCTCTCTCACCCCTATGGTAGGCTGCGGCGGTTGTGACTGCTAGTGGGAGGTCATGGGAGCTAATAGAGAGGTTATTACGGTCGATGGAGTTTGCGCCTCGGGAAAGAGCGCATTGGCTAAGCTCCTTGCTGAGCGCCTTGGATTCGCTCACCTAAACTCTGGTCTCCTGTACCGGGCAGCGGGGCTCCTTGTTTCTCAGATTAACGGCGTGATCGATAACACTCACGTGGGCAAGTTGGTGCGGGACCACACGATTGAGCTCCGCTACGACGGAGCGAGGGGGAGCCACATACTCATTGACGGGATCCAGCGCGATTCGGAGCTGACCACTCAGGAGATCTCTCGCCTCGCTTCACAGGTAGCCAAGCTACCATCGGTTCGCTCTCATTTTGTGGACATTCAGAGAAACGCCTTTGCTCCTCTTGGTGTCGTGGCTGAAGGGCGGGATATGGGAACCGTGATCTTTCCCAACGCGCAAACTAAGTTCTTTGTGAACGCTGATATTACAGTAAGAGCGAGCCGGCGCTGTAAGCAGCTCGCCGATAAGGGTGAGATCGTTCCCTTAGAGGAGATACAGGATGGGTTGGCCGTTCGCGACCGCGAGGATGCCACCAGAGACGTCTCTCCCATGAGAGCGGCCGAAGGAGCGGTGCTGATTGATAACTCACATGGGTCGCTTGATGAGGTCGTTGAGCGTATGTATCAGGCAGTCCGCGCGAAGCGCCCCTAGCTCGCCCTACACGACGATCCCCGATTACTAGACCGGTCTCCCTACTTCTTGCCGTGTGCGCAAGCCTTCGCTTCGGCGTGTCCCTTATGGTGGTGACATGACCCCTCGCCACACGTGCATGTGTCTCCCCCTTGATGCGCCTTGCACCCCTCGCAAGAGCACGACGCCTCCTTGCAGTCACAGGTGTGGCCACATCCAGCTTTTTCAGGTGTCGGTTGAGGGGTTGGCGCGCACGCGCATACGCACACAAGACACAGAGCGGTCAGGAAGCTACGAATAACCATAGGGGTCCTATAAAAGTAATGACTGTGAAAAGCCTACCGCTGTGGTTCCGGGCGAGCAAGTGGTTTGTTATGCCGAGGCGGGCCTGGGGTGCTCTACCTAGAGGATGACTACCGCGGGGCTTCGGTCCCAAGATTAAGCACCGTCGCTACAATCCCCATAACGATATTCGCGGACCATGCGGCCAACAATGGAGGGAGTAGTTCGGCTCGCCCCATCGATATACTAAAGGAATCGACGGCATAGTAGAGAAACGCGATAGAGATCGCCGCGAGCGAGCTCTTTGCCATGCTCCCTGAGCGCGCCGGGAGGAGACTAAACGGTAGAACGATCATACCGGTTATGAAGATGACGAGGGGGGCAGCCATCTTACTGTAAAGATCGGGTTGGTACTGAGTAGTTGAGATGCCGTTGCGCTTAAGCCTCTTAATAAACTTTCGAAGTTCAGAGAAGCTCATCGTTGTGGGGTCGTTTCTCACATCATAGAAATCCGAAGGCACCTCTCGAATAGGGAGGGGGAGTTCGCGAAAGTTCTCCTCTCGCACAGGATCGGTCTCAAAGTGGTGTTGGCGCACATTTCGCATCGTCCAGCCAAGGGTGGGGTCGACCCACTTTGCCTGCTCGGCGTCTGTTCGTCGAATAACCCGCCACTCTTGATTGATGTCCAGTTGGGTAAAATTATGAAGGGTATTTGACCGAGAATCGAAGAGATCGAAAGAATAAAAGTGGTCCCCTTGACGCCACCAGAAATCGGATTGGCTGTACCCTCCTTTTTTGTCCTTTTTTCGAATGTCTATGTTGTAGAGCTCCTTTTGACGCCGTTCGGAAAAGGGCACGACTATCTCACTGAGTAGGAGGGAGCATACCGAGAGCAACGCTCCGAAGCACATCAGTGGTCGAGCTAGCCACGCCATCGTCGCTCCACTCGCTCTCATCGCGGTTATCTCTGAGCTTTTTGAAAGTAATCCAAAGGTGAAGAGTGTTGAGAAGATTAGGGCCACGGGGAGCATTAAGGTAGCCATCAAAGGTATTTTACAAACAAAATACTGAATGATGAGCCATGCCGACGCCGACTCGTGCAGCACATTATCTATTCGGTCGATAAAGTCGACAACGAGGAAGAGAAAGACAAAAGTGGAGAGACCAATTAAAAAATTCTTGATGAGAAGGGTGAGAATGTAGCGGTGGAGAATCTTCACGCCTCACCCCCTCGTCCACGGAACGCGGCAACCAGGCTCTCGCACAATTGTTGGATGCCCTGTGAAACGGATTGCCATCGTTCAGTGCCTACCTTGTACACAAGGACGGCGGCGACCATCGTGGTAAGAACGTTTGGGAGCCATAACGCTACCCAGATCCGAATCGCTCCACTATCGGCAAGAGTAAGGCCGATCGAGAAAAGCGAATAGTAGAGGATGAACACAACCAAGCCGAGAGTGGCGGCGAATCCAGCACCCCAGGTTCGTTGGGTACGGGGTGACATGATGCCAAGCGCCATCCCTATAAACGCCATCACTACCGACGCGTAGGGGAGGGAGAGGCGCTGCCCGTATTCTATCTTCGCTCGTCGCATTTTTTTAAGGAGCTCTTTGCGGCTTACTACCTCACCGTACACCTCGATACCATCTTCTTGAGGGCTGGCAAGCCTCGTCTTGTAGTAAGCGATGGTCGAAAGGAGCTCCGGACCCCCTAGCTCTCTGGCTACAGCTCCTTTTTTGGCGTCCTGCCGGAGCTCCCCTGGATTAACGCTTAAGCTGTTAGATACGAATTCAGTCCGGGAGTAATTATCATTCTCGGTTTCATGAGCGACCCCTTCGCCCAGAAGAAGCGATATCGTCTGCGTCGCTTCATCAGCTACAATTTTTCCATTCTTCGCGACTACTATCTTCCTTTGAGTGTCGTTGCGTTTGTCGTCAACGATAACCTTTGACATCTCCCCGGTTTGATAGTCGATCTTCTCAGCATAGAGTATCAGCTGCCCAATTTTATTAAACACGCCTTCGGTCAAACCTGAGGTGCTTCGTGAACGAGCTATTTCGAAGAGCGCTTTATCGAGGGTGGCAAAACCCCAGGGGCGGAGAAAAAAAGATACAGTGAGGCCCGTGGTTCCTACCATCCCCGCGAAGATACCAATCGGTATCAGGAATTTGAGGAGGCTCACGCCGCTGGCTCTTAGAACTACCATCTCTGAATCGCCGCACATGCGAGCGAAGGCGAGCATGACTCCGAGGAGAGTTGACATCGGCAGCGCTATCTCCAAAAAGGTTGGAACGATCGCGACGAAAACCTTCGCTATTTGGGAGAACTCAACCCCGCGGTTGACAATGAGAGAGGTGAGGCGGAGCATCTTCACAGTTAAGAGGAGCCCGGTGAAAGTCAGGAGGGAGATGGAGAAGAACGTGAGCACCTCTTTGATTACGTATCGGGAAATTAGTCGCACCCATGTCCTCTCTGTTACTTCTGGAATAACCGATGTTACGAGGGGGTGCCGACCCTGGCACCCACGTCACGATAAAAATTACCTCGTCACCTAGTCGCCGCCAAGGGGTCGTGCGGGAGGAGTGGCACCTTTTGTCGTTATTCGCCAAAAAAAAGGAGAGGCCAATGCCTCTCCTTTTCCGCCGTATAAACATCCGCGGCGAGTACTGCTCTAGAGCAGTCCAGGTCCCTTCCGGAGACGGGCCTCTTCTTTTCGTTGTTTCTTGCGCGACTCTTTCTCCTTGCGCTTGCGACGCTCGGAGGGCTTCTCGTAGTACTTGCGAGCCTTAAGTTCCTTGAAGAGCCCCTCCTTGATCAGCTTTCGCTTCAGGATCTTCATGGCTTTTTCGATGTTGTGTGAAACAACGACCTCCATAGCGCCGGCCCGAGCGCGGTCTCCGGCGTCTCCAGCTGGAGCCGAATGCCGTGGCTCACGAGAGCGCGGTGAAGCGGCGCCTGCTTCCGAAACGACTCCCTCTGAAGTACGTCCCTTGCTTGCTGCTCTATTAGAATCAACTTCCTCGCTCATAGCTCCAACTGTCATTTCAAATACCTGTTTACTACTCCCTCGCCTTGCGGGTTAACCGACAAAATGGGGGCACTTCTCCACTAAAGACCTGAGGTTTCTAGCAAAAAAAAGGGTCTAAAGTAAAGAGATTGGCTCGATAGAAGCCCCTATTATAATTTAAGCAGATCGTCCAAAGGGAGCGTAACGTGCCCGTCTAAAAGGCAGTATTCTCATTGGTAATCAAGTGGTTACGCTTGCTGAAGCTCAAGCAGGGTGATCTCAGGGGGGCAGTCGAAACGAAAGGGAAGTCCGACGACTCCGAGCCCTCGAGAGGTGTATACAAAGCTATCCCCGGTCTTTGTTAGTCCGGCAAGAAAGTCGGGGTTCTGAATCGGGACAATAAGCCCGGTTATGCCAGGCAAGCGGACCTGGCCCCCATGAGTGTGTCCACACAGCGCAACATCGAAAAGCGAGGGGTCATCCTTCGCTAGTTCGGCGACGTAGTCAGGGTTATGACTAACAAGGATCCTGGTTCGCGGCGATGCCTCTCCTCTGGCTGGGGGGCGCGCTGGGATACCGGTGAGGTAATCTTCGACTCCGAAGAGAGAGATGCTCTCACTTCCCCGAACGATAGAGAGCTCCTCGTTAAGCAGGAGTTTGATAGTGGGAAAGTCCCTCATCGTTCGGTGGAACACGTAGGGGGAATTCCAGTTGTCGTGGTTTCCCGCCACTCCCACGATTCCATCCGGAAAGGTGAACTGAGAAGTGAGCGTGGCGAAGTCTCTGAATGCCCTCGCCGCGGTTTCCGCTCTGGAGAGATCAGCGTAGTCCCAGTTTCTGACCGCTCCCGTGATCCTCCAGATCGGGTTATCGCTCACAAATATGTAGTCACCTCCCAGAACAAGGAGGTCAATGGTGTGCCGCTGTAAAGTCTCAAAAGCCGATTCAATCCAATCTTTCGGCACCCACATCCCAAGGTGCGGATCAGTCACAAAACCTATTCGGTATCCGTTGAACGCTCGAGGAAGGTTGGTGAGTTTTATGGTGAGCTTCTCAAGCACCGGGGAGCCGGTGTAGCAGGAGTCCGAGCGGATATCATAGGCGAGGATGCCAGCCGCTAGGCTAGAGGATGCGAGGGCTGCGGACCTGATAAAAGCGCGGCGGGAGAGCATGCCGTATCATACGTCGCCTGAACGCAAAGTGGGAGGTGAAACCTGTGTTACCGCTCTAGGGCCGGCCAACTCGAAAGCCCTGAACGGTCATCGCCCAACCACCCGCGCGAATCCACGCGTACATGGCCTCAATGTCGGGATGTCGCCTCTCAAGTTCCCGGAATTGGGGTCCGTGCCACCTCCTCTTTCCACCCTTTACCGCGATATCGCCTCCAATCGCGGCGTGACACAACTCATGGTAGAGAACGGCGTTAATCCACCGGCAGGCGCTGGGTTGGAAAAGTTCCCTAGCCACTAGTACGCGCCTCTGTAAGAGATTACACGAAGCGAGGACTCGACGCTGCCTCCGACCACTCCAGTTTACTGAGTAGGAATCGAGATCCGCTCGCCCGGGGAAATACTGCGAGCGCAGGCCCTTCCAGGTAGCGAGGAGAAACTCGTTACTCGCGGCACTTTCAGAGGAAGAGATGGCCCGCCGCTCTCGCCCGCTCTTCGTCTTGTTAACCGATGGTCGCCCTTGTAAGAGCGATCGTATGATTTTTGTGACGCTCATAGACCCTTTACCCTACAGGTCGTCGTCTTTGAGATCGATAAAAAAGATGCCGGCAATAAAGTCCGCGAATTCATCCACGCACACGCCTCCGTAGGCGCCGGCTACGAGGAGGTCCGCTCCAACGCCAAATTCACCGGCGCACACTGAACGGTCCTTCGACTCGATGAACGCGGGGCCGACTCCCAGCTCATTACTGGCCTCTACAAGTATCGGCATCTGACGTCCAAAATCTCCTACTCTAAGGGAGGCCGGCGCCATCTGCCGGTAGCCGACCTGGCCGTACTTGGTGGCTCGGACGACAGCCCCAAAAGAGGGCCCGACACCGACGTCGATCCTAAAAACATCGATCAGATCGAGGAGTCGATTCGGAAGCCACATCAGTACTTGCGACCACACGGGGGTGCCCTCGTTGACTTGAGTGGGCTCAATCTCGCTCCATCCTTGCTTGGGGCTTGTAGGCACGAGGTCTCGAGTGCTTCCACCGTAACGATCTTGCGCTACAGCGTAGTTAGAGATTGAGATAGTCACGATCAAGAGGATGAAAAATAAGGTAATTTTGCGCATGCCGAGACGATACCATCCGCCAAAGGAGGGCGGAACTAGAAATTACTTCCCGGCTCAGTAGTTTCGCTAAGCCCATGCCTCCTAGAACATTGGCTCGCGCCTTCCAAAGCTCTAAGGGGCCGAGATTAGTGCCACCAACTCGCTGTGGTAGGTCTGGGGAAACATATCCAACACGTGAACGGTTTTAAGTTTGTAGCCCCGCTCTGCAAGTGCTTGAACATCCCGGGCGAAGGTTGGGGGGTAACAGCTCACGTATATAACACTCGGGGATGTGGAGGGAGAGAGGAGCTGGCACGGCTCTAAAGCGCCGCTTCGGGGTGGATCAAGGACAACAGTGGTGTCCGGTGTGTGCTCCTTAAGCCACTTTTCACATCCATTTTGGAAGAAGGTCAAGCGGTCCGAGATGCCCAGGGCCGCCGAGCGCGATCTGCCGAAATTTACGAGGTATGGATCGAGCTCCACAGCGGTTACCGTGTGACCAGCCATGGCAAGTGGGATCGAGATATTCCCGCTCCCCGCGTAAAGATCGGTGACCCGTGGGGTGGTCACGTTACGGCGTATGTAATCAATCATAGCGTCATTGGCGAGCCGATTGTTTTGAGAGAAGTGACCGACCGGAGGAGCGTCTACCGAGGAGGAGTTTGTTCGATACATCGCCTTGTGGCGATAGTTCACCTGGAGATTGAGCCCCTTTTTCTCCAGGGCTTTGAAAGCTGATTTGGGAGTCAGAGTTGAAAGCCCTTGTTCATTTCTCGGGTGAATCTCCAGAGCGATGAATATCCCCTCATCGTGGTCCTCTATTGTTACCGTCTCAATCTCAGGAGCACACTCGCGAAAAAGGTCGAGGTTGTCCTCAAGGCAGTGATTGATGGCGGGCGTTGAGATCGGACACTGGGTTATTTCGACGATAGATCTTGCGTGCTTCCGGTAGAGTCCAAATTCCCCCTTTTTATTGAGGTGAAAGGACATCCTACGTCGGTAATGAAGGCCCGGTAGATCAGGCGCCAAGATCGCCACACCCTCATCAACAGTTATGCCCCCGTGAATTCTTAGAAGGTCCTCAACCATGGTTGTTTTGAGCGACCTTTGCGTCGCCAGATTTACGTGCTGCAAGTCGCACCCACCACATTGACCGAAGACCGGGCAAACTGGGGTGACCCTATCGGGCGAGGGATTTTTAATTGATGAAAGGGAAGCGTTAACGAAGCTCTTCTTGTTGTGGGTTATGACGGCGACAACTTCCTCTCCCGGTAGGGTATACGGGATAAATGCTTTTTTGCCTCGGTGCTCCTCCGGCGATGTAATTGTGCCGACGCAACTCCCGCCTGAGGCTAGGGCCGATATGGTTACTTGGATTTCAGGGTCTTTTGTCGGGGGATTCGTCATTATTTGGGGAAGGTACCATCGCTGGACATGCAAATAAAGGCGCATTGCCCCGAATACCTAGGGCACAATGCGTCTTGTTGAGATCATGCCTGAGTGTTACGAAATTAGGGGTTTGCGACGGCGTTAGGCCCTTTAGTAATAATTCGCGTCCTGGGTCGCCGTCGCCACACGACACAATCGTAGCGAATATTCAGACCATTCTCATGCAGGCACTGAAGCGAATCTTCCCCACTATCTCTCAGCGAGCGGTTGAAAATCTCCTTCTAACCGTCGTGGCAATGGCGCTGTATTCATACTCACTATCCTCTATTCCGCCACAGATTCATCATTTTGAGGGGTGGATCGATTACCAACTACTCACCATTCAACAGGGTTGGATGGCGGTATGGAATGAATACTCCCAGCTTGGGCAGAATGACACGAACGCCGCTGTTCGGTCGCCAGCGTGGTTGGCGCTTATTTTTTTCTCAAAGATGATTTTTTCCAATGATCTTGTGGCGCACCGGGTACCGAGCGTACTGCTCACGGCGCTTACGCCGGTTCTCATGGCTGAGATAGCTCGACAGTTCTACCGAAAAGATATGGCTTTCGTCGTTGGTTTGGTCACAATGGGAAGTCAGCACCTGATGTTCCTGGGGCGTATCGGAGGTTATGTCGGACCGACCACAACACTTCTGGCGTTCATCATGTTGTGCGCTATGAAGATCGCCTGGGGAGATGAACGGAGGGCATGGTCCCCGTTCCTGCTCGGCATGGTGTTGATGCCGATGTTCTACTCTACTATCCGGTACATGTCTTTGCTGGGGGTAGGGATAGTGGCGCTCTCGTTCGTCCGATCCAGGCCTTTTAGGCGAAGACACTGGCTGCCGTGCTTGGTGTGCTCGCTTGTATTTCTTGGGTATCTTAGTTTGTTCGCTCGTGGCTCCTTGAAGGACACTTTCATAGAGTTTTTTGGCGCTCGTGGGGAGCAGTACTTGATAACTCACCAAACCCTCGGGAGTGGTGGTGAGCAAGGAAATACTGTCGCTGACCGCTTGCTGAGTGTTGTCACAAAAAAAATTCCGGAGAATTTCTCTAACGTTCTGCCGAATTATTTGGAAGGTAAGCGCTTCTTTGATTGGCATTATCAGGCGCTCTATCACACAGTTCACACCTGGTTGGCGCGCCTCTTTTTCTTCGGGTTTGGAGTGGGGCTATTTTATTCATGGAGCAATCCCAGATATCTGCTCATGATAGCTTGGTCCATTCTGGGGTGGTTTCCGCTCCTGTTGACGACCGGGCTTACTAACAACCGGATGCTGGTTGGCATCCCAGCCGATATGTTCTTACTAGTGACGGGGGCGGCTTTCTTAGGCGATGTCGTGATTCGACTTTTCGGAGCCTGGTCAAAGCCGATCGCGCTCACCGTCATGATTGGACTGGCGAGCTACGTGGTCTACTTCTCGTTCTACTATTTTATTTTTGATTGTTTGCGGTTTTGCCACCTCTAAGGTGGTACGCCGTCCCTCGATGAGAAGGGGTCTAGAGATACACCAACGTCTCGCCCGGGTTTCTGTCGTTTAATCTGAAGTGGCTCACTGCTGTGAGGGACGATAGGTACGTATGAACTGCCGCTTGAACGCGACCGGTACCAAGTCCGTGAACAATCCGGAGATCAGAGAGGCCGTGGAGTAACGCGGAATCAATCCACTGGTCGAGTAGACGTATCGCCTCATCGACAGTCTTTCCATGGAGATCAATTTCACGTGAAGGCCTCGTGGTTGCTTCGACGGACGCGATCGTGGCGCGCGTTGTGGGGAGTTCCTTTGGCTTTTGGGCAGGGGTAAGCTCGCCACTAGAGCACGTGATCCTAAGGGAGCCCACGCATACCCGATAACGGTCGTCCGCTAGGCGGGTTTCGATGAGGCCCGTTCTATTCAGTCGGGCCACTCGCACAGCGGCGCCTTCTTTAAATTCTTCCCGTGTCATCGATTGCAGCGCTACTCTGCTAAACGCAGCAGGTGGTAGTTTTTCTTTCCGCTTCTGAGGACAGCGAAACCCTTGGTTAAAATCGCCGTATCCTTGAGTTGTAGTGCCTCATTCGTGATCCGCTCGCTGTCGATGTATACACCTCCCCCTTGTATGAGCCGGCGAGCCTCCCCCTTTGATTTAGATACGGTCGAGCTTAGAAGCGTAAGTATGTCGAGAGTCTCGACCTGGGAGCGGGTGATGGAGCTGGATGGCGCGTCATCAAATATCTCAAGAATCTGGGCGTTCGATAGCTCTGATATCGAACCACTGAAAAGAGCCTGAGCGCAGCGCTGAGCGTCCGCTGTGGCCGCTGAGCCGTGGACGAGGGCACACACTGAGTCGGCCAGAAGCTTTTGGGCCTCCCGTCTCTCGGGAGAGGATTTTAATGAAGATTCGATCTCGGCGATCGTCTCTCGCGTCTCTAATGTGAATACCTTGAGAAGATGTATGACCTCCTTATCACTCACATTGAGCCAAAACTGATGAAACTTGTAGGCGCTGGTCAGTTTGGGATCGAGCCACACGGCGTTCCCCTCTGATTTCCCAAACTTTTTACCGTCGCTGTTGGTAATGAGAGGGAAGGAGAGAGCATAGGCCTCGCCATTTACCTTTCTCCGAATCAGCTCAAGTCCCGCGGTTATATTGCCCCATTGATCGGACCCGCCGATTTGCAGCTTGCAACCCCGCGTCTGAAAAAGGTGGAGAAAGTCATTAGCTTGCAGGAGCATGTAACTAAACTCGGTGTAAGAGATCCCATCGCCCGAGAGGCGTGATTTCACCGCATCTTTAGCGAGCATGTAGTTGACGGTGAAATGCTTTCCAATATCCCGTAGGAAGCTCAAGAATGATATCTCTTTGGTCCAGTCTACGTTGTTTACGACCTCCGGTGAACACGAGAGTCCAGCGCGAGTCCACAGCTGATCGGCTTGGTTCTTTTGTAGCTCGACGTTTGCGGCGACCTGCTCTAACGGTATAAGGTTTCGCTCGACGCTCTTCCCCCCAGGATCGCCTATCATCCCGGTCGCGCCGCCGAAAAGGAGGATTGGCTTGAGGCCGGCTCTCGTCAGGTGAATACTCACGAGCAGAGCGGCAAGATTCCCTACCTGAAGAGATGGAGCTGTTGGATCAAATCCGATGTAGAAAGAGTCACCTGGCTTAAGCTTCGATAGCGCCTCAGGATCGGAGACGTCCTGAATGAGTCCACGCCAGGTAAGTTCCTCTAGAGCGTTCATATTCCCCTGATTTTTATTTATCTATCTACTTTTGCTACCATACAACCCACTGTATGTGCTGGCAACGTATATGACTCACCGTAACCCGAGAAGCATCGAGGAGGCATTGATCGCTAGAAAGAGCGATGGTTCCTTGAGGTCACTGGCGCCCGTAACTGGGATCGTTGACTTATGCTCGAATGATTATCTTGGACTCGCCAGGAGGCTCTCCGACTACAGCCTCCCCGGTAGCGCTCTCTCCGGGCCTCTAGGAGCCACAGGATCGCGGCTCGTCAGCGGCACAACCGAAACCCACGAAGCGATAGAGCGCTATCTGGCTCAATTCCATCAAACCCCAGCGGCTCTTCTTTTCGGGTCGGGATACGAGGCGAACCTCGGCGTGCTTGGATGCATTGGGAATCGGCGCTCGACAATCCTGTACGATGAGTACGCGCACGCTTCCATGAGGGATGGAATTCGCTTGAGTCATTCGAGAGGCTATTCATTTCGGCATAACGATCTTGACGATCTGCGCCGGAAGATAAGACAAGCTCGTGGAGAGGTCTTTGTTGTCGTTGAGTCTATCTATTCGATGGATGGAGACAGCGCTCCCTTAGCCGAACTATGCGATCTTTGCGATGAGATTGGCGCTTACCTCTTGGTTGACGAGGCTCACGCCACTGGTGTTTTCGGAGCTCATGGGGAGGGAAGGGTTCAGGAGCTCGGTCTGAGCGAGCGAGTGTTCGCTCGTGTGCACACCTTCGGTAAGGCTTTGGGGTATCGGGGGGCAGTGATCGTTGGAAGCGAGCTCTTGCGAGACTACCTTATTAACTTCGCTCGATCGTTTGTGTACTCGACAGCCCCAGACGTAGCGACCTTGGGATACATTAAGAAGGCTTATCAGTTGATGAGTCAGGCCGACACGGAGAGAAGCGCTCTTAGAGAGTTGGTAGCCACTCTGCGCGCTCGCATGGACCAATTTCCCGAGCTGACCTTTCTGCGATCGGATTCTCCAATTCAGGGGGTTATTATTCCATCCAACGGCGCCGTGGTTCAGGCGGAAGAGGCGCTTAAAGAGGCAGGGTTCTTCGCGAAGGGTATTCGATCGCCGACGGTTCCGGTTGGGCGCGAGCGGATCCGGATCTGCCTCCACTCATATAACACCATAGATGAGGTCGTTGGATTATTGAATGTGCTTCAGGATAAGCAAACAGGGCGCGCCGCTTATGGGTGAGAGATTCGTCATCAGAGGGCTCTCAACTATATCAGCCTTGGGAGCCAGTTTTGAGGAGATCGCGGAGACGCTTCGTGACTCAAGGTGTGGAGCTGTGCCGTTTCCTGATCGGAGTGATCGGCCAGTGTTCCGTCTTACGAAGCGGGGAGAGACGGCTGTTAGGGAGGTGTCAAGAACTGAGAGGTACTCGAGGCTCGATCGTGTTACTCTCCTCGCGCTGGTTGCGGCACGCGAGACCTTTCAGAGCGTTTTGGACTCTTCCGAGGGAGTTGGGTGTGTATCAATCGGGTCGTCTCGTGGGGCGACGGGCTCTCTCGAGCGCGCCTTCAATCAATTTCTGGCGTCACCATCAAAGATCCCCAGTGATACCTCCCCGGTGACAACTGCCGGAAATATCTCTTCCTGGGTGGCTCAGGAATATCTCTCCAAGGTTCCCCAGGAGCATGGCGCCGGATTGGCGAGTGTGGGGACATCGATGACCTGCTCCTCCGCGTTTCACTCCCTTCTCACGTCGGTGGCATTTTTAAAGTCCGGACTTAGCGATGTAGCGCTTTTTGGAGGGGCGGAGGCTTGCCTGACGCCATTTACCGTCTCCCAACTCGAAGCTCTAAGACTCTACGCCGAGCCAGGCGTCGAGTGGCCGTGCCGTCCGCTTGGTGTAGCGGATGAGGGATTCAGTGGGGTAGTTCTCGGAGAGGGCGCTGGGACGGCGCTCCTGGTTAGGGAGAGCTCCACAATCATGCCTCGAGACCTAGAGCTTATCGGCCTTGGTTGGTCCCTAGAGGGGGTGCCATCCGCTACCGGAGTCTCGCCAGATGGTGGGGCTTTCGAACAATCTATGAGGATGGCGATTCAATCCCTGCGGCCCGATGAGGAGGTAGACACGGTGGTGGCGCACGCGCCGGGTTCAATCAAGGGGGATAGGGCGGAATTGGCGGCGATCAGGCGGGTTCTCGGAGGAGTGCCGATAACGTCTACGAAACACCTGAGCGGGCACACCTACGGCGCCTCCGGAATGATCAGCCTGGCACTAGCCCAGGCGTTAATCGAGGGCATTCCATGGAGGGGCTTCCCGTATTTAACCCTGATGGAGCCAACAGCTCCGGATAGGGCTAAGGCTGTACTTATTAATACGGCAGGGTTTGGTGGCAACGCCGTAACAGTAATTGTTTCTTCGAGAAATCAGCCCTAATTGGGGTCGGGCGGGCCTTCCAGAGTTCTCTCTGTTTTCTCCTCGTTGTGGCTGGCCTTGGGTTGAAAACGACTAGCTTTTGAGCTAAAACTCCCTTCTTTGGATGTATTCCCGACCCTAGCAGAGCCCCTACGTGGTGGCATTTTGGGGGTTAAGATTTGAGGACGTTTTATGGCCAAGGCCGCTAAAGAGACCTTTTTCCTAGTTTCATCAGAGGGAACCGGATTTTTCTATACCAACCGGAAGAATAAAAAGAAGGGAAAAGGCGAGAGCAAGCTCAAGGTTCGAAAGTACGACCCGGTCGCCCGCAAGCACGTGCTCTTCGAAGATAAGAAGCTTTCTAAACTGAAGAAGAAATACGAGGCTTCATCAACACCCGAAGGGGAGAAAGCCGGTAAGTAAGCTGCGCGCGAGATAAGCCGTTTCGCTTACTCCCGCGGGCCAAAGGTTTTCCGGTCCTCGGCCGTGCCGGTCCCCACGGTGCTAGCTATCTCCACAGTGCTAGCTATCTCCACAGTGCTAGTTATCTCCACAGTGCTAGCTATCCCCACAGGGCTACCCGTCACTCTTCACGCCCCTCAACCACTCGCACTTCGGTGTTGTTCTTTGATTGCGGCAAACGCCGTTTAGGGTTATTGCTTTATGCAGTCTAGCGTTGATGCTTAATCCACGGTGGGGGTCGTCTAATGAGTTTGCTTGCTGAGAGCACGGGAATCGTAACCGGAGAAGCCGCGGGGAAATTCTCATTCTCGTCACCCACGTCGACCTCAACTGATGTAGCACCCTCTATCAACTCTACCTCTCATATTCATACCACCGGAGCTGGGGCTCTTTCATCACAGCGATCCGTTGCCGTGGGCGTTTCTCTCCTGGTGCTTGGGTGTGCGGCCATCTTGACCATCTATTCCGGCATGTCGACTCCGATCTTGCTGCGGGTAGCGGGTGTTGTGGCGTTACTCTCCCTCGGTTGTTTAGCTTTCGAGGTAGCGAATCTAGTAAAAGTTACGGACGATCGACGCTCCCCCCTTCGCTTTCTTCCGTTAGGGGGTGGGGCGTTGCTCTGTTTGGCGGCCGTATTCGCCGCTTTCGATATTCGCCCGTCAATGACGATTTCGACGTTATCGCTTCTTGGTGGCCCGGCGCTCGCCGTAGGAACCGCGATACTGCTTCGCGGGATCGTGGCGCGGATATGGGGGGAGGTTGATAGTCAGAGGTCCCTGGTTCCCGGTTTCTCAGACATTGGAAAAGCCATCGCGGAGGGAGAGGTGTTCGCGCTCTCGCCCGGCGTCATCGTGCCAACGGACGCCAGGATTCAGCGGGGGTGTTGTTGTATCCTTGAGAGGTATCTCTCAACTGAGCCTCACTTTCGTGTCAAGGAAGAGGGGGACATACTCTTCGCGGGTTCATATGTTCTGTCTGGAGAGGCGGAGGTCCAGGCGCTCGTGGGCTCCTTTGACTCATGTCTGCGGCGATTAGAGGTCGCGGTTCTCCCGGGACTTCGTTGGGTTGAGGATTCAATAACACGGGATCATGAGAACTATGTGCAAGCCCTCAGCTACGTGCTTCTCTTCTGCGCTGTTAGCTCAGCGATATTTTGGGATGAGCGCGGCGCCGCACCGGCAACGATTCTACTTTCAAGCGGGTCGATCCTTCTCACGGCGATGTTAGGACAGGTAGGTGAGAGTTTATACGCGCTAAGGAGTAAGCTTGTCCGTTCGTGGGCCCAACGTGGAGTTTTAATCAATTCTGCTAAGGCATGGACTGAGCTCAGCTCAATTCGTTCGGTTGCTGTTGACCCCTCGAGGCTAGGGCCGAGCACATCATGCTTTGTGAAGGAGCTTACTCTTCTAGATGATCGGATAAGTAAGGAGGCGCTCTGCTCGTGCATCGGCGCTATTCTAGGTCGCGCAGAGGATAGAATTCTCTCGACTATCGGTGATTACTGTCAGGTAAACGTAGGGTCGATTGCGGCTGACCGAGTAGTCAATCTTCGGGAGTACCCGGGGCGTGGTATATGCGGGTCCATAAAGGGAGTAGAGTTCTCGATTGGCACAGAGGATCTCCTTGTTGATAGGGGAATTTTGATTCAGCCAAGTGAGATGGTTCTCGATAACGATTCCAATGAGCAACTCGTGTTGATAGCCATCGGTGACGATGTCGTAGGTCGGATCTGGATGGGATTTGGTCAGCTCGATAAGGTTTCTGACGACGCTATCTCCCGATGGCCAAAGCGATTGGAGGGGCGTATCGTTGACCCATCTGAGCGAGAACTGTCCGCTGACACTTTACTTGTGAGGGGTGACGAGTCCGACGAGGTCGGCCGTGTGCATTCACCAGAGGTTGCCCTGTTTAAGGCCGATATGCCTGAAGTGCCGGCGTCCTCAGTTGTTACCCTTACAGCAGCCATCGAAATGATCCCAATGGTCGTGAGTGATTGTAGACGACACGTGGGCGAGGTTCTGCGGGCACGTGCCTGGGTCCTATTCGCCACCTTCGTCTCAGTGTGCTTGATATTCGCGGGGGTTGTTACCCCGCTCGTCCCCGTTGTGGCTCTTCCCGTTGTTGTCCTAGCTATATTCCTGTAGGCGGTGCATCGGAGGTCTAGTCGGTGAGAATTTCCCCTCAAGCGAGAGGGAACGCCACCCTTACGGAGAGGGTTTGCCCATCCCAAACTCTCACTTCGAGACACCTGTGCCGCATAAACGACACCACCAGTCACGGGGTGACTAGACCGTGATTGGTAGCGCACCGAAGGCACGTCCGCGGCATCTGAATTGTAAGGGGCGTTGTAATTTTGGAGGCAACAAAATGTCCAACTCAGAAAACCACATACGCATCGTTAACGGCTCAAATCTGTCGACTTCAGTCGTTGATGAGATCGTTGAGACTGAGCAGGGATATGCTCGGGGCCCTGAGCGGGCTCTGCTGGGCGCTCTGTTGTTCGATGGTATTCAAGCGTTCATAAACTATTCCCTTGCTGGGTCACAGGTTGAAAAGGCTCGCTTCGTGGAGGCTTTCAATTGGGTCATGGATACAGGGGCGGAAGAGCCGTTCTCCTTTAACGGCGTGTGTGACGCCTTGGGGGTATCGCCTGAGTGTCTCCGCCTAGGTCTGGCAAACGCCTCAACATCCCTTCTGTACGAGGTGAGTAAAAGTCGCCGTAACTTTTAGGGTAGGTAGGAGACGCTGAGGGCTGACGCTCCCCGGCGGCAAGAAGGAGCGCCCGCTGAGTCGTCGAGCTTGGCGGGTAAGCGCGCGCTACTAGAGTGGGAGCTTGGCAAATTTTATCGAGGGATTCTTTCGAGGGGGTCAATCACCTGTGTCCGGGTCGGATGGTGGTAGGGGAGATGACGCGATACGGTAATTCTCTCCGAACCACTTTGAGAGGTCTTGCAAGCGGCACCTCTCCGAGCAGAATGGTAAAGGCGAGTGTCTTTTGGAGTTCTCAATTAAGCACCCGCACGACTTGCACAGTATTCTATGTAGTGAATTAGTTCCTTGTTTCTCGTCTGTCGAGGTCATTGCTTAATTTAACAGTACATCGTTTATTTCGTCTTAACCTGAATTTCAAATACCGTGGTTAGTTGCACCTCCTAACGGGAATCATTACGTCACCGAAACTTAATAGCCTCAACCCCGGTGGCGTCCTGGGCCAGCAGCGTCAGCTGTTGGAGGTTTGAGCCTTTGTTTAGATAGGCGTTATCCTCAAGAGAATCAGCCTCGATAAACAGCGTGTCTCCCTCGAAATGGTATGCCTGAACCCGGCGCAACCTGTCGAGGAGGCCCAATTGCAATTTCTCATCGAGGTGGGCGAGTAGCCGGTCCCACAGCTGTGGGTTGTTTCCCTTCGCAGGTCCATCGCTCATGAAATCACCCCAAACTTTTGTAACACACCCCCGTCGGTCGGATGATAACTACACCCGCCTCATTGAAGGGCCGATTATCTCAAAAGGATCCAGATGGTAAGCTCGACAGCAGCCGGCTATCTCAGGGCTCCTTGATTGATTATACCGTGGCTCGCGAAGCGATAGAAAGTAACAAAAACTTAAGGGCGCGATATGATGGGGGATTCCTCCCTCATATCGCCATCTAATTTCTTGCCTGCCATAACCACTTAGACTTCATACGCTTTCTAAGTGGTGCGTTTAGTTGTTGGATCTACCCCGAGGAACAACTTATTTTAATTCCGGGGAGGGAGAGCCAGACGCAGCAGAAAGGCCGCCGTTGCCGAGGACGTCGCAGAACAGGTGGACGGTGACACCCCAGCTCTCACCGGTGCCCAGCGCGAACCCAGGGACAGAGCCGCGTACCCTTAAGTTTTTAAACAGGGCTGCTCCCTTATGCTTACAAGCATGGATCGCAGCCGCAAGCGCCTGATCTCTCGGATCGGAGAAAACAAGGGATTCGCCTTCGAGAACACTTCCCTGCGTAGTGCGATTCGCTCTTCTCGTACCCTTAACTACTCCCGTGATGGTGATCTGCCTAGCTTGCGAGTAGTCCCGCCGCTCACAATGGGCCGGGAATTTTTGAGGCAATTTCTCAAACCATTCGAGTTGATCCGCATAGACCGCGTCTCTATTTAACGTAGAGTGATTCTTCCTAAAATACTCATTAAGGGCCCTCATCGCGTCAACATCGGTAACGCCGGCGGGAACGGTGAATGTAGAGACTCCCGTTTTCTTATCGAATGCGTAGGACTTAACCATCTCTTCCGCTATCTGAAGCGAAGTCTTTTGTGCGGTGGTGACACCAGCTGATGTAGACACATCCTCGCCTCGAAGAGCTTGCAGAAATTTTTCTCGCGCCTCAGGAGCAAGCGCTTTGAGCGCCTCTGGCGTCATGGAAGATACTAGATATTCAAGCACTGCGGTCTTGCCTTCTTGTGGCAAGATACCAGCTGCTCCCTTAGCTACCTCAACTGCTGCTTTCGTATCTATTGCTGTGCCAGTCATTGTACCTCCCTCCGAGCCTTACTCTCTTCAACTATCGAAACGAGGCGTTTTGCTATCTCAATCTTCTCTTCTATGGAAAGCACGGGAGATGCTCGAAGCGCTGCTATGCGCCGTAAGATCTCAGCTACCTCATCCTCGGTTTTCGTATCGTTTTCCATAGCTGCGCCATTATAGGACTAAATCAATCTATAGGACTAAATCAATCTGTGCGCTAAGCAACGATGTCCGAATCTGTCGGTTAAAGTAGGAAATGTCTCGATCAAAGCGAAGTCCCGCCGTAGCCCCAACGGGGCGAAGGAGGGGGCCCAACCCCTCCGTGCGGAGGGGACCAATGAATCGATCGACTAAGCCACCGCGTTGCTAGAGGCGAACTCTCTTAATTGGGCCTCAGCCTGTCGGCCAATCGCCTTACGAAGGCTCTCACTGTCGAGGTCTAAAGCCTCACAGATAAACTTGAATGAAAGGGGGGCGTCTGTGGGTTCCTCATCCATCAACCAAGACCGTGCTCCTTCACGCACATCACCCTCACCACCTACGAAATCGTGGATCGCCCGTTGAAGAACCGCTGCAAGTAATCGCAGTTCGGGGATCGCAGCGCCTGGAGTAGGAACATCTGAATTAGACCAGAATTTCATACGTCATCGTCCCATCAAAAAGTAAAATACCCCCTCACTAACGCCAATGAATCCAACTAATCGCGGAATCAGTGTCACTAGGCTCGGGTCAGATTTCCTAGTCAATTTTGACTACGAATAGAAACCAACGAAAATATCCTCAGGGTGACTCTCGTCAGCACTCTTTACTACCTCAGTGGGCTACACTACTCAAAAAGGTAGTCCAACTGTTGCGGTTCCCGCGAGAAGGCCTAAAAAACGACCGTCTATAAGCAGGATGTTGTTTTACGTTCCTCTGGTCGAGCGCGACATCCGCTTGTTTAGGAGCGGCAATACTGTCGCGGATCAACACCCGGCGAGTCCCCCGTTCCTCGGCTCCTTAACGCAAGAGACCACCCCTCCATGATATTCACCAAGGGATGATATTGACTAACGGCGCTGTCGGAGCTGTTTCGCGGAGGTTCTCACGTAAAAGAACCAAGTGCCTTCAAGGATTAACCCTGAGCAAAACCGGACCCGCACTGTAATGCTTCGGGATCTCGTAGGTCAAGAACTTTTTTCTGTTGTGGTTGGATAGTCGTTTCAACGGCGTTTAAGTAGCGGCCTGGCTGCTTAAATTTCGCTCTATTTGGCTGTTTTTAGCCCGATCAGGACCCACTTACTGGTCAAATTTTGCTCCATTTGAATGTGTTCGGCTAGTTACGTATACTTTCTCGGCGGCGAAGGCGCGTGCCTTAAAAGGTCGCTTAGTGAACGTCGAAGGGATTGGGTTCGGGTGGGGGAATGAGGGGCTTACAATGGGTGTAAAAACACTCCGTCCAGGAAGAGGGATTCGGGAGCTTTTCCCGTTTTTCACCGAGGGGCCCGGTGGTTGCTATCTCGATTCGGCCGCCACAACTCAGAAGCCGCGCCAAGTGCTAGATTCCTTGCGTGATGTGCTCGTCAACCATAATGCCAATGTTCACAGAGGCGCATATCGGCTAAGCGCTGTCGCGACGGAGATGTATGATGAGGCTCGTGGAAAAGTAGCGGGCTACATAGGAGCGAGCGGACCAGGCTCCATAGTGTTCACTCGCGGAGCCACTGAAGCGATAAATCTAGTCGCTTATGGCATAGAGCATCTGCTTCATCCAGGCGACGCGATTCTCCTAACCCTGCTCGAGCATCACAGCAACATAGTCCCATGGCAGATGCTGGCAAAGCGCCGCGGTTTACGTGTGGCGTTCACCGAGATCTCGGAGCACGGCGAGTTTGACCTTGAGGATTTCACGCGAAAGCTTAAAGAGCTCAAGCCGAAAGTGGTAGCCGCCACCCAACTCTCAAATTCTCTGGGCACTGTTACCCCGATTGAAGAGATAGTTAGGCGCGCTTCGGCCGCTGGGGCGCAAGTTCTTGTCGATGGCGCCCAGGGCGTCACCCACCTGGGTGTAAACGTGAAGGAGTTGGGGTGCGACTACTACGTTTTTTCCGGGCACAAGATGTACGGCCCGACTGGAATAGGTGTTCTCTACGGGCGCCCCGAGCGACTCGAGTCATTAACTCCGCTGCTCGGCGGGGGAGATATGATCTCGTACGTGAGCACTGAAGGGTCTGGCTGGGCTGAGGTGCCACAGCGCTTTGAGGCGGGCACCCCGGCTTTTCCAGAGGCGATCGCCCTGGGGGCCGCGGTCGATTTCCTCTCTCGTTTCTCTCGGGAGGATCTCAACCAGCACGAGGTTGAGCTTGTGAGGGGAGCGATCGATTTGCTCCAGCAAGAGAAGGGGATAACCGTGCATGGGCCCGGACAGATTGGAGGCGCGCAGATGGCCGTTTGTTCGTTTTCGATAGATAATGTGCACCCCCATGATTTCGCGACCATCGCTGATACTTATAACGTTCAGATCCGGGCCGGGAACCACTGTGCCATGCCGACGCTCAAGAAGCTGGGTGTTCCCGCCACGGTGCGGATGAGCTTCGGCGTCTACTCTTGTCGAGAGGACCTCGAGTCGGTTATCGGAGCTGTGCGTGAGGCGCGAAGAATGTTTGGAGGATAGGTGGCCAAGTAGTTAGGCTGAGCTTTGGGCGGTTCTGTTGATCCACGCGATCGCGCAGAAATTGTAAAAACCGTGTGTAATCGCGGCGGCCGCGAGCGAGCCCGTAACAGCACACTCAACCCAAAGCAGGGCTCCCACAGCTGTGTACAGCGGTATCATTCCCCCATATCTCCGAAAGTTACCGATAAAGTGAACGCACGCGAAGGCGAGGCTCGTTAGGATTAGCGCTACGCTTGTGCCTAGCCAGGAGACGATGAGGTTGTTCAGCGCGCCTCTGAAGAGAGCCTCCTCGCCGATACCAGAGAGGACCCCGATAATCAGGGCGTCACGAGGTGGTATCTGTTTGCACAGTGGTACAACGACCTCTCTACTGAATCTGGCATAGACCGACGAGGGGTTGAGGAGAGCCCATCGCCATAGGAGCGCGTTGCCGACCAAAAGAGGTATCGCCGCTAAAAGCCCGATCCATGTATAAAAGAAACCGAGATTCCATCGCAGCTGTAATCCGGAAAGGAATGCGATCCCGTATGAGAGAATCACGAGGGCGACTTCCGAGCTAACGGCGAGCGATACTATTGAATTTTTAGTCATCGGGGTTCTCGCGAACAGCTGGTTAATTCAAGGTAAATTATTCAGAGGCGAATCCGAGGCAGTCAAGAATTTTGTAACTGGCTTGTAGGAGGGCTTCCCCCAGGGCACTTTGAAGTTCAACTGAGAAGGCATAGTGCGCGGTGTTGCTTGCGACACCTTTCTCCGTGCATTCGCGCACCACTGAGCCATTCTCCGAGAGCGCCGCGAATAGGGTCACGGAGGCGGTTGGCTTTCTTACGAAGAGGAGATCGTAGCCATCAAGATCGGCGCTGAGGACGGAGAGCTTTAAAGACCTTGGGGAGGACGTGGACGACTTGGTAAAGGTGTAGCCGCGCAGGCCGCCTGCTACTGAGAATTGAAGTTCGGCATCCGTCTCAATGTTTGGGTCGTAGATGCGTGAAAAGGGAATAGCGACGAGCAGGTACTGAAACCCGAGTTTTTCCTTACTAATGTTTCCGGCGTCTATAGTAAGGGGTACGGATCGTTCAGAGAGACTTCTAAGCTTGTCGAGGCCAGAGGGTGCCTCAAGGGCCGGCAGGTGCGTGGAAAAACAGGCAGTTAGGCTTAAACATAGGAAAGTCAGGAGTATCGAACTAACGGCTTTCATGCTCATTAACCTGTAAAAAGCCCGATAAAGACTTCAGTACGGAGGGTGTCGTGGCTACGATAGTACCTGAGCCATTACGGTTCCGGTAGACATGAAGGGCGCTGGCTTGCTCGGAGTTCAAAGGTGCTTCCAAGGTAGGGTATGACGAAGAAGGGCGAGAATGGGAGGGAGCGACTAGACCTTGGTCTTGAAGCGCTGCTCTCGGATTCTCAGGACAAAAAGGAGTTAAACGGCGGGGGAATTAACCCGGAGGATTCCCATCTTCACCAGGCTTGGACATTAGGCGGGTCTGAGGGGAGAGACCTAGGCGAGTATGATGCGCTAGCCGATCGTGGCCAGTGGGTAGAGATTGTGAAGCGGGCGGAGGCTTCTTTGGCGAAGGGAGACGATCTGAACGCCAAAGTATGGTGGGTGCGGGGACACCTTGGGGCGTTCTCTATGCCGGTCGCCTTCTTAGCGGCGCCCCTGCTCTCCATCGTGAACTCGCTAGATACCCGGACCATAGCACCCTCTATAGCGGCGATCGTTAAGGAGACCGGGCTTCTCGCCTTAAGTAGACTTCGAGAGGTTAATGACCGTAGTCAGTACGATGCACTTAAATCCGCGCTCGAAAGGATTGGGATTCAGGAGCCGAAGAATCCTCGTGAGCGGAAGCGCACCGGTACGAGCTCCTTTCGCGCCTCCGACTTCGTTCCCCGCGCGGAGAGTGGAGCGACTGAACAAACTGGGGAGTCGGTCAAGTCGGGGAGCTCCCCGAGGAAGGTAATGATCTCCGGGGTGATCCTTGTCGGTGTTTTATCCCTTGGGGGAGTGGGTTATTTCTATCCGAACCTTTTCAGCTCCCCGCTTATCACCGCCCGTGAGGCTTTTGTGCCTGAGCCGTTGGTGTTGGAGCAAGTGGTGTCACCACCTGAGCCTAAGAATCCCGGAGGGCGCCTAGGGGCTCTGTTCTATTCTATCGATAATCAAAAAGAGAATACGGAGCCCGCCGCGGGTATTCAATCTGAGGTTACTCCCCAAGCGGTGCCTCAGCCAACTCCTGTCGTAAAGGAGAGCGGCCGGATAGAGAATACGGAGCAACCGAAACTTAAAGAGAGAGTGAATACGTCAGGCCCACGCGAGGGGCTTGAGTTCCGTGAGCGTGTTGAGCGACGGAGGGGAGAGGAGAGAGGTGATAGTCGCGTAAGTCAGGAGGCGCCGCGGGCGGCTCTTCCGCCGGATAGGGCTCGAGTCTTTTCGGATGAGCGCACGTACTCCGTGGTGGAAGGAACCGCGGTGTTATCGGCCCCTAGTTTCGGAGGGCAGGAGATCGGGCATTTAGAGCGGGGGGATCGAGTCTTTGTCGAGGGGAAACTTGGGCGATGGTTAAGACTTCGGTCTCGGCGGGGAAAAGGTGGATATGTGCTCGCCGAGGATGTCGAAGAGATTCCCGATGAAGAGTTGCAGACGTCGCGCCGATAGCGGGGAAAGGAACCTTTCTCTCGACGGTTAAATGCGCTGGAGCGACACCGCGCCGGCTTGCTATAGTGGCAGTCGCTTACTAAACTGGCGCACACCGTTGTTTCTCTTTTAGGCTGATCGACGTGGAGTAAACACGCATTCAAGGGAGATCTATGCTCACATCGCGTGAAGTTCGAGAAAAGTTTCTTAAGTTTTGGACGGAGGCTCCTCGCAATTGTGGAGTCGTCCCGAACATGTCACTCGTTCCAAACGTGGATTCCACCCTTCTCTTTGTTAATTCGGGAATGTTTCCACTGGTGCCCTATCTCGGGGGGCAGCCGCACCCCCTTGGGAAGCGTCTGTGCAATATTCAGCGGTGTCTGCGAACGAACTACGAAGACATGCTCGAAGTTGGCGACAATCGACACACCCTCATGTTCGAGATGATCGGGGACTGGTCCTTAGGTGATTTCTCAAAAGAGGAACAGATCCCATGGATCATGGAGTTATGGGTGAAGGTTTTGGGGATGGACCCGCATAGGTTGTACGTCTCAGTGTTTGCTGGCGACGAAACGGCACCGAGGGACGATGTGGCGATCGAGACGTGGCGGACAGTTTTCCGTCATTATGGTGTTGAGGCGGAGTTCTCTGAGGATGTGCACGCGGTGCCCCCCACTATTGAGCAGACCAAAGGATGGAAGTATCACATCTTTCCGTACAACAAAAAGAAGAATTGGTGGCAACGCGCCGAAGCGCCGGGGGAGCTAGGCGGTCCTACGTCAGAGATGTTCTATGACATGGGGGTTGTTGAGCGAGTCCAAGAGAAATACCACATAAACGATGACTCCGGTCGATTCATCGAGATCGGCAATAACGTATTCATGGAATATCGATTGTCATCTGAGATGAAGTGGGAGCCGCTCGTTCAAAGAAACATCGACTTTGGTGGTGGCTTTGAGCGTGTGTGCATGATTGTGCAGAACAAGTTGGATATATTCGAAAGTGATATCTACTCACCGATAATTGAGAAAGTCTCCGCTCTCGCGGGCCGCTCATACAAAACAGACGGGCACGAGAACGCCGACACCGGGGCGTTTCGGGTTATAGCTGACCACGGGCGCGCCGCCACCTTTATACTAGCTGACGGTGTTTCGCCCTCTAATAAAGATCAGGGGTACATTTTACGACGTTTTATCCGAAGGCTCGTTCGGTTCGGGCGGAAACTCGGACTTGAGCGGGAGTTTACATCTGAAGTCGCGGACGCCGTTATATCCACTCTTTCTCACGCTTACCCGCACCTAGAGGAGATGCGGCAGGGTATCCTTCAGAAAATTCATGACGAAGAGGTGGCCTTTAACCAGACCTTGGTGAAGGGTCTCAAAGAGCTTTCAAAGATTCAATCACAGATGAATGAGGGGTCGCGTGTTTCCGGAGAGGCGGCCTTCTTCGTTTATGAGACCTACGGGTTCCCATTGGAGTTAACGCTCGACGAGCTAAAAGTTAGTGATGATGAGGCTAAGGTAATTACACGGGAGTTCGCTGAGGCGGAGAAGAAGCATCGGGAGCTGTCTCGGGCTGGCGCGGAGCAGAAGTTCAAAGGTGGGCTCGCGGATCAGTCTCGCGAAACAACAAAGCTTCATACCGCTCATCACCTCATGCTAGCAGCTATGCAAAAGGTTGTTGACCAAAACATCCGCCAAAAGGGGAGTAATATTACCGCGGAGCGCCTTAGAATGGATTTCAATCTCGATCGGAAAATGACGCCGGAGGAGGTCGGAAGAGTTGAGGAGCTGGTGAATCAACAGATCGGGGAGGGGCTTCCTGTGCTACGAGTCGAGATGCCGCGTGAAGAGGCTGAAGCTCTGGGAGCGCAAATGGAGTTTGGCGCTAAGTACCCCGACATCGTTACTGTCTATTTTATTGGTGACCAAAATAAATGGGTCTCGGCTGAGTTTTGCGGAGGACCTCACGTAAGTGGTACATCGGAGATCGGCGAAGGATCAAAGCGTTTCAAGATCCAAAAGCAGGAGAATGTTGGTGCTGGCATCAAGCGCGTTAAAGCGGGTCTGGTGTCTTAGCGGCGGAGGCGCTCGCCGCGCGACAGGGCCAATAACGCCCCTGTTCTTGAGTTGGTTAGAAGGGATGTATGAACGAAAACTCCTTGTGGTGGCTAGTCCTGCTCACCGTGCTTGCTCCGACGTTCTTCTTTGCGAACGCGCTTGTTTTGGGTGAGTCACACACCTTGGAGCAATTTGATTGTCCCCAAGGGTTCTACGCCGACGGCAGGCTTTGTATTCCCCTTAAAAATCTAGATCGTCCAGCGCTTTCCCGTGGGGGGCAGTGCCCGAATGGGTATCGCGCGAGCGGTAAGGTCTGTATTGCGCCGTCCAAATTGAGTGAGCGTAATCGGGTTAGAGGAAGGACCCATTCAGAGACGAGCCGGGTACTGCCCGAGGAACCCCAACAGCATACTCGGTAGTCGTTTTTCGGTCCGAAGCCTCAGCTGTACTCTCGTGCGAATCCTTGTTTCTTAGCTCCAGAGCCGGTTGGTCGGTACTTCTCAGAGAGGGTGGAAATATCAGATGGCCGTTATCAGAGGGCTTTGGTAACCTGGCTTGGATGGCTGAAGTTAGCGAATTAATCTCCTATCTCTTACCCCACATGATAACGGCTGGCGCTTATAGCGCGCAGGTGCAGGGTGAGGTTTCGGCCCACGAGGCAAAAAAAGGAGAGACCATCTTTCACCAAGCGCTCTCTGACGCCGACCTGACCATTCAGGCCTATTTCGAGGTAGTCCTTCTTGCCAGGTATCCTCAGCTTCACTTCTTTTCTGAAGAGCAGGACAAGTCCCTCAATCGTAAATACTTTCTCGGCACATCGAACCTTGAAGTTCTGCTGGACCCGGTGGATGGTACGAGGCCTTATATAGATGGAAGGGAGAGTTATCAGATCATCGTGGCAATCCACGATGAGAGGGAGATGGTTGGGGCGATTTGCTATTTACCGCGGCGAGAAAAGTGCTTTGTAGCCGCGAAGGATAAGGGGGCTTTTGTTCTCTCCCGCGAGGAGATCCTTTCCGGTAAGGTAGGTACCCCGCTCAAGGTCTCGGCTTCTCAAGGACCGGTACTAGTCTTCAACTCACCATCGCTCGTGGAGAAGCTATCGCGTTCGCTCGATGTCAAAGATCTGATGGTGAGCTATCTAGAGGATCCGGGAAGGCACAGTTCAACGGATCTCCTTGAGGGGCGGGCAACGGCAGTCGTGCATGAGACTTGTCAAGCGATAGACGGCGGGGCTTTGGCGTTTATCGCTCAGGAAGCTGGCGCTATTGTGAGCTCATTTACAGGGCAGCCGATGGGAAGCTTTCGAGCCCGGGATTCTCGAACTCAGTCTCATGTTGTTGTAGCCGCGACTGATCGGGTTTATCAGAAGGTCCTGGCGGCTTTAAAGTAATGTCCTCAAAAAAATAAACCCCAGTGTGTCGCCACACCGGGGTTTATCAAAGCAAATCGCTAAGGCAGACTTACTCAGCGGATTCCACTGATGAGTCGCTCTCGCTGGATGTGGTAGGGATAGCCTCAGACGCTGGCTCCTCTAGCTTCTCTGGACGCACGACCTTGGCGGCCTGCAGACCCTTTGGTCCCTCTTTCAACTCGTACTCTACAGTCTCTCCATCCTTGAGGGTCTTAAACCCGTCGGATGAGATTACCGAGTAGTGCACAAAGACATCGCGACCGCTCGTGTGTTGAATGAAGCCAAACCCTTTGGCGTCATTGAACCACTTCACTACTCCCTTAAGAACCTCAGACTCAGACATACCAACTGACTCCCCGTTATTAAAACTTACGGTTTATAAAACCTAGCACATTCATTTTAGGTTACAAGCAAAACTACATAGAGGTGATCAACACCCTAAAAATTGAGATTCACTACACATGCCGAGGGATCCAATTATTTGCTCAGTAGGGGTAAAAATGCCCATCGGATTGGGGTTAAATGGGTTGTTCTTGGTCGCCTTGGCGAGCCAGGTACTCGTTGTTAAGCCCCTCGACCGAGGAAAGTTGTGATTTCTCAGCGCCGGGAACTAGTACGATTTTTCCCCCCTCCACGCCCTGATTGACGACCGTTGTGGTCCGAATTGGAGAGTTCCTGATAGGTTCCGGGGTGTTAGGCGCGGCACCCGTCGGTATTTGAGCGAGTCGCTCCAACGCCTAGCCACGTTGATAAGAGGGGCCCTAAACACCTATACTTACACAGTTGCGGGGGGGCGCTCATGGACAAGGCCACTGCGGGTAGTGGTCGCCACAGTTCGGGTGGTTCGGACCCAAAAGTATTTAGTCCCTCGGCCGTTAAGCTTTAAATCATGTCTGACCCCATCCTTCGCTCGATTATTGAGAATCTTCCGGAGCCACACTGCCTCATCTCCCGGGACCTTAAATGCGTGGCCGCCAATGCGAGTTTTGTTACCCTTCTTGGCGATCGTGAGGGGGAGTTTGAAGGCTCTCCAGCGGCGGGGTTTTGGCCGGATGTTGAAAAAATACCGTGGACAAACAGGGAATTTACAACGGAGTTCTTGGTCCGTGAGCGGGGACCTATCCTGGTAAGGATCGCTACCTTTGAGGGCGACTATCTTCTTGTCCGAATTCTGTCCACATTTTCGGAGGATAGGGCGAGCGAGGTGTTTCACGGGCAGAGACTGGAAACTCTCGGACTCCTCGCCGGTGGCGTGGCCCACGACTTCAACAATTTGCTTACTGGGATTCTCGGTCACTTGGCCTACGTGCGTAACGTTCTCCCAAGCCAAGGCGACCACTCGGAGTCACTGCAAGCGATTGAGGAAGGCGCCTTACGAGCGGCGTCGCTGACGCAACAAATTCTAAAATTCTCTCGCATCGATGGTGGTGAGATCTCCTCGAAGGTAGACATACGAGACGTTATCTCGCGCATCGGGGTCCTTATAAAGAGCGCTATACCCTCTGAGATTAAGCTTAACTGGTCTCCGTCCGGCGAGCCTTTGTATGTGATGGCTTCTGAGGCTTATCTCAGCCAGGTGATTATAAACCTTATCGTTAATGCCAGAGACGCCATACGCGGGCGAGGGAGTATCGACGTGCTGGTGGAGCCACACTGCGACGACGCCGAGGTCGCCGCGCTTTTTGGCGCTGAGCCTCCATCCGCCAGCTACTGCGCGCTGGTTGTTCGCGACACCGGGGAGGGGATGGACGAGGAGGTAAAGGAGCGCCTCTTTGAGCCCTACTTTACGACAAAAAAGGAAGGGGGGACCGGGCTTGGCCTCAGTACGGTTAAATCGATAGTGAAGCAGTTGGGTGGTTCTATCGTTGTGAATTCTGAGAAGGGAAAGGGAACGGAGTTCCGTATTGTTTTGCCCTCAGTTGATGATGGACGGACCGAGGAGTCGCTTAATCAGGAGGGATCGGCTCCGGTTCGGGGAAGGGGTGAGCGCATTTTGATAATCGATGACGAGTACGCCGTCCGCAACGTACTTGGGTTGAGCCTCGTTCACCTTGGATATGAGGTGATTACCGCCTCCTCGGGTTTTGAGGGAGTAGAGCGTTATGCTGAGGAGCGTGGAGCGTTCGATCTGGTGATCCTCGATATCTTAATGCCAGGGCTATCGGGCGAAGAGGTTTTTATACGGCTTAAAAAGATGAACTCAGATGTTCGAGTGCTTCTTGTTAGTGGTTTTAGTTCGGGCGAGATGGTCGCGCGCATTCTCAATGATGGCGGAAAAGACTTCATTCAAAAGCCATTTCTTATAGACGTTTTATCGAGAAAAGTTCGCGGGTGCCTTTGTGATTAAATCTTATCGGGTTGGGTCGGTCGATATTAAGCCGGGGCTTGTTTTGTCACCGATGAGTGGCGTCACAACCAGGCCGTTCCGACGGCTCATAAAAGAGCTGAATCCTGGAGCCGTTGGTCTCGTTGTCAGTGAGTTTGTCTCCGTCGAGGGCATGACGAGGGGGTCGCAGCGGACCTTGGAGATGATGCGATTTTCTGAAAGCGAGAGACCGTACTGCGTTCAGATATTCGGATATGACCTCGACCGTATGCGTGACGCCGCGATGATGGTGCAGGACATAGGCGCCGATATTGTGGATATCAACTGTGGGTGTCCCGCGCCGAAAGTAGTTAAGCGGGGCGGCGGTTGTGAGCTTATGCGACAGCCTGATCATCTCCGGCAGATTGTTAGTTCTGTTAGAGGAGCCGTTTCCATTCCCGTCACCATAAAGATTCGAGCTGGTTGGGATGACTCCTCCCGGAACGCTCTAGCCATCGCTAAGATGGCCGAACAAGAGGGTGTGCAGGCGGTAGCTATTCATGGCAGGACGAGGGCTCAGTTGTATCGAGGTGAGGCGGACTGGAGCCTTGTTCAAGAGGTGGCGGCCGAGTTGAAGATCCCGGTGCTTGGAAGTGGAGATGTTGTTTGCAGGAAAAGCGCTGAATCGAGGTTAAAGGGAGAGGTCGCGGGCCTCTTTATTGGGCGCGCAAGCATGACGAACCCATTCGTTTTTTCGGAGATTATGAACGATCTTCCATCGCGTCTGAGTAATAACCATGCTTTGATGCTTGATGTGCTATTTCGCTATATCGAGCTGCTCCGGGAGGACTTCCAAGAGAGTTCGTGTGGAGGAAAATTTAAGCAGCTCGCCTCGCAAATGTGTCGGGGAGCGCCGTGGCGAAAGCAGCTTTTAGCCCTTAACTCAATTCGCGACCATGAGTCACTCCTCCAGTCTGTGAGAGAGGGAAGATGGCGCGGTCCCGTTATGCAGTGGGAAGAGTCAGAGATAGAGGAGTCCTCATGCGACCAATATACGACCACCTGATGAGATATAGCGATCGTGCTGCGAGTTAACGACATCTATCGGTCCTTTGGGGAGCGCTCGGTCCTTCAAGGCGTGAGCTTCGCCCTGAGGCCAGCCTCCATCAATGGGTTGATAGGCCCAAGTGGGGGAGGGAAAAGCGTACTACTAAAAATCATCGCCAATACCTGCAAATGTGAGTACGGTTCGGTGGTCTTTGACGCGGGATGCTCATCGGCGGATGTGGGATTGATGTTTCAAGAGGGGGCGCTCTTCGATTCGATGTCGGTCTACGACAATGTAGCCTTCCCATTAGTCCAGGGGAAAGTTCCTACGAACTCACTTCCTAAAGAAGTCCGCGAGGAGGTGTGCTCCAAAGTAAGTTCCATCCTCTCACGAGTGGGACTTATCAGGGCAGCAAACAAGATGCCAGCGCAGCTCAGTGGAGGTATGCGCCGGAGAGTCTCACTCGCTCGCGCGCTCGTAGGGCGGCCGCGTATTTTGCTCCTGGACGATCCCACCAGTGGGCTCGATCCGGTCGCGAGTAGTGTGATTATGGATCTGATTGTTGAGCTTCATAGAGAGTATAATCCGACTACAGTTCTGGTCAGTCACGATCTGAGAAGGTTGCTTCCAAGTGTGGAGCGGATCCTTGCCCTTTTCGAGGGAACCATCGCTTTTGACGGATCTCTCAAGGAGCTCGCGCAGTCGGCGCCAACCTTTGTCAGGAGCTTTGTATCGTGTCGATTTGAGCTTCCGACCTCTATCGGCGATCCAACGGTGACGGTGTAGCCATGAGAAAGACGATGCTAAAGGATGAGTCGATACAGGAGTCCCGGGAGCGGCTCCTTCACGGAATTGGCGTTCCGAAGAAAGAGGCGTTTGTCGTTGATGATTTCCAAAAAGCGGCCATCGATAACCTCGCGGCTGGCATAGATACCTTAGTCGTGGCGCCGACCGGCTCGGGAAAGACCTATATAGCGATTGAGGCTATGCGTAATTTGATCAAAAAAGGTCAGCACGCGGTGTATACCACCCCCCTTAAAGCGCTCTCAAATACTAAATACTCAGAATTTCAGCACACGTTCGGCCCCGATCACTCGGTAGGGCTTTTGACGGGCGACAGGAAGATAGAGGGGGACGCCGATATCGTAATAGCCACAACCGAGATATATCGAAATGAGCTGTATAAGGGGGCAGGCCGCTATTCCTTGGTAATTCTTGACGAGGTTCACTATATCGCTGATCCCCAACGGGGCGCGGTGTGGGAGGAGAGCATCATCCTGACCCCTCATTCATCAACTCTTCTCATGCTATCAGCGTCGATATCGAACGCGGAGGAGATCGCCGCCTGGATAGAGGAAACGCGGAACAAGGAGTGCCGGATAGTCATGAAGACTAACCGGCCCGTTGAGCTCCGCTACGCTTTTTTGCACCCTCGGTTCGGGGTGATTCCGTTGAGCGATGATAAGGGGCACCTTTCGCCGGAGGTCTCCAATTTTTATGGATCTCTCTCACTTGATGATACAGGCACCCGAGTTGGAGGTGGACGTGCGCAGCGAGGAGAGGAGAGGGGCCGGCGACGAAGGGGCGGAAATGACGGCCCCGGTCAGCGGGGAAGAGATGGCCGGGGACGAGGAAGGAGGCGAAGATAGTGTTGCACGCTGATTTCCCCGTTTCTGTAATTATCCGAGAGCTGGAGCGAGATGACCTCTTGCCGGCGATTCTGTTTCGCACCGCGCGCAAATCGTGCGACTCAGACGTTGAGGCGCTGAGCCGTAATCCTCAGGCGATCTTGCCAATCGAGAGGCAGCAGCAGATTGAAGCGGAGATCCAGGCGATAATACGAAAGTACAACTTCGAGCCTGAGTTTATAACGAAGTATCCCCAATACCAGGCTTTGGTTTCGACCGGAGTCGGGGCGCACCACGCGGGCCAGCTTTTAATATGGCGACTCCTACTAGAAGAGTTGATGTCCCGTAGTATGTTGCGTTTGATGATTGCGACTGGAACGGTGGCGGCTGGTGTTGATTTTCCCGCGCGGACAGTGGTTGTGACGGCCCACAGTAAGCGTGGCTCAGAGGGATTCAGTGTTCTCTCATCAGCCGAATTTCAGCAGATGGCGGGGCGCGCTGGACGGCGGGGTAAAGATGCCGTCGGAATATGTGTTATAACACCGAGCAAGTTCTCAGACGCGCGTGTGCTGTTGGAGGTTTCTAAGAGGCCCCCAGAGCCGCTGCGCTCGCAATACTTTGCCTCTCCCTCCACCGTGCTTAATCTTCTCCGATACCGAAATGTTGACGACCTCCAGTTTACCGTTGAACGTAGCCTGGCCGCGTTTCTCGATCGGAAAAACGCGAGCCGCCTCAGGGAGGAAGCGCTTAGTGAGCAAGGCGACATCGATGGCGACCGGGGGTTGAGTGGCGAGCGCCGAAAAAAAGCTGAAAAGAGAGTGCGGCGAAAGCTTCGTGACGCTGATGAGCTTGAGATGAAGCAGGAGACTGCTCTTGTTCAATCGCTTGATGGGCTTCGGGCTCTGGGATATGTGGAGGGAGGTAGTCTCACGGACAAGGGATACTGGGCGGCAGAGCTGTGCACGAGCCTGGTGCTTGAGCTAGCTGAGTCGATAGCCGACAAGTTATTTGACGAGTGTGCGCTGTTCGAATTAGTCGGATTGGTGGCTAGCATAGCGGGTGACCCCCACCGACCCTATTTCAAGCTTAAGGCTAATCCTGTAAAGGCAGAGCTTTTTGATCAACTCAGTAAGATTGTAAGCCGGGTGAAACAAAAGTACCAAGGGCCGGGTGTTGCTGATATTACCGTTCTTCCAGACGCCGCTCTCACGGTAGTAACGTGGATGGACGCTGAGTCGTGGGGTGATTTCTCATCCCTGTTGCGCCTGTCCGGGGTAGCGGACGGGGATGTCGCCCGACTAGTCAGTCAGACAGCTGACCACCTGAATCAGCTCTCACGGCTTGAGAAGTCGCATCCGACATTGGCTCAGGCCGCAAAGGTTGGAAGGGCACGGCTTCTTCGCCCCCCGTTCTCCGAATCCCTGGTAGCCGTGGATTGACGAAATACATTGCTGACAGCGGGTTGCTTCACCTATGCCAGCGGTGTCCCGGTGGTCCTAATACAACCCGAGTCGGTGTCAGTTATAAACTGCTAGCCGGAGACAATAGGGTTGGGGTAAACTGCGGCCTATGAAGATTCTAGTCCCCGTAAAGCGCGTTCCCGACTGGCAAATTAAGCTTAAGCTGCTCCCTGATGGCTCGGGAGTTCAGACCGATGGTATCAAATGGATCCTCAACACCTTTGATGAGATAGCTGTAGAGGAGGCTATTAGACTAAAGGAGAAGGGGCTCTGTTCAGAGATAGTACTGGTTAGCGTCGGTCCAGAGGATGTTCGCGCCCGTCTTGAGTACGCCCTAGCGATGGGAGCCGATTCCGCGATTCTTGTAAAGTATGATGGCGCTGTCGACTCGGATCTGGCCTCGCGCGTTATCTGCGAGGTGTTTAAGAGGGGTGAATACGGAATGATCCTTCTGGGCAAGCAGGCGATTGATTCCGACGCCAATCAGACCGGGCAACTTATCGCTGGTCGGCTTTCTCTCCCGCAAGCGTGTTTCGCCTCCAAGGTAGTTGTTGATGGAGGGTCCGCGGTTGTTACAAGGGAGGTTGATGGAGGGCTAGAGACGATAAAGGTGCCTCTTCCGTGCGTGGTGTCCACCGACCTTCGTCTGAACGAGCCCCGTTATGCCGCCCTTCCCAATCTCATGAAAGCGAAGAAGAAGCCTTTTGAGGTTCTTACCTTGGAGTCACTTGGTGTCTCGGCGGATGTGAAGGTTAGGGTTAAAGGTTTGACAGTTCCTGGTGGGCGCAAGGCCGGGCGAAAGGTAGCCAGCGTGGACGAGTTAGTCCAAGCGCTACAGAGCGAGGCGAAGGTAATTTAAAAAGGTGGTATGACATGGGTACTATTCTTCTCTTCGTTCAGCACGCCGAGGGCAAAGTTCTAAAGGGGACCCTGTGCGCGTTAGCCGCAGCTCGTGAATTGAAGCCAGCTTGGAAGGCCGATTCAATAGTTGGTGTAGCGCTAGGTAGGGGCGCTCAGAGCGCCGCTAATGAGATGTTGGGGTACGGCTTAACAGCGGTGCGTTATTCCGAGGCCCCTCTCTTCGCTAACTATCGTGCTGAGCCCTATGCGAGGGCTATTGTAGTAGCCACCAAGGAGCTTGAGGCGACATCAGTTGTGGGACTGGCGAGTAGCGCAGGTAAAGACTGCCTGCCAAGGGTCGCCGCCTCTATAGACGCGGCGATGGCGTCAGACATAGTGGGAGTGAATTCGGATGGGTCGGTCAAACGGCCGATGTATGCCGGAAATATTCTAGCGGATATCGAGCTGGCCACCTCTCTCAGAGTTGTCTCAGTTCGGTCCACGGCTTTCGCCCCTGCTGAGCAGGCGGCCGGGGGAGCGGAATGCGCTGAACTACTCGTGGAGAGTGATCCTGAGCTTAAAGAGCAGCCTCGTTTTGGAGAGGTCGTGGGATATGAAATGTCCAAGGGAGATCGACCTGAGTTGGCTGATGCCGCCGTGGTAGTCAGTGGGGGAAGGGCTCTTGCGTCGGCGGAGAATTTTGAGAGGGTTATTTTTCCGCTTGCTGACGCCTTCGGCGCGGCTGTAGGAGCATCTCGGGCCGCGGTCGATTCTGGATACGCCCCTAACGATTGGCAGGTTGGCCAAACAGGTAAAGTAGTGGCCCCGACTCTCTATGTAGCGGTCGGGATTTCGGGGGCGATACAGCATCTGGCCGGTATGAAGGATTCAAAAGTGATTGTGGCGGTCAATAAGGATCCAGATGCGCCTATATTTGAGGTGGCGGATTACGGATTGGTGGCGGATCTCTTTGTGGTCGCGCCGGAGTTGGCTTCGAAGGTGAAGGGGCTTAGGAGCTGAAAAAATATGCTCCTCGTAGGGATTACCCCAGCGCGGCTGATAAAAGTTTTTGTTTCGACTTTTTTTACGTTCACGGTTGGTTCGTTCGTTTCTCTCTCCGCATGCGCCGAGCGCGCCGAATTGCCCCACATCGAGGGGTTTTTTGTTAAGGAGGGGAGCACCTCGCCACATTTTTTATTGGAGGTGTGCTCAAGCGATGCTGAGCGGCGCCTGGGCCTTATGTATCGAAAGAAGCTGGCGGCTGATCGGGGAATGCTATTCGTTTTCCCGGACAGCAGTGAGCATCCCTTCTGGATGAAAAATACGTACATCTCTCTGGATATGATTTTTGTCGATGAAGGGCTCACGGTTGTTGGCGTTCTCCGAGACGTTCCGCCTCTAAATGAGGAGCCCAGAACGGTTGGAAGAGAGAGTATGTACGTGATTGAGCTACCCGCTGGAACCGCCGAGAAGTACGGTTTAAGTGTGGGTTATAGGTTTGAGGCGCTTGGACCCATTCCTAGGGGTAGATAGTAGTGGAGTATGACCGCGGTCATTCAGGGCGGCCTGTCCGGTACTAGTTAGGTCTTTCACCTAGAGTCCGGTGGACGTTGGTCGTACAGTGCGAGTTCTAGGCTCACTTTGGCGGTATTGGGTCTTTCTCGGGAGGAGTATTGCCTTTGAGTATAGCTTCAAATTCGGTTCAAGGGCTCCCCTTCGCAGAAGCCGAAACCAGGTTGTCTCTCCTGGTCCTTGGGGCCCTGGTCTGCTTCCAGAGCTTCCTTCGATGTCAGGTTGGGGCATCAAGGGGCGCAAGGGAACCAAGCTCCTGGTTCAGGAGAACGATAAACGTAGCGTGCGCGCTGGGCGGGATAGCCTCACTCTCACTCGGCCTCTTCGGCACAGGCGCCAGAGATTACCTGAGGCAAATTCCCGCCCCGATCCAAGGGGGCTCGTTCGTTGTAGGTGGAATCCTGGCTGTCTGGGCGTTGTTTAATAGCAAGGGCGCTGCCGGGCTCTGGAAAAGAGAACCATTGCGGCTCGACCCGGGGAGCCCCCCTGACCAATCGAAGGTCGAGGGAGATGGGCCCGCTGATAATGGAGATTTGAGCCAAGAGGCTTTTCGGTTTGAAGCGCTCGTCCGGGCCTCTAAGGATGGTGTTATCGGCGTAGATCAGGACGGCAAGGTATGGCATTGGAATCCCGCGGCTCAGGAGCTCTTTAAGGTCGCTTCCCAGGATATGATCGGCCGGCCGCTCTCTGACCTCAAGGTCTACCCGGCCGGCGATCTTTGGCAAGAGCTGACAAGTCTTCAAACATTCCCCTACGAGTCAAGTCAGAGAGAGCTTGAGGTTGCTCGTGGAGATGGGAGTATCGTGCCAGTGTGGTTTAGTATTTCAGCCTTCCCTCGCCTTGAGGGGGGCAGGGGTGGATTTGGCCTGATCGCCCGAGATATGTCGGAGAAGCGCCGTATCGAGGAGAGAGTTTCTGAGGCGCTGATTCAGAAAAACTTAATCCTTAAAGAGTTGCATCACAGGGTGAAGAACAACCTACAATTAATATGCAGTCTATTACGGCTTCAAGCAAAGGAGACAGCGGACGAGCAGGCTCTAAAGTTGTTTAGAAGTAGTGAGGAGCGAATAAGAGCTCTGGCAGTTGTGCATGATAGGCTGTATCGCTCTCCCTCGTTCTCTTCGATCAGTTTCGCTGAGTGTCTGAGGGACCTCGTGGATCAGATCGTCCGGGGTGTTAAGGGGCTCCCGCCAGGTTTCGAAGTTGACTTTCAACTTGACGAGGTCGATCTGCCGATTGATTCGGCCATCACGTGCGCGTTAGTCGCTAACGAGTTGGTGGCGGAGAGACTGAAATCCGCTGTGCATAAACACCTTGAAGGATTTGCGCTCAGGGTTTTTCTTAAGAAAGATGGTGAATCGCTCCGGTTGGGTCTTTGGGATAATGGGTGCGAGGTCTCCGATTCCACTGCGCGCTCCAATGGAGGTTCCCTCGGTTTGAGTCTTGTGCGAGCCCTGCTCAAGCAAGTACGGGGCGAGCTAGAGATTAATCAATTTGACGGCGTTCTGTTTACGGTCACACTCCCTGAGTCGATCTTCGTAGACCAGAGTAGGGGCCCTGCGCACCGGTCTTCCCTCTAACTATACATCTCCCAAAGAAGTCAGGGAACGTGTACAAGGGGGATGATAGGTGAGTCTGATATGCGGGTGAGGTGGTCAAGAAAAGAGGAAAAATTTCTGCGAGAGCTTAGCTCTCCCGCAAAAATTCAAACGTTTTTAGATGGCTTAGCTTATCGGTGTGAGGATGGGCATCTGAGCGCTAGCGCTGCGCTTCGGGAGGAGCGCGCCCACTGCTTCGATGGAGCGCTGCTTGCTGCCGCGGCTCTTAGGAGAGGAGGCTTAAAGCCAGCTTTGATTGACCTGTGCGCCGAGCGGGACGATGACCATGTCATCTGTGGCTTCCTCTGGAGGGGGAGATGGGGTGCTATCGCTAAGTCCAACTTCCCTGGACTTAGGTTTCGTGAGCCCGTGTTCAGGAGCGCCAGAGAGCTTGTGCTCTCGTATTTTGAGTTTTATTTCAATCTAGACGGGGAGAAATCACTGCGGAGTTTCTCAGTGCCCATGCCTCTCCCTAGCGTTACGCGAATTGACTGGGAGTGCGATAGCGCTGAGGGAGAGCGAATAGTTGAGTTGCTCACGAGACAGCGACACTATTCTATTCTTCTGCCCCGGCAGGAGGGGAGGTTACGGCCGCTCGATGAGCGCCTCTATCGCTCCCAGATGATTGGAGTCAATAGAAAGGGGGCTTACAGGGGCGTATGATTAAGGGTGAGGAGCCTGAATACAGGGTGGTGTACTCCACAGGAGAGGGGGCGGTATGCCCCACATGTCAGCGGGCAAAGTCTAAATGTGTCTGCGCCGAAACGCATAAGACAGAGATCCGGGGAGATGGGAACGTCAAGGTGCGGCGTGAGACGGCTGGGCGCGGAGGGAAAACTGTTACTACTATTACGGGTTTGGCCCTTAATCATGGGCAGCTACAGACTCTCCTCAAGGAGCTTAAGCGTGTATGTGGCGCCGGGGGCTCCTTAAAAGATTGGGTTCTCGAGGTTCAGGGTGATCACTGTGAGGCTGTTATACGGGAGCTCTTAAAAAGGGGCATAAGGGCGAAAAGAGCCGGCGGCTAGTTCTTCCTTAACTGGAGTGGGCAGGCTACGATACCGTAGACATGAAGTTTTGGTTCAGGAAAAGTTCGTATGTTTCGAGGTGGTAAAAAAGTTCGGGTAAGTGATTCGGTTCTTCGCAAGGTCCGCCGTGCCGCGGAGTTCCTGGGATGCACTGCCGAGGAGTTTATAGAGCGCGCTCTTGAGAGGGAGTCCGAGATGGCTCTTTCACTTTCAACACGTCGGGAGGCATCTCCTGAGGATGAGGGCCGCCAGTCCGGAGTGGCATAACCTGTTAAGCTCCCCTCCGAGCTCTTAGATCTGAGCGGCGCTCTTTCTGACGATGAGATCCGTGAGGGTCTCGACGCAGTCATTGATAGAAAGCTTGGTCGTGTCTACGCGCGCCTCGGGAGCCGTTGGTACCTCATACGGATCGGAGATTCCCGTAAAGTTCTCAATTTCGCCACTTCGCGCTCTTTTATAAAGGTGGTGAGGGTCGCGGGATTCACACACTTCCAGCGAGGCGTCTATGTGAGCCTCGATGAAGCGGTCGGCGCCGATTATCCCGCGAGCTTTCTCTCGATCTGAGGCGAATGGAGATATGAAAGCGCAGATGACGGTAACGCCGGCGTCGTTCATGATGGCGGAGACCTCCGCCGCTCGACGGAGATTCTCAGCTCGGTCCTCACGGGAAAAGCCTAGGCCTCGGTTTAAGCCAGTTCGTAGGTTGTCCCCATCAAGAAAGTATACGCTGGCCCCTTGATCAAACATCCTTCGCTCAATTCCCTTGGCGATGGTTGATTTGCCTGAGCCAGAAAGACCGGTCATCCATAAAGTTACCGCTCTCTGCCCCGTCCGTGATTCCCGCTCAGCCCGAGTCACGAGAGGTAGCTCTCGATGAAGGCTCGCTCCGTCGGGGGACGAAGACGCGGTCTCGCCCTCAAGAACGCTACGCCCTCGATTGAGCACCATTCCGGCCGCTACTGTCTGAAACGTAATCGGGTCGATAAGAATAAAGTTCCCGGTTGCTCGATTATGGTCGTAGGAATCCAGGAAGAGAGGGGTTGTAGTGGTGAGTGAAACCTTGCCGATCTCGTTTTTTGAAAGGGGGGTCGGAGCTACTCGACCCAGGGTGTGTATGTCTATTTTGTAATCGACCGCTGAAATGGAGCTCTTGGTCTCGCGAGTTGAGTGTTTTACAAGGTACCGCGAGGAGGGTTTCATGGACTCGTTGCCGAGCCACACCAGCATAGCCTCGAAGTTGTTAGTAATTCGTGGAACGTTCTTCGGTCGGACCAGCATGTCGCCCCGAGATATATCGAGTTGATGTTCCAGCTGAATAACAACGGCTTCTTTACATGAAGCCTCTGACGAAGATTCCCCCTCGGCCTTCTTGCCCGCCCTGACAATGGTCTTGACCCGTGAACGGGTCATGGTGGGAAGCGCAACAACCTCCTCGCCCACGCGTATCGTTCCGGAGGAGATAGTGCCCGCATAGCCCCGGAAATTCTGATTAGGGTTTAGGACAAGTTGAACAGGGAATCGGAAGTCGACGAGGTTGTTGTCGCCAGCGATATAGACGGTGTCCAGGTGCTCAAGGACTGTCTCTCCCGCGTACCACGGCATCCGGTCCCCACGAGTTACGACGTTGTCACCATCAAGGGCCGATACAGGGATAAATTTAATCTCCTTCACTCCAAGCTTCGCTGAGAATTCGGTGAAGTCGGAGACTATCTCTTTAAATCGGGACTCTGAGTACTCCACAAGGTCCATCTTGTTCACGGCGAGCACGATCCGGGGAACCCCCAGAAGGGCGGCAATAAACGCGTGACGTTTTGTTTGTTCGATTACTCCCGTCCTCGCGTCCACCAATATTATGGTTAGATCGACTGTGGAGGCGCCGGTTGCCATGTTCCGGGTGTACTCAACGTGTCCCGGAGAGTCGGCCAGAATAAACCGACGCTTCTTAGTGGTAAAATAGCGATAGGCTACGTCAATGGTTATCCCTTGCTCACGTTCCGCTTTCAGTCCGTCCGTGAGAAGAGCCAAGGATAGCCGGGATGAGCTGGTCTTCTTCGCCGCGGCCTCAAGAGCTGCGATGTGGTCCTCGTACACGTTCCCCGAGTCGTGAAGGAGCCTGCCGATAAGGGTAGATTTCCCGTCGTCAACGCTGCCAGCTGTCGAGAATCGTAGCAGTGAGAGGGGCTGGCTAGTGGTTACGGTCATTAAAAGTACCCCTCGCGCTTCTTTATCTCCATGGATCCATCTGTGTCGAAGTCGATGATTCGCGTGGCGCGTTCAGATGTCTTCACGTGAAGCATTTCATGCACGATCTTCTCAAGGGTGTCGGCATCAGAGCGCACGGCGCCAGAGCAGTGATAGCAACCGAGGCTTCGGAATCGGCACATGACCTCCTCTATCACGCCTCCCCTGCTCGTTAAGGGGTCGTGATCAAGAACTGGTATCAGACTCTGACCTCGAACGATAACCTTACGCTTCTTGGCGAAATAAAGGGGAACGAGAGGTATTTCCTCGAGCAGGATGTAGTTCCAAATGTCCTGTTCGGTCCAGTTAGAAAGAGGAAAGACCCGCATCGACTCGCCCTTGGCGAGTTTGCCATTGAAAATGTTCCACAGCTCTGGCCTTTGATTCCTTGGGTCCCATTGCCCGTGCTTATCCCTGAAGGAAAAAACCCGCTCCTTAGCTCTACTGCGTTCCTCTTCGCGGCGAGCTCCGCCGATGGCCGCGTCGAATTCGTATTTCTTAAGCGCCTCAAGCAGGGCGGCTGTTTTCAAATAGGCGCAACACTGTTGGGTCCCCAGCGCATATGGGTTCGCGCCGGCCTCTAGCGCCGCTTCATTGCGATGGAGGAGTAACTTAAAACCGAGCTCTTCCGCCATTCGGTCACGGAATTCGTACATCTCCGGGAACTTGTAGGCGGTATCGACGTGAAGAACCGGAAAAGGCATTTTACCCGGAAAGAAGGCCTTTTGCGCCAAGCGGAGGAGGACTGAGGAGTCCTTGCCCACCGAATACATCAGAACAGGTCTCTCAAATTGGGCAGCAACCTCCCGAAAGATGTGAATGCTTTCGGCTTCAAGTTGTTCTAGGTGCGACGGCAGATGCATTCAGATTTTTTACCATACAAGGCGCGAATCTCACCAGGTACCCCATCCGTATGTCGGAGGGGTTTAGGGTCCCTTTGATCCCCCCAGAACGCTGAGACGTAAAAAGGGTAGTGTAGCAAAGCGGAAATTCAGGTAGTTAAGTGTTGTAGAGGGATTAACAGTAATAAAACCAACCTCTTGAAGCATCTTTTCGGAGGCTATCATCATCGAACTCTAAGGCGATGTTTGTGGAGAAGCTAAGGCCGTTGGGCTTTCCTTCTCTAAAAAGTGGAATGGTCACTATGCCGAGGTCTTTAAGTGGAAGTGTGGTCGCGGTAACTGGGGGTGCTGGATTTATCGGCTCCCACTTAGTTGAGCGACTGCTTCAGCTAGGTGTTTCAGGGGTCACGGTTATCGATTCCTTGGCGTTCGGTTCTGAGGCGAATCTCTTAACTAGCGACCCCCGAGTCAAGCTGCATAAGATCGACCTTGGCGCGGTCAATGTTGCGGACCTCGTCCCCGCGCTCGCTGGGGTTAAGTTTGTGTTCCACCTGGCCGCGGAGAAGCATAACGCCTCGGTTGGAAATCCAAACCAGATGCTTTCTAGTAATGTGCAAGGAACTCTTAATGTTCTAGAGGCCTCACTCCGAAGCGGCGTCGAGAAGGTTATCTTTACGTCATCTCTGTACGCGTACGGGAGAATCAAGGGAGAGCCGTTTCGTGAAGATGAAATTGTAACCCCATCCACTGTCTATGGTGCTTCGAAGGTATGCGGAGAGCACCTCATGAGGATGTACTCCTCGCAGATGGAGACAGCAATTCTTCGCTATCTCTTCGTCTTCGGTCCCCGGCAATGGGCGAACGCCGGCTATAAATCTGTAATTGTCAAAAATTTTGAGCGGATGCTGGCTGGCAAATCACCCGTTATAGTGGGAGATGGGGGGCAGGTGCTCGATTATATTTATGTAGATGACGCTGTAGAAGCGACGATACAAGTCATGACCCATAAGACAGATGGGGCGCTTTTTAATGTCGGATCTGGCAAGGGGAGTGAGATCGTATCGCTCACAAAGATGATGATGAGTGTAGCTGACTTTAGCGGAGCCCCCTCCTTTGAACCGCCAGATTGGACGGCAGGGAGCAGCCGTGTAGGTGATATTTCTCGGATTGAGAGTGAGATTGGCTGGAGACCGGTCCGCTCTCTTGAGGAGGGGCTAGCTAGGACTTTTTCGTGGCTTAAAGAGAGATAGAGTTATGGATATAGAACTCGGAAATCAAAATGGTAAAAGCGCGGCTGTGCGAGCGTCTAGCGAGCTGATTGAGATATCGGTGGTGGCTCCGTGCTTGAACGAAGAGGCAAACATTCCTGAACTCGTGCGACGGGTTTCCGCCGTTTTTGAGAGCAAGCGGATAGCGGGAGAGCTCATACTGGTGGACGACGGCAGTACAGATCGCACCGTCGAGGTGGTGAACGCCCTTCTTAACGAGTATCCGATGCTCCGCTTTGAACGGCACGCAAGCAATTTGGGCATCGAAGCTGGGTGGAGAACAGGGGTTGTGGCTGCTCGCGGAAAATTCGTATGTCTAATCGACTCCGATCTTCAAAATCCTCCTGAGCAGATCTGGCGCCTCTACCAAGAAGCGATGTTCTCAAAAGCGGATATGGTGCAAGGGTTTCGCAGCTCGATCGGGCGCCTCAGGGACTCAAGATATCTTCTTAGTCGGGCACTCAATGTTCTTCTGAACACGGCTTTTGGGATGAGCTTGCGTGATAATAAGTCTGGATTTGTTATCGCTCATAAGGATGTTCTTTCGGATGTTTTGCGACATCGATTAAAATATAACTATTATCAATCCTTCATAGCGGTCTCGGCTAGTAGTAAGGGGTATTCCATACGAGAGGTTGAGACCCTCTTTGAGAGCCGGTTAGCTGGGAAGTCCTTTATTTCTGGGATGCCCGCTCGAGTGATACTTCGCACCCTGGTCGATATCTGCAAAGGGTTTTACGAGTTTCGCCTCTCCACAAAAAGGGACAACCTTTTAGCCGACTTCCTACGGAGTCACCACCCAGTGACCGTCGAGGCTCCCCCCGCGTTGTGGCGTCGAATCGTATTCGAGACGTACTTCCTCCTCACCCCGTTACATAAGTGGATGATCAGTCGCAGGGCGAAGTTATATTACCACGAACTTAAAAAGAGTCAGTGGCTTAGTCCCGGTGACGTAAAGAAATTACAAGAAGCGAAACTTCGCGCGCTTGTGCAACACGCCTATCGGCACGTTCCGTACTACAGGGAGCAAATGGACAATCTGGGCTTAAGTCCGGAACACATTTGCTCGCTTGAAGACCTGTCAAAGCTTCCGCTCCTCTCGAAACAGGCTGTCAGGGAGAATCTCTATTTCAATCTACTCTCAGATAACCACGATAAGCGGCGAATTATACGAGTGTCGACGAGTGGCTCAACCGGCGAGCCCTTTACCTGTTTCGCGGACCAACACCAACTAGAGATCCGGTGGGCCTCCACCATGCGGAGCATGGAGTGGACCGGGTACAGGTTCGGTGATAGGCAGGCTCGTCTGTGGCACCAGACGATTGGGATGAGTAGGTGGCAGGTTATTCGGGAGAAGATCGACGCGTTTCTTTGTCGTCGGCTCTTCATTCCAGCCTTTGAGATGTCAGATGAATCAATTGATGCTTTTGTTAAAAAGCTGACGCGATATAAGCCAGTTTTTATCGATGGCTACGCGGAGTCGTTTAATTTCCTCGCCAGTTACCTGAAGGGTGCCGAACTTAAAGGCCTTAAACCAAAAGCTATCATGTCGTCCGCCCAAATCTTGCCGGAGCAGAGCAGGAAGGTTGTGGAAGGCGCGTTCGGGTGCAAGGTCTTCGATAAATACGGAAGTAGAGAGTTTTCTGGAATAGCCTATGAATGTGAGGCTCACCAGGGTCATCACGTTGTCGCTGAAAGTTACATCGTTGAGATTCTCAAAGATGGTAGGCCCGCGAATCCAGGTGAGATGGGAGAGGTTGTCGTTACCGATCTTAATAATTACTGCATGCCACTTATTAGATACCGACTAGGTGACCTTGCTGTCGCTCGGGATCCCTCGACGCCGTGCGCGTGCGGGAGAGGGCTTCCACTCATTGGAGAGATCGAGGGGCGAGTTCAGGCGCTCATAGTTGGCAAGTCAGGAAAATACATGCCGGGTACGTTCTTCGCCCATCTTTTTAAAGACTTCGATTATCTGATCAAGCAGTATCTCGTGGAGCAGGTAGTCCCCGGAGAGGTGGTGCTTAAGATAGTGAAGGGCCCCCGCTTCACTGACGAGGAGTTTTGTAAGGTTGTCACTTTATTGAGAGAGTTCCTAGGCGCCGAGACCCCAATTCACATTGAATTTTGCGAAAAAATAGCTATGGTGCGCACCGGCAAGCAGCAGGGGAGTCTCTCCCGCCTCAATATTGACTTTCAGAAGCTTCGAGAGGGGCGTGATGGGGACGCGCCAAACATCCACGGCTAAGAGAGGCTCACTCGAGTCGTCCATTAGCATGTCACGGCTTGGTGGCGTCTTGTGCGCAAATACCACCTGTTCTCGTCGTTTATGACTTGCAAAATAGTCGTTGCAAGCCTAGAAAAAACAGGGACTTAATATTTCTATTTGGACTCGCGCCTTGAAAGAAAAGTTGCACTATTACCTCGTCGTCTCATTAATTCTCGCTGTGGCGGGGCTGGGTAGGTGTGCCGAGGGACAAGAGCGGGCGCTCTCAGGTAACCAATCGCTGGTAGTATACGACGCTAACAACCAACCAGTTCGGCGAATCGCAAACGTGCCTTTCTCCACGACATGCTCAAATTCCGGCGACGCTCTTTTCGCCTTTGTTGACTCCCACAGCAAGACGCTTCTGGTGAGCGATCAGACTGGAACGGTGGCTCGGTCTGTTGAGCTTCACTGGCCGATCAGTCAAGTAGTAGGCGACCAAGAGGGCTTTGTGGTCGTCCACTCGGACGGGCACGTTTCCGACGTAGGTATGGATGGCGTTAGGAGGAATTTCCTTACCGGTCGACAGGTGGTGTCGGCTGTTAGGCGCCCGAGCGGAGGAGTTCTCACCGTGACATCCGGCGGAAGTCTACTTGCCTGGTCCTGGTCTGGAGACGAGCTTGCTCGCTACGACTCTGGGGTGGCGGGCCGGGCTGTCGCGCTCAAAGGGTTAGCGCCTCTAAAAGGTGGCGGGGTAGTTTCTTTCGATTCAGTCTCAAAGGAGCTGGTGTTTCTCGATCAAGAGCTACACGAAGTGCGAAGGGCCCAATTATCGGTGAATGAATTAGGGGTTTTTAACTCCGCCGGGTCGAAAGTAATTGTTTCCGACAAGGGGAGCCCGATCATCAATCTAATAGGGGAGGACGGCTCTAAGATCTCGCTAAAGGCGGCGGTAGAGCCCTTCTGCGCAGGTTCTCTTTCAAATGGTAGCTTTTATATAGGATACACGAGCAAGGATCTGGTCGGGATTCCAACCGGCGCGTATCTGAGAAGCCACCTTGGGCCATCGTTTACATCGACGTGTTTGGCAGCCGTTGTTGTGGCGTCCCTTCTCTTTGCCTCTCTGACAGGACTCGCGGCACAGAGGGCTACGCGGGGAAAACACTCAAATGTTTTGGTGGACGAACAGAGATTGAGCGAGCCTAGCCACGTCCACAGTGAGACGTCATCGGCCTCGACCTCAGTACTAACGCTCGCTCTTCTCTTACCCGCTCTTGTGGGGCTCTACCTCGCCCACTGGGTATCTCCCTCTTTGAGAAGCGATGGTTCGCTATTGGACTGGGCATACTATCTGGGGGGCTCTCTCCTGACGGCTGGGTCCTTTATACTTATCTTCAGAAGAATTGAGGCGCCCTTATGGTCAAGGGCTCCGCGGCCGCCTAACGCTCCTTGGCGAGGGAATAGAGTCATCTGGCCACTCTTATTGGGTTCCGTGATAACGGGAATAATCGCTCACCAACTCAATTGGCGAGGGGGAGAGCCAAAACTCGTTGTGGCCCTTTGGATAATATCGCAGGTCTGGTTCGTCATGGCTTTTATAAGCTCGGTCGGAATCAGTACTTTGACCCGGGTTGAATGGATACACCTTTCCTTGTTAGGAGCAGTCGGATTAATTTCGCGCGTTGTAAAAATGGGGGAGTGCCCAGCCGATATCTCCTTCGATTTTGGGGTCGCCGCCGATGTCGCTTATCGTTCCGTTTTTGATGAGTGGAGCCCGCTCTTCATACTTGATGCCGGTCAAACGATCGGCCGTGTCTGGGGGCTTCAACTCGGATTAGCGATCTGGGGGCTCGGCCTTCATGAGTGGGTTCTCTGCGTGCCAAGTTTGATATGGGCGCTTGGGTTTATTTTTGCCTCTTATCTTCTCGGGCGTGAGCTCATCTCGCACCGTTTTGGATTGATATTCGGGGTGCTTGTTGCTCTTCAGCATAATCTTCTCTCGTACTCGAGACTACCCTACGTGACCGAATCAACAGCGCCGTTTATCTTCTGTCTCTATTACCTGGTGCGTGGGTTTAATGCCTGCCGTATGCGGGATTGGGCATGGGCGGGAGTCTGGGCTAGCGTCTCCATGATGACGGTGCGGCAGTTCACAACATTTCCGTTCATTGGCTTGGCTCTCTTTCTATTCATGGTTGTGTTCCATTCTAGGGTGATGTGGCGGTTTCGGTACCACTGCTTGGCACTGATTGGAGGTTGTCTTGTTACCTTCAATCCATGGGATAGTTTCTACTTAAATGGCCAACAGCTAGCCTATCGGTTGTCGGGAACCTCACCCCTGCTGTGGGGTTACAAAGTAAATCCTGACATTACGATCTGGATCTCTCAGTTTGATCGGGCTTTTGGTGGAATACTCCGCTATCCCGACCGGATATCGTGGCCATCTGAGGCCCTGGCTCCGATATGTCTTGCGATAACGGGAAGCTTGTTCGGAGCCGGTCTATTTTACCTGTTGTATCGTTGGAGGTCCTTAAGCGCGCCTACCGCTCTTATCCCTATGGCGGGTAGTATCGCGCTGGGTAGCGCCTTTTTGGATAACCCCCCCTCTTACTACCATCAATTTGTGGGTATCCTCTTTGTGATGTTCGTGGTGGCGGTGCCGCTCGAGCTTTTATCGGAAGTATCGCGACATGTTCGGTGGCGGTTCATTCGATGGGGACTGGCTGTAGGGATTGGCTCGCTCGTAGCCATGTCTTCTTATGAGCAGCTGAGTCCGTTTTTACGCTATTGCGCTACCGCCGTTAATGCTGAGGGTAAAAGCGTTCCAAAATATTCCATACAGTCGTTCTTCTCTCGTTATATGCTGGAACACCACGATCGGCGCTTTGTTGGAGTAGCGAGCGCGGATAAACCCCTCGAGTGGGGACACCCTAATGTAAGTATCTTCTATGGACAGTTCTCCGAGAGGCACGAGATTCACTCTCCAGTATCCTCGTATCTTCCACTCCGCGCTACCGTAGAGCCTCACGATGTTGATTTCATATTGAGAGCAGACAATGTGGATGGTCTGGCAGCGGTCAAGAAAGTGTATCCAAGCGGGACCGAGAGCCAGGAGCTCGCCGCTTACGGTCAAGTTACGTTAGTCATTTACACCGTTCCATATAGCGAGGTCCTTCGTATTTATGAGGCCTCCCTTTCCTCAGGGGATGGTTTTGACCGAGCCTATTTCTCTCTTTCGCCCGCAACCTAGGAATATACCCTCAAGAGAATATCTCCCACGCCATTGCCTCTAACGAACACCGCTTAACCGGCTCTCAAGGTTGAGCCGGCTCATATCCCACTACCAGTGGTGCGTGTATCACGTAACCTCGTGCTTGATAGTGTGTGGGGAGAGCGGAAGAGGTATGTCGAATTTGAGAATTTTTAGCTTTTACGCCCTGAGTTGGCTCGTGCTTTACTCCCGGTTTGCCGAGTGCCAGTCCGAGTTCGCTAGCGGGGAGCGCTTCACCGAGGAGACCGTGGTTGAGGGCGTTCCTATCTCGACGGCGGTTGCGTTTGCTCCGGAGTCGCGCATGTTTTTAGCGCTGAAGGAGGGGGTGGTTCGTGTTGCTCAAGACGGAAAGCTTCTTGAGCGACCCTTTATCGATCTATCGGCTATCGTGAATAAACAGACGGATAGGGGGCTTCTCGGAATAGCCGTAGACCCAAATTTTCCGATCAGGCCCTATGTGTATCTCTCGTATGTATACGATCCCCCTGGGTATTCGCAGGATACTGGCGCAAACCGACTGATCCGAGTCGTTCGCTTCGCGGCCGATGCCGCTCTTGGCTATAACGTTGCCATTCCAGGCAGCGAAGAGATCATCATGGGAAAGAATAGCAGCCCCGAATTTATCGCGGGTCCACTTGTAGGGGAACCGGTGAGTCCAGAGCCGGCCTCTTGTAGAATTGGCCTAACCATGGCGGGCGCCCCGATTCAGGATTGCATACCGTGTGACTCAACATCGCACACGGCGGGTACGCTTCTGTTCGGAGCGGACGGGCTCCTTTACGCAAGCCTTGGCGATGGAGCTAGTTATGACCGCCCCTCTCAGGTCTCCTTTAACGCTCAGGACCTCGATGCCATGAGCGGACGGGTTTTACGCGTAGATCCGAATACAGGTAATGGCGTAAGTGGAAATCCTTTTTTTAATCCGAACGACCCTGGGTCAAATCGATCGCGCGTATGGTCCTACGGCTACCGTAACCCTTTTCGAATCACAATAAATCCATCTAACGGCGAAGTCTTTGCCGGCGATGTTGGAACCTCTTATTACGAGGAGATCAATTCCGGAAAAGGAAGTAATTTTGGGTGGCCTTGCTACGAGGGAGGCTTCACTGATAGAGCCCAACAGGAGGGAGTAGCCACCTTAAGTGAGAAGCAGGTTGGTTTTAAGAAGGCTCCTCTGACGATTGACTTCTGCACAGCGATGTATGTAAGGGGATCCTCTAAGGTTAGAGCGCCCCTCTTTACCTACCGACATCCCTACGACGCGAATGGAAAGGACCTCGGCTCATCCATAACGGGGCTCGCTTTCTACTCGGGGGATACCTACCCTGAAAAATATAAGGGCGCTCTCTTCTTCGCCGATTACGCTCGGAAATTTATTCGGTATCTTACCTTCGATTCCACCGGAAAACCGACCGCCCATGATTTCGCCAAAGAGGTTGGCTCAAATTTTGGAGCGGTCCAGCTCATAAACGGCCCGGACAAGAACCTCTACGCCGTTTATCTAGATTTAAAGACCAAAAGCGGCACAGTACGGAGGTTCAAACCTATCACTGGGAGCAACACCCCTCCAACGGTCACTCTAGCGGCGGACCCCCTGATTGGGACTGCGCCGCTTGTGGTTCAGTTCTCATCTGTTGGCAGTAACGACCCGGACGGGCAGGGGATCTCCTACAAGTGGAGCTTTGGAGACGGGACGGAGTCAAGCGAGGCCAATCCAGTTCATGTGTATACCGCCGTTGGTACCTTTACGCCCTCGCTAACCGTGTCGGAGACAAGCGCCCCGTTCGCTACCTCAAAGCGGAGTATAACGATTCGAACAGGGCGGACACCCCCTGCCGCCTTTATAGATGAACCAAGGACTGATATCCGATATGAGATCGGGAAGCGCATAGATTTCTCTGGTCACGCCGAGCCGAGTAATGGTGTTACCATGACCTGGTCTTTGTTGCAGAGGCACAATCAACACGAACACCTCATCACTGAGGTATCAGGGCAGGGTGGATCGTTCGTGCCCGAGGAGCACTGCGATAACTGCGGCTATGAGCTTTGCTTGCGGGCGGAAGGAGAGGGGGGGCTTATCGACCAAAAGTGTCAATCGGTGCCACCACTGACTACCCCATACACCTTTGCGAGCACTCCACCAGGTGCTTCAATAACCTATATCGATGAGGAGAGGGAGGTGCTGGCACCCTATGTGGCGAATCCAATCGTGGGTTCCGAGCAGACCATTAGCGCGGCAGTCGTATCGAATGGCCGTTCCTTCGCGCGTTGGATGGACGGAGGAGTAAACCCAGTCCGCTCATTCATAACAGGACGAGCACCCCAGGCCCTGACGGCTCTCTATGTCAACAAGCCACCCCGCGTCGCCGTGAGAGTCTCCAAGGTGGGAGGTCCAAAGAGTCGGAGAGTTCGATTCGATGCGTCGAATTCAAAGGATCCCGAGGGCGAGCCCCTAACGTACACGTGGCGTTTCGCGGATAGACAGGTTGGCAGCGGGGCTTCCATCAGCCGTACCTTTAACCGGCTCGGAAGTCACTCTCTGATTCTTACGGTTTCGGATCGGCTCGGCGGGATCACGGTCTACCGAGCGGCACTATCACTTGGCCGGACCGCGTCTATAAGGAGGATAGCTGGTCGGCGAGTGTTCTAGGGGGGCTTTCATGAATTTCGCCCCTATAAGCGCCGCTCTGGCTAGGGCTCGTTATTTCGAAACAAATTACTTAACGCTCTGCTGGACACCGAGCACGCGGCGATCGATAGATGATGCCGGCCACTCTCGGTAGGGGGCCCATGGGGGGGTCGAGCTTACGGTGACGGGGAGCTTTCGCCGGCCTGACGGGCAGACCAGATTGATCTTCTGCGCCATGCCTGGTGAGAGCGCAAATTCAGTAGTGGAATTGTTCACGGCAGAGACTCTTACCTTAAACGAGCGCGCATGCGGAGTGTTGGGTGCGCGCATCTGGAGGCTGGCCCCGTTCTGGGCTAGCTCGCCCGAGCCCGCGCTATCGCAGGGCACGATGAGGTGCGCTTTTGGCGAGAGCCACCGTGAAAGGTGGGTGGTATCACCCTCCCAGCCGAAAACACCGGACTCCCTAAGGGTTGAGGCAAACACACCAAGAAGGATAAAGGGGATGGTCAGGGCAGCTTTCAGGCGAACTGAGATCTCCCTCTCCTGGGTCGTAAGGGCGATCAAGGTGGACACCAGGACCAATACCTCTGGAGAGTCGATGTGCGGCCCAGTCAGCATGGCTAGCGCTAGTATTACGACCACACCTAGCGGAGGGATTATTTGGCCCTCAAGGCCAAGGAGGCGGCGGCGCGAAACGGACAGGAAGAATGCGATACCACCAACGAGTCCTAGTTCTGCCAAGAGGCCGAGATAGAAGTTATTGGAGTTGTCGCTCCAGCCGCTTAGCAGACCAAGTTCGCCGCCGACTAATGGCACATAATCACGGAACCGGTCGGGGCCGACTCCGAACATTGGCGCTTGATAGAATATCTCTCTCCCGATCGATAAGAAGATCTCTCTGCTAAAGAGTGTCGTGGAGAAGCGATCAAGAGACAATGCTTGAAGACCTCTCCGAGCGCCCTCAGGAAGGGATTGATCCGCGACGATCCGCGAGATAAGTGGCGTGAAGCGATCCACAAAAGAGACTAAGCAGACCGCCAAAAGGGCAATCACGGTGGCGGCGACTAAATATCGACGCGAGCGTCTAGCCACGAGAGCTCCAGCGAGAAGGATGAGAAGGAGAATAAAAGTGCGCGACCCCGATAGAAGTCCCGCCATGACTACAAGAGATACGAACGAGGCCTTAAGCAATCCCGATAGCTTGGGAGCTTGCCAAACCGTCACCAAGATTAGCGCCATACCAAGAAAGACACCGCACGAATTCGGGTCCGACGCGAGACCGCTGAGGCGGTTAATTGAGGTCCAGAAAACAGTTTGGTTGGAGAGATTTAGGTTTGGCCATAGTAACCACTGAGCGAGAATGAAGAGAGAGAGGATCGCGCTTCCCCACATAACCCCTAACGTCCAAGGCCGAGCGATCTGGCGGTTCGACTGAAAAAAACCGACCAACAGGGCGAGTAGTAGAACTCGAGATAGATAGTGAAACGACGTTCCGGACGAGGTTGCAAGGGTGCGCAAGATATCTGAGGCGAACCCCAAATCTCCGTTAGTGAGCGATGTGGTGAATGAGCCTACGATCGGGGAATCAAAAAGGGCAAAAGCGCCCTCTGAGAGGAGACTACCACCGAGGTACGCAATCATGGGTAGGAGCCAACGAATCGAGAAACGGGGATCGCTTATCGCGCGGCCTGAGAGAAGAATAGCAAGCGCCACTCCAGGGATGATGTGGACACCCAGCCAAGGGATGCATGGAAGCGCTAGGCCCGTTAACATCGATGCCGCGGCGAGACGTCTTGAGCTTAGATGACAGGCGCGGAGGGTTAGAGAGAGGGCTAACGCTGACAGGATGCACAAACGCTCAAACGTCGACGAGGCGATCACGACTGGCAGTAGAGCGAGGCAGCAGGTTAGCCTATGCGGTGCCGAGGAGCTAATGAGCATTGGATGTGGCCGATTTAGACACAAGGGAGCGACCGGATAATTGCTGGTGTGTTGATTTTTAACAAGAACTGCTCTGTTCACCTTCACGGGGACAATAAACCTCGGGAAACGGTTCGTGTGCAGTTACTTAGCGGCTTTAATCGATAAGGGTGGAGGTATGTTATCAGACTGCCTGTATCAGGGACTTAGCCATTTCTTGGAGCCCCTAAGGTCCGATAACCTTACTTATCGGTACAATTTAGGGCGTTTAATCCTCTTATAGGTCGGTTTAGGACTTTTAATTATCGGCGCTAGTTCCTACCAAAAGGACTAGCAAGTGACCAAAGATACTCAAGAAAAGATATCCGTCCCCTTTCCAGAGGAGCCGGGCGCTGTGTTTATGACGCCGCAACAGTGGGCGCAGATCATAGAGAAGCTTGGCGAGGCTTGTGCTTTCCATCTGTGTGAGCAGGCCGAAGCGTATGCCGACCAGTGGCCGAGGCGCTGGAAGAAGTACAAGGACCACTATCTCACCCTCCTAAACTGGCATCGGTACAAGATTGCCGACGGGTACGAGTTCTTTGAGCACCCGCAACATGGGGCCGGTTACTACAAGCCATGGGTGATCGATAGGGCTACCCAACCTCAGGGGGCCAGGCGATGAACCAGCTAGCAGACCTATCTCAAAACCTTAATCAGATACTCGACACCGAAACGGTTGAACCTAACCAACTCTGGGGTCCGGCTATCTGTACTCATAACCTTGCAATGGTTGTCGCTCCGACCGGGCTAGGCAAGACCTACAAGATGATGAAACTGGCGTGGACCATCTCAACGGGTGGGAAGTTCCTGAACCACACCTGCTACCGCCCTTCTAAAGTTCTCTACATAGACGGCGAGCTAGGTATCTCTACGATGAAGAAACGCCTGAAGATGATTCAGGCTGAAGCCCCCTTCTCTCCTCGTGGCGACTTTTTCCGGGTGCTGTCTAAGGACCACTGCGGGGGGAGACTCTGGAACATCTCGGACCCTAAGGACCAGAAAAAATACAACCAGCAGATTAAGGATGCGGAGGTCATCGTCATCGACAACCTGCTCAGTTCAATCTTCCCGGTGGATGGCCGAGATAATGATGTCCGTCAGTGGGAGCGCATTATCCCCTGGTTGTTTGCCCTCCGAGACACGGGCCGAACGGTGATCATGGTCCACCACACTGGCAAGTCAGGCTTACAGCTCGGGACCTCTATCAAAGAGAACTGGCTGGATACCAGCATCGAGCTTCGTGCCCCTGCGGTTCTTCGTCCGGTGCGGGGAACAGAGTTCGAGCTTCACTACCGCAAGACCCGAGACGTTAAGAAGTGTGACGCCATGCCTCTGCACGTTGAGTACCTAGAAGGTGACGACGGTGTGAGCCGGTGGAACTGGAGTCCCTTAGAGGATTCGCAGTCTCGCACCGTTCAGCAGATGAAAGGAGAAGGGATGACGCGGCGCGATGTGGCCAAGCAGTTGGGCCTTAGCTTCCGAGAAGTGCAGTTGGCATGGGACAAGTGGGAGGTAGGTCATGAAGACTAAGAGAAGAGAATGGGTAGTTGAATTTTCGCAGAGTCAGAACGCTTTTCATATCCAAGAGCTAGAGAGTGCAGTCACTGCTAACGCTCGACGATTCTGGAACAAGCCGCATGACATGTTCGACTGGATACCTGTGTTTGTAGGAACACGACGCCAGTGCGAAATCATGGTCAACCAATCAGAGAAAAGATTGCAGCGCGAGGAGGAGCAAGTTCAATGGATACACTAGGCGTACTGAATCACCTCTCAGGTGTGATGACAACAAAGGAGTGGTCTGAGTTCAAGGGTACAGAGGATTACCTTTGGATGCAGGCGAGGGTTGAGGGCTACAGGGGCACACACATGGGAAAACTTATTGAGGCTGGGAAGCGTCGCCGCGAGGAGGCGTGGGTGATTGCGTTGGATATGGCGCAAAACATTATCAGGGCGGAGATGGAGGAGATCCCCGTTGATGTCCCTGAGCAGCAGGAAAAGATTTTAGTTGATCGCTTGGCGGAGAAGCTTATGTGCGAGCAAGGGTTAGTTCCACCCCGCTTTACAAAGCTGGTCGAGTGTCAAACGTGCGGGCCGGTACACGCTCCTGAGGATGCCGAGCCATTGATGCCTAACTGTCCGTGGTGCCAACTATGATTCATAGCAATCTCCCCTTCTCTGACTATCAGGCTATGCCTGGGCTTAATCAAAGTAAGCTTGGGCTACTGAAGAGTTGCCCTCAAAAGTTTAAGTGGGTGCTTGAGCAGGAGCAGAAAGGTGCAAAGCGAGAGAGCACTCAGGCGCTTGATATAGGCCAAGCGATTCATACGGCGATCCTTGAGCCTGACACATTCAACGAACGGTTCCTCTGTTTGCCTGATATTGATAGGCGCACCACAAAGGGGAGAGAGATGTATGCCGAATTGGTATCTCAGAATCCCGACAAGACGATCTTAAAGCCCGACGATTTCCATGTGGCCCTTGATGTAGCAACAGCGGTCAGGAGCAACTCACACTGCGCGTCACTGCTATCAGGGGCTCATACTGAGCTGAGCCTAGACTGGACCGACAAGGCCACGGGGGTGTTATGCAAAGCTCGCATAGACGCCTATCAGGAAAGCATGTCTCTTATTGTTGACATCAAGACCACCCAGGACGGGTCGCGGTCAGGTTTCCCACGCAAGTTATACAGTTACGGCTACCACCGCCAGGCTGCCTGGTATCTCACTGGGATGCAGGCCAACGGCGAAGCTGCCGATCACTTCGTGTTTTGTGTTGTTGAGAAGGAAGCCCCTAACGCTGTGGCTTTGTACCGTCTCAATGATGAGACCATCCGATTATCCAGACAAGAGAATGACAGGTTGTTGGCAGTATATGCCGAGTGCCTGAGGACTAATCACTGGCCTGGATATACCCAGGGAATCGAGGACATTTCGATCCCCGACTACGCAACAAACAGCTTGGAGGAAACTTATGGACAATCCCTTTAACGGAATGACTCGCACACGGCGCGAGCGAAAGACTATTGAGCCTGGCATTTACTTGGGCAACTTGCGCGAGGTTAAGACAATACAGGTCAATAAGGATGGCGAGAAGAAGACCAAGATTCTTTTCGTGTACTACATCGCTGCTGAGGATGCTGAGGTTGTCAGCTTCTTTAATCCCTCGCTTGCCGACACGTCGTGGCTAGTGAAGTTCCTCAAGTCTAGCTGCGGTAACTCGTTTACGGCAGAGCATCAGGCGACTGGGGACAAGATGTGGGCCTTCATTCAATCGCTAGTAGGTAGGGACTGGAACCTCGTTGTCACTCTATCGAATGGGTACAACAACGTGCAGAGCGCGGTCCCAGTGAAAGAGAAGAAGGCTACACCGGTCAGCGAGACTGAGGATGTGACCTTTACATTCAACGACGATCAGATCCCCTTCTAAGGAGCGAACATGAAACTCAAAGAGATCGTGTACGGGCGTAAGTTTAACCTGGGCAACTATGAAACCGAGGAGATTACGGTCTGCATGGTGGTCGATGAGGGGGAGAAGTTTAGTGATGTATTGGGTGCGGCTAGACGGGCGGTGCTTGGAGCGACCATAGCTCTGACTCGTCCTCAATCTAGCGCAACTAAAGATTTAAATGCCGTGGTGGAGAAGAAAGGCTCCACGGGAAGCTAGTCCCGTGGTCGGGGTGCGCCGCTACCCTTGAGTTGTTCACCTGATAGTGCAGGTGAGTAATGGGCGGCACTTTTTAGCAGTACGACACAGGTGTGAGGAGCGCCGCGCCTTTGAGGGTCGCTTAATAGACCTGCGGCTTTTATGGAGGGGTTATGAATGTGATGGATATGGTTGTTTTTTCGGCGGTGTTTTGGGGTGTGTACCATTTGTTTAATGCGGTTCGGGATTATCGCCAGGTTAATGCAGTGACCCGTGCGGTGATGAAGATGTCAAACATTGACGCAAAGCTCGACAGTGTAAAGAGGGTCAAATAATGGGCAAGGAACAATACGGACAGGTGCTTACTGCTATTGAGTACACCTTGGACCAGCTTAGACGGGGGCCAAAGGATCGGGACAAGAACGAGAACGCTAAGGCATACGAGCAGCGAGTTGAGACTTGGTACAAGCATAAGCATCGGTTCGTATTGTTCTGTATTAAGGCGATCCGAGACATCGATTCGGTGAGGGCTAAGAGCTATCTGAACGAGCTACGCAACTTGAGGGATAGAATATGACGCTGCTAGTCGCTTGGGGCTGTCTGCTAATTGGGTTTGGACTTGGCTGTTATTGGAGCGAGATATGAAACAAGTATTAGAGAGTATGACTAGGGTTGTTACGCCAAAGTATACGATCCGTGTGTGGAGAGATGAGCTTCTGGAGTACGAGTATCAGCCTGGTTTGTATACCGACATAGAAAACCTTGCTCGTAACAATGAAGATGATTCTCCGACGATGCTTGCTAAGAAGCTTGCAAAGCTCCCTCGCGTGACCGCAGTAGAGGTACTGGGCTGGGACTTTAACGGCATTGTCTACTACCCAGACTGGAATTAGCGATGATGCTGCAACTCAATCCGCCGATATGGGTGCTCACTCCTAAGGGGGAGGGGTTCGCTGTGGTGCTTATCGACTACGGACCGCACCTCAATTCTGTCTGGGTGGTTCACCTGTTTGAAACGGGCGATGTCATCCACGTTGATGCTAGCGAGGTTCGTGTGGGCGGTAATGAGATGTACGACATCCCAATGCCGAAGCCGTTTACCAAAAGGAATATATGAACAAGGAGAAACGCTCAAAGCTCTACGATGTAGAGGCCAAGTGGACGTTTAAGACGGTGGCTACAGCTCTCCTTGAGGGCAATACGGCTGCCTATGTAAATGACCCTGGAATCTGGATCGCAGATTCGATAGCGATGACTAGAAAGATGTTGGTCTCAGCAGACTGGTTTGCGCGAGACGTTAAGCAGGAGGACGCATGAAGTTTGAAACGATAGAGAGGGCTACGTTTGTGATTATTTGGCTGCTCATCGGGACTCTTACTGGGTTCCTTGGGTTAATGACCTGGCTTGTATTTAATATAATTCAAAAAGTAATGGGGGAAGCATGACAGAGGTATCGCTTTATACAAAGGCAAAGAACTACTGCGAAAAGCAGGTTCCTCATGCTAAGCTTGATGTTTTTGACGCCTACGTCTCTGGCTACTTAGCGGCGTTGGAGGATTTGAAGATGCCCCCAGTGGAAGAGGATAAGAATGAAAACACCTGAAGAGTTGGCAGGGGAATATTGCTGCAAGATAAATGACGTACACTCTGTGAAAGCAGCGTGTCGATTGGCTTATATTGCTGGCTGCCAAGCCGCAAAGGATCAGCATAGTCAGGTCAGTAACGAATATCGACAGCGATATTATTTAAACGAGATGGATATTTTACGGCGTATATGCGCTCCCAACGACTGCATAGAACGTTTGGAAGAATATGTGTCTCAATTAGAAAATCAGCTTCCCAGCAAGGTGATGAACTCTCCGGAAGATCCGGATAGTTGCGAACATATTCTCGACATGGAGAAAATGGTGGATGTGAATTCTTGCAGTTGTAAAGGAATTCTTAATAACTGGATTAGCGTTAAGGATAGGCTGCCGGAGGATAAGCGACTAACACTGTACTGGCACATCAACTTTGGTCCGTCCGTTGGCTTCTACGATCCTACTCACAAGAAGAATGGGTATCATTGGTGGAGCACAAAGTTTGGGGACAACGCCGACGCAAGTGTGACGCATTGGATGGAGCTACCCCAGCCGCCAAAGGAGGAAGCATGAGCCGCGACTGGAACGAGCATAAGTACAATAGCTCAGAGAACCTGTGGAGCTGGATTGATGAGCAGTCGGGCCGCAACGACCGAAGATTAGAGGTGGCAAAGGACTGTGACGCGAAGGACTACAAGAACGTGCTTATGGGACGATTTGAGATGCTGGAAAGCCTAGCCGACTGGCTGCATGAGAACGAGACTACGCTTGGGGAGGTGGCTGGGCGATGGGGATTAAAACAAAAGGAGGAGGATTAGGTATGGTTAAGTTCTACAAAGATGGCGATCGCATGGGGATTGCGACCGACTGCACTAGCGAGGGGAAGTTTCTCGGCGAAGTTTCCACGGGGTTAGCTGACATGATTGAAAAAGGTGACTTCGATGGGGACTGGGAGTTTCAGCTCGACGGATGGCTCCCCGACATCGTTGAAATTTGCTGTAAGTTGCGAGGCCAAGGCAATAGAGTCGTAGAGCAGAAGATATTAAAGGCTGGTTCTGTGCCAAGTCTGGACATAGCTGTGAGCGAGAGAAAGGAGGAAAGATGATTGAAGAAGATACAATGTTCAGGTTTATAGATACAGCAACGCCTAAGGAATGGTTCCGCATCGTCCCGACGGAGACGGGCTGGGATGTTGTAATCCCTGAGGACGTTACACTAACCGAAGCGGCTCAGAAGTTTATCGATACGGTTAATGGGATGCTGGGGAAGGCGAATGGTCAACAGTAGAGCCAAAGGCGCAGCCGGCGAGCGCGAACTAGCCAACAGGCTAAAGGAGCTAGGGCTAACCGCCCGAAGGGGTCAGCAATTCTGTGGAGCTAACGGCGATAGCGACGTGGTTTGTGAAGAACTATCGGCCTATCACATAGAGTGTAAGCGCGTCCAGGCTCTCAACATCCATGACGCTATGGGGCAGGCGGTAAGGGACGGCAAGGATAAGACGCCCGTGGTTATTCACCGGAAGAACAACAAGCCTTGGCTTGCTACCCTCTTCCTGGAGGACTTCTTAACGCTTGCCGTTAAACTGCCTACTTCTTTACTTTTGCAATCGCCGCGTGACCCAAGCCAACAGCTCCTAGCGCAGCGGCAACCTCAACGATCACCTGCTGAAACGGAGCCAGAGGCGGAATAAACGGTGCTGCTGCTGCAAGGACAGCAAACACTGACGCCAGCGATCTCTTTAATCCAAATGACTCAAACATAATCCTATCTCCTATCTAAACTCTCTGTGTAGCCACCCTGCCAGCTCTCTATAATCGGCCCTATTCTGCACGCAGTCGCGCTTTCTTGGGTCGATGAACCCTGACGTGTGGTGGCCGTTGCAATTCAATCCTAGGCTCCATACAAGGCTCATATCGCAGTGCCTCGTAGTGCGAAGGAAGGTAGCCACAGAGTTCTTATCAACGGTGCTCCCATCTAGGTCCGCTATGCACGGCCTAGTAAGGCCAGGAGTTGGGCCATGTCGCTCACAGACTGCTCCCCGTAGGCATGAACCGCGCAGAGGATTGTCAACGAGAGTGCAGCTAGGAAGATAACTAGCGGTGAGGCGATGAAGGAGCCTTCTTGTCTCAATGTCATTATCTGACTCTAGTACCGGGCTAACGTAGCATGTAAGTGGACCCCTACTCCCTGCCAGTCTTCCAGCTAACTTAGCCAATACTCTCTCAAACTTACCCAGTAACCTCTTATCGCCCCGTTTTATGGCCCGATTTGATGACGCTATCGTGTGACCGTAGAAGATTTCGTACCGTCCACATCGTCGGTTACGCATACAGGGACCGTTGGCGATATGCACCCGCACCTCTTTGGGTCGCTCATCGTTGAGTAGTCGGGATACGCACGGACAGTCATCACCGAAGGTATTTTCCAACCAGCCAGTGCGAATTACAGGAACGTTATCAAACGCTTTTAGGGATGCGCGACACATCCACGTCGGTTGACACATGCCCAGATACGATAATCCTACCTCCGCCCTAGCTACAGAGCAGGTAGTGGCAGTCACCAGAATCAATATGCGACAACACCTTATCAGGATACTCACGGTCCCCTCCCCCATTCCAACGAAGTAACGCCTTTTCTGTGTCGCCGTGTTTAAGGAGAAGTGTTTGGAGAAACTCAGCACCCCACTTGATGTTGATTTCGGGTTCCAGAAGCTCGCTCAGAAACTCGCCCTTAAAGCCCCTCTCGCGCATGGTTTGACCCATCACCTGAAAGAGCCCCCAGGAGCAGCTTCTCGCGTAACGCTCAGTATCAACGGTGCAGGAGGTCGGAACGTGCCCTATAAGAGATGTCTTTGGCTTGTTCTCTAGGTAGCGCCTGAAGAACGCAGGCTCGTATCTGATTGCGAATGGATTGCCTCTCGACTCTTGATGTATTACGGCAGCAAGTAGTGTCGGGGATACCCCGGTAGCCTTGGACTGGTCGATTATAATTGAGGCTAGGCTCATATTAGTTGGGGAAGATGTGGGGTAAGGCGGCTTTAAGTCCGGTAAACCAGACAATGATTGCGATCAGGGAGTAGCAAAGGACCTTTATCACCGGATGAATCACCTCCTGCTGCTGCTTAGTCATCTTCTCCATAACCGATACGGGGATGTAACCCTGCTCCCTTAATAGGCGAAGCTCCTCGGTAACTTGCTGAAAACCTGAACTAAGAACCCTTTCTAAACTCTCGAATCGAGCATCCTGAGTGGAGCGAAAAGAGTGAAGGTCGAAATGTCCGTTCGACTTGTCCATCACTGTTTATTGATTAGCCAACCCACATTCACTATTTTATGCTCGCATCAAACCTCATGTAAGAGTACCCTGTAGGGGTGACTAGCAATCAAAAGACAGGGCCTATGAAGACGATATTCTTAGCAATTCTCTCCCTATTCTGGGTGAATACCGCTATCGCCGAGACTGAATCTGAGAGAATGTTCGACGCCTTTGCGCGGTCGGCTCAGGCAGCGCGTATAGAGAGGCAGTATGAGGAGCAACGGCAGGACTATATTCTTGATACTAAGAGAGCAGTTCGCGACGCTCTAAGAGAAGACCGATCAAATCAAAATGCCGATCGCTACATTCAAGATAAGAGAAGATGGCTTAATGGAGAGCTAGATGAGGCACCCGATCCAAGAGACTATATGGGCTTCTAGCCCTTTAATGCCTATTGACCGTATGTTTCTTGTAGCTGAGCAATAAGCTCTCTAGCTGCTTTTGGATACTTCTTATCCCTGCCTTGGATTAGATCACGATACCGACGAACGCTTTGCTTGTTGATACGAAGCCCCTTCTCTATAGCTATCTGTCTAAGAGCATCAGCCGTCTGGTAGTCGCCGAGACCTTCAGCTTCACCTATACGCTGATTGATATGGTCATTATCGACCGCCTCGGACGCCGCTTGCTTCTTTCTATTTTCAAGCACCATAGCCTCTTTAACGGCAAGTGGTTGGTAGCCCAATAGCTTCTTAATCCTATCAATCCCCGACACCTCTTCGCGTGGTATGACTGCCTTGCCACCCATTGTTACTACGCCACGATCTCCCCAATCGGATTGCGTCAGATAGTTCGACAGCAGGTTTGATATGGGTAGCGATGCTACAGCTCGATCAGGCTGACCTCGATCGTAGAATTGATATGCCCTTTGAATTGACTCAAATGGCGCTCCAGCAATTCCGAGTGCAAGCTTGGTGAATGGGTTTGACGATTGAGTCGAGAAGACCTCTCCAAATCCGGCAGTACCTGAGAAGTCGATTCCAGTTGCCTCACTTAACGGTCCATACATGAACGCTGAGCCTGCGCCCATCTCCCTTAGCTTATCCTCCGGCTCATATCCACCAGCTCGCGCAGCACTGAAAAACTCTCTTCCTATGAACGGTAGCCCCATTAGGCCGGTAGTCATTCCAACGCCAACAAGGTAACGAATCTTTCCTGAGAGCGGAGTCTCTGCAAGGGTTTTAAGAATCTTAGCTTGATACCAGCGATATTTAGTAATCAATCGACCGGTCTCAGATTTTGTAAGCCTGTTTGCTGGTAGCTCCATTTGACTCGGAACCGCTCTCATCTCACGCACCAAGTTCTCGGCAAACTGCTGCTGACTTATCCCATTTCGCTTTTCTGCTGGTAGCCTATTCCATGCCTCCCATCCAGACATAAATGCGCCAGCATCAACAAAGCGCTCGCTGGTAGACTTTAAGATGAAGTAAGCATCTTTTGCCCTGACTAGCCCTTCCATTGGTCCATCAGAACCGGCACCCTTTCGTATGTAATTTTTGAGAGTATCATCAGGAATGATGTTTTTTCTCTGAGCTTCTTTAATTCCAGCCGCAAGTCTTGGATCAATTCCCTTCCCCGCGTACCACTTCGCAAGATTGCCGATCGTCTTGAGTCCAACAGCCTCAGGCTGTAATCCATTTAGGTATTTTGATAGAACTAATGGCTGCATTTGCAGTGCGCCAATTACGTCCGCCGTGGGAGTTCTTGCATTTCCACCGATATAGGCGAAGTTAAAAGCTTCATTGATGGCCTTAAATACACCGCTCGTTTTCGTGTTTAGCGATGCCTGCCATTCCTGAAGCTTATTCCTTAGGTTGATCTTATCGTCGCCTCTTAGGTTTGTAGCCAACTCCATTTCAGCAGCACGACTAGCCCGGCGAAACGCAATAAGTCTGGACGCACCTACCGTATACTGACTAATAGCTCGATCAAGGTCTAGGTTTTGACCTTGAATAAGCTTGGCGTTTTTAAGATGCCTGGAGAACCCTGTTATCGGATCTCCGCTAGCATCGTTTCCTAGCATGTCTAAAATGTCTTGTGATACCCCGTCGAACTGTACTAGCGACGATGGCTTTTGACGACCATACTGAACTTTTGCGCCTAAAAACTCCCCAGGCTGTTTAGCAAGCTCCTCATAGTGTTGCCTTGCTTTTAGGAAGGCAGGGTCCTTAGGGCTATCAAACTGCTGACGCGCAATTAGCTCCCCGTTTGGATTGTATACGTTAATAAAATGTTCCCCATAACGATCGAACGGAACATAGTTAGCTTTGCGCCACTCAGCAAAAGTATCAGCAATTTTATTGCGGCTGTCTTGTAGCGTCTGAGCTATCGTCGCCTTATATTCAGGAGATGGTGGAGCTTTAAGCTCTGCAATCTTTGCATTGTGCTCTGCTTGAGCAAGCGCTTCATTCTCAAAAATGTCGGCAAAAAAGTTAGACCAATTCTTTACCGCTAGGACAGCTTGCGTTTGCTTAGCATTGAGCCCGGCATTAACTGCTGTCTCCGGACTTACCTTGTAGCCTCGATCCCTAGAGCCCAAGACGCGAGCCGCCTGAAGGTAGCTATTAGCCGCCGCCTTTTCTGACGGTGTAAGATCGCTCTGCTTATAAGGGGCAAGTGTAGCATCGGCATCCCAAACAATAGCGCTAGTATCCTGAGGGATCTTCCACTGTGCCTCAATAAATGGAGCGGCAGCCGGTTCCTTCTTGGCGGTAGTGTCCATCCACTCAACAACTCGGCCCCAGGTCCCATCATCGTACCGCTTGTTGGTCTTCGACCAATCTTGATAGTCACTGAGACCAGGATTAGTGCTTGCCTTGGTCCTTAGCTCGCCAAGTTTGCCGCCAGTCCACCTCGCAAGAGAAAGAAGGTCAGAAGCTAGCAGAGTATCTCCTCGCTCTGCCGACCGTTCGTATTTACCAAGGCGCTTAACTGCTCGCTTCTTGAGTGCTTTCGGTAGTGCCTCAGAGCTGGTGTCTTCAGGCTTAATGCTTGCGACTTCGTTCTCCGAGAACAACGCCATCTGCTCTCGCGGCTGAAGACCGATCATCTCAACTTGCCGTCTAAACTCCTGGGCCTCTGCAATCTGATCTGGGGTTCGGGCATTATAGCCCTCTTCCGTGATTATGGACGGGGCCTCTACGGGCTGTGGCTGCTGGTCGGGCAGGACTAATGCTTCTGTGCTTGGCTTTTGTGCGTCAGTAAGGATGAGTGGGTCTGGAAATGACTCGGACTCGGAGGGGACTCTAAGCGTAAGTTCAGCATCAGATTTTCCGACATAGTTCTTTCTTCCAAGCGATCTAAGCTCCTCTCGCTTTGCTATATCTTCTTCTACCTTTGAAAGTACACGCTGACGTTTTTGCGCTTCAAGAACACTTGAGACGATATTCTGCTCGTCCGGGTGGAGCTTCTGATTGATAGTTCCCTTGTTTGTAATAGGTCGAACGATCTTGTCTTTCTGTAGCTCTGTAGGCCCAAGGGTCCCCTCTGGGAGCGACTCTCTCATTCCCTCCAACTCTGTCCCGCGAGGAAGAAATGTATCTTCAAGGTTGCGTTGACGAGCGTTCTCGGCTGAGAGCGGCGCATACATATCCAATATCATTCGAGCCTGGTCCTGCTCTATTGGAGTTCTTGCGCTCGTCGCGTCTTCAACCTGAATTAGCGGTGATTTTGCTGGCTGAATATCTGCAAGGGGATCGACTATAGGTGATGGCTTACTTTTAACCAATGGAACCATAGAGTCGGGGACTAGCGTGTTGCCGCCATCAAAAGCTGGTGGGACCCTGAGAGCTTGGAATTGGTCATTAGCGTATTCGTTAAAGGCTTGAGCGCTTGCCTGAGGATCTATTCCGTCTGTTAAGGGTTGTGGTACGTCCTGCTCCATTCTCGCAAGAATGTCAGTAGCGGCCTGCCCATCTGGAGCTGTTGTTTCAGCATTAACGCGAGGGGACGCCATAGCCGCAAAGCCTGTCCCCATCAAACCGCCAGTTGCGCCAGATGTTAAAAGATTGCTAATGAACTCGTCTTTTGTTTGAGGGGCTCCAGCGGATTTGTCGAGCAGCGCGTCGCCATAAGCACCTGCCATATTTGTCCCAGCACCGACAGCACCTGCTTGGGCTATCCTTCGCCCTGTGGAAACGGGATTAAAAGCTGCTGCTACATCAAAGCGATTGAGAAGTGAATTAAGTGCTAGGGATTCCGCTGCGGCCTTTCCGGCTTCAAGTCCAGATACTCCCCTATCCCTTAAAGCTGAATACTTTTCAGCGCTGGGTGCGATTGCTGGAGCAACCGCTAAGGCTCCCTTACCTGCATTGAGAAGTAATCCACCACCAAGGGTAAGTAAGCTTGGAATAGCTGCGCCTGCTGCCGATGTTGCTATGTCTCTGAAGCTACCTGGAGTTTGATTATTATCCTCTCTAGTTTGAGCTAGCAGATCATCTATATACTTCTTATTAACCTCCGCATCGCGTTGAAGAGCATTATCTTCTAAGCCAGGAATGTTGGCAGCTAAATCTCCAAAGAGACGCTCTAGGGCCGCCCCTCCACCTGCGGCTGAAGCTAGGGCTTTTGCGGGGATGCTAGTTGCTCCTGAGGTAAGCCACTCTGGATACTCATATTGCCGCGCCTGAGCTGCTGGCTTCCAGTCTGAGATAGGGTCATAGCTATTCGGATCTAGCTCATCTTCCCTGAACAGTTCTCCGGTATCAGCATCCCTTAACCATCTAGCCATGAACTATCCCCTAGCTACGCTTCGCTTACGCTTAATATCTCTGACTTGATCCTCAACGGATGGGCCTTGCCTAGCAACATCGCCTCTCCCGCTGACAGCAGCCGCCGGAGTTGGGTCAGAATAGGGAACTAAAGCGCCACCTGAACTAGGTGGAGGTGAAGCATTTGAGCGCTGTATTTGCCGTTGAATGATCGCTATGTCTTGTGGATCAATGCTTGGATCATAGTATCCTTGCCTAATCTTGTCGTTGTACTCGTCCTCGCTAACTCTCTCTAACTGTCCACTAGGACTTAAAAGCGTTACCCTTCGACGGCTTTGCTCAGAGGCAGATTTCTTTTTCTTTTGATTGTAGGCCCACGCCTCCTTAGAGAGAATCCCCGGATAGTGTTTATCAAGCTCTTCAAAGGAAGGCATGTTGTCAGCAACATTGATAGCGCTAGTCAAATCGGATAAGTCCGACCTTTTTAGCTTGTCTAGGTTTGTTAAAGCTTTTTCGACTGAACCCAAATCCCCTTTCTCAAGGGCGGTGTCAGCCATATTTTTGTAAAGGTCTCTTAATGTGGCAGGGCGATTCTCCCCAAACTTGACCTTGAGAGCATCCTCTAGTTGCTTTTGGCGCTCAGCCTCATCCAAGGCAATTTGATTCTTTTCATTCTCTTGCGCCTGTCTCTCTACGGTAAGATCGCTTAGCTCTCGATTGTTTAGAAGCTTCGTTGTATCGCCAAAATCGCCCCCTAATACCCATGGAGGAGCCAAACTTAAAAGTGTGCTGTACGCGCTGCTGCGAGCCATGTTTACCTACCCACTAAAAGATTTCTTTTAATATGCTATTCCACATGTCGTTATTCCCAGCCCTATCGCCGTAGCCCATGAGGATCTTCAAGAAGTCACCCTCATTCCCGCTTGGTGGTATAGGAGGAGTTCCTCCACCGCCGCCATAGCTGCGGGTCCAGTTGTCAGCCTTGTTCTGGGCTATTGCATTAGCAAGCGCTTGGGTCAGAGCGGTCTGGCTATTCAGTCCAGATTGAGCTTGTCCCATGATGTTGCTGTTCCCCATCATCTGTAGAATGTTTGATAGGAAGTTTGTCCTCAGGGCGGTCCTGGTATCCTCTCTGTTGGCATCAAACTGCTGCGCATCTTTCCTGCGCTCAAGGTCTTGATTGAGCTGATTGCGGAGGTTCTCTCTCTCAGACTGATCGTAGTTTGCCGCAAACTGCATAGCGTTCTGCATCCGTTGCGCGGTCTGGTCGGCATACTGCCTCTGCTTCTCAGATTCGGTAGCATTAAGGTTGGCTAGGAAATCAGAGTTAGCCTGAATCTCAGCTCCAGAATTGGTCAAACCTCTAGCGGCCATCAGCTTCTCAAGGTCTTGGAGTCCCTTTTGCTTCTGAAACTGGTAGAGCGGAGAGCCTTCAAAGTTCTTAGGCTCGTAGGCTTGCATCGTGTTTAAGCCCTTACCCATAGCTTCTAAAAGGCTTCTCGTCATAGGAGACTGATAGTTCATGAAGTTGGGCTGAATGGCACCAGGAGCTTGAGCGGCAGGAGCCGGAGTCGGAGGCGAAATAGAGGGAGCTGTGTTCGCCGGTGGTGTTGTTGTTGAGGGCGGAGGTGTTACGGTCTGCCCAGCCTTCCAATCTTTGGGAACAAGCTTCTGCCAGTTGTATCCGTAAAGCTGTCCATACTTTTTCAGATTGCCAGCCGTTGTGTCATAATTGGCATCCCCAGCTTTCATCCCTCCAAACTGAGTTGCCCACTGATTATACTGTCGTCGATTCTTGTTGAGTGTCTGTTGTGTAACCAGATCACCCGCCGTATCCCGATAAATACCAGGGCTCAATCTCTTTACACTGTAGTCGTAAGCAAAAGTCATTGGTGTCGTAGGCATGATTATCTTACCCTTGGAATCGTATTTCGCTTTATCAATTCGCCATTCTTTAAGACAAACCGTGACGGCTGCTGTTGCTGCTGAGCCTGGGCAGGAGCCTGACCAATAATCTTATCTAGATCACCCACCTTGGACCAATCCACGTCAAGGGTCCCGTGATGCTCTCTTACTGCGCCAGCTTTTTGTGCCGCGTCTGTTACTGCCCTGCGCTGGTTATCGCTTAGCTTGTACCAATCGCTTCTCTTCTCTGCCCATGTGGCATAGGGTGCAAGATCCTCATAGCGCATGTCGCCTTCGTTACGAGAGTCCTGAAACTTGTTGTTTACCCATCCGTATTGAGGCGTATAGCCGGTAAAGTCTTTAGGCAGATATGGGTTTATTAGCTCGCTCTTTTTAAGGCCGCGAGTCTGGTACATCCTTCCCTCAAACTCCTTCGGCACGTCGATGCCCATCTCTTCAAGCTTCTTAAGCCTGTTACCTTCGGTCTTCCACTTATCGCTAGTCCACAGCCTGCTTGCTTGCATCGGGACAAAAACAGGACTAGCGGGATTATTCATCATGAACTTGTCAAACTTCTTCATGGTGCCGCCCCACTGTTTGCGGGCAAAGCCTTCTGCTAATTCCGAGCCCCCAAGGGTGTAGAACGCTGCAACTGCTCTTGGTGCAGCCATGCTTGCCTCATAGGCTTGCTGCTCATCGCGGGAAGTGTTTCTAAATCGGTTAGCTGAGTTGTATAGACTTGCCGCTGCTGCTGTATACCCTGCATAGTTTGGGCCTGCTGCGGGCGTGTTGGTTGCTGCCTGAGATGATCCCGATGCTGCATCGGCTCCAGCGTTCCATGCCTGCTGACTAGCCTCCCCTGCTCCTTGATTCCATACTGCCTGAGTAGCTTCACTGTATGCAGGCTGCGAGAATGAATTGTAGATGTTTGAGCCAAAGTCGTAGAGGCGTTTTCCATCCTTATAGAGACTCTCTGCCTTCTTAATATAGTCTATGTTACCACCAGAAGATCCTCTGCTAGCTCCCCCACCCTGCTGCTCAGCCATACGCTGTTGCAACATCTGCATTATCATGGCGCGAAGAAGTGCTCGCTGCTGAGGAGAGAGGCTATTTAACTGCACCTAGCGCCCCCCTTTAAGGAGATCCTCCAGACTAGGGAACGACATCTCTGCTGCGTTTATCGTCGGAGCAGTGTAAGCATTAAGCGGAACCTCTTTAGACCAGGTAGGCTGAGGCGCCTGAGATAATGACTGGGAGACTGTTGGCGCTAGGTACTGATTCAGAAGTGCCGTGGTGTCCAAGAACTTGCCGTAGTTGTCAGCGGCTTTGGGGGTGAGTGTTTTTACAGCATCGGCGTAGGGCTGATAATTGGCTGCTAGCTCGGTCAAATACTTCTTCTGTACCTTCAGCGCCTCTTTAGCCGCCTTGCGCCTAGCGAGATCGTTTTGCCTGGCCGCCGCTGCTCTAGCACCAGCTTGTTGCTGCTGATACTCCATCATCTGCCGCTGATACTCTTGATCAGCCGCCGACATTTTGGTGTAGGCATCGAGCATATCTGAGCGGACGCCCTGCCGGGAGCTATTAACATCAAAGGCATTTATGATGTTTCGGCCAGTGTTTACAACCTTGCCGATCTGGTCCCAATCCTGGTTAGACCCCCAATCCCAAATATCTGAAAGCCAAGTCATGTTAGATCCTTATCTTAGCCAGTATATCAAGGAGACGTTGCTCATCAGCGCCAGGCTGTTGAGGAGATCCGGTTAGACCTCGCAGAGTACCAACAAGGTCAGAGAGCGGCCTTGAGTCGTTTCTCCATCCCATTAACGTTCCAAATAGCTTGCCATCCGGTCCTACCGTATATTGGTTGGGATCTCTTGGATCTATTCCAAACTTCGCTCGCTCATTTGGAGCTAGTGGCCTACCACGCATAGCCCCTTCCAATGCTGACTGAGATGGTGACTGTGACCTTCTCGCCATATCCCGTATATAGGCGTCAGCCGCAGATTGATCCTTGCTCGTAGGAGGTGTTCCTGGTTGCGGAGGCGATTGATTTGCGCCTCCTAGGACCGCCCTCGTCGCTGCCGCTAGGGCATCTTGCTGCGCCTTATTATCAAACTGACCAGTCTTTTCATCAAAATTAGGATTACCACCAGCAGATACATCATTGAGCCCATCAGCAATTCTCCTCGCTACCGATGCACCCGGAAGTCTACGCACATTGGACGCTTGACCCCGCGAATCCAGAGGATTCCCACTATGATTTACAAGCATCCCCATTGAGTTTCGATAAACACCAGGAGACAGGCGCTCAGGCTTGGCAGTAACCGGAGGCCCAACGATGGGCTTCGGTATACGCGGTATTTTTACTGAGTTCTCAGGAATTGAAACTGTTTTTCCATTACCTGTTGGCATATCTACTCTCCTTTTCCACCTTTCTTACCGGACCCAATAACCCCCGTGTTCTTTTTGTCAGCTTTAATGGGCAGCTTTGGGATCTTCTTCGTATCGTTCGGCATTGAACCAACGGTCATAATCGTGATTGCTTTTTCAGGAGGATCGGGAATGTCAGAATCCGACTTCTTCCCTTCAGCAGTCCCCTTCTCAAAGTCACCTAACGCCCTAGAAAGAGCCTGAATTAAGTTTTTATAGTGGTCGCTGTGTATCATAAGTCGATCCTAAGTATTTAGAGCATTTAATGTAAGATGGTCGGTGTTCAACTGAGCAAACAGAGGTCTCCGCCAGGGGTCTTTTAGGCTTATCTCCATACGCCCCCGACCTTTATCTTGGGAGTAGATGTCTTCCAGGTCCCACCTTGGTTTATCCAAGTAGTAGCAGGCTTCCACACGCCCCCTACCCGCACCCAATTTGAGTTAATAGCGCAGGCCGTTAGGTCCCTATTCGGCGTTAAGCCGACCCCTCTATAGCTGGCAAGTGCTTTTACTTCGGCGCCGGTGAGTGCTCGATTATAGAGGCGAACGTCGTCAATGTGCCCGTCATAATTGTCCCAGCCGTCTCTGTAGCCAACATTGAGAAAAATTGCTGAATCAAGGAAGTAGTCAAAGCCAAACATTCCATACTGATTCAAATTTCCATTGATATAGAACCGATAGTCTTGGCCGGTTATAACGATACAATAATGATACCACTGATTTAAAGTTGGCGCTCCTTGGATATAAAGGTTGTTTTCGTAAAAAACACCGTCAGTAAACACATAGGTTATGTTGTTATCTTGATCATAATACGATTGCAGAATGAGTCGCTGACCATAATTTTCGTAATTCGTCACAATCTCAAAAATTGCATTGTTCCAGTAGTAAAGATCTCCATCATATAAACTCCGCAGACTATGCCAGCCGCTGACGGTAATCTGTTGGCCTGTAACTATGCTTGGAACTCTGCTTACATCATAAGTGTAGGCGCCACCAAAACCAGGCTGAAAATCAAAAGCCATTCCAGTGCCACTAGCACCGTAACCTTGTCCACCTTCGTAGGTTGTAAGAGTTAAATCCCGATGGTACTTAGTGCGGTCTATGGCAATTCTGCCGGTAGCGCCAAGAGAAGGACACCACGCACCAATCAAGCCATTCATCAAATTGATATATGGCGTCCGACGCATTATCCAACCGTTTGGTAGACTGGTGTGAGCCTAATTTGATGGTTGCCAGATGTCGCGTTCAACGCCACACCCGATCCGTTTGTTACAAAAATTACAAAACTTTTAGGAAGGGTCCCGCCAAAAATAGAGGCAAGCGAAACAGGGCCGAAATACTGTGCGTAGTTTGAAATGTTGTAGTTTGCAATCGCTGAAACGCATTTGCAGATTTCATTCTTAACGCTTGGCGAGCTTACAGTCTCAGCACTCTCAGTTCCATCAAACACATCCGGCCAGGTAGTTCCATCGACTGACCCAACGGCCCAAACTTCAATAGCGCCCAAGCCAGGACCGGTTCCAGTAGTAATTTTACCAGAGATTAAATAATCTAAATAACCATTTGAGTTAGTAATAGCCGCTGATTCTCGGCCTTGTAGCAGGTTGCCGTCGTAGACCAAACTAGCAAGCGTAATCGTTGCATTGAACGACGTGTCATAGGCGAGCCTAATATCAGCCATAACTATTCCCTTCTAGCCAGAGTAACAAAACCAATCCCTACGGTTCCCAGACCTATCGCCTTAACCCAAGGCACCGTCTCGTTTACCTGCTCTAACAGATCATCGACTACATCTCTTGTGCAGAACTGGGCATCAACTAAATCGTGGAGCACCTCCCTAGCCAGTTCGCTATCTAAATCAATAGCGCCACCCTCATAGCTATCAATCAGACCCAGGGCGTTAATTGCAGCCTTTCTAAGGCTTACAGGCTGAGACTCATCAGAAGAAACAAGTCTTAGTTCAGCGTATATCCCAGCTCCAATCATCCCACGCTTCAGCTTATTAACTGGCACTGGCTTTCTAACAACCACGGTCTTAGCGTTGATAAGACTTACACAGTCCTCTGCGCTTTTATCCGCGTACTCAGATTTGCTTAACTCTTCCTGTAATAGTTTCAGATCCATTGTTGTACCCTAGATATATTGAAGGTATATGTCGCCGTCGCTACCTCCTGTGGGTGCGGCGGTTCCAGATGTGATTGTCTTTTGCGCACTGAGCGTACTTCTTTGAGCCGCTGCATCAGCATCATCGAGAATTGCTCGTCCGGCACTTGTGCATATAATCTCCTCAATCGCACCAGCTCCAACCGATGAACGCCCCAGAATCTTGTCGGTTGCACTTACATTTTGAATCTTAGCGTAAGTAACCGCAGAGTTGTCGATGGTCCAGGTAGTGCCAGATCCACTAACTGTAATATCCCCCTTATCGCCGTCAGAGGCTCCAGCTCCAGTAGGGCCTTGAGGTCCAGTTGGGCCGGTAGCTCCCTGAATCCCACCGTAGGAAAGCGAGTTCCACGGAGTTGTTCCGTTACCAATCTTGAATTGGTTTGTGTCAGTCTCTAGGCCCATCTCCCCAGCCGCTAGAGTTGGATTTGCCGCAGACCACTGAGCAGCCGTACCTCGCCTAAATTGGAATTGAATGTTGGGCATTAAGCAACACCTCCGCAATCAAAAGCAGGACCAGTGGAGTAGCTAGTGGATGGGGAGCCTCCGTCAAAGACATAAGCTACCGTTGTACCAGCTACCCCTTGGGGAATCGTAAAATTGAGAACTAGGTTCGTTGTATCTCCTGAATTGCTAACTCCAGCAGGCGTACCAGGGGAAACCGTAGTCGTCGTTCCAACGGTAATAGTAGTTGGGCCAGCTATTCCTTGAGGACCCTGAGGGCCTGTCGCACCAGTAGGTCCAGAGGGACCCTGGGGACCGGCAGGACCAGCAGAGCCAGTAGCACCTACAGGACGGTTCGCATCATAGAAGGCTTGCTCTTTCCACTTTCGATCCCGATAACCTTCAGTTGCATCCCTAGGCGGACGGCGTATTGTCATCGCAGAACCTCAATATCTTCTTCCGCATTAGACAACACCACATCCACCGAATCGGTTGCTGAAATCTCGTACTGCTTGGTTCGGTACTGGTGCCGCCTTAGGTCGCGCAGCACTAGGTTGTATTCACCTATGTCTCCGAGAGAGAACTCTTTAATCCCTGACCAGGTTCGATTATCCAACTTGTAGCGAATCATTACCTTAGGCGTTCTGGTAGATAGGCCCTGACCACGCTTGGCTCTGAAACGCAGCTCGTTGCACTGTTTAATTTGACTGGTGCCGTGATCGATATGACCCGTAGTGCGAGAGAGTCTAATGGTCTCGCCATCATCGTCCGCATACATCTTGCTCAAGTCAGAGACAGCTAGAGTGTCGGAGCGTCCAATGAGATGAAGCCCCCAGCCCTGCGCATAGCAATAGCAATTACCAATCCACCGATCATAGGAAGCGCTAGAGTTACTCCACCTTCCCCACTCGCACCAATCATCTACGGTCTGATTGTATACCAACGTCCTGTTAGCAAGAGGGAAGTTAAAGACAAAGAAGATGTATCCGTTTATCTCAAGCTTGAAGGCCGTGGCATCGCTCACCTGCGATAACCCTTGAAGCTCTCGGTCAAACCTAGTGCTGAGCCGCTCAACAGTCTTACCGTTAAACCTGACTAGACGCCGGAAATCATCGAGCCAATAAATACTATTCTCATCTTCGATTACAGCATAAGGCGCAGAGCACCCAGATTGAATAAAGCCACCAGGGATTCGAGAAAAAGACGTGGCGGAGCCGTCGCTCTCCCAGACTTCAATGCTGCGCTCGCCAAGGAGGTATATCTCTCGATTAAAAACCTTTAAGGACACAAGATTGTCTGAGCTGCCAGAGGCGCTTGCAAAGCTAAGGCTATTCCAGCTTGTGCCCGCATTAACATCGCTCCAGTAGAACTTGTTTGAGCCGTCGATTGCTAAGATATAGCCGTCCACAAAAGCAACGTGCGTTGCATTAGTTGGCGCATCCACATCAGCGATATAAGCAGGTGTGCCCGACAATGGAGTGTATACAATTCGACCGCCGTTGCAGGCATAGACATTGGTGGTATCTATTGCCATTGATACAGGTTTGTTCTGATTGAGAAGAGGAGTCCCGCCAGTTAGCGATGTGATAACCGGAGTTTTTGAAACGTAGGTAAGCTGATAAAGCTCGCCTTTTCCTGCGGCGATAACTGCATTTTTCTCCGACCAATAGATTAGCCCATCAATACCAAAACCAGTAGCGGCACTGGCAGAGAAAAGCGCCTTTGAGCCTGGTCTACTTGTGGTGCCACCCGATAGAGTGCGATAGGCATCAAATACGCCATAATTCTCTTCACTGAGTTCAACGGCATCGACCCCTTTCTGTACCGGCTCAAATATGGGGACTTTTACGGTGGGCATTTACGCGCCTTCCAGCTCTACTATCCGAGCCTCAAGAGCTTCTACTTTAGCGTTGAGGTTCTGAATGGCCGCCAGCTTTGCTTCGACTTGCTGTGCAAACTCCTGAAAGGCTTTAATCATGCGCGCCTCGTTCTTTCCGAGACCGGACAGAGTAAGAAACCCATCTGTGCCTTCTCCGACAAGGTCGGGATAGATTTCGCGCACCTCTTGAGCAATAAATCCTATTTGATGACCGCTGCCATCTTTATAGTCGAATTCGACCGGTCTGAGACCAAAAATGTTTGCAAGTTGGGATGGAAGCTCGCTGATATTTTCTTTGAGGCGCTGATCGGACCACGAACCAAAGGCAGCTTGCCCAGCTCCGTTAGCATTTATCTGACCAGAGGCGTTTACTCCGTTGTTCACAACAAACCCAACGAAGACGTTGCTGGTTGTCGTGTTGTTGTCGAACTTATAAAAGGTACAAGCGCGAGCACCTAGATTTGAATTAGTTACCCAGAAGCCCGCCACATCACCACCGGCAGTAGGAGCATCCTTGGCTGCAAAAATAGTCGTAGGAGAACTTTCGTTGATCCCCACCTTCCCGTTGCTCAGAATCTTCATTCTACTCGACAGCGAGCCCGCTCCGTCTGCTGTAGTATAAAACTCTAAATACCCAGGCATGTCATTAGATGCTCCAGGTGTGCCATCGACGCCCGCGATAATAGATGCCGCCGGAGTTGTTCCCGATCCGTTTGCGCCATAAAAATCTATCCGGCCCAACTGATCGCCGTTTTGCACAATCGTATTGGTGCCGACGGTTGCACCACGCGATTTTATAAACAACATCGCAGCACAGTTGGCGTCAGCCACATATCGAGAAAACCGGACGTTGGTGTCAGTTCCAGCAACTTCGACGGTGCCTGCTGGGTTTGTTAGGCCCACACCTACACGATTATTAGTGCGGTCAATGAAGAGCGGCGCAGGGACGATATTTGAGAGCTGAAAGTTGGTGCCGTCGTAAACTATCTCGACCAGATCGCCCGTCTTAAACTCATTCCCCGCCAGTGCTGTGCCACCCCGTTGGAGGGTTTTCGGTGAAGCTATTCCGTTGATCTGCACCGTCGTGGCACCCGTTGGAGTACCACCGGCAAGAAATCTAAAAACCTGTCCTGCGGCATAGGCAGTGAAGGAAGGCGTAGTGCTAAAAGTAATAGCGTTCGTTCCGCTCGATGTTCCGCCCCAAATAGCGCCACCGTCTTGAAGCTGCGCCACGCTAGCGGTTGACAGTCGAGCTGCACCAGTACCAGGATCGTTTATTATCTGAAAGTTTGTTCCATCGTAGACTACCTCTACGAATTGATTTGCTTGAATCTCGCCGGATACCAAAGCAGAGCCCTTGTACTGAATTGTCTTGGCAGGAACGACGCCGCTGACAGCCAGGGTTGGGGTAGCACCGTTAGCCGTATGAGCAATAAAGAGGAACGTCTGACCTGCTGCGTATGCAGTAATGGACGGCGAAGCATTTATTGTATAGGCAGTAGAGGTACCCGCCGAAGTACCACCCCAACAGGTTGCAGCCGCATTGGCTGGATTAAGAAGCTGAAATTGAGTGCCATCATATACTAGCTGCACCCAGTTGTTAGTCTTAATATCGCCCGAAACGAGCGCGGCTCCGTTATATTGAATTGCCTTAGCACCCAATCCGTTCAGATTGAGAGTAGCTGCTCCTGAATTGTCAGCTACAGCCTTAAATCGAACCAATAAGCCCGTCTCGTAAGCATCGAGCGCCGGAGTCAGACTAGCCGTAATCGTAGTTCCACCGGATACAGAACTGGCTAATTGGGCACGGCTCTTTTGGACATCCGAAACTGTCGGATACTCCTCCAACCTGAATGAACCGCCATAGTAGGTGCAGTTTACAAGCTGACCAGCTCGTATATCACCCGCCTGGAGAGCAACTGAAAGCGGCCCCTTAACTATATTGACCGCTGAGAGCGAGTTAAGCTGAAGCGTTGTTGCGCCGGTATTGGTATATCCTGCGATAAACGAGACTCGCTGACCGTTAGCATAGGCGGTTATCGTGGCTGGTACACTTACTACTTGAGCGGAAGCAGACCCAGTTGAGAGGGCACCCCACAGAAGCGTCGAATCGTCGAAACCATAGAGAAGATTATCAAGAGTGTAGAGAGTAACATCGGCGCTAGTCTTAACTACGAACTTATATCGCCCGTCAGCCCATACCTGAGCCCGTCCATAGCCATCCAGAATAAGAGGATTAGTAGCCGACAGGCTTTTATCAGAGGCAGTAAAGAGAGAAACCGGAGTAGTTGTTCCAGCATAGTAAGTATAGACCTTGCCTGCGCCAAGCGGGTTCCCACTATTATCAGTGAGCCCATTCCAAAGTGCCTCAACTTGAACCGCAGTAGCCATTATTTATAAGCTCCCTCTACAAACTCAAACTCAGCGCGTTCGCGCTCCCCTGTCTTAGCCTCAGCAAACTCACTCTGATATTGGCGCTCCAACTCTCGCCGCTCCGCAATCGACAGTCCGTACTCACATGCTAACTTATGAGCTAAGCCAAATGTCAGAGCCTCTACATAGCGAACCGGAAAGTCGGGATTGCCACCCGCCGTGTCAAAATCTTTCAGCTTTACGACCCCCGTATAGTAGAGAGTGCGAGTCTGAGTTGGCACAGGCCATACATACATGGTTGGCACTAGCTGATTATTGAGGGCAACAACGGAGGGGTCGCCAGGCGCATCCTTTCTAACGATGTCAACGTACTGTCGCCACGAGGCAACATCTACGCTTCGATCCATGTTATCAATTCTGAGGTAAGCCCGGTCGATAGCGTATATTGGAGGATCGCTTGCAGCTAACGAGTAGCTAGCTATACCAGCCGAAAGTGACTGAGTGAACTCCCTTACAGTCCAGAGAAAGACATGCTTGCTTTGCCAGCTCTTGACCATTGAGTTAAGAGCAATAATGGCCTGACTAAGCATCTCAGCAGAAAGGGTATCCCCGACCGATAGCTTGCCAATTATTCGATATGCACGCTCAATAATCTCAGTGCGAGTGACGTTAAAATCGTAATCAGATGCAGCCATATTGCCTAAGAAGAAACGGGGAGAGCCCCACTACGAGGCCCTCCCCTAAATTAACTAGAAGTTCATGGTGTAAATCGCAGTCAAGCGAATCACTGTTCCCGCTGTCGGGGTAGCGATACTCACCGCTGTTACATCAATCGTTCCATCCGCAGTTGTAACGAAGCCATGACCAGCATGGACTCCGAGACGAGCCAGCGTTGCAGCCGTAAATGCCGTTGAAGCGACATAACGAGCAGCATTACCAGTGTCACCAACTGACAAGTTTGCAGTAGCTCCCACGCCAGCCGAAGAGGAGAGGATTATCTCCTGAACGGTAGCGCCCTTAGGGATCTTAATCATCTGCACAATGTCACTGGTGGCAAAACCCGAAGGGATCGTGAACTCGCCCGTAATTGAGCTAATATCAATATCCCCGCGAGGCTGAACTCCAGAGGCAGTTTTAGTAGTAGTAAATGTAGGCATCTTCTTCTCCTCCTATTAGCTGCCAGCCACGTTAGTACGAGACAGGTAAACGCCAAGCGAACCATAGTCGAGTGAATTGAATATGCTCTTCTTCACTCCCATGATAACTCCAGTCGCATACCCTTCCTCATTGTCGTAATCGAAGGTCTTCTGTGTAACCTCAGGACGCTTGCCGTATGCTACGCACAAAGCTTGCGCTCCAAGGAAGGCAGACTTAACCCACGGCACGTTTGACGAGGCACCAGAGTCGGTAGCAATCGCACAATTTTCATGCGCATGAATGACTACACCGTCCCAAATTGCCAACGCCCCCGAAAATAACGGGTTATCGGAACCGCGGACCTCGGCATCACGCATAGCCTGCTGGAAGTTTGAATCAACCCGAAGGTCGTAAACTGCATCAGGATGCGTAAGCAGAACGTAGTACGGCTTGCCCTCGATCTTTACCGGACGAAGGGGAACATACGAGCGGTTTCCGCCTGTAAGAGCCCATGCTTTCAAGAACGACAACATGTTAAGCGTAAGCTTTCCGTCAGCGGTCGTAAGATTAGACTTAGCCGTGGCAGCAGTGCCAGTAGCCAAAACACCCGAAGAAGTCTTGTAGAAAATCTTGGATGGGTTAGCTGCGGCACCAGCTCCAACACTGAGTTCGTCGAAATGAAGCTGGTCTATCTTCTCAGACATCCAGTCCTTCAACGCAGCCTCAGACTCAGCGCTGATCTCAAACATCGCACGCTTACGGCTCATAGCTCCATCATCACGAACGGCGTGACGATATTGCTTGAGCGCAAGCTTCATGCTGAATGTAGAGAGCTTCTCCTCGTTACCCTCAAGAGTCTGACCCTCTGTAACGCCAGCGCCTTGGAGCCTCATGCGAAGTCCAATCGTAACCTCGTCTCCCTTATCTTTTGAGAGCTGGGTCTTTTCCGTTACAATCGAGTCCGCGCCTGAGCTAACGAACTTACTGAAATACGACTCCTTCACAACATCGCGAAAGAGCTTCTCCTCCCATGCTTTTTTCGTTAAAGCATCAGAGGTACTAAAAGTGGTTTTAGCCATTTTAATTCCTAAAAAGTTTAATTACCCTTTAGGAACTCCTGTAACTCCTGATCAGACATCAATGCGGGATCTACAGCTCGGTTTCCACCCAACTGTCCAGTTCCACCAGCAGACCCAGTGACCTGCGGTGCCTGTCTTAGAGCGCTTTGCACGTTCTTCAGCACATGCTGCGGGAGTTGCTTTCGCTCCTCCAACAGTTTTTGCGTATAGGGAACAAGTTGCTGTAAGGCTTCTTCCATCTGTCTAGCCTTCTTTTCAGCACTCGCCCGCTTAGCAAGCTGTATTAGCGTTTCTGGAAGGGCTGCTTGATAGGGGTTCTTCAAAAAGCTTTGAATAAACTCCTGAGGCATTTTGTCGTCGCTAAGCGACTGAGCAATAGCCTCTGCATCAAGCCCATCTGGCCCAACATGATGCGCTAAAAGAACCTGCGCTTGGTGAACGTTAGTAAGATTCTGTTCCTCCGCCTCTAACTCCTGAAGTTTCTGCTGAGCCATCTCGACCTGTCGCGCTTGCTTCAGGGCCTCCGTAGGTGACTCTAAGAACTTTTCATCTAAGTTTTGAGACTTCTGTTCTACGAACTCTCGGAACTGCCTCTTAAGCTCTCCAATCTCGCTTGTCCGTCGTTTTAACAGTAGTTCCTGTCCTTCGAGCTGCCTACGAATTGCCTCTAACTCCTCTTTGCTAACTACAGCATCCTGGGGTTTTGGCTCCTCTTGGGGCGGCTCGGCCTGTGTTTCTTGCTTTACGGGGTCCGCTTGCTGCTGAGGCTCCGCTTGAGGTTGTGCCGACTCTCTATTAGGCGCTCCTTCAAGGAACGCCGAAATGTCGTCATCACTAGCCTCATGAAGCTCAACGTACTCGGGACTCGTTCCCTGTTGAGTTACTTCGCTGTTGGTTACATCACTATTTTCCATCCATCACCTACATTATCCCCGGACCTTGATTGGCCTCCGTCGGGGGTAAATCTTGTTGTTGCGGTGTTTGGAGAAACTTTTGTGCCACCTCAGGTGGAATCTGACCCTGCGCTATAAGCGTCTTTTGAATCTCAGCATCAGCCTTCGCTTGATCAGCGCTCGCCTGGGCTTGCCCTTGCTGTTCCATCATCTTGGTGAGCTTCTTCTTCACATCGGATGGCATGTCAGCAAACTCAAACATAGCTTCTGGAGGAATCGGAGCACCGGATTGAGCCATCTCAGAAAGTAGCTGGAAGGTAGCCAGCCTCATGCTTGGGCTCCAGTTGCTTTCAGTGACTTCTACGTCGTAATACTCAAGGTCTGCCGTTTGCAGCAGAACTAGGATGTCCTCATCCGTAAACTGATCTAACGGCTCACCAGCTATCTCAACCGGCTCCTTCGAGTTGACGTTTCTTACAATTCGCACGATGCGGTCAGGGGTGTAGTACCGCTGAATGAGCTTTACTAAGAGACGCCCAAGCTTCTGCTTAGCAAAAGAGAGATTGTCAAAGAGATACTCCGAACCAAGCAACTTTTGATTTCGGCGCTGTGCAAACAGATTGCCCGACTCATTAGCCCCGTTAGGATTGAGTTGAATGTTCATCTGATCCAGAACTTGACTCTCGCCAACCTGCATCATCTGAATAAGCTCAGCCGGAAACTTAACTCCCTCGACTTTAACAGGCGGACGATTAACATCGTTGACCTCAACAACAAAGCCAGGGCTTGAGCTTAGTCGCTTGAACTTCTCCTTCTCGTTGTCAGGGAAAGTGCTGCTATCGATATAGAACCCATAGTTGGCGCACTTGTTAAGCACATCCAGGGCGGCAGAGTAGTTCTTGTTGATATACATCTGAGCGTCTTTGGCGCTTTCGACCTTGCCCCAAAAATCGTACCCACGCTTCTTTGCGTATATTGGAATGATGAAGAACTCGTCTGCCGGTAGCTGAGCTGGGAACTCATCCGAGAGAACTACGCCACCAGCAACCTTAGTCACTCTGAACTTAGTGATATTCTGCTCAACAACGTAGAAGCCCGGTATGGTCCGAGCGCTCTTTAGGTCCTTGCTGTCCCACCCATACGCGTTGAAGTAGAAGTCCTCTGCCGCATTAGCTATGACCGAGCCAGTCTCGTAAACCTTGCGCCAGCACTCTAGGACTCGATACTCCTTCTTTGCGATATTGACCATCACATCGTCGCCAACGGTCTGGACCTTTGTGCCGTGCGCATAGTTATCGAACTGATACTGAACCGACGAATCGTCTACAATATAGTCATCAAAGTCTACTTGAATGTCCTCCGCCTTATCCGGCCAGAGCTGGGTAATCTTGCTTTTTGAGAACCAGCGGTGCTTTACGAGATACTCACAGTCTGAAAGGTCAACCTTCTCATGCGGACCAAAAACAACATCGAGGTAAGGGAACTTTTCAACGACGATCTCACCGCGGAGGTCTTGGTCAAACTTCACATAAACATTTAGCAGTCCGCGACCGGCGATGACTGCATCCTCAAAAGCAGCGCTCTCCTCCCTGCTAAAGTAGCAGCGATTGAGAATATGCTTAGTCGCAACGTTAAGTAGGTCAGCTACTTTTTGGTCGCCACCTTCCTGCGGAACATACCTAAGATCCGTTCTCTCCTGACGTTGTATCCCAGTGATCGTATCAACGTTCTTTTCAATCTTGTTAATCGTGACCGCAGCACGACTAAGGCTCTCAAGCCTGCTCTTCTCAGCGTCGTCCCAATGCTTGCCCGCATAGAAGTCTTCGCTCTGCTTGGCCTTCTTGAGACTTTCCCTTTCAAGCTCTCGCCCTGTCTTAAAGAGTTCTTTAATATCTGAAAGTATCTGAGCGTCATCCTCTTTTTTTTTGCTTGGGCGAACTACATAGTCCTGAATCTCGTGAGTGTGTCCGTCAAGCGCCGGTTGGACTATCCATGAGCCAGGAGCGCCGGGCGAGACCTGATTGCCCATCTCATCAAACTGTGGGTCTACAGGCGGCTGAAAAGCTATGTCATGGGTGTGCCCAGCATCAGTTGAGCAAAGGCCGAGGCCAGACTCGTCATTCAAGTAGGCGATATGCCCGTGAGCCGCTCTACCTAAACCAAATCGAGATAGCTTCTTTAGCCCCTTCATACATACAACCACGAATTAGAACGACGCGGCTTTGAACCTTCATCATCCCAGGCATCCCACTGCGAGCGCTCCGGTGTGGCGCTAAACTTGCCGAACCTATAGTCGCGAATCAGATCGAAAAAGTACGACAAGCAATCCAGTCCATCGTCGTGCCAGTAAGGGTATTTTTGCATCTCCAACTTCAATCGCTCGCGGTAAGCAGTCGGTACAGCCGTGCTGATATGTATCTTTCCGTTCAGTAAGGGCCACTGTAAGGCACCCTCAATTCGCTGTTGCTTGCTCCTACCCGCAGGTCGAAGCACCACTAACCCTCCATTTTCGACTGTAAGGGATCTCCCACGGGCATGTAAGGCCTTGGCAACATGTACCTCAGCCGTCGAAATACCCACCTTCTCAACTCCAATCTGCCTGACCTGACCATTCCTCATGAACATGCGAACAACATTGTCCATAGCCTCAGCCTCAGTCATCGGCTCAATGATGGCATCGAGGATGTAGATATTGCTTGCTCCAAGGTCATCCCGGTACGGCTCAACCCCCACAACCATAAGAGCCCAACTGTCACCCTGACGCTTATCGCTCTTGCGCTCACCCGCTGGGTCTACAGCCATAAACTTAAAGATCCGGCTCGGAACCTGAGCGGGGCTAACTTCCTTCAACAACGTAGGGTCGAGCCTCTGAGTCCCCTGGGGAGTAGGATCTAAGAGTTGCTGGGAATAGAACATCTGCCTATTGATACGAAGCTCAGCTAACACATCCTCCGGTAAGTAAGCGCTAGCGCCATTAGGCGTGCCATCAACCGTTGCGGGCTTTACCCTCGTTGTATAAACATGCTTGCCCTCACTTGTGACACGGTGACGGAGCGTATTAAGCAAGCCCTCATGGTGGTACGTCGTTCCAATTACCTTATGCCACCCGCTCATAGTCCCAAGGTTTTGAGACATGTCGAACGTATCTTTCAGCTTCGCCATCACATCAGGGCTATTCACCAAGTCCGCCGTTTCCACGTCGTCATAGATTCGCCCGCTAAAGTGCTTACCTGTAGGCATACCCTCGACAAGCCCCCAAGCCTCAAGCGATGCCTCCTTGTAAAAGCCCTTACGCTTAACGATAAGCCCATCGGTCTCTGACCACTTGTCAGCCTCAGTTCGCGGGTCCTGGTACAAGATATTCGGGAAGCAAGCCTTTAGGAGCGTGCCGTTTTCAAGAACAGATTTGATACCGCGCATGATAGAAAGCGCAGCCGGTCTTGAATAAGAGAATATCCCTATCGTCTGTTCGGGATCGTTCAATAACTGCCGGATGGTCTCACCCTGGGTGATAATCGTGGTCTTCCCGTGACCTCGCGCCCAGAGGTCTAGCGTATTGGTCCTTGGCCCATTCTGAACATCAAGACACGCCTTCACCCACCACGGGTCATTAGCTATCGATACCCGCATCCCAAAATAAACAAGGAACCAAAGCGAATATTTGAATAACTCAGCTAACGCAGCCTCATTACTCATGCCCGCCTTCTTGGCATCCGCAAGATAACGGCAGAAATCAGTCCCGTACTTCACCCCCGGAATCCGCTTCCAGGCTATCCCATCTATCTCAAGATCATTGTCAGACTTATCAGTCACTTACTAATACCCCGCAGCCTGTAGGGGTTACGCCTCAATACATGCCGGTTCTTCCACACAAACGACACCAGCTCGGCCCTGCTCACCCCAAGCATCTCACATATCCAGTTGCAGCTTCCCACCACCTGTCGCTTATCCCGTATCAACCAATACCTATCCAGCGACCGATAGCTTTTAAGCTCGTCACACCTAATCAGCCCAACCGCTCCGGCAATCGCTTGCGATAGACAAACAGCCCACATACGCAGCTCCGGCTGACGAATCTCTAGCTCGCCAAGCTCAATGGGTAACACTTGTCTCAGATAAACGATCCCCTCCTCATACTTTAACATGGCTAATCAAACCTATCAGGGGAGGGGTAAATCGATTGCAAAAATAATGCTCTATTTTCTAGACGGCTTTTTTCAATCTGCGGTAAGCTTGCCTTAGTTACGATCCACATGGCGGGTAGTCAGTGTGGGGAACTACCAACTACTACATTGAGTGCCTGGATACCGTAAGGTCCAGGGCGACTGGGATGACCCACTCGCGGCAACGGTTTAATTTTTTTGACGACCCACAAAGTCCCAATGTTGGCAAAGCAGCATCGGTGACTTGAGTTAGTGAACCCATCCGAAATCATCCGTTAGGTCGGGTGATGTAGCAGATGCCCAGAAATGGGCAAAAGCGGCCAGGGACTTGAAACAGTAGCTCCCCAAGCGGCTAGGACACGGGCGACCAGACAGAGACTAAACGGGTAAGGGCTCTGACCATCCCATCCTGTAGCAATACAGGACTCGGCTTTGCGGAAACCTCAGATGACGTTTCTTCTGCATAGTTTGATTCACTGTCCTCCTAGTTGAGAACGGTGATCCCAAACTATGCTTTCCTAGATGACTACCAATAACCCTCTACTCCATGCGCCTGTGATAGCTCCAACCTAGGTAGAGTAGAGTAGACTAGAGAGAGTAGATAGAAACACCGCTACTAAAGCTCTCACCACTATCTGCAATCTGATCAACTCAAACACTATCTCCGAGTAGCGAAACTTACAGTAAACGCACCCAACTCTATTCACTGGGTACACTTGCTCAGCAAAAAGACTCGATTCCCTTACCGCCATTTCCTTTACCCATTGTAAACTCACGCCCATGGCTAAATGCTTTGAGTGTGGCAAAGTCGCCACCCATCAGCACCATGTAGTCCCAGAGTCCCTCGGTGGTACAAAAACCGTCCCCCTGTGCGACCGCTGCCACCCAAAAGCTCACGGCGAAAAAGGCTACTGGCCTATCGGCACGCTCATCAAAGCTAAGCTTAAAGAACGCAAAGCCCAGGGCTATCGCGTCGGCGGGATGCTGCCCTACGGTAAGATGGTCGATAGTAACAAGCGCATAGTCGAGAACCCAGCCGAAAGATACTGGCAATATGTCGCTAAGTGCTTGCATGATAACGGGCTTAACTTCAAGACGATTGCGCTCATGTTCAATGCGAGACGCATTAGCAATAAGACAGGGCGCGGTAAGTGGTCCGGCTGGACGGTCAACCGTGTCGTACACGCACTACGAGCTGAGCTCGGAGAACCGCATAGGCCGGGCGTGTGGACGCGAGGGAAGATGATTCGCCCTTAAAAAATACGGCGCAACTACGGATGTGTCTTAATTAACTGAAGGGTACTCGCGCGGAGACCCCTACCCCCTCACCCCCCCCACCCCTACCTCGCGCGCGCGCACGCGCACGCACGCACACACGCGCACCCGCACACACACACCCACGCAGGCGCGGGCATACGCACGGGTTCAGGGTAGGCGCGTCTGTGGGTATGCGGGGGGGTACCCTCGAAAGGGGCCAAGGGTTTCAGGGGGTTAAAAGCTTATGGCCGATAATTGTAATTATCGCCGGGCTATGGTTCGCCGTATTCGCCGGGGGTTAGCGATATGCTCACCGATTGTGTGGCTACGTTCTGAGTGCTCAATCCACGTTCAAGGCGTGCATGCTTGTTGAGTACATCGAAGGCGTTCGCAAGATGTCCAAGGTTCGCGCTAGCCTGCTTCTCGGGGTCGGACATGGATTTGAGAGTTTGCAACTGCACACTATCCAAGATATCCGCCTTAGCCTTTCGATACTCCTCAACATTGTGCAGTTCGGCAAACGCCGGCTTGAACTTGTCGAGAATCAGGGAAACGGCGCTATCGCTCACACCCATCTTTCGGGCGATCTCGCCTTGCTGCATCCCTCGCGCATAGTCTAAAACGACCGTTGCCAGTTCCCCTTGCGTGAGTTTCGATGCTGCTCTTTTAACGCCTTTAGGCCTTCCACCCTTGCCCTTGGGTTTCGCCGTGATTACTTCAGGCGTGATTGTCTCTGTCATCCCTTCAGCGTGAGGCTTATTCGCTGTCGCTGTCAACCGATAGAAACTCCCGATCCAGCTCTTTACCAAACTGCGCCCATGACAACCCGCTAACCTTGCGCAGCTTACACAGCGCCTTGAGGTTCATTCCCTCGCGCTTGGTTCTTGTTTCCGTTGTCCCGTTCCACACCCTTACGATCTGTTGGCTAACGCCTAGCATCTTGGCTAGTCGGTACGAGGTCACGCCCAATTTTTTCTGCACTGATGAAACAATTTTCACGCTCATAAGCTAGCAAGATAACGCAGGAATCAAAAATAGTGAAATAAATTGTTGCAATAGTTTTAGTTATCGGTCATCTTAAGCCCTAGTGAAAGATATTTCACTTCTAACGACTAGCAACCAACGGGACCAATATGAAACGTGATGAAAAAGTTTTTCTTCTTCTGGACCTTGCAAAGCAAGTATCGACGGACCTCCCAGGGGGTAGCGACCTTGTACGGCGCTCGATCTACCTCGCTTGCGGAATGTATCGCAATCGAACAGGCAAGATGCCGACACGCGCCGTAATCGACATGGCTTTAAGAATCGGGTTCTAGCACCTACAGCGCCCCTCACGGGGGGCGCGATAGGGCTCTCACGTTGTGAGGGTACCGACTAGCAAAACGACTATGACTACCTGAAGGAATAACATGACAACCATAACAATCAGCACCGAATCACAACGCTTCCAGATCGCCGCATCGAAGGATGAGGGGCGCTACAACATGAACGGCGTACACTTCAACTCTAAGCACGTTGTGGCTACGAACGGTCATTACCTTGTCATGAAGCGCAAGGCAGAGGGTGAGCCCGATAACGTAAACCTAAAACTCTCAAAGGTGAAAGCAAAGGGGAAGAATGAGTTTCACGCAATCGGAACGGGCAAGTTCGCAAGTGATAGCGGCGCAATCGCCGAAACCCTTGACAGTGAATTCCCTGACTATAAAACGGTACTCAACAACGTAAAGACACAAAACACAATCCGAGTAGGTATTAACCCCAAGTATTTATGGGAGATCGCGCAAGCGTTCGGGGTGGATAAGTTGGCGCAAGGGTTCATTACATTAGAGATACCGATACCGAATAATGGTGAGTGCGTATCGGAGGGAATTACCGTTGCGGCTGATGAGAGTGCGGTCGCGGTGCTTATGCCAGGTAGGACGATAACGGAGCCTTGCAACGTACTGAAGGCGATTCGCGCCTAGCCACCTACAGTGTACCTCCACGCGGGGTACACGATAGGCAATCCCACGGGGTTGACCGACTAGCAAAACGACAACTCACTAACAAGGTGACGCAATGAGATACAAAGGCAAAACCAAAGAGCTCTTTTTCGACTACGTGAACAACTTCCTCACCATCCAACGGTGCGCCGACTACTACGGGATCAGCCCTCATTCTCTCGGGCGGCTTGTTCGGTACTGGAAGCGTAACGCATGGGCGCATCTTGGAAAGGAGGGCTAAGACATGACACCCACACAAGCCCACATCCTCGACCTAGCTATAAACGCCTGTTTCTGGCTCACCTGGCTTGGGCTAGCAGTAAGCGTAATTCATAACCCTAGGATCGGAAGCAATTAAAGCCCTTTCCCTACCGCCTCACGATAGGCGGCGGGGTGAGTGCTCAAAAGGCTCTCAAAGTAAAACCCCTGCAAGGTGCTGTAACACCAGGCAAGGGCACGTCCCACACAACTGACTATATAGGAGTCAATCGTATGAGTTCTGCACAAGCTAGCACCGACACTACAACCGAGCAACGAATCGCCGCTCTCGCTAAACACCTTGGGTGTGGGATCGATGAGGTATCGACCTCTCGTTATGACGATGAGACTTTTGAGGCTTGCGGGGGTGAGTACCTGGTACTGACTGACGACGAGGCCGACGAGAGAGCCGAGCGAGAGATTAAGGAATCCCTTTGGGCTTTCCGGGCCGAGTTCATCGCCTCTCATAGCACAAACGGATGGTCCGATGAGTGCGTGAAGTCCCTTGAGAAGATGCAAGGTGAGTTGTGTGAGTCGGCCAACCCTATCATCGAAGCCCTCATTAAAGACATGGATCACTTCATCTCTGACGCTATCTCAGCCGATGGCCGGGGGCACTTCATCTCTCGCTATGACAGCGAGGAGAACGAAGAAGGCGAGTTCTACATCTACCGCACGAACTAACCCAGGATCGGCAGCAACCTGCAACCGACCGAGCGCCCCTGAATGGGGGCGTTCTATCGGGTGATGTTTGCCCGCATTAGGAGATCGACAAATGAGTATAGAGGCAGCCGAAAAAGTGATCGCGTTGCTCGGTGGAGATGCTGGGCTGACCAAGCTGAAGGCGTTTCAGATTGAAGCGCTCAGGGATGGGCTTATCTTTAACATGTTCGACACGGATATTTATGTCGTGGTGCTGAGGGAAACCGGGGATCAGTACGCTCTAACAGTGGCGGGAATGTATAGCCGGACCTTCTCGCGGTTTGCCGGGGTGCCTGGGGATCGGATTACAGGGCTGATTCGTGACACCATTTCGAGCCTTAAAGCGCAAGAACGGTACAGGATCGATCACCCAAAAGCCCCTCTAAAAATTTAAGAAAATGTCGATAATAAAAAAGGCGCATAGGTCGATTGACCCATACGCCCACCTACCGACTAGCAATCGAAAGGACACCACGAGGGTGCAGGGAGATCGTACCCCTGCCCTTGGTAAAGAGCAAGGAAAACGATGGCAAAAGTGATCAAGTTAAAACGAATAACCTCGGATCGGGAGCAACGGACTGAGGCTAAGAGCGACGTGTATCATGCAGTGATACTGTGGATTGACCGACGCCCCAAGAACACGCAGCGGGTTTACTTGTCGGTGATGCAGGGATGGAGCAGTTGGCTAGGTGCCGACTTTGATCAGGCCAGGGCGGGCAAGCTTTGGAAGAAGGCCACGCGCAAGGATGCCCAGTCGTTTATCAACGACGCCCGATCGAGACCTGCACAATCAGGGCGATCAGAGCAGGCTAGCGCCGACGGGTGCGTAAGCATGGCTACAATTAAACACAAGATCGCTGTACTGAAAAGCGCGTACGAGGTGTTGATTGCCGAGGGGCTTGTAACCATGAACCCCTTTGCGCGTCTCTCTTTAGAGATGAAGCGATTGAAGGCAGGTTAGAGGCGCCCCCACTTGGAGATGGGGCGTGCAGAGCTAAAGAAGTTTCTAACCTTTGCGCCGCTTGACCCGGAGCACTGGAGGGATAGGGCTATCTTTCATCTTCTCTTTGGGGCGGCCCTGCGGAGGTCCGAGCTGTGCACAATTACGTTAGCGGATGTGCTGGAGAGTCAAGCTGGCACCCTGTTTCTAAGGCTGAGGCAAACAAAGGCTCAGAAGCTACAGAAGATTGCGCTGCCGGATTGGGTGGCCGACGAGATCGGGGACTTCAAGCAACGCCGCATCCGAGAGGGAGCGACTGAAAGAGACCTGCTGTTTGTGCGCTACTTGCAAAGAGGCACGGAGGAGATGGGCGAGAAGTTCGTTTACCGACTATTCAAGCAGTATTGCAAGCGCTTTGGACTCAACGGTAACTACTCTCCGCACTGCGCTAGGGTCACGGCAATCACGCAGCTACTCAAACAAGGCTTTTCGCACCATGAGGTGCAGCAGCTATCTCGACACGCTAGTGTCGTAATGGTTGAGCGCTATGACCGGCGCCGCTACGAGATCGACGAAAGCCCATCAAAAAAATTATCCTATGACGACTAGCATGTCGTTTTTAGTCTTGCGCTGTCCGAAATAACTGGTACAACTGCAATCGTTAGGGCTGTATCTGTTTTAACTGAGGCTAGTGCCGAGGTAATTAACGGACAAAATACGGGCTTATAATCCAGGATTCGGCCATACCGATTGCGTTTACCTTACTTATCGGTCAAATATGCAGGTGCCCCGGTCCGGCCTTGGGCCCTGCCCCAAGCCAATAATTTGCTAGCTTTGTGTTTGAGCTAGAGCGGGTCTATGAACCTTTGCCTCGGCGGCCAGGATCATCACAGAGTTGCAGGCGAGCTCGATGCACAGGAGGTCTCGGGGACCAAGTTTGATCCTGCGTCGCTCCTCCTCAGTCCGGCCCGTGACGATTCGAAGCCAACACGTCTCTTCCCCGTTGAGCCGCCCCAGCTGACCGCGTGGCTTGTCTCGATAGAGCTTAATAAGAGTATCGGAGTCGCTCTCGCTTGCGCCGGTCTGAAGGATCACGTTCTCATCAAGGGACTCAACCCCATACAGAAATGCTCGAGCGGTGGCCCAAAGCCCACCTACTGCGTCGATCGGTAGAATCATATCAAGATGCCCTGGGGCCGCTGGAGATTCAACGCCGTCGACTATCGGTATGTAAAAGAAACGTATGCCGCTCGGTTCCGGGATGAGTTGGAGGCGACCGAAGGACTTGTTTATAGAGAACGTTACGCCACCCCGATACATAAAAACCTTTCCGCCCTTCTAAAACCCGAGTCTTAAGGTGTAACCCCTTCCCCGCTCACAAACGGGGGCGGGCATGTTACACCCGGTAAAGATTACTGCCAACGTGGGGCAAAAGCAATAACGGGGTTCTTGTTGAGCAGCCCTCTTATCTCCTCGCTGCACCGTGTTTGGCGCCCGCCCTTCTTACTTCTTGAACTTAAAAGGACCACTTGTGGGTTTCTTTGCCCCGTTTGGTCGTTCTTTGCGCTTACCATCCGTTTGGCTCTTTGACTTCTGCTTTTCGTCCTCCTGGTGTGGTGGCGCTGGCTCAGCGGCCCGCGGAAGGGTCGTTACTGATCCCCGAGGCTTCCCCCCCCGTGGCATCGCCCCAATCTTGAAGGGTAGATCCGGGTTAGGTTTCTCACTTACGTCCTTTTTCGCCGGTCCTGAGTTTGAGACCCTATCAGTGGAGACGGATGGCTCGTCTGGCTTTGCGGCGGGAGAGAATTTTTGAGAGGTCTCATCCTGCTCCTGCGAGAGTATCTGCTCGTCCACCCAATCCGAGAGCCCGATCTCATCTACCTCAAATTTCTCTGGGTGAACGATAAACTCCCTTCCCTCCCAGGTCTCGGGTAGGGTGGCGTTAAACCAAAACGATCGTCCTTTTACAATCTTACCATTGCCAAGATCGAACCACGCGAGGCCCTTTTCGGCTGACATCTCGTGCTTCAGCTCCTCTGAGCTCACTAGGTCCTCTTCATCCTCAGAATAGCTGACCGTTTGTGACTCCCCACCAGATCGCCGAGAGTTCAAATCGAGGGACCCCTTAAGGAGCGCCGTAGATATATTTGTCGTGATCCCGGCACCAACAGATTTTCTAGTGGAAGCGATCTTACCGAACCACTCAGTCATGTCGGAGGCGGTTCGATTATCTCCGATTCTCATCATCACTTTCAGATTCACGTTAGCCATGACGCGCTCGTAGAAGGCTTCGCTCAAGCCCATCGCCGCGTCAGTAAGTCCGCCCGTTGATTGCGCTCCAAACAGAAGCGCGAATCGCCCTCGTCTCGCGAGCTCAAAGAGGTTCGCCCATGTCGGCCCAAAGGTCGAGGATCCCTCATCAATAATGACAAGGTGTGGGTCCTCAAGGTTGTGGACTCGTGAGGATGTTATCTCCCCTATGGAAACTTCAAGGTCCTCTCGGAATACCTTGACCATACGGGCGGCGCTCTCAGCCTCCTCGAGGCGGGGGAGCATATAATAGATAATCTTACCGCGAACGATCGCGTCGGTTAGAACCAAGTCGGTGTGTTTGGTACAGAACACCTCCCCCGCCTGGCTCCCCGAGATAGCGTGTAATTCGGAGGCGATCCCGCGGAGATTGTCGGTGATCCGCGCGGTATCGAGCACTCCTTTTACGCTGCGGTAGCTTGAGGCTAGGTGCCCCAGCTCAACCATCGCTTGGCGAGCCCCGATCTTATGAAGCATATTTCGAAGGTGGGGATAAGCGAGCTGGAACGCCGATAGCGCGACCGCCACGTCGCGGATCGACCACGCCAGCCCGAAGCTCTCCATGGCTCGCACCATCCGATAAATTGAATCAGCAGCAAGGCGATCGTAGTGCTTTGTGGTGCTCTGGTCAGACGTTGGGGGTAGTCCAGCTCTTAATACCTTGCGAGCCTTTACATCCGCTCGCTGATTCGTCATCACGAAGTTGTAGGCGTGCACACTATCAAACGGATCAATAATTACGAGATCCTCAATTCGACCGGTAACAAGAGCCATCAAAATAATATGCGCGAGGGTCGCCGAATCACGTTTTGCGTCGATGAACGTGCATCCACTCGCTCTCCCCCTGGCCATCTGTTGGAAGATAAGAGATTCAAGCCAAAGTGTTTTTCCAACTCCGGTCTTAGCGAAAACGGCTCCGTGTGTGCAGATCTCATCGTCGTCAACCCAGAGCGGTTTGCCTGTGTCGAGTTCAAATCCAACCAGATATCGATCGATCATTTTCTTTCCAGCCTGCCTCGCCTCCTCAAGCGCTTTCCCAAAGCAGTCGCGCTCCGGTGGCATTCCGAGAACACTGCGACCCCCTCGTAAGAGGGACTCCTCTTTACGGGCTCGTTCGAGAGCGTTTTGCTTAGCGAGGGTGTAGGCGGCCGCCCCCACGGCCGCTGCGGGAAGGAATCCGAGTCCAAGCAGCCCCGCCGCGGGCATCGCCGACAAGAGCGGAGATAGCGTCGCGCCGAAAACTCCCGCTGATACAAGTCCTGTAGTAACGAGCGCTCGATGTAGCTCCTCCCTTTTAAGCGCCTCGTAATCAGTGCGTTGATAGTTTCGGGCCATAAATCCTTCGCGTTTATGCTGGGGTTAGCGTTTAGCCAGCTTCGTCGGGAGCGACCTCTTCCTTGATCCCTTTCAATAGGTTTTCGAAATCGTCCCGGGTCTCCGCCATTGTTGCCGCCGAAAACACCTGAAAGCGGCGATCCCAATCGTGGCCACAACACTCTTTACATCGTCCACCACGCAGTGGAACCAGCCCCTTTCTCCCAAAAAAGCCAAGACTATTGGCCCCATCGAACCCAGGCGCTCTGAAAACAGCAAAGATTACGGAGCTATTAGGAACGGTGTAGTCCCCCACGCGTCGGGCGAACCATCCGTTTGACGCTAGAATATTCCGGAGAGCTGACCATTCCTGAAGCTCCGCCTCAGATATTCCATGGAGGTCCGACATCGCTGATAGCTCCCGATCCGTGAATGGCGGGAACACTCTGTCTTGCATCAGGGAGGCGGTTGTAGAGATATCGGAAAGCGCGGAGTTCTCCGGGATCCTGGCCTGACGCGCGCCGATTATCGCGCTGAGCTCAGCAAGTCTGGAGAGCTCCCTATCGGTCACGGTGTATCGCAATAATTTTACCATAACGACCACCGGCAAAAAGAGGGCGTGCGAGGATGTCGAATATCCATTGGTATAAAAGTCGGATACAAGAGAATTGGCCTTAGGTAGTACCTCATTGCGCCATCTTTCATGTGCCTCACGCACTAGTCCGAAGAGTTCTATCTCCTCCGACGATTCTTGTAATTGGTGTGGTAGTGTGACGAGGACTTCCGCCCATTGCCTAAGAGCGATTGCGTCTTGACCCATTTCAACTGGCATCCTGACCGGCGCGAAAGCGCTTGCTCTTAAGGCGTAAACGATAGCCTGTCTCAAGTGTTCGCGAGCCTCAAAGCAATAATCGCCCGGATAGGAGACGATTGAGTGGAGCACGGCTCGAGCGCTCAGATGAGGTGAATTCGAAAGACGAAACCATCTTCCACCCTCTGAGGAATGGGCGAGGACCTTGCCGCTCTCCAGAGCCAGGACCAGAGTAGCTACCTCGTTAGCCCCTAGCGCTCCGATTGCCTTTCTGAGTTGTGGGGTGAGGACCCTATGGAGGGCGCTGTAGATCGCCTGGGCGTGCTGTTCCGAATCGGCCGGACCTGAGATCTTTGTGGCTGGAATAGCCGGCTGTAAGTTTCCGGAGGCGTAGTGCGCGCGGAGCTTCAGAGCAGCTTGAAGAAGGTGTGGGACATACTCCCCCAGCCCGCCACCCACAAAAGAGTCCTTTAATCTGGATTCATCCTCAAGTCGAGCAACGAACGCAGCTGTGTCTGAGTGTCTGACCAAAATTGCTGTTAGCGACTCGTTCGTGGGGTTGGCGGCGTGCAGCTGTTGTAGTGTTTTCCAGATGGGCGAGGCGTGCGTCTCGCTTTTGCTGGCGTATTCGGGGCATGCTAGCCCGCGAACCAGGAAATCCGGGGCGCCGCTTTTAGCAACAGTATCGAGCCCCGCTCTTACTCCCGAATAAAAGAGGCGCCCGTTGCCGGTCTGACCGAGGATGTCGTTGCCGACATATGGCCGTCGCGAGCGGGCGCCGAGAAAAAGTGCCACGATGAAAATTGATAGCCAAAGCCTTGCCGAGGCTATGACGAGGAAGGAGAGCCGGATCAGCCCAGCTAATGCCGAGATGTATACGGAGCTTAGAACCGATTCGTTCGGGCTCTCCGATCGGGCGAGGACGAAGGGGAGAAGAATCGTTGCGACCCCATCAAAGGTATTCGCTTCGGTGATCGTGCCGTGCCGCGCCAGCCAAAATCGATATTCGTCCAGGTGCCCGGAGAGGGAGTCGGACCAAGATTCCTGAAGGCCGAGGAGTCTCTGCTGAAGGTGGTGTATTTGCTGATCGTCTAGGTTCGAGGAGGAGAGCGCGGAAACGAGGAAAAGGAGTGCTAGCGTAATACTGACAACGCATAGCCCCACCTTCGCCAAAAGCTGGGCGGGAGCCCCCCTACCGCTGACCGTCAGTCGGCTGAGGTTATGATCGTGGGGATTGGGAAGACCTTCGACAGCCACAAATCCTACTAAAAAACCTTCTAACTTCTCTGTTCGAAAAAAACCGCCGGCAGAGTGTACGGCGCCCCTTGCCTTTACTCAACGGGCCGAGGTCCCCACGTGCCGAGGGAATTCCCCTAAGAGGATTACCTACTCAGAGGGATCTCTTGGGGGCTCTTTTCCTGGCAAGCCACTTTGCCCCCTACTCCCTTAGGAGACGTTTCCATCAGTTCGTTTCATACCGTTCAAGGGGGGATCGGAGGTCTTCTCTAAAGAGAGAACCTCCTCCACTCCCTCGTATAATACTTCGGTACTTTTGGAGCTTTACAGAATAGCTGGAGCACTTTAACGGCTAAGGCTGATACGGGGATGCGAGCCTTTAAGAGCTAATAGCCCTGAATGGTTAGTCAATACTAGGTGAATCTATGACAAAACGGTGTCTGTTTGTAACCCTTCTCATTCTTGCTTCAGTAACATCGCCCTCTCTTTCGCGCGCTGATGGAGGAAAGACCTCCGGTGACGGGGGCTATTCTGCGTCAAGCGGTAGCTCTCATAAGCCACTCCTAAAAGGAGTGAGCCTCGGGCAGGCAAGCCAGGATGAGACCACTGAGGCAGTTGCTCATTTCGCCCGGGCAAGGGCTTTAGTTATCGCTGCCCTCCATGAGTTTGATAAAGGGCGCAAAATCGCTAGCCCAAACGAGCTCTTAGACTCCGCCCAATGGCGTAATACCTTGATTGACCGAGCCGAAGACCTCGACCGCGTTCTAGATCCCCAACCCCGCGCCACAAAAGGAGGAATTCGCTTTGAGGCGGATCCCCGTCTTTTACCTGAAGCAGATAAGTAAGAATTGATGATTACTTAAAAAGGCACGAGGTATCATGGATAGTGGTGACGTAATACCGGGATTGAATGAGGACTGGACCTTTGCGGGGTGTAAGCCCTTCGAGTGGTTGTCTGGATTTATGACTTCATTTCTTGCAGCCAACATGCTGGAGAAGCCCGCGACGGCGATGCCAATGCTCGTTGTCGTCTGGGTGGGCACAACTCTTGGACTAGCCCTCCTTCGCAAAAGGTTTCCCGACGAGGAGCGAGGTGTTCGAAACCTTTTCATGTTGAGTTGTGGATTTCCACCCACCGGAATTCCGACTCCCGCAAAGTTGCAACCGGTGTGGAGTGGAGGCCCCATTCAAGAAGTCAACAAGAAATCACTCTACGCGCAGCTAAACCTTGAGGAGTTGCGCGATATGCCAAGTCGGGACGCGCGCCGCCCTGGAAGGTCTTAGAGGTTTGAGAGTAAAGAGGTTTGGTATGGGAAAGGTTAAGGTTGCTACTCAAAACGTCAGAGAGGTCGTTAAAGACACCCACCTGACGGCGACGCGCTCCGAGAGCGACACCATTCGATTGTGGGAGAATTACAAGGATCAGGCGCTACTCTGGCGCTCCATCTCTCTTATACAGTTTCCGGCTACTCTCGCCGCCCTGATTCTCGCCATGGTTATGTGGTCAACGCGTATCATCAACCTTACGGTCCCTTCGAAGCCTGAGCCTGGAATCCACACCGCCCAGGACATCCCGGACACTGAGTTTATTAACGCGGCCAATACCTACGTCAACTTGATCGCCACCTACCAACCACAGACCGCTCGCAATCAGTTCAACGTCGCTCGATCGATGTTAAAAGAGCCGGTGTACACAAGGTTCACGGAGGAGATGATGGGAGGGGAGCTTGGGGCTATTGAGAACACCTCTCGTACGCAGGTGTTCTTTACAGACCCTCTTCGTACTCGAGTGACTCGAAATGGGAACGAAGTCACAATTTCACTGGTCGGCGAGCGATGGAAGGTGATCGCGGGCAGCCCGCTCCCCACCGTCACAAGTCGATACACGATAACGTTATCAACGATCCCAAGAAACCCTCTCAATCCCTACGGGATAGTGATAACGGGTGTCTCGTTCAAGGCCAATATTGAGGGTGAGCAACCGAACTCGAGTGAAGCGAATTCGTAAGGAGCACGGCGATGAAAGAGATAAAGGTACTTAAAATGAGAGCCCTAAAATATCTGATTATACTTGGCGTCTCAGGCCTTGGTGTCACTGACGCATCGGCCAGAGATGTTGAATATACGACCGGTCGTGGAGAGGTTGAGGTCTGGGTGAACGCTGGGGAGCCCACTGAGTTAATCTTCGAGGGCGGAAAGATAAAGGACGGATACAAGAACTCTCAAGCTGGAATCGCTCTTGAGAAGAAGGACTCCTCCCTCATAGTTTTCGGAAAAGAAACCATGAGTGAGAATGGCGAAGCTATCCTCGTTCGGCTTGAGGATGGTAGGTCGTACCCGATTCGGATTCGTCGCGCTAACACTGACAACCCCCGTGACGCCCAAGTGGTGATAAACGATAGTAAGGGCGCTATGGGGCCTGACGAGGAGGAGCCAGCTCCGTATACCGAGCGTTCCTACGATTACGCCCCGGCGAGCAAGGTCTCGGGTCTCATGAGGGAGATGGTTCTCGTCGCTGAATTTGGCAAGAAGGGGATCCCAGGCTACACAGTAAGCGAGCGTCACAAGGGTGAAACCGTTGTGAGTGATGGGGCCATCATGTCCAAGATCGACAAGATCTTCATCGGTTCCAACCTCTGGGGCTACGTGCTCGATACGACTAACCTCCTTGATCAGTCGCAGAAGCTCAACGCGGCCACTTTTAGAATAGATGGAACGCGCGCGATATCCGCGTCAAATTGGGACCTCGCCGCGCGCCCCTTAAATGTAGAGGAGCAGATATCAGCTAAGCACAATACCAAGGTGTATATCGTTACACGGTCGCGGTAGGAGAAGCGTAGTATGAAGCAGTTTTTAAGGGACCTCCCTCTAAGGCTTAAGAGCGACCGTAAGACGCAGGTTATGGCGTTCATATTGGCTGGGTGCGTCATGTACCTTGCCCTGGCGGATAACAAGCCCCGTCGGATCGCGGCGCGACCAAAGCTGGAGAAACAAGCCGCCTTAAACGATCCTAATGAGAGGTGGACCGACCTGGTGAATCGATTTAATGGCGACCTGAATCGTTTGAATACACAGACAGCTGCCCTAAAGGAGGACCTCGACGCTCAAAAGAAGGCGATGCAGGAGTATGAGGCCACAACCGCCGAGATCTTTAAGAAGATCCTGGAGAAGATGTCTCAGCCGGTTTCGCAACCGGAGCCTCCTCCTCCAGTCGTAAACAACACCGGCGCCATTCAGGACACCGTGGTGCTTCCACCGGAGGGAGATCTGGGGAAGGCGTTCGATGACGTGGTAGCGCCCCTACCCCCGGAGCGCCCCATAAAGCCCAAGCTTGCCGCGTTAATGCCGGGCGATTCAGTTCGCATAAAGCTCTTAGCTGGAGTAAACGCTCCAACAGATGGGACCCCCTATCCTGTTGTCCTTAAGCTTCTTAGTGACGTGGTCGGTCCGGACGGTAACAGCGTACCTCTAGGGGAAGCTCGTATCATCGCCGCCGCGCAGGGCTCCCTAACCGACCACCGCGTGCTCTTCCGTCTAACACGGCTCAGTTTGCGGCTACCAAACGGTAAGCGGAAAGAGTTTCCGATCGATGGATGGATCGTGGGCGAAGATGGGATTCGAGGTATGGAGGGTGTTCTGATCGATCCACTCGGTCCAGCGATAGCTGGCGCAGGGGCCGCTGGGTTCCTGGCTGGCGCTGGGCAGGGTATCGCCGCGGCAAACCAGCAAAATCGAATCTATCCAAACGGCGGGCAGACCAGCACCGTAAACAAAGGCGATATCCCGGCATACGGATTCGGTGTTGGCGCGGCGGCAGCGGCCAACGAGTGGTCGGATATCATTAAGGACCGCCTCGCTCAAATGGTGCCGGTAGTCCAGGTTCTCTCTGGAAGAGAGGCGACCGCTGTGTTCTCACAGTCGCTCGCCATCCCTGAACTCCTTGAGCAAATCGATGAAGAGAGTCCCTCTGTAGTGTTTACCTCAATGGATTAACAGTGACGAAGAAGGTCGTTATGAGAGCTGTAAAACTATCGTTTATACCACTGGCCGCGATTATCCTGTCGGGGTGCTCAAGCATGTCCCGAATCCTCAACCCATTTTATGAGACCCCATCAGAGGTGGCCTATTTCGGCGAGAAAAACGACGCCGCCCTCAACGAGGGGAGTGGCGGTAAGGGTGATAAAGCTCGCGCGGCACTTGAGGCGATGGCCACATACCAGAGGGCTATGCCAGCACAGCCTAATAATCCTGTGATGCAGCCATCGGTTGTCCGACTGATGTGGGTTCCTGACCACCTAAACTCGCACGGAGATCTCATTCCAGCTCACTATTACTACCTGAAAGTTAAGCGCGATTCATGGACACTCACCGACGCGTTTGAGCTTGAGTCTCAGCTTAGCTCAGGGAGTGGAAACGCCTCTGCTGTTGGGTACGTAAGTCCGGAGGATATGCGGTGATAGCTTATCTTCGAACCACCGCGAGCCTCCTCATATGCGCCGCCTCGGTCGGATGCGTCTCGGGAGTGGCGCCATATCAGGCCGATGCGAAGAGTACGCGGACATTGTTTCTTCCATCGTATCAACAAGCCGGCGCAGAGCCCGTTTATTCCCGGACACGGTGGGTTCACCCGCCGGAAGTTCTTCCTGGGCGAGAATCCACGTATACGAGTTCCTCGTACACCAATGCCCCCTCGCTCCGCCCGGTCTACCACCTTCACCTAAAAAACGCCACGCTTGAGCAGACCTCTCGGGTAGTTGGGGAGATGGCTAGGTATTCCTCCTATTGCAGCCCCTCTCTCACTACTCAGAAGTTTTCTTTCGAAAACCTTGGAACAATTGATGAGTTGGCGCGGATTATAGAGGAGCAGGCCCAAATTAAGGTTGTCGTTGACCACGACAGTAAAGAGGTGCGGTTTCTTGTGCGAACTGGATTGGAGCCGACCTTGTACAGTGAGTAAGCGCGATGAGTATTAATAGGTTAACCCGAAATAGGTTGTTTCAAGATGAGGAGCTCTTCAATAAGCTCCTCCCTTTCGCGCGCTACGATGAAGAGAACGAGATCTTCATTCATACCGACGCCTCCCTCTGGTCTATCTGGGAGCTTCAACCGAAGTGGATCACAAAGGTATCAGACGCCGACGCCTTTCAGCTTACCGAGCGCGTTCAGGAGATGCTTGACTCCCTTGACCACACCTTTTCTGCTCAATTTTGTTGGGTAACTACCTTTGACGTAGAGGACCTCCTTCGGGGTTGCCTCTACTCCTACCCACTTTCAGGTCCAGCCGGATGGATGACGAAGCGGTGGGTGCGTTCGATAAGAATGGCCGCGCAGAGCAGATCTCTTCACCGTCGCCCCCGACGGCTTCGCCTCTTCGCTTGTTTCAGATTTGATCCCCCATGGGAGGGAAAAGGCCTCGCGGCTCAGATGGCTCGGGCGCTAAAAATGTTCATGTATGGAGCAGTCGGAATTGGCGCCGATCAACGACACGCGGAATATATGAGTTACGCCAATCGCTTCAGGGGGGTAATGGATGGTACCGCCGCGAAGCTCGCCGACCTTGGGTTCTATCCCCGAAAGGTTGACGGACAACGTTTAATCAATGTGCTCTACCCACTCCTCAATCGTAGAAGCGTTAAGCCCGGGAAGCATCGCCGCGGTCGGGGAACTTCGATCCCGGTTCCGGAATACGATAAAGACGACCTGTTGGCTAATCAAGTATCGGAAACCCACGTCGACCACCCGGCGGATGGGATTATCAAGAAGGACGGGAGGGTTTACCGCTCTGTTTCGATGGTAAAACCGCCAAAGAGCTGCATGCCCCTCATGATTGCCCCTCTTCAATCAACACCCTATGAGAATATTTTGAGCGTAACCTTCTCAAAAGATCCAAAGGAGAAACAGCTCGAGCGACTCGATCGACTCGATTCGACCCTTGGGTTGCGCGAACGCGCGCCAGGGGGGCGGTCGAACCAAAAAGTGATCCATCAGATATCGGCGATCCGGGCCGCCCGGCAGGAGCTCTACAACTCACGGGAGCAGATAGTGCGGGTGGGAGTTCACCAAACCTTCATCTGCCAAACAGAGGACGAGGCTATTCGAGCCACATCCGAAGCTGTGGCTACATTCCCGCAACTGAACGGCGCGAGGGGAATGGTGCATGAGATCTCTGACCTCGCTGTGTTAATAAACTCCCTTCCTGGCGCCTACGACCCGGCTACCGATGGAGCGGGCTGGACAACCGTGATGCAATCCTCGCGCGCCGTGCGTATGTTCCCCCTGTGGGGTAATTGGAGGGGTAGTTCGGGTCCCCAACTCTTACTTCCATCTCTGTGGAACCGGGAGTTGGTAGGGTTCGATCTTTACGACTCTAATATCGCGCCTAACGTCCTCATCAGCGGAGTATCCGGAGCTGGTAAGAGCTACCTAATGTGCTACCTAATAACTATGCTCAATCGTGGGCACTACTCTACACTCTCAGATGGCCGAGTGGTAGAACGGCAACCGATAACCTTCATCTTCGATAAGGGCATGGTTGGGCAACCGTGTGGTTTTGAGAAGGTCGCTCACCTCTTTGGCGGTCGAGTCTACGAGGCGACACCTTCAAAGGCTCCCGCTATGAACTTCCTAGCTCGCCTGGGAGCTCTCGCGCCGGAGAACTCAAACGAGGACTACAAGGACCTTCTTGACATGTGCGCGGATGTTATCTGTGACATGTCGACCGATGGAAACAACCTACCTGATCGATTAGAGCGAAATAGCGTCATCGAATCGTTGATTGAGGCCCACCGCATCTATCGTAGCGGCCCGATGCGACGAGAGTTTATCTTGAGCGATGTGGTCTCTGTACTGAGGGCGCCACGAAGAGTTGACGAGACGGAGGATAGCGCTCGTCGAAGACAACGTGTGAGCCTCCTTATCGCTGATTACTACGGTGAGGGAACGTACGCTCGCTTTTTTGATAGGCCCGGGTCTCTGAAACTCAAAGAGCGGTTTATCGTCTTCGACTTGAAGGCTCTCAGTCGTAATCCAGACTTGCAACGGGTATTCCTGAAGATCGCGATGGTGTGGGCGGACACTGTGATGAACGACCCGAATGAATTGGATACCCGAAAAGTGCTCGTCTTCGATGAGGCGCACGAGCTGATCGGAAAGACCCAATCGAACACTATCGAAACCGCGTTCCGCCTCTATCGAAAGCGAAAAGGTATCGTTATCGCCGCCTCCCAATCAGGAGAGGATTTCTACGTCGGTGCCGGTGGTCAAGCGATCGTTCAGAATAGCGCTCACAAGATCTTCCTCCGACAAGATCCAAACAAGTTCCATCTAACCGCTGAGGCGTTTAATCTAACACCTCAACAATCAGATGTGATCATGCGTCTCCGCACTGTTAAAGGAGTGGAATCCCAATTTTATCTCCTCTCGGATATTGGAGAGGGCGCTCTCGTTCTTCCTGTGGAGCCAGCATTCTATTGGGTCAGCACCAACAACGGAGACGACAACCAACTCTTCGCCGATGTGCTTACTCGGCACGGCGGGGACTTTAGTAAAGCGCTCGAAGAGGTTGTAAACGTGGCTCCTTACGGCAGCAAGGACTTACAGGAGCGGCTCATGGGGAACTTCAACGAGGACCGAGATGGCGGAGAGAGCGTCTCGGGTGCATTACACTCAATGATGGAAACCGGCTTCAGAGATTCAGGAGCGTAGGGATATTTATGAAAAAGTTAAGTTGTTTGGGCGCTATATTTTTTATTTCGGCCGCATCTCTGGGGTGTAGTACAGATAAACCAGCACCGCCGACTACAATTGAGTATCAGGTGCGAAATGTTCCCGGTGCGGTTGAGTATACTTGGGAGGAGCCGATGGTCGATGTAGTTGAGGTGCCACCGGGACTCGATCCTGAGGGACACTACTATCGACCCGCCCACGAAGAGGTGGTTGAGATTAGGCAAGGACGGTGGCAGTATTACAAAAAGCCATCTAGGTAAAACCAGTCGCGATGAGTCTAATTAGCGCAAATAATTTCCTGGCCCCCCTGCGTAGCAAGGTTCAGATAGGGGCTATTTTGGTTCTAGGTGTGCTTATTGGGGTGGTGCGATTCGCCAGCTCCCACACCTCCTACGGAGAACACGCTACCCCCCAGCGATCCTCGACCCTCCGGACTGATGAGGCGACGGGAAATTCAGTCGACCCAGAGATTGAAGCCTACCTCGCTTCCCGTAAGCGCAGTCGCCGGGGTGAGGCCTCTGGTGACTCCCAAATAGATGGGCTGCTAAGTGGCGGTAATGGGGGCGAAATCAGGGAAAATTCAAGGGGAGGAAATCCGAGCGAGACGTCCTCCCAGCCAGAAAAGCTTAATGATATCAAACGGTCATTGGGCCTACAGTAGCCCAGTCTACAAGTTCCTCCTAGTTACACCTAATAAGATTCTTAGAAGCACGGTAACCCCATAACGGGATATGGGGTCACGTGCTTACTAGGTTAACGATTGGTCGTATGCATCAAGCTAGGGGATCACAACACGTCACTTTGTCCGTAACACTTCTTCTGGGTGTAACGTTCTTCCTCTCCCTCATTCACGCTAACGAATCGTTAGCACAGTCCGCGGCGCCAAATACCTCCCGTAGGAGTGAGGAGGAAGTTCTAGCCGCTGAGCGAGCGCTCCTTGAGGGATTCTCAGATAGCGGGTTGAGAGGATCCCCCGATACCGACCTCTCTCCACCAAAGCCGGTCGGTCGGGACATTCAGACCCTCAATTTTAGGGAGGTCGGAGAGCCCGACACCTCTCCGTCGAAACGAATCATTGTAAAGAAAGAGCTGGCAGGGCGTGAGCTCGCAAGCTCGGAAGGAGCGTTCGCTCCGACCCCGCAGCGATTGTCTCAAGGCGGCCCGGCTCTCACAACTAAGAGCGTTGTCCCCACTGCTCAAAGCCCGGAGGTGGTCGATAGTGGGACGGCCCTCCTCAGGCGGGAACTTGAAGCCAGCCAGAAGCGGGTTTCTGAGCTGGAGCGGCATCTAGAAGAGGTTAAGGGGCAATTAACGATGGCCGAAACGGAGCTGTCGCGCATGGCGACCCTTTCAGAGGCTCGAAATCGGGCCAGCCTGGGCAGAGTCGCGGCTCCGCTAACGGAATCAACCAAACAATCGGCGGAGATCGCCCCTCCGTCCACTAATGCCCGTACGGATATTGCCCGTACGGAGGCCCTAGCGCCTGAACCACTCCCCACCTCAAACGATCTTATGATTGTGACTGTGGCTGTTGATAAAGCCGAGCTGCGACTCGGACCAGGAAAGAACCATTCAGCACTCATGGCAGTTGGTCGCGGTTCTCGACTAGCCGTTGAGGCTCGACAAGGTGAGTGGTATCGCGTCTTCGCTCCAAATGGGCAGCGGGCTTGGGTTCTCTCTCGAGTTGTTACGGTCGGTGATAAGTCAAACACAGAACGCGCTAACACGGCCGTGCGAGTGAAGGGCTATTCAAGCTCGCTTGAGGATGAAGCGTTCAGAAGGGTGCAAGCGATTACCGCTGGACAATAGGAACGTATGCCCACTAGGCGCCTCACAATCAACTTACTGCTCGTGTCTGTCGGATTGTTTGCCCCGAGAGCTTTTGATGTCTCCGAGGTATCAGCCCTCTCCCCCGATGATGGCCGATACGCGCTAGCAACTGGAGGCACTACGTATGTCTACCCCGTTATGGGACCTCGCCTGTCGAGCGACTTCGGAGTGCGGAGACACCCGATCAAAAAGGTTGTCCGCCATCACGATGGAATCGACCTGGCTGCTCCCTTAGGCGCGCCGATCAGGGTGGTAGCTGCCGGTACCGTCCTCTACTCGGACCCACATGGTGGCTACGGTCGTTATATTGTTGTGCTGCATAAAGATGGATACTCAAGCCACTACGGCCACTGTCAGGAGATCAAAGTGAGACCGGGACAAAAAGTGACCGCTGGGGAGATTATTGGTAGCGTCGGCAATAGTGGGATTTCAACGGGCCCCCATCTACACTTTGAGATCAGAAAGAACGGGCATCCAGAAAACCCAGAGCGTCACCTCCCCGGGTTGGCCGAGGCGGCCGCTGGCTGAGCAGTACCTCCATTCATCCTCATCCTCTATAAGTCCTCACAACCTGAGCATAAACGCCATTTTATCCACCTGTCACAATCCGTTACCACCTGAATGATCTTTCTCTTTGAAAAAGGCGCCGGTTATGTAACACGCCGACTGGAACCTGCTATAACACTCTATGAAACTGGGGCGTGAGTATCACGTCATTTAAACTGAAGCCGTATTTGTTAAAAATAGTGTTTTTAGGTGAAATATGATTAGTAAGTTAAAAAATAGATATGTAACTGCTGCGCAGCGACTCTCCGCGGCGATGGTAGCTCCCTCTGAGAAGCATGCTCGGACCGCCCTCTTCGTCGCAGGGGTTGCTATCCTGGGCGCAGGACTCTCTCAGGACCTCTATGCTCAAGCTGGTGGTTTCGGGGGAGGTGGAGGTTTGGCAACTACTGGCCAGGTTAATAGCCAGAGGATCCAGATCGCTGTAAACGCTATCATGCAGTACCTTGAGGGCTCATTTGGTGCCCTTATCATGGCTGCCTCTGGTGTTGGAGCGATAATGGCCGCGGCTTTTGGGCAGTATAAGGCGGCTCTTAGCTTAATGGTGGTAGCTGTAGGATCGTTTATCCTAAGAAACCTCATTAATACCTTCTTTAATGACACTGGTCTCGTTGACAATGGGTAATATCTAGTAGACGGACCTAAGACGCTAAAGAGCGTTGAAGGATAAGACCAGGGCCGCGGGAACTACCCCGCGGCCTTTTTTATTTTTTGAAGGGGAGCATCGGCCGGTGCTCGCAATGTTAGTTGGACAGAAAAGGAGCCGCTCATTCAAAAATTCAGTTAGTAGGCGCCATGCCAGATAGGGTGTCGGTGATTGGCGTCGTGGGGGCTACCTGCGGAGCCAGCTTTTCGGTAATGCTCTTGATTAGGTTTGGCTCGCTCTCCTCAGAGAGCCTCTTCTGAAGAATCTTTTTTTGCTCAGGGTTCCTCGGAGATAGTCGAGCATAAGCGAGAGCCCGAGCCAGGGGTTCGGGATGAGAGGCAAGAAGGCTCAAGATCTCATTTGAAGCCTGCCACGAGCTCTTTCGAAGGAGCCTTGAGGCCTCAAGGTTCAGCACATCGCTCGCGCCTTTGTTGCTCCGGGCCAATAAAAGCAAGAGAACCATCTCCGGCGTGGGTTTTGTTTTGAAGAGGATCTCAAGATACGGGGCTCGCTTCGACTCCTCGATCGAGAGGGAGGAGAGTAGCGCTACGTTCTGATCACGGGAGAATCCATTTTGAGGACCGGACAGGAGCTCAAAGAGCTGGTCGCTCTCGCTCTGCAAAAATCGGGCTTTTAGGGCATGAGCGCTCTTGCCGCGAACCTCAGCCAAGGGGAACGTAAGGAGGTCTGCGTAGTTCTCCGCGGCGAGCTCTCTCGACGGCAGGGCGCCAAGAACGAGCCCTAATCTCTCAGAGCTTTTCACCTTTCCCCATATACTCAATGAGTCGATATCAAACCAGCTTAGAACCTTGCCGAGCTCGTCCCCTCGATCCCGGAGGATCGCCAGCACCTGCTGCGCCATGGATTCGTTAGCTGCTAGAAGGGGGAGCGCTATAGAGAGCCTGGCCAGAGCTACCGAGGGCGAATCCTCCGGCTGGATATATGACTCAAGAGTCTCTGCTGGCGGATTTCCTGAGACCATACCTGCGAGCGCGATTACCTCGGGCGAAGCCAAATCCGTACTCCCTGACGCCTTCAAGCGCGAAAAGAGCTCCCCCACCGGACCGGGTAATGCCGCGAGCCTATCGATGCTGAGACTCTTCAACTGCTCGCTCGCTTGTTTTGGCCGCGTCTGACCGACAACGGCCAATAGAACTCCTGAATGAAGCGATGTGAGATCGGGTAGGGTCTTAATCCCCTCAGGATAAATAGAGAGAACGCTCAGAGCGACAGCTGCGCGCTTATCAATCGCCGATAGCTCGCTAACCCAAAGGTCAGCAAGAGCGACTCTAAGGAGATTCGCCGAGACACCAGGGCGGTTCTGGCCGCTAAGGGTATCCTCCAAGATTGTGTTCTCTGCGGAGACATCGTGCTCCTCGATTGCCGCTTGGGCTACTATCTTCATCAACAGTTTATCGTTGCTCGTCCAGTCGCGGGCGTATTCAGCGCTAAAGCTATGCGCAACGAACGGGAGGTGCCGCAATAGATCGTTGCTAAGGGCGGGGTACGATAGTCGCACACCTATCGCCGCCGCGGTGACAAGTAGGAGTGAGCCGACGGCCAGTACCCTCTTTCCGCTCCTCTTCTCTCCATGGCTGCTTCCTGAGGGGTTACTGACTCTCTGTTGCGCCCCTTTTAAAGGCTGGCTCGCAATCGACACAACTCGACCCGCTCGGAGCGCTTGCCGCGATTGGGCTGGTAGAGATCTTGCAAACTCCTTTTCGACCTCCTCGATTGACGGGCGTTGCCGCGGGGCCGGTAGTAACAATCGGTCAATAAGCTCTCTCTGTTGGTGCGTCGCGTCATCCCCAAGGAGGCTTAATAGAACGCTGCCTAGGCCAAATAGATCTGAACTCTCAGTCGGTTCCCCGCCGGCCACGACCTCGGGCGCGAGGTGTTGATCCTTTGAATAGTGGAGAGCTCCCAGCCGAGGATCGAGGAGGATTAGGCCACCCTCTACTTCGGCGATGTTAGCGGGCGAGATGTGCCCGTGCACGAGGCTCCTTTTTCGCAACACCTTAACTAAGGCGATCAGGTCGCTCAGGAGCTCTTGGCGGCGAGGGCCTATAACGCCCCCTCCTTGGACAATCAGGTCGGCTAGCGTCGCCTGAACGAACGGCCGCGCCATAAGGAGACGATCGCTCACCTCACGGTGTTCTATCCGCATCTCCCATCCGGGTATGACTGAGAATCCCTGCATCTCCGCGGCCAACGCGCGCCGAGCGGCCGGGTCGAGGGGTTTTGAGAATCGGTAAAGAGTTACTTTATTGTTCTGTAGAATGAGGGGCCGGAGGTCCCAGGGATCGCGGCCGAGCATGACATTGACGCAGACACCATTGAGCGGAAGCCACTCCTTTAGGTTCTGATAAACCAGGCCCTCGGCGCCCGATAGGGAAGCGGGAGAAACAAGTTTCATCTCATTACCTACACCAAACTCACTTCACTACGTCTGTCACGAGCCGTTCCAGCGCCTCTAGTCAGAGAGGAGATCGATCTCGTGTTTGAGGCGGCCGACTATCTCTTCGTATGAGAACTGACCGACTAATTCCCCCCTCCTTTTTAGATTAACGTGGGTTGGCGCGCACCAGAGGCCGAGGTCCGCGTCATCGGTTTCGCCGGGTCCATTCACTCGACACCCCATGACCGCGATCGTAAGTTTTCTATCGGCGAACTCTTGGGTCATCTCGCGAACTTTTTGCGCTAGCTCCACAAATGCCTCATTTTCTACCCGCGAACATGATGGACACGAGATAATGTTAAGCCCCTCCTGCTCAAAGCGTGGAACAGATCGAAATTTCCCCGCGTAAACATCCGAGATAATGGCTTTACCGATCTGAACCTCTTTGAATTTCTCAGCGTGGGGAAGGGTTAACGAAACCCGAACTGTGTCACCTATACCGTTCACAAGGAGGTTCTCAAACGCTATCCGGGTTTTAATCTCACCCATGGGGAGCATTCCCGCCTCCGTAACACCGAGGTGAAGCGGAATGTTTGGGAAGTTCGCCGCAAAGCGCGTGTTGATATCCATTACATCGTTAGGATCGGAGCTCTTTAGTGAAACCACGTAATTGGTAAATCCGAGGTCCTCCAAATACCCGATGTGCTCTTTGGCGGACGTGAGCGCCACATCGATCGGGTCCTCAACTTTTTCAGCCTGAGCTGGGTCAAGCGATCCGAAATTTACACCGATTCGGAGCGCTAGATCGTATTCACGCGCAACACTGACGATGTAGGCCACCTTCTCATGCACCGGTACGTCCTTTTCGTGGTGATAGAGGTGTCCGGGGTTATATCTGATCTTTTGTACGAACGGGGCCACACTCCTAGCGAGCTTGTAGCTCTCTTGCAGATCCACAACCAGACGCGCGTCGGTCCGCTTGCGCAACTCCCCGAGGGCCTCAACGTCTCTTCGGCTATCAATGGCGACCCTGATAATATCAGCCCCGTGCTCCTGTAACAGCGCGATCTGCTGAGCGGTCGCCTCGATATTCTGGGTCTTGGTGGCGCACATCGATTGCACTGATATATGGCTCTCCGAGCCGATTATCAGGTCCCCAACCCGGATGGACCGTGTCTTCCGGCGCTTTATGTTGACCGAGTTAGTGTTACCGCCTATCTGAGCAAGCTTAGAGGGTTGACTCATACCAGTTTCCGTTTGCTTTCACTTAACCATTACCTAAACGGGGTTTAGAATACCCTTATCGGGGTCTCGGGGCTATAGAGGTTGACCCCTGGGGGGCGGCCCTAAAAAACCCGTTTCCTCCCTTAAAAATTGTTGTATCCTCCAGGCCTTATGGTGCTCTCCAATTACTCACTTTGCAGCAAAAGAGTCGGCCTACCCTGTACTGCCCTCCTGAAGGCCAGCTCAGCGTTTCTTAAAGGGCTTCTCCCCGCTTGTATTCTCCTGCTGGGGCTCATGGGGCACGGTGGGATTAGGGCCGCGGCGGCCGAAGATGGCACATCAGCTGAACACGCTTTTCTTCCCACCTGGAAGCTATTGAAGAACGAGGCAAAGCAACACTTCGTCGCTGGGTATCTCTATGGCTGGAGAGACGCTGAAAAGGTCACCGATATCGCAATCGATTATGTGAAGGAGAATCCCCAAGGCGCCGTTGAGGGGCTGGAGCGAGTACGGGGAATATACGACATGCAAGGTCTGACCGCCGATAGCATGGTGCGGGAGTTGGACGCCTATTTCTCGGAATCAGGTAGTAAAGACGCGACGCTGTCGCAGGCTATCACAGCCGTGCGGGGTCGCTTAGGAAGGTAAGGTATGGTTGACATTGAGACCCTGGAAGAGATCTTCGCTGGAATTACTGAGCAATATGAGGAGCCGGTTCCGATCGGAGGGCGGTGTGAGAGTCGGATATTTTACCGAGTGGAGGATCTCACGGAAGCGGACCTCGATGCATGCGCTCAATATGTCGCTGAGCGCATTAAAAACGTGGTGTCTCCGTCAAAGCCTGAGCTCTTCCTCAAGCTACCTGGCGGCTACTCATTTTTTGCCGAACGGCTTTGCGCTGTGTACTCTGAGTTGTTCAATAAAGGGGTCGAAGTCCCCCTAGAGCAGTACCTTGAGAGCAAGATGTCTAACGGCCACGGCGAGAAGTATAAAGGGCACACTGCTATTCTTGTCACCGACGTGATCACCACGGCGCGTTCAAGTCTTGAGGCGCATACTCGGGCAACCCTTCGCGGGATCCCCGTGTTGTGCTGGGCGACACTGATCGACAGGACGTTCGGACCTGGCCCAGTGCCGGTGGTTTCGGCGTTTACGGGCGCTCCGGTGCGCGTTCTTACCCAGATGGGGTAGAGTAGCTGTAGAAAGAAAAATCGGCGCTCTACTAAAGCCCTTTGGTAAAGCCGTCCTTTGGTAAAGCCCTACGGTGAAGCCTACCTTCGTTTGAGAGGAATTATCTTAGCTGTTCCGCCAACCGCCCGAAGCGGCTCAGGCTTAGACAGCGGCTCAGGCTTAGACATGGGGTGATTCACCACCTGCTCATCAAGAAGCTCGAGAGTTGACAGCACCGTTGCGCTATCCTCAGAAAGCTCAGCGGCAGGCCGTACCACCTTGCTCCTCTTAATAAGTAGGTCGAGCTCGTGATGAGCGGCTTGACCGGCCTGTAGATGCGCCTTAAGGCTCACAAGGTTAGTAGCTAGCGTCGCCGCTCGAATAAAGTCCCCACTCTCCGCCGATGTTATCAAGGACTTTTGAGATTGGACTAGTTCCGCTTCTGTGGACCGCCAGAGATTTTGAAATTCGTTTCGCAGAGCGAACACATCGTAAATGATCTTTTTTGTGCTGGCCCCTTCAGCCGCCTCGGTTAAGCGTCTAAGAAGGAGTCCGTTCACTTCGCGCCACTCGGCAACCTGTACTGAGGCTAGCTCGGCCGTGCTGCCCTCGCCCCGTGCGACTGACGCGGTACCAGCCGAGCTGTAAAGCCTGAGGGCTCTACGACTCTTCTGAATGAGGGCCATGACGCGAGAAACAAAGGACTCAGATTCCATACCGGAGGTCAAAAATTAAGGGACTCGATTTTTACCAGCCAAATCACTTGAGATCAACTCACAAATACAACACATCGTTCCAATAACAAAACGAATTTTTAACGGGATTGCTTGACTTATCCATTAGGCCTGATTCCCAAGAGCATGGAGATCGAGATTCTCCCACCTTTTCCTTATTTTGGCGTACAACGATGGAAATGTTTCGCTATCGATCGCTTCCCTTATCCTCCCCATAAGAGTGAGATAGTGAGTAAGGTTGTGGATGCTCGCCAATTGCGGACCCAGCATCTCGCCCACTTTAAATAGATGGTTAATGTAGGCACGGGAATAGTTGCGACACGCCACGCATGAGCAGGACGGATCAAGGGGTCCCGTATCCTCAGCATATCGAGAGTTTTTCACGTTAAAAAAGGGAGGATCACCGTCCGTAAACACTCGCCCGAAACGACCAGAGCGGGTCGGCATAACACAATCGAAGATATCCACACCTTGAGAGACCGCCTCGATGATATCCTCAGGTGTGCCAACCCCCATCAGATAGTGAATTCTCTCTGAATCAAGTTGGTCCACATGATAGGCGAGCGTCTCGTACATAGCTTCCTTCGGCTCCCCAACGCTCAGGCCACCAACCGCAAGGCCGTCAAAGGGTAGCGCGCATATCTGTTCGGCGGCCCGCGTTCTCAGCTCTCGATGGCATCCCCCTTGCGTTATTCCAAAAAGGCACATCTCTGGATCCGTACGCGCGGCGAGGCTTCGCTTTGCCCAGCGGTGAGTCATCTCAAGAGATTGCTCGAAGCCTTTAAAGTCAAGAGTACTCGCTGGACACTCATCAAGAGCCATGGCTATGGACACCCCGAGCGTTTGCTGAACATTGATCGACCCCTCTGGGCTTAAAAACTGTTTCGAGCCATCGATGTGCGAACGAAATTCAATACCCTCCTCAGTTAGACTCCTGATACTTTTGAGGCTAAAAACCTGATAGCCACCCGAGTCGCTAAGAATGGGACCCTTCCAACCCGTAAACGTATGGATTCCCCCAACCCTTTTTACCCTCTCGTGACCGGGCCGCAGCCAGAGGTGGTATGTATTTACGAGCATTACCTCGGCACCGAGTTCAGCAAGTCGTTCGACGTCAACGCCTTTGACAGACGCCCGGGTGCCCACCGGCATAAAGGTTGGCGTTTGAAATGTTCCCGCCCGCGTGGTGAAGCTTCCCCGCCGGCTCTTACCTGTCTTACTTAGTAGTTGATAACGTCTCGTCATACGATGAACATTCCGTCCCCATAACTGAGAAAGCGATAGTTGTTGGCTAGCGCGTGTCGATAGACCTCGACTAACAGGGCGCGACCAAGTAAGGCTTCGACGAGGAGCAGATGCGTTGTTCCAGGTTGATGAAAATTCGTGATGAGCGCGTCAATCCGTCGAAAGGTGTATCCTGGCGTAATAAAGAGGTCCGTCCGCTCCGCTAATGGGGTGGTGGCCTCTCCCTCAAGCGCTCGAACTGAGGTTGTCCCTACGCCGATAACTCTCCCGCCAGCCCTCTTTGTCGTAGCGACTTGGTTTATGACGGCTCGGCTTACGTTACACCGCTCGGCGCTTGGGCTCTTAAGTACCCCATTATCGAGCACTGGCTGAAAGCTGGCGGTACCTACGTGGAGGGTAATCTGGCCGATTGAACACCCTGCCTCGCTCCGGATTCGACCAACCAACTCCTCGTTAAAGTGGAGCGACGCTGTCGGCGCGGCTACGGAACCTGGTTCACGGGCAAAGATAGTCTGGTAATCGACCTCGTCAAGCTCATCCCCTCTTCCACCCCTTATGTAGGGGGGGATCGGCATCGACCCATGGTTAATCAAAGCTTCAGCGACCGACTCATTATTCGTCGTGTGAAATTCTACGGTGACCTTATCCGGTTCAGAACTCTCAGGGGCAACCTCTCCCACCAAGGTGTCGCTCAATCTAATCCTTCCGGCTGAGCGTATCTTCCGTAGCGGCCGACCGATGCACACCCAGCGATTATCAGCGAGCCTCTCAACCAGGAGGAGTTCAATAGCACCTCCACCGTCCGTATCGAGCGTTCCGAAGAGACGGGCCGGAATAACTCGGGTGTCGTTGAAAACAAGCAGGTCGTTACAGGTTAGCTGACCTGGAAGGTCCGCGAAGCGGGAATCGAAAATCTGACCAGTTTTTCGGTCAACTACAAGCATCTTAGCGTGATCTGCCGGATGGCATGGACGCTGGGCTATCCGATCCTTCGGCAATTCATAGAAGTACGGCTCTAACACCTCTTTTTGGACCACGTAAGCGCTACCCCTTTAGCTTAAGGAGCCCCTCGAGAATGTTCATGGGCATAGGGAACACAACCGTGGAGCTGTTTACTGAGGAGATCTGCTTTAGGGTCTCAAGGTATCTAAGCTGCACGGAGATGGGCTCCTTAGCCATCACCTCGGCGGCAGCCGTTAGCTTCTCGGACGCCTGGTATTCCCCCTCCGCCTGGATAATCTTCGCGCGCCGCTCTCGCTCCGCCTCGGCTTGCCGAGCCATAGCGCGTTGCATCTCCTGCGGAAGATCGATGTCCTTCACCTCGACGGAGGCGACTTTCACTCCCCACGGGTCAGTGTGGGTATCAATAATCTCCTGCACCTTATGGTTAATCCTCTCTCTCTCCGAGAGCAGTTCATCGAGCTCGGCTTGCCCACAAACGCTCCGAAGGGTCGTTTGGGCAATCTGACTCGTCGCGTACAGATAATTTTCAACGGCGAGACACGAACGGGAGGGCTCAACTACCCGAAAGTAGAGAACCGCGTTCACCTTTATCGACACGTTGTCACGGGTGATTATATCCTGTGGCGGGATGTCCATAGTGATAACGCGTTGATCGACACGAATTAAATCGTCCACGAAAGGGATGATAAATCGAAGTCCCGGTTGCTTGAGACCTTTATAAACTCCAAGCCTTAAAACAACGCCCTGTTCGTAAGCCCTGATCTTAAAAGCGCTGAAGTACAACACTCCGCAAATGGCGACCACCACGAGAACGGGTATATTCATATATCCTCCGATAAGAAGCAGTTGTTGCGGTTACCGATCTACCTTTTCGACCTCGAGAAGGAGTCCCTGAGACATCGCGGTAACCCTCACCAATTCGCCACGCTGAATTATCCCTTGGCGGGAGGTGGCCTTCCATATCTCTCCCCGAACAAGGACGGTACCCTGAACAACAAAGGTCTCTTGGGCCACACCTTTAAGGCCAACCATTCCGCCAGTAAGGGGATCCCCAGAGATGTTTCCCGGCAATCTCCGCTTGAAAGCGTAGAGCGCAAGGACGAGCAACAAAAGGACGAGATATCCCACTGGGGTTGACTAACACGTTTTCGGATTAGGGGGTAGGCGCCCCGTCCTCTTATGCCCTAATCAGTCTATACCAATCAGAAGCTTAGGGGGCTAGCAAGCTATAGTAAGGCTAGAGCGGGCTAAAAAGCCTCCCTTAACAGCTCCTTTAAGGAGTCCCAAACCTCCCGTTTGAGCGTCACATCATCTACCAAGCGAGAGATTCCGTAGGTAAAGAGAACGCCCGGCTTATTTGCCCGCTCCACCCTCCCCGTCCCCCTCGCTGAGCCGAACACAACGACGAGGGGAGCCGCGCTGGCAAGAGCTAGCGACTCAACGTCCTCCAAAGTGGCGCAGGTAATGATGAAGTCCTCGGGTCCGGCTTTGAGGCCCTTGGTAGCGATATTCTCAAGGAGAGAGCGCTCCACCTCTCGGAGCTCCCCCGCGGTGGTGCCCACAAAGAAGTGGTATCTGGGCTCGGGAGAGTTCTCGGCCTCTACGGAAGCCGTCGCTGGAGTGGTCGCGCGAATGAGTTCCGTTGGGATACCTGTCGGATATTCACGTGATACCTGATCAAGGAGTCGCGCTAATTCGAATGGATTGCGGGGATTCATCGCTCGAGCTTCCTCGCGATTACGTCAAAAATCCCCTTAGCAATATCTACCTTTCTTGCCGTTGGAAGCTCCACGGGATCCCCGACCCCCTGCACAATAACAACCTGATTGGTCTCCTTATCAAAGGAATCCTCAGCGAGGTTCCCAACGATCAAGTCTACGCTCTTACTCTCTCGCTTGCGGGCAGCCTCACGTCTGAGGTCAGCTGTGCTACCCGTCTCAACAGCGAACCCGACTAGGAGCGGATGAGAAAGAGATCCTCTCTGACGACCTAAGTCGAAAAGGATATCCGGATTAGGCGTTACGGCGATAGAATTTTGGCCCGTCGCCTTCTTAATCTTATGCGTAGATGTTTCTTCTGGTCGATAGTCCGCCACCGCGGCAGCCATAATCACAACATCGGCTCCTGGGCGCTTCTGCCCTAGGCCGACCCGCGTCAGAACAGCCTCCCGCATCTGGATGGCTGAGGTTACTGGAACACGCTCCACAGAGCGAGGAATGGAAGCTAGGCTCGCGACCGGTCCGTGAATGAGGGTTACATCTGCTCCCCGCAGATACGCCTCCCGAGCGAGCGCCAACCCCATCTTCCCTGACGAACGGTTTGATATGTAACGTACAGGATCAAGCGCCTCTCTGGTCGGGCCAGTTGTAATAAGCACCCGCTTTCCCAACAGGTCGTTTGAGCTTAATGACCTCTTGGTAGCGAGATAGATCTCGCTCGGTCTCGCCAGCCTCCCCTTTCCTCTCCAGCCGCAGGCAAGGTCGCCACTCTCTGGCTCCACAAAAACGACACCCCTCCCCTTAAGGTGATCGATATTCTCCTGTGTCTGCGGATGCTCATACATATTCACGTTCATGGCCGGCGCCACCACTACCGGAGACTTGGTCGCGAGCAACGCGGCCAATGGCGGAGATTCGGCGAAACCGTGCGCGGCTTTGGCGATAAAATCGGCTGACGCGGGGGCAACTACTAGCGCATCGGCCCAATCGGCTAGTTGGATATGGCCGATCACTCCAGGCCGCGTCTCCTCCCAAAATGAGGAGAGAACCGGCTGTTGCGTGATAGATTCGAAGGTCAGTGGTGAAATAAACTTCGTCGCCGAGGCTGTCATTACCACTCGAACTGTACAACCCCGCTTCATGAAGTACCGAGCGAGTTCGGCGGCCTTGTAGGCCGCGATCGATCCGGTCACCCCAAGAAGTATTCTGGTCTTGCGAGGTCTATTCACACCCCACCCCATTCAAGAAGGGATTGGCGGCCATCTCCTCTCCGATGGTTGTGTCTTCACCGTGTCCACTTAAAACTCTCGTGGTTGGGGGCAAGGGGAGCAATTGGGAACGTATGCTCCCAAGCAGGGTCTGCATGTCGCCACCAGGGAGATCGGTCCTTCCTATAGAGCCCGCGAAAAGGGTGTCTCCACCAAGCACTATTCCCGCCTCGGCGAAATAAAAGCTTACGTGCCCCGGAGAGTGTCCCGGCGTGAAGAGCACCTTCGCCTTAAACGCTCCTACACTTAGAGTCTCTCCCCCAGTTACGCTCACATCGGGCTCTGGCGCGTTATACCACTCATCGGTAGGCATCCCGTACATTTGAGCGACTGACTTAACATTCTTCCGCAACATCTCCTCCGCCGGGTGAGCTACCAGCGGAACCTTGAGCGCTTCGATAAGAGGAGCGACTCCACCACAGTGGTCGAGATGAGAGTGAGTAAGCCAAATCTCCGTGATAGAGATATTCAGGCGCGTTACGGCCTGAAGGATCTTCTGCGGCTCTCCGCCCGGATCAACGATCACGCCCTTACGAGTGGTGTCGCACCAAAGAATCCGAGCATTCTGAAAGAACTCAGTGACCGGTACTGTTTCAACGTTAAGCATAAAAATTATGATCTACGGTTACGCCTCTTTCGAGAAGTGGGGGCGCTTTTTGCCGAAGCGCTTCTTACTTTTTTCCCTTCGTAAGGTCGCGACCTCACCTGCATGACCTCCCCTGGGAGGGAAAAACGAATGAGTCCATCAGCTAAACCGTTAGCTAGTATAGTTCTGAACTCCTCGGTTGCCAATTTTGACCCGTCTTGTGGGTTATCTATGAAGAATAACTCAATAAGGGAACACGGCATGTGGGCGCCAACCAGCACAAAAAAGGGACCCTTCTTAACTCCATGCGTCACGATGTCTCGGTGTTTGCCCCGAGCGGAGGCCGCTACCGAACTCTCCACGTGATGCGTCAACTCGACCGAGCCCTCAAGTTTTCCGTTCTGAATGAGGTCGCTTAGGATGTACGAGAGATCGTCCATATCTCCCCCTGGCACGATACCATTCTCTCGTTGGGCTAAGAGTCTGCTCGCCTCGTCATCCGTAGTATCGAGATAGTAAGCCTCAAGGCCACGCAATTTGTGACTTGGCGAGGCGTTAAGATGAATACTGATAAAGGCGTCAGCCTTCCGCCTATTCGCGTAACTCGTTCTTCGCGCTAGCGGAACGAAGGTGTCCTCATCTCTCGTTAGGAGAACGGAAAGAGACGGCACGCCCTCCAAAAGCTCCTTAACTCGGCGGGCGAGATCGAGCGTGATGTCTTTTTCTGACTGACCAAGCCACCCAACCGCTCCGGAATCGAACCCACCGTGCCCGGGGTCCAACACGATCCTTTTCACAGGGGTGGACTTCGCGTCCCTCGAACTTTTCTTGACCAGACGGGGCGTTTCAAGGTCAGAGGAGGGAACGCGTGAGGCGAAGGTTCGGTTGTTGATCGATAGAATTCGGCCCCGAGCTATTCTTGCCACAGACGCACCTTGAGATAGGGCCTCTTCATAGTAGCCAAGGGCAACTCGATCCCCTTCTCTCCTCACAACCGATATATCTCCGCGAAGAAGGGACGCTTCGCCCCTTACCTCCCGGTCACCACCTACGGAATTGAGTATCCGCTCCGCAAGAACCCCGGCGCGTTCAAGAAACTTCAACTTCTCGGTCTGACGGTAGACTCGAAAATTGGTGTCGGCGGCAAAGAGAAGATCCCGAGCTGGGATCGGACCCTTTACTCGAGCGAACACGTTCTCCATCTGATCCGAGAGCAGGATCCATCGAGGAGTGTACACACCTTGTAGCCCAGAGGCGTCTAAATTACGCAGCCGCGCGTATGAGGCACGGACCCCCGCACCGGCCGGAAAGGCTTCGCCTCGGACTGTGAGGGCTGGGGCGAGGGCGGCTAGAAGACAAACCACCGCGGCGAAGAGAGCCCTTAACGAAATGAATTTCTTGAACGTAACGATCCACCAACGCGTACCCATTGGACGCCAGGATACTAAGTCGTAGCAAAGCCGGCAATTAAGAGATCGATCCCGGCCTTAGGTCGCCCTACTTACCTCGGACCAACTCCTTCAGGCCATACAGATACTGAAGAGCCTCGCGCGCGCTCAAGCTGTCCACATCCAGTTTAGTGACCTCGTCTTTTACCCGCTCCGCGACTGGATCTTTCATAACCGTTGGGCCGCCTGAATTAAAAAGATTCCGCTGTCGATCGCTCTCGATGGGATTACCCCGGGAGCTCTTGGGCACCGTAACCCGAGAATGTGGGGACTGATTGCGCTCAATCTCAGAAAGGATCTCAGAAGCGCGGTGAATCACGGCGGTGGGTAGGCCAGAGAGTTTAGCCACCTCGATACCATACGAGCGGGGCGCTGAACCCTGCATGATCTCATGAGTAAAGACAACTCGGTCGGCCTCTTCGATCGAGCCAACGGAGAGGTTCCTTATCTTCGATGATACTCCCTCTAGCCCTGTCAACTCGTGGTAGTGAGTGGCGAACAGGGTACGGGAATTAAGAGTGAACGCCAGTTGCTCCAGAATAGCCTGAGCCAGAGAGAGTCCATCACTCGTCGCCGTGCCACGACCGAGCTCATCAATGAGAACAAGGGAACGCTCTGAGGCATGAGCGATTATGTGCGCCGCCTCTCTCATCTCTACCATAAATGTCGATTCGCCCTCATGCAGATCATCAGAGGCGCCCAAGCGAGCAAAGACCCTATCGACTAAACCCACGCTCGCTGAATCCGCGGGCACGAAAGATCCCATCTGCGCCAGTATAACGATAAGGGCCGTTTGCCTCAGATAAGTAGACTTACCCCCCATGTTTGGGCCCGTTACAAGGAAGCAGCGCTCCCCTTCCGCCCTAAACTCGACCGAATTCGGAATAAAGGCCCCGTCGAGCAGATCCGCGACTATCGGGTGGCGTCCACGTTTGATGGAGAGCGAAGAATTCTCAGATATTATAGGGCATGTCCAGGCTCGTTTGTTCGCGTTGTACGCCAACGCGGCGAGAGCGTCGATCGCGGCCATCGCCGAGGCGATTCGCCTCAGATTAGAAGAGGCCGGCCTGACCTGTTCTCGCACCGCGGTGAAGAGCGCCTGCTCCCTCCGTATCTGGCGGTCGACCGCTGTGACGACACCCTCCTCATGAGCCTTCAGCTCCGGCGTTGTGAACCGATCCGCGTTCGCGGTGCTCTGCCGCCTTATATAATGCGCAGGGACCTTGGACGTCTGCGCGGTGGATACCTCAATAAAATACCCGATAACATTGTTGCATTTGACCTTGAGGCTACTGATGCCGGTCGCGCCCCTCTCTTGTTGCTCAAAAGCCATCCGCCAGGCGTCAGCTTGCGATCGGGTTGAACGAATGTGGTCCAGCTCAGGGTCGAATCCATCCCGGATGACACCTCCATCCGTCACGAGATGCGGCGGATTATCGACGAGTGCTTTTTTTAGATCTTCGAGATCGCGATTTGGAAACGCGAGATCCCTTGAGAGCTCCTTTAGTAGGGACGACTCACTCCCCGAAAGAACCGATGATAGAGATGGTAGGCGTTCTAGAGTATCGCGAATCGCCGCGAGGTCCTTTGGATTCGCGACGTTTAATTCAAGCCGGGCGGCTAACCTCTCCAGATCTGAGAGTCCCGATAGCGTGGCATTCACGTTTGAGCAGATAGCGATCAGCTGTCTAATCGCCTCCTGTCGGCGCTCAATTTCGGGCCGGTTATCCAAGGGTCCCAGGATCCAAGAGCGGAGCGCCCGAGCGCCTCCCGGGGTTGCCGTTGAATTAAGCAATCCAAACAGGGTCCCGGTCGTGCCTCCATCCTTGGCATTTTGAACTAACTCAAGGTTTCGCCGGGTGGCGGCATCGATGACTACATAGCCGGAGCGCCTAATCGGCGCGATCTCTCGAACGGGAACCGCGTTACCGAGCGACACCTCATCTAGGTAGCTTAAAAGAAGTCTAGTGGCCCTCTTTGAGCTGGGTGATAGGGAGTGAAAGGCCGCTTTAGCTGAATCGTCGAGTGCAACCAAGGTCTCTGAGCCACTTAATCCCTCTGATCGAAACTTGATCGCGTGCTTACCCGTGACGGTCTCAACGCCCCTTATCCAGGAGGTTCGACGGTCGTACTTCTCTCCGTTTGAGCTCCTGGGAACGATCACTTCTCGAGCGGAAAGATTAGCCAACTCCTTGGCGAGTTGCGCTACCTCTATGGAATCCTTCACTCTAACCACACCAGTTTGCGGATCCGTGCACGATAGAGCGCCAGAGCGCCCGTCTGGCTCAATCGCCAAAGCCGCTACGATGCTCTCCGCTGAGTCTGATGTGACCGTTGTAAAGAGCCTCATGGCCGGGGTGACAAAACGCTCAAGAACTCGATCGACCCCAGCTCCGCTCCCACTCTGGGCCACGACCGCCACGGAATATCCAAGGGGGAGGAGGCGGTCAACGTACCCATCGAGAACGCTCAGAGGCACTCCGCACATCGGGATGGGTTGGGCGGCGTTCTTGTCTCGGGATGTCAGAGTTAGGTTCAAACTCTTAGCAACCGTGACCGCGTCGTCAAAGAAGAGCTCGTAGAAGTCACCTACCTGAAAAAACAGCAGCGCGTCAGGGTACCTCTCTTTGAACTCAAGGTACCTCTGCATCATCGGCGGGAGCGTGTCTTTACGGGAAGCGTCAACCATGGGGCGGGATCAAATCACGGCAGGGCACCCGGGTAAATACTTTTCAAACACACTTTTGAAGAGCCGGGGTGGTTAATCGTCCAGAAGCTACGCAAAGCTTTTTTCTCTCTTAGCGAGTAATTTTCCCGCGGCCGGCATCAGATAGTATAAGGGGTGGTGTAGGTCAGTCCCCATGGGTGTGGAGGTTGTTGTGACATCGGTACAAACCCTTGAAGGTATTCAGCTGTTGATGGTCGATGATGAGCCAGGGGTCTTAAGAGCTCTCTCTCTCCTACTGACGAGCTACAAAATCAGGGTCACAGCCCTATCGTCTCCAACCCTTCTTCTGGAACATATCCAATCTGGTTCGAAGCCGGATGTTATCCTGAGCGACCTTCGCATGCCGGAGATGAGCGGCCTCGAGCTCCTAGCGTCTCTAAAGGCACAAGGATGCGTCACCCCGTTTCTTTTAATGTCGGGACACGCTAGCCCAGCCGAACTTGCCGAGGCGAGGCTCGTCGGGGTGACGGCTTTTTTAAGTAAGCCGTTCCTCCCTCAGGACCTCATCACCATGTTGTCCCAGGTATGTCCAGAGGTCGGTAACAAGCGAAGAGCCGCTGGATAAAAAAAGAAGGGGCCGGGTTCCCCCAGCCCCTCTCCCTTAGCGCTAGCTTCGGTTGACCGGATTACTCCTTGTCTCCCTTCATCTGCTCGCGAATAAGATCTCCGAAGGTAACACGGGTTTCCTCCTGGTCTCCCATGTACTGGTCGTACGAGTCCTTACGCGCGCGGTCCTTAAGACTACGGGCGCTCAGGCTGATGCGACGCTCGGAGGTGTCTACGTTTGTGACCTCAACCTCAACCTGACTACCAACTGGATAGGAGGCAGCTACGTCAGCTCCCTTATCCACCCCGAGTTGAGAGTTGTGGATCAGTCCCTCCACTCCATTCTCGATCTCAACGAAGACACCGAACTCCGTGACCGCGGTAACCGCCCCAGTTAGGCGGGTGCCTACCGGGTGACGTTGAGCGATAGTCTCCCAAGGGTCCTCAGAGAGCTGCTTAATGCCGAGGCTCAGGCGCTCATTCGCGCTGTCGATATCGAGCACCACCGCCTCAACATCATCCCCCTTCTTGTAAAGGTCCTGAATCTCTTTAGGATCCTTTATACGCTTCGTCCATGAGAAGTCGGAGATGTGCACAAGCCCATCGATGCCGTCCTCGATCCCAACGAAGATACCGAACTCAGTGATTGAGCGGACCTTACCGACCACGCGAGAACCGACAGGGTGTGTTCTCTGCAGGTCTTCCCATGGATTAGCGAGGAGTTGCTTCAGACCCAAGCTGATACGTTGCTGCTCTGAGTCAAAACCAAGGATGACAGCCTCAACTGTCTCTCCCTCTGACACGATCTTCGAGGGATGGCGTACCTTCTTGGTCCACGACATCTCAGATACGTGGATGAGTCCCTCAATACCCTCCTCAAGCTCCACGAACGCGCCGTAGTCAGTGACCGATTTAACACGACCCTTAACTCGACCACCGATTGGGAAGCGCTCATGGGCGGTCTGCCATGGATCTTGTAGAAGCTGCTTCATACCGAGGCTGACGCGCCCCTTCTCGTGGTCGTATTTAAGAACAACCACAGGAACGGTCTGACCCACAGAGAGCTTCTCTGATGGATGGTTAATGCGTCCCCACGAGATGTCAGTGATGTGAAGGAGTCCGTCGATCCCACCCAAGTCGATGAACGCGCCGTAATCGGTGACGTTCTTGACAACGCCCTCCATAACAACACCCTCTTGAAGAACTTTAAGGGTGGCGGTACGAAGCTCGTCGCGCTCTGTAAGGAGAACAGCTCTACGAGAGAGGACGATATTCCCCTTGTCACGAGTGATTTTGAGAACTTTGAATTCGTAATCCTGACCGAGGAATTTATCTAGATTGCGGTGAGGCCTAATATCGATCTGAGAGCCTGGAAGGAAGGCCGGGATTCCAATGTCTACCTGGAGCCCACCCTTAACTTTCTGGATCACCTTGCCGGTAAGCTTCCCGTCGGACTTGAAGGTTTCCTCAACCTTCTCCCAGATCTTCTTCTGGTCAGCCTTCTCCTTTGAGAGGAGCACCTGCCCCATTTCATTCTCTAGGGCGATAATAAACACATCCACTGAGTCGCCCACTTGAGCTTGGATCTTCCCTTCTACGTGGGGGAACTGCTCGGTGGGAACTACTCCTTCAGACTTAAAGCCGATATCAACTGATACCATCTCTCTTCCAATATGCGTGACGACACCTGGAACGATCTTCCCGGGCCTAATATTTCCGAAACGACCGAGCATGAGAGCTTCGAACTCCGCGGCGAACGTCCCCTCGGAATCGTTTCCCTTAAAACCACCGAAAGAGCTTGATGAAAATGAACTGACCATATTGATTAAACAGCCTATTTTTCGATCCTAAAAAAGTTTACTCCCCGATTAGCCAACTACCCCACCATCGGATCGAGAGCGGGGGGATAGAGCAAACGGCCCAGCCGCGGTTATCCTCGGCGTGAGCGAATTAGCCCAGCATGGGCAAACTCAGGAGCGCCGATGGTACAGCCGAGAGCGGTGTCCGGTCAAGCAAATCGGGCTTCGAGATCCCTATTAAACCCCAGAGATCAGGGTATTTTAGAGATCTTTGTTGGAAAAGTTGCCGCTCCGGCTGTCTTTTGAAAGGTACCACTCCAAAAAACTTCCCGGGATCCGCGTGCTCAACAATCTCCCCACGTGTGAGATCGCCCCCTTGAAATAAGGGAGGGCTAGAGTGCTTAGATAATAAGCCCCTTTAATTTAAGCCACCGCCGAGCAGGGACGGGGCCACGGGGAAGCGTCTCCCGTCACCCAGGTTCACCCACCCTCAAACAATCACCGGGCGGCTGACACGGCACGTAAACGGCGCCGAAGCGCCCTGTTCTCACGACTAAGCGTATTTATTCTCGCAGTATAAGGCTCGCACCTCTTCGCTGAGCTCGATTCAAAGGAGCTCCCCAAGAAATCCTCACACGCCACCCTCATCATTGAAGTAATCTGGGGGTAGAAGCACTCTTCGGTGGTCTGCACCCTGAACTCAGAGAAGTATTGGGTCTTAAACTCCGACATAGATTCTGGGATGTGCCTTGAGAACGCGGTACGGATGCCGAGAACTCCCTCAGAGCTTAACGAGGCTGCTCCGGGCATAACCGCTAGACACGCCTGCGGCTCAGCACTCGCTGCGAAGGGAGCGACGCAGATCACCGTTAGAAAAGTCGACAGTAGTAGCCCACGCATTGTTGGCACCTTTTAAATACATAAGTTATGAAGGCGCAGGGCCGCGGCGTGCTGTAGCGCTATCAAACAAAGGAGCACACCATCGAAGCCCTAAAAACTCTTGTAACCGCTACGTTAGTGGGCAACACTGCGGCCGGTCATGATGCGGGCCCCGGGACGGGGCATTTTAATGGGGCAGAGCATGGTACCGGCCGAGACCACTTCCGGTGTTACGGGTCAATCCAAATGGGCGCTTCCACCCCCGATCTACGTTGATCGGCCCACAGACGCGGCCTTTGAAGGGCTCAAGCCACCGGCGCAACCGATTCCAGTCGAACCGATCCTCAAGAAAATAGCCGCTGAAAGAAACCATCTTGGCGAGCTCGCTCGCAGGCTTCTTGATACGCCTCCGGCGGGCCAGCACGCGCTTGTGAACACCCCTATCGGTAGAGGCGCGCTCCTCCCTCTCTATCTCGCGGCGACCAAAGCGGGGGGTAGGATGCTTGCCAACCTATCCTGGGGTGAAAGGGAGATCTTTATCCACCATCTTATGGCGGTCGGCGCTGATCCCTTGGGCCGCGGTCGGCGAGGGCGGTGTCCGCTCCTGACGGACACTATTGTAAACAATTTAGCTCTCATTAAGGCGGCGCTCAAGAGCTGCGGTCCACTCATGGCAAGCGCTCTCACTCGACAGGAGAAGATGTGGCTCTACTGCGCTTGCAATCAAACCCTTGCAAAAAGAGACGACAGGGCAGACGACAGGGCAACAGCCGATCTCCTCTTTGAAAGGCTTTTTGAGTGCGACTCCACGATATATCGAGCTGGGGCTAGCTTCCGGCTACTTAAGCACCACCTTCTGGGAGCTGGATCCTCGCAGCCAGTTCCTCTCGTAAAAGCCATGGGTAAATTGGTAGATCACCGAGTTCTTACCAAAAACGACGCGAGCCTTCTTTTAAATACAACTTACAATAGAGATGGAGAGTTAATAGGTCACACCATCGCTAGGTTTGTAGGCTTTATAAATGATGGACTTCCAACATTCATCAAGCTCGGCGGGCTTTTAAGCACACCTACAAACAGAAACCATATCTTGTCGGGGACAACTGCTTGGCACCTCGCTGCCGCGCATGGCACGGCGGGCTTTATGCGAAAGCACCCCCCTCCTCGATCAGATGATCTTCTTCTCACGGACGCCAACGGAGATACTCCTCTTCACGTTTACCTCTCAAGGCGCGGCGCTGCGGCGGAGGCGCTTAAGGTTTTAGCAGCTGAACCGGCGGTGTTTCGCTCGCGAAACCGGGCTGGGTATCAGCCACTCGATCTAGCGTTGCTAAACGGCGCCGTGCAAACCGTGCTGCAGCTGAGGGGCCTTGGCGCCCAGGTTGGGGGCGACCCATATCTCCGCGAGAAGCTAGAGTTCATCGAGGAGAACTTAAAATTCTTTAGGAACGCGCCGCGGCACGCTCAAGATGTGGCTATAGAAGGTTTTTCGGAGCTGGCCGGCGAAGAACGCCGGTTCTTCAGGGCGGTATTCACTGACTCTATCAGACTTCGGCGAGGCGACCTCCGCCGTCACCTAAGCAAGCACGACCTCCTATCACCCACAGCGCCCGAGACCAATCTAGCTCGGGTGATGCCCCTCCTATTATCCTCGAAAACCACAACGCACATTCGCATCATAGGAGCGGTCTTTGATGCCATGGCAACCTCGGTCGGCGGCCTCGACGGCGGCGCGGGTCGAGGATTTCATCCAAATGAGTCAGAGCTCCTTTTGATGCTATCCCGCCCGGGGCTCATTCAAAGCGGCGGTCAACCACTAAAGGCCTTGGTGTACGGCATCACAAGCACCCGGCGATTCGACCGTAATCACGTGTGGCACGTAGCGGACGAGGTCCTTCATTTCTGGGCGGACATCGGCAGGATGGGATTTGAGTTTCTCAACCTAAAATTCGACGCCCGACGCTTTACCGACGAAAATGGTGAATCTACCACCCTGCTCGAGAGATACGCTTTTTCGAGGCAACGACCGGAACCTCAACCACATCGCTCACTCTTCTCTTCTTGGTTCCGCCGCCCCGCCCCTGAAATCCCAGGCGGTTTACTGCTTCGGGGCCCCGATCGGGAGGGCGCCGTTCGCTTTCAACGCTTTAAGAGTTCAAAAGGCACTCAAATATCGGTACACACCTTAGACCGCGACACAGAGGTGGAGTTAAATCGCACTCACATAAGGGTCTTCCACAATAGGTACGGTGAACTTGTTATCCGCAACTCATCCCCCGACGGGGGAAGGAGTCAACTTCTCCACCCCGCGTATATTATATCTCCGGGGGGTCGTATGATCGCGACGGGCACCGACGGACGAACCGGTTTGGCCAGACGGTGGTCGTTCGCCGAGATCGAGAAGCACTTCCACGAGATCCTCAAACCCTCACTCTATCCAGAGGGAGTTCTCGGAGAGGAGCTGCTAGGGGCTCGCTTTCTGCTAAATCAACTTCGAACCGTCCTTAGGGACTACAGGAGCTGGCTCTGCGACATGTCCGAGGATACCGCCTACGTCGACGACCCAGGTACCGGAGACCGATTCCTCGTCGGCGGCTACAAGTCTCAAGGCTTTAAGGTTCTCATCAAGGCGCTCCGACATTGGGAAAAAACTGGAGAGCCGATTGAACTGGCGTTCTGCAAGAGAGACTTCCCAGCCTGGTCAGAGCACTCGAAGATCTCACTCAGCGACGGAGTGATAGCGGAAATCGATAGATTGTCAAACGGCGACTTCTCCTCTCCCCGCCTCTACACCTCCGGAGCACACACTTTTTTTCAGAATGGCTTTAACTCATTCGGAGACCTGATTATAAGATCGTTAGACAGCAAGGAACCCATATGATCGCTACGATAGGATTTTCGAACGCCGCGCCGGCTCCTTTGGTTGAACCAGAGACAGTGCCCGAAACTAAACCAGATGAGGCTGATGCCCCGGGCGAACCAACTCGAGATGATCCGTTTGTTTTTCCCCGTCCAGACCAGGAGCCACCCCCCCTACCCGCCGCTGACCCTGCCCGTCGTCATCAAACGTGCGAGCGGGTTGAACTAAGAGATTTGATCCTTCCAAAAGCGGTTTAAGCCGGAGCGGCGGCGGTCTCTCGCTATTTCAGGACACTCGGTTTTGCCGATAATCGCCCTGCTTTCGGGGGATTATAAGCACAAGGCAGGGCGCCTTAGGGGTGTTGGGACCTCTCCCCGCGGCCCGCTCTATGCGATATCCCCTTGCGAGGCGACCTCACCACTGTCACTTTTACCGAGTAGCCTATGAAGTGCGGTGCCTCCCAAAATAGGGACGCTACGGCCTCTAGCGATCTCTGGAAGAGCCTCAAGTTCAGCGCGGCATTCCTAGCTGCGTCTGTTTTTCCCGAACAAACCGAGAATCATCCATCCCCAAGCTCAGAGAGTCCTTGCGGGATCGCGGCGACCGCCTCGCTTGACGCCGCCAGGGTGGAGCTCAATCTCTTCGACTCGCTCACTCTCCCCGCGTCACAAAATTCTCAAACACTACGCGCAGCCACTCTAAGCCCTGAGGATAAAGTAAAATATGAGAGCCTCCTTAGAAAATTTGACCAGCTAAAGGAGCTACCCCTCCCCTCTTTTTTTACCCCCGTCACTGTCTATCTCCCCGGCTCTCCCGACGCGAACACCCATCAGCATATTAGGGATATGGCGGCCCTCTATGTCGAACTGCTAAACGCCCATCGGGGTTTGGTCGGAAAAAACACGCCCTCGTTTCCATTTCTTGGAAAGATGACTTCGTGGCTTAGAGAGGGCGCAGTCGTGTTGGGGGACGTGAACTCGCCCGCTGCCGAGGTACGCGCCGCCGGCGAGCGGATGTGGGAATATGAGCTCTCTGAAGCGGTCGCAAGGAACGGAGCGGGACTATCGGCACCATCAGTTATGGACCGCCTGCAAGCTAACAGAGGGGCGTGGGGCGAACGTAACCCCCTAGGGTCGCCCATCCCCGATCTCGTAGACGCCGGGGCGATCCCGTCCTCCTGGACGCTCTCTCAACGTTCCCTCGTCGCTCTTGGGACAACAAGCTGGGCGGCTGCGCGGATCGATCGAGGGGCAGCGCTCTCAGACCTTGATCACGGTATCGTGAAGAGATCGCTAGCGGCGATGCTCGCGCATCCATTCATCAGCGCGCATCAGCCCCCCGCCCACTCTCGACACCACATTGACATCTCCCAGATCGCTGTGTGGGCAAAGATATTCGCTATCAGAACGCTTGACCTCGTCGAACAGCACCCGCTTCTTATTTCCAGTTTTCCTAGCAATCTTCAAAGCCCCGATACCCGCGCGGCCCTTAAATGCTCACTGCAGGACGATATATGTCGCAGTATCGAAGCGTTTAAAAGAGATCCCGAGATGAATAAAGGTATCGGAGGTAGCTTCTTTCATACAAGTCTTACCTTTACCGCCATCTCCGCTCTTCGTTCGGACCAGCGAGACCCCCTGACTTCTTTATATCTGGCAAAAGTGTTTAAGGACGGAGCAGCGGACGATCTATGGCCATACGATACGACCAGGGGCTTTCATGTTACGGAGACCCCCCGTAGTAGCGCCGGTCGCGGATTAGCCGTCAACTATTGTCGTTTTGTTTCAGATCCAAGTACTGCCCATGCCCAAAAGGCGATTGCCGCACTGGAACAGTTCTACATGTATTCTGGATCGCTTCAGGCCAATGTTTCACGAGAGGGAACTCATGCGGGGCCGGATCTCCTTGCGCCGTATTACTGGGCGCCTGGCTTGTACCATGCCGGTCGGCTCTGCTCAGAGATCTCCGAGCGGCCAACCCTCCTCCGCAGCGAAGACTCTCTTCGTCTAAGAGACATAACTGGCAAAATAGTACGCTCCGCTCTCGCCTCGTTTGATCCACGGCACACTGTTATTACACACCCAGGCGAAGCCACGTTTCAACAGATCGGGCCAACGTTTAGCACCGGCCTCACCATGGCGGCCTTGAGAGACCTTGACCACGCGCTGCGCATTTTAACCCCGGCAGCCAGCGCGTCGGGACAGACCCAAACCCATCAACCATCCGGTTCGGCCGAGGGTGCTTTAACACGCGAGGGCATACCTCCAAACTAAGATGAATATCCTGGCAACCAAGGGAGACTTATGATTCTCACGTCCTTCTCAAGACAAGCGCCCGACGAGGTCCGATTGCGTCCTGAATATCCAAACCTCATTCGCCTAATCAGAGAGAGCAGAGCTAAGGAGGGTCTCGAATAATCTATGCGGAATATATCCTCTCACGGCTGCGGGGCATCGCTACCAATCGACATCTGGAGGAACCTTAAGTTCACCGCGGCGTTTCTAGCCGCTTCCGCAGCCAATCTCACTGGCGGGTCAAAGGCCGAGGCCGAGGCGCCTCCCCCCTCGCCCTCAGCCGCTCGCGCGCCCCTTACTGCGCCCACTGAGCAGGCGAACCCCCTCGCCGATCTTCGCTCGCCGTTAGCCGGGGGTTTCATTGACAGTAGGTTACATACCGCCGCCGAATTTCGGGAAGAGGCGCAGAAGCTTGTCAAGGAATACCCGACATTAGCCGCCCTCATAGAGCTTGGAGAGAGCGCTAACGGTCGCCCTCTCTGGGGCATCCGAATATCGGATAATGTGTCACTTAATGAGAATGAACCAAAGACTCTCTACATCGCCGGTATTCACGGTGATGAACGGGTTCAACCCGAATTAATGCTCGCCCTCTGTAGATATCTTTTATCAACATACGCTCAGGACCAACGCGTCAAGGAACTCATCGATAACAGCGCGCTAACTGTCGTTATCTGCGCTAACCCTGATGGCTGGGAGCTTGGTACCCGTAACAACGCGAATGAGGTCGATATTAACCGGGATTTCCCATCAATCCATGCCGGCCGCCGCATATCCACAAAGGGGCGGCAGCCCGAAACCGTGGCCATGATGAATCTTGTATCGAACGAGCACTTCGGCCTCTTGATAGATTTTCACGGAACGACCGGGGGGCGTGGCGTCGTTTTCGTAAACACTCCGTACGACAATGAGGTAGCGAACAACTTGGCTAACCGCTTTTCGGACTACCAACTTGCCGTGACAATCGCGCATGCCTACGCGGACGCTAATCCAAGGATGCGAGAGTGTAACAATAGCTACCTCTGTAACGGTGTAACGGTCGGAGGGGGCGCCGCGTGGTTCCAGGCGCCGACCGGCCCAGACTGTCATTCGGACCATTTCGACACGACAGCAATCACCGTTGAGGTTAGCAATCCGAAGGGAGCGACAGTTGAGGAGATTCGCGATTACTTCGCCACTAATCTTACCTCGATGCTGGTGTGCTTAGAGGCCGCTCAGCTGGGTTACCACTTTGAGGTCATTGACGAACGCGGGCAGCCGATTCAAAACGCCACCGTAACCGTTAGCTCGTCGCACCGGAACATAACATTCGACGCCCACCACATTCACAGACTCGCGCCTCGGGGTAAACACGAAGTGATCGTCACTAAATGGGGATATGAACCTGCCGTTGTATGGGCCGACTCGAGCCGCTTTGACGGTACCTTCACCAAAGTCACGCTCAGGCGAACGCCTACCGATTAAGAGAATTTGTTACTCGAAGATCACGTCACGGCTTACCACGACAGAAACCGACCGAGATCGACACTTTGATCCGAATTCGGAAACCGTTACTCTTTGCGGTCTCTTGTTTCCTGAACGCCGCAAATAAGCTAAACAGGCCTCCGAATGCATTCAAACCAACCACACCACTCCAGGGAGGGGCAGCGCGGAGATTATCCCACATCATCCCGGCCCCATGCCCCGGACGTTAAAAGTGCGCCCCCTCATGATGATATCGCCCTCTCGAAGGTTCTCGCCGAGAGTGTTCGCTATCTACGTGAGGCCCCTTTAAGCTCCCTTCCCGGCGCAACGAAAGAGGCATTGGTAGAACTGGGAATACTCGAGCGGGGCCGTCTGTTCTGGTCGCACCTGACCACCAAATCACTCATAGATATCTCTGAGCTTTTCGAGGTTCTACCAAAGGAGTGCCAAGAGCTCGTGTTTCGCACCCTACTGTTGGTGACAAGGCATTTTGGCGATCGTGCGGCGGCCACAGGAATCTCTCACCTAAAGCAGGTGGCATCCTGGTTCGCTACCAACGAAACTAACCCTGGCGTGGGAACCACCATCGCCTATCGCAAGCTCGTGTTGGCTCTCTTGGAGGAGAACAACCTGGGGCTAGGGATGTTCAAAAAAGAGAGTCTACGGGAGGACCTCTGGCAACGCTTTGATAGAGTCGCTATCGATACAAAGCTTCGGCGCTACCTCGCAAGCACCACAAAAAGCGACCAGGAGGCCCTCTCAGCTTATCTTCTTCTGGAGGGAAAGCCGAACGACCTGCCGTACCTCGATACAGAATCCTTCAGCAACGACCGGGCCACGGCTAGAAGGAACGCCCGCGTCACCGCTCTACGCACGTGGAAACACGCTCTTAACTTTCACCGCTTGAGTGGGGAGACTCGAAGAGCTGGTCCCTCGGCCGAGGCTCTCATAGCTCGCTTCGGCCAGACCACGTTTGAGGAATTTCGCTTCATCCACTCATCATCGACTGACAGAACGCCCGGGAGGGGTTACTACTTAAGCGGTCCTAAGCTGGATCAGCTCTTCTTCCGTTGGCCAGCAACGAGCAAGGAGTACAAGGCAAGCTACGCCGCCTACGGTAGAGCTCTCGCTGAATTTCCGGAATCATCCTTCTGCTTTCTCCGTAACGCAATCATCGTTCACCATCCCGGCATCGAATACCACCTCCCTGTAGGACGCCTCCAGGACGGTAAGCGCGAGCCATACGCGCTTTACGTAGAGAATGATCACTTCTCGGGCGGCTATGACCTTGGTGCCCTCGTCCCATGGAAGGTACTTCGCAAACGCATCGCTCCATGCCTTCAAGAGAATCGGAATGACCTACAGGTGCCAATCTCCGACATCTCTAATCCTGGTTTTAATCTCGAATCTCTCGCTCAGGCATCTGAGAGAGAGGGGCTTCCTGTGATCAAGCTGGCCAACCTCTCAACGGTATTCGGCGGGTCTGTCTCGGGCTATCCAAAGGGATCCCTTCCCTTCTTTGCATGGGAACAGGGCACCGACCAGGTAGAGCCATGGAGCTTTGATCTCTTAGGACGTCTCCACTACCAGTGGTATTTAAACGCGTGGACCTCAAACGATTCGAGCAATGCGAGTGCCCCACAGTGGAGAAGGGAAGCGGCGACCGCTCGACGAGTGAAGCTACTCGCGCCCCTTGGGAACGCGTGCCACGAAGTAGCTGGGGCCGCTAAGGGACTATTCGATCTCCTGGATCTTTTTTATGCCCGATACGACGCTTGGAAATGCGATTTGACGCCCTCTCACTCCCCCGTTCCACTCATGCTAGGTGAAGCGCTCACATGGAATGCCCTGCTAACTGAGAGAAGGGCTGCTAAGGGCGAATACCCCGTGCTGTGTGTGGCTAACCGGTACGATTGGAACGAACCCCTTCTCCCTGTATTTGACACCTTCTCGATGAGGTATATGGGGGCCCCCTCCGGTACGGTTTCCGCGGAGACCCCGGTTCTCGAAGGGGCCTGGAACACCCACGTTCGTCCCCTCGTTACCAAATCTGGAACCGATGGGTCGTACCACGAGAGCAACGCCACCCTCCTCCTCGTAGCGAGGGAGTATGTGGAGAGGGAATTAGACGCGGCCGGGCTTTAACCGTCACGAGGAGAAACCAAATGCATCAGACCCTACACAGACAAAATTCCGCTACCCCGGGATGGAACGCGACTCTTCCGGTGGCGATGCCAGCCCCTGCGGCACCGCCAGCTGAGCCTAAAACCCGCCCTGAACCAACCGCGCCAACCCCGGTTAAACCGGACCGGGCTCCCGATCCCAGTGAGCTCCCGGGCCCACTTCCGACCGAGGATCCTCGACACTGCCCAATGCCAAAGAGGTAGGGGAGCTTTCCGGGCCAACTCAAATTTTCTTATTTGAGGGCGGAGCCCTAGCCTCACTGATTAAGACTCAAGCGTACAGCTGAGACCAAAATCCAACTCAGACGCCCCGCTATCGGGATTCTTTATGCTATCGAGAGGGCTTTTTAGGTTGTTTTCATCGTGGCTGGAGGCGATCCAAGGAGTTCGCGCTCGCACCCGCACAAGGCCCCGTGCGCTCAATAGTGGATGTGTTTCGGCGTAAGGGAAAGGAGGCTGACGTCGGCCGAGCTAAAGGCCCAGAGGGCGCCCCTCTCTACACCTTACGCGTCCCCCCGAATGGCGTCTCACACCACGCTGTAGCATCACCTCGCTTCCAGCAAAATCCCAAAAATATTCTTCCACTTTGACCGGTCGAGCTATATTCTACCCGGTGCTGCGGGGGCGAGTCGAAAGAGGCGTAACCACCCCACTATTTTTAAAAATAGTATGTCACCAGTCATTGTAAACGCTAAAGACTTTCAAAACTTCGAGAGCCTCGTCGACGCCTTTCGTGATTTTGCGAGCAAGCATCCACACCACCACCTCTACCACCAGCCTAGAAGTTCATCTTCGGAGGCATCACCGCCTTCCCGTGAGTGGGACACGATCCTCTGCGAGCAGAGCCTCGAGAGGGTTGAACGGATAGCTGGCTTCCTATCCTCGATAGGCGTAAAGGGGGGCGTTCGAGTCACAATCCTCTCCAATACGAGGCCGGAGTGGCGAGAGGCGGAGCTAGGTACCTACCTCGCAGGCGGTACGGTTGTAACAGCCTACGCCACGGACTCCGCGGAGCGTAACGGCTATATAATGTTCGACTCGGATTCTCGAATCGTCTTTGTCGAGAATCAAGAGCAACTGGATAAGGTGGTATCGATTTGCCGGCAGCCCTTTGCGTGTCCGGGAACAGAGACCAGGCAGCCATGCGCGACCACTCTCGACCTACTTCACGTGATAGCGTTTGAGCAGGTCGACGTCCCAAAAGACTTTAAGGAGAGGGTAACGCAGGTGTCTGAGATCTTCACGGGTAGATCCCGGCCGGTCAACTACCAGCGCGACGGAGAGCTCCCACGCCGTGAGGATGAGGCCACGATAGTCTATACATCGGGCACGAGTGGAGCCCCCAAGGGTGTTGTGGCTACTCACGCGCAACACCTTGAGAACATCCGGCAAATTATCGAGTCGGGGCTGACTGATGATATCGATGACGTGTTACATGTTTTGCCACTAGCCCATGGCTTTGGCCTTAGAATGGGCCATCTTACCGCCTGCACCGGTGTTGAGGGGATCTTTCCAGCCATCCCTGACGCAAAGTCCTCTGAGCTCAACGCCCGGGCTCGCGCCTCCCTCGCTCAAGACATGCGAGAAGCGCACGCCCAGGTCATCCCGGCTGTTCCCCGGATGTTAGAAAAGATGCGCGACGGAGTGCTCGCAAAAATCTCCTCGATGAGTCCTATCAAACGGGCTCTTGTTACTACGTTCCTCGACACGTACTCCCGTGTGTACGAAGAGAGCGAGGGCGGACCAAAAACCAAACCTGGCACGAAACTTCTCCATGCGCTTTTTGAGTTGCCGCCCCTGCGTCTTGGTCCCCGGCTTCAGAAGTCAATTCGAAGTCAAATAGCGGGGGATTATTTCAAATTTTTTGTAAGCGGCGGAGCCGCGTTGCCCAAGGGAGTTGCGGTATTCTTTGGAGCGATTGGGATGCCAGCTTTTGAAGGATACGGATCAACCGAAACAAACGTTCCGGTGACGGTAAATACCCGAGATAACCACCGCCTTGGAAGTGTGGGACGGAGACTCACCTCCGATATCGAGCTGAAGATATCAGATGAGGGCGAGCTCCTAGTAAAGGGACCTAACAACTCCGTTGGGTATCTTGGCCGGGAGTCGGCGACCAGAGAGAGGTGGGAAGATGGTTGGTATCACACACGGGATGCCGCCCAGATCGACCGGGATGGCTACCTCTTTCTGAAAGGGCGGGTCGACGATGTAATGAAAACTACCACGGGTGAATTCATTCAACCCGCTCCAATAGAAGAGCGAATGAAGGGTTCCCGATTTGTCTCTGAGGCGGTTTTATTTGGGGGTGGTCGCTCATGTTGCGTGGCGCTGGTGACTTTAAACGAAGCCGCCGTCCACCAATGGGCTCTCTTAACCGGATACACCCTTCAGGGCAATCCGGTCGATGATCCAGAGGTACAGAATTTAGTAAGACAGGATGTGATGTCGGTCACAAATCGGGCAACAGACCGTAAGTACGAGTGGGTACGCAACGTCGGCGTCATCCCTGAGTTGAGTGTCGGTTGTGGACTCACTCCTACCTTTAAAGTTCAGAGAGCAAAGGTATCTGAGATGCACGCCGAGCTGATCGACCGCTTATACGTCGAACTGGACTGACTCGACATGAGAGCCTACGAGGTAGTTCCTGGGCGAGCGCGCTAGGCCTTGCGCCTTAACTCATCATAGGGCTGAAGCACCGATCCCCTCGCTACTCCATTAATCGGCGAGAATTTGCCCTCAATCACGTCACGACCTAGGCCCGCGAGACCCCTGCGATAGCGGGCTCCAAGTCGCCCACCCGTAACTTTATTAGTTAGCTCCTGACACAGGAGCTCCGCGCATTTGACGAGCGTCGGATCCGACTGCTCACTACCCCAACACGCCACCACCGCGATCATCAGGAGATTTTGAGTATCCCGAGAGAGATCCACGAGAATGCACTGCTCATCTTGGAGGGCCGGGCCGTACTTACGCATCTCGCCGTCTATCTTTGAGACCATTCCTCGCAGGCCGACCGCGCTAAAGGCTAGGTGCTTCTTAAGCTCCTTGGGCATAGTAGAGGGCAGCTTGTCCGCGCTACCGAAGAAGCCCGAGAGGATCTCACTAACCTTGTGCCGCACTAGCCACATAGCGTAAGGAGCCACCTCCGCCCGAAGTTTCCACAACTCACCAGGAGTGCCGTTACCTGGGTCGAAATTTTTGCGCAGCTCTCCCGCCTCTTTAAGTTTTGCTACCTTGTCCGCGATCGGCGTAAAGAATCCGGCATGGTCTTTAATCAGGCTCTTCAAGAAGCCCATCGAAAGCATGTCTCCCTCACCCTCGTAAATCATGGGAGCTAGAAGGTCGTGCACGTTATCCCCAAAGGTGTGTCCTTTAAGGAAACTCCTTCCGCCGTGGGTCCTCATGAAATCCTCGATCGCAACGGTCTTTTGGGCCTCGCTCCCGAAATTCTTCGCGACTATACACTCTAACTCGCCCCGATAGCCGGCATCGAGAAGCTTTGCACACCACGTAGAGATCGCCTCGCACCCTACAATCTGTGTCGCCATGTGCCCGAGACGAGACCTTACCAACTGTCGCTCGCCGATAGACTTGGCGTAGGTTATGCGCTGCTCAGCCCACGGAATGACATCAGCGAGAAGTCCAGCCATCGTTCCACCAGCGTTGGCGCACAACGCTATCCTTCCCCTGTTGAGGCCATGATACGCGATCGTGAGACCATCTCCCTTTACCGTACCCGCCTTGGTGGGATCGAGGAGGTTATCTTTTGGCACCTCAAAGTTTGTGAAAACCATTCCGCGGTTCCACAGCCGGCCTAAAGCATACAGCCCGTAGTCCTTGAATCGGAAATTCTCACTCGGCTCCTTAGGGAGGTCAACCACAAGAGCGGATGGCTTTCCATCGATCAGGCACACCAATCCGATCGTTCGACCGGGAGCGACATTGGTAATGAAGAGCTTCTCTCCATTCACGTAGTACGTATCCCCAATTAATCGAGCAGTCGTTTTTACGGCTGTAAGATCCGATCCAGCTCCAGGCTCTGTTAGAGCAAAGGCGCTCAGCTTTTCACCTGACGCCAGTTTAGGGAGATAGGCGGCCTGTTGAATCGGATTACCAAACGCTATAAGCGGATCAACGGCGCCGATGCACCCGTGGATGCTACAAAGCCCAGCGACAGAGGGGTCGATCTTCGCCACGTTGGCCAGAAACCTTGTGAAGCCGAGGAACGAGGCGGCCTGCCCGCCCCACTCCTTCGGTATTAACATCCCCCAGTATCCTGCCTCTCCTAGAGCCGCCAATGTTTCCTCGGCCACTTTTCCGTCAGCTCCAAAGAGGAGCCCCGCCTCTTTTCTATCCCTTAGAATTTGGCAGCAGCGATCCATCGCTCGGGCACACTCAGGGGATGGCTCCTCACTTGGCTGAAAAAAGAGCCCCGTCGGGAACTCTTTATCCCACACGGCTCTGAAGGCCGGGCTCCCTGACGTTCCCAGTCCAGCTTTGAAGTGCTTCTCCACCTCCTCATCGAGACGATTAACCGTGTCGAGGCTGCGAGCCTCGGCCATATCGCCCCCAAACGCCCGGGCTGTCCGCTCGAGCATACCGGCCTGATTTCCTCGGGCCTGATCCACGATCGCCTGCGCCTCTCTTGACGCAGAGAGGCCGTGTTGACTGGGTGCAAAGGCATCAGAATTGGATGGAGTTGTTGAAAGCGCGTTTTGCTCGCTGGTAACAGCGGGTGGTACATTGGGTCCAGTGCCTTTTGAGTTCGGGGAAACGCCTGCCATATAAAACTCCTGCTACGAACGATATCGTTAATGAAACCAGTGGATCTCTAACCGTAGCGAGCCAAATGAGCAATGGTAAAGTGCGACGAGGCCTCTCTAACGAGGGCCGCGTCACCTTCGCAGTCGAGTCTCATCGACCTGGAGGAAATGGTTGGTATTAGTTCGTTTCAGGATCGCAGACCTTCAGCGCACGCCTTGATACCATCGGGACCTTTCGAGATGTGCAATCAACCCCCCGTCCGGGGACGTACGGCCGCCCTCTCAAACCGAACAATTCTTTTTCTTTTTAATCGACACAATCCGCGCTATAAGGGCGCCCATGAGACCACCTTTTTTTCAATCCCTCGCCGCCGCTCACAGACAAGTTAACACTGAAGCCAATCAAGCGGCCGACACCGCCCTCGTTGGCCCTAGCGCGCCGCACACATCCACTTCGACTCGAACGGAGGTGGAATCGTGGATGGAATCCTACCGACCGTTCAAGAGTTATAAACTAGGCTTCATCGCAATCTCAGGGGAGAAGACGGCGCTTGTGTCATTGGGTCATCCCGAGGAGACGAAAGTAACTTGGTCTCAGGCTCGATTAAATAGCCTCAACACCATGTTGGATGATATCGACCGCTCGATAAGCACCGGTTCTATAAAGCGGGTTATTTTTATTACGCCCGGTAGCGACTGCTTCATATTTGGCGCGGACCTAAACGAATTCGTAACTCGTCAGACTCCGGATGACTTTCAGCAGGCGATCGACGAAGGACACAGAATATTCGCTCGGGTCCGCAATCTTCCCGTAAAAACTGTCGCCGCGGTCCAAGGGGCGTGTGTGGGCGGGGGACTAGAGTTCGCGCTCAACTGTGATGAAATCGTCGCCTGCAGATCAAAGGGGGCCGTGAGCGCGTACTTTAGCTCCGAGAAAACAAAGTTCGCCTTCCCTGAGATTATGCTCGGTCTCTTTCCAGGATGGGGAGGAACGATCCTCGCTCCTCGAAAGATTGGCCTTCAGGCGATCGACCTTATACTTACCGGTCGCGACGTAAAGATAGATGAGGCCCTTCGGATAGGTCTGATCGACCGGATCGCTCCGGAAGGAGAACTCCTTGAAACGGCCGAGATGGCCGCCCGTCATAAGGGCTCTCCCTGGAGGCTTCAGGGGATTAAGCGTTCTGAAAAAGGGTTAATGACTGACCTCAAAACCTATCTCGCGCAGGATTGGCCGGCCCGATACGGCTACAAATACCCATGGTTTAACAAAATCGCTGAGACCTTCATGGGCGAAAAAGTCATGAAGCAGGCACAGAGCGCCGCTGAAAAAGGAATGAAGAGCTTCGATCCGACCGAACAACTCGCCAACGGTCCTGCCGCTCTCAATGTGATTCTTCACGGACTTAAATTCGGACTGGACGCCGGTCTCGACTTCGAGCGCACTGAGGTAACCCGCTTTATCTCCTCAGCTCGGACAAAGAGCGCGGCGCGATTCCACTTCGCTGAGAAGGCCGTTAATACGGCGGCCAGCGGTATTACATTGAATCCTATCGAACAGTCAGTTGCCATCGTCGGCGCTGGAGTGATGGGAGGAGGTATCGCTGCGAGCTTCGCGATGCGCGGGGCTTGGGTAAGGGTATCAGATATGAAACCAGAGGCGCTTCGCGGGGCAGAGAAGCGCGTTCATGACCTTATCCTTAAGGCCAAGGCAAAAGGCTCTCTCACCGAACGCGAGGCGGAGATCTGCCGTGACCATTTCTTCACCCATTTCGACCGCCAAGACTACAGCGACGCCGACATCGTTATCGAGGCGATCTCTGAGAACTTGGAGCTTAAGAAGAAGGTGCTTCCCGAGATAGAGGCGACCCTTAGTCCGGACGCAATCCTAGCCACTAACACCTCTTCAAAACCGGTCAGCGAGATCGCGAAGACTCTTGAGAGACCGGGCAACTTCTGCGGAATCCACTTCTTTAATCCAGCCGAGACTATGAAGCTCGTGGAGGTAGTGGCGGGAGAGGCTACCTCGGTTCAAACCCTTGAGCAGGCGAAGGCACTCGTAAAATCCATCGGGAAGATACCTGTTGTTGTTAAAGATGTCCCTGGCTTTCTTGTAAATCGAATACTCATTCGTTACCTCGGTGAGAGCCAATTTCTTTTACAGGATGGCTTCTATCCGAAAGATATCGACATGGCTGGAAGGCACGCCGGTTTCTTTATGGGGCCAATCGACACGCTCGATCTTGTCGGTCTCGACATCGGCGCGGAGGTGCAAATGACCTTGGCCGCAGCCTACGGCGAGCGGATGAGATTCCCGGACCTCGCTAAGAACCTTGTCGCGGCTGGCCACATCGGTCGCAAGTCAGGCCGGGGATTCCACGACTACTCTCGCGATCCCCGACGAAGCGTTCCGATCTCTGATCCGCGCGCGCTCGCGGAACTCTTCACCGGCAACCTCTCTTCCTTAAGCCCGTACCCGGACCTTGACTACATCGGAAAACGCCTGACGTTCCCGATTATCGATGAGGCAGTGAGGTGCCTTGACCAAGGAGTCGCGGGAACACCAGGTAGGTTCGCCGCGCAACAGATCGATGTCGCGATGGTTCATGGCAGCGGAGCGCTTGCTATCCACGCGGGCCCAATCGCTTATGCGGAGCGATTAGGCGCGAAGAGAGTTGTCCAGGAGATGGACGCGCTCTTTGAGCGAACAGGTGCCGCGCGGTACATTCCCGGTCCAAGTCTGCTCGAACGCGCTCGGCAGAATATTAGTTTTTACGAGCCTTTGTTTGTAGGAGACAACGATCATGGCGAATAACGATCTTGAAAAGGTAAAAAAGGATATCTCACAGGGCGCGTCGGTCGACCTCAAGAGAAGCCATCTACCCCTCATTGAAGAGCTGCTAAATACAACAAAGCGGGTGTGTGTGACTGACGGAGCGAGGACGCCATTCGCTAACGCTATGCGGTCGAAGACGGCGAGTCCCGCCTTCCTTGAATCAAACGCGATGGAGATGTCGCAGTTTGTGGTCAAAAACCTCCTGGAGCGGTCGGGCCTCCAACCCTCAGAGATTGAGAAGTTCGGCTTTGCCTCCGCCATTCCCGAGCGGGACGTGACGAATTTCGCCGGAGTACTTGAAACCAAGGTGGGTCTCCGGGATCGCCATCAGCAGAAGCTCGCGATCGATCGCCGAGCGAACTGCATCACAAGCCTCGTCCTCACCGAGAATATCGTTGAGGCGATGCTGCTCTGGGATCTGAAGGTCGCTATCGTGGGGGGCGCTGAGAAGCTCTCTAGCATCTCCCTTGCGGTTGATTATCAGTGGGAACGCCTACTCATCCGTAGCGCCCAACAACACGGATTTCGTACCCGAGACTTTTTTACAGGAATCCCATGGAAGAATCCGTTCAAACTCCCGAGAGCTGAGAATGTTATTACCGGATTAAACATGGGACAGAGCTGTGAGCTGATGGCCCGCGATTACGGTGTGACCCCTCTTGAGCAGGCGGAGTTCGCCGTCGCAAGCCATCGGAAGGCCGCGATTGCGCGCGCCAAGGGTTACTTAAAAGAAGAGATAGTACCCTTCAGGGGTGTCGAGGAGGACAACCTCATTCGCCAAGATACCGATGTTGCCACGGTGATGCGCTTAAGGCCGAGCTTTAAGACCCCAGGGGTGAACAATCCAACGATTAATCCTGGAACTAGTAGCGCCCTTACTGACGGGGCCGCGGCGGCGGTTCTAATGACAGGGGAAGAGGCTGATCGCAGGGGCGTCACCCCATTGGCCTACATTGTGGGGTTTGAGGAGGCTAAGGTAGTTGACTACAACCGCGAGGGGCTCCTCATGGCTCCTGCGCTCGCCATTCCGCGCCTAATGCAGCGCCACGGTCTTAGGATCTCGGACATCGACATCTTTGAAATTCACGAGCCTTTTGCCGCTCAATTCTTTTGCATAGATAAAGTTGTCGGACCCCTTCCTAAGGAGAAGGTAAACCCAAACGGGGGCGCTATCGCTATAGGCCATCCATTCGCCGCGAGTGGGGTCCGCTACCTTCACAGCGTAGCTAAGGAGGTGCACAGGAGGAGCGAGGATCTCGGTCGACCGGTAACGGCCCTGATTGCGGTGTGCGCCAACGAGGGAGAGGGAATCGCCCTCTTGCTTAAAAGCTAGCTGCCATCACTTTTTTAAGCCATTGAATCCTCAAGGTGTTCCGGTTAGGGATCCAAATAGCCCCAGACCTGCCGTGGCGCTTAACTCACTCTGGTTGATGTAGTTACCATAACAGGTGACGTTACCCGGTGATGGGCGCTTATCCAATCCAACCCGGGGTAAATACATCTCTTAAAAGTGTGGGATAGTATGTCGCGCGCTGCAAACAGGGGCCCAGAGCCAGGCGATCAATTGATCCGAGCTCTAGCGCCGGTCGACCAGGAGATCCGAGGCCTCTGTGAAAGAATCGGATTACAGGTTGACCTTCTTGATGGCCTAGCAAAAAGCTCAGCCAGCCTCCCCCTCCCCTGGAGCGCAACCTCTAGGGAACGAGCTAGAGAAGCGTCTGGGATACTCAAAAAAGCTCCACCACCGAATCTTTCCGCGTCTGCGGTCGAGTCTCATCTAAGTAATACCGTCGACCCGACCGATACGACCTTCCACGGGATCATCGGCGCGGTGATGGCAGTGGAGAACCCAAACTGGAGCGGGCCTGCGAAGAGTGCCTTCACGTTCTCTCTCTCAACGGCACACGTTACTGCGATGGAGCAAGCAACTATCTTCGCTCGCTCTGAGGCGGATACGAGCCTCATCTGCGAAGCCGCTATAGCGTGGGTACTTTACGACGCGTTGGGCGCTGCGGCGCTCTCTTGCTGCAACCTTAGCTCCACAGCGACTCAAGTGGTCAGTGCTCTCCAGGATTATTCCCTTCGCTTCATTGGAGCCACCTATCACCTACACCTCCAGGAGGGAACTTTATTAGAAAACCACCCGTGGTCTAAGCTCGAGGACATTGTACTTGCCCTGACTCAGCACTGTCCAAATATAGGCCCCCAGGTCAAACGCATGATGCCGGTCCTCCGCTCCGCCCTCAACGATGAACCCCAGGGCGCCGATGTTATGCTGGCGAGCGAACTCGAAGCGATCTTGGCTCCTTCCAGCCCTGATCTTAGTGATGGAGCCTTGGATGGCGAGGAGATCGGCACAATCGCGCGAGAGTATCAGAAAAACGTCGAGACCAATCTAGCGATGGCGAAGCACTTTATACCCCTCGTAGACGAGGACGAATGGAGCAAACCCCTCGCTTCCCTCGCCGAACTGGCCGATAGTGCGCTCGTACAAACCACCTTTCTCACACAATCGTTCTGGACGAGCGCGACCGTTTTAGAGGTCATGCGCTCTACGATCTCCCACATGCACACCAAACCCCACATCGTCATCTCCACAACTGATATCGGTCTAGTAAGCGGCGATAGCTCCTCGGTGGTTGAAATTGTTGACGGCATAAGGACGTATCTCCGGACAGGACAGCGCAGCCATGCCGAGTTGGGCACCGTTGCTCCAGCCCAGCGCGAATCTCTTAGATCGTTCGTAGATTTCCTCGATCAAATGCGCGACCTGATCGGCGCGGAGAGGATTCACGTGGTAGTTGGCAACGGGGTTGGTGACTACCTCCGCACACACCCGGTTACCGGATTTCTTTTCGCGTCAGGGGAGCATGAATTACCGCCACATAACACAGTAACGTTTGACCTCTCCGGTCGAAGTGAGATCAACCATGACAATCTCGCCCGAATCCGAGAGAGGCTCAAAATATTCGAGCGTGACATGCCATTTATGGCGGCGGTGGAGATAGACCTTCTCGCTAAAGAGCTAGTTCGATTCTTGGCTTCCACGAGGGGTGGAGGTGACGCTCTCGGTCTCGTAGGTTTTAAACCCACCACGGCCCTTCGACTTGCAAATGAAGGTCTACTTTCAGAGCCGCTCTCATTCACCCCTCCGCAGCTCCCCCCAACCCTGCGCGTAACCCTCCTACGAGAACCAGAGGGAGACCGCCAAGGGGACCCAAGCGAGTGGACCTCAACCGACACCCCGCTGCGGCCAATTGGTGGTCTCCGATCGTGAGGCCTTCCGATAGGATACTTGAAATCGGTTAGGCATGAGAATTAAAGACTCTCATTCGCGGAGGCCCCGCTTAACACCAGAGTTAGAGGAAGGTGCGCATAGTGAGATTCCGACCACGTTTCTCCTCCGCATCCCAATATCCAACATTAAATAACTTAGCGCCGTCAGAATAGACCAACCGAACATAGCCCGACGGTAGGTGGGGTGATCTCCTGTCACTCCCTGAGAGAGTGCCCTGCCATGACGAGGGGATCTCCACATAAGCGCAAGAAAATGGGGATAGTCCTCTACCCCTCTTTCCAACAAAACCTGTTCGAGGTCTTAGAATAGAGCGCCCAGCTATGAGTGGCACCGAAGGCCTAGAGATAGATGGCTGAGGTAGAGTCGCCCATTATCGAGTGAACGGCGCCAGCCGCTGTAAGAGGTCCTAGGGCCTAGCTAAGTGTGCTCGCCACAAGCACCGCGAAGCTCCAAAGGAGGCACGACACAACACCGGCCGTTGTCGCTAACTTTACGTCTCGATCGGTAGCGAAGAGCACATTGCGATTTGACCCTCCCGAAACGCGATATCAAATTGGGTAGAGTTATTGTAGAAATTCACTACTCAGAGGACGTCAGAGATGCGGTTGCCCGCGGAGAGTTGCCGAAACCTCTCCCAGATAGTCCCCATAACGTGCCCAGCCACCGCTATCTTTGATCTACGGGTTTTAAAATCTGGGAGCCCCTCCGGGGGCGTATCTTTAGCAAGCGCGGTATTGCGAAGCCAGCCGCACAACTCTTGTAGAACCTCTTTTTTCTCAAGACCAAGGAGGAGTGAGTGCCCCGATCTCGGGAATATCCTTTGCTGCTTACTCTGACTCTTAATCCGACTGAGAATCATATCCGGGACATTCGAGGCGACCGTGCCATCGTGCTCGCCTTGCAGCACAAGGACGGGTATATCGATCTTCTTTAGCACCTTTATGGCCTCTCGCTGCAAGCGCTTAAGGGAAAACACCACTGGGGCCGGAAAGAACTCAAAATAGGGGCTCCTTTTTGTCTGTTTAGTAAGGAGCTCCGGCTTACGATCACCGCCCATCGCTACACATTTCTGCTCAAGCCATCGAAATTTGTTTGGAAAGTGCGAGCACATAAATTCCGAAACGGTGAGCGCCAAGCTGTATTTGCTTGACTTTAGCTGGAGCGGCGGGGCAACGAGAATAATAGCTTTAAAGAGTCCCGGATTCTCACCAGCGGCGACAATAGCGGCCAACGCGCTCGTGGAGTAGCCCAGGAAGATCGGATTAGAGACGCCCCTCGACCGCTCTACGATATCGTTTACCCACTGACGATGGCCCGTATCCCGAAAATGCGCCCATACTCCATCGTGCCCGGCTAAAGAGTGTACCTCCGTGTGATAGCCACACCGCTCGAATATCTTCGAGGCGATATCCCTCCAGGCATACCCGGTCGATGACAGTCCCCCGTAATAAATGAGGCTCGCCACATCTTGCCGCCCCCTAAGGATCCACGGAGTTGAACACCTCTTAAATAGCTCGGGCCGAAAAGGCAAAACTGGGCCTTTGGGCGGGTCAAAAAGCGACCTGCCAAGCCCAAGTGTCACCCGCAGCTTGTGAGAAACTTGGGTGTTCACCATGGCGCCTCGATCGGGACACTCGGGAGCCTCCGAAAGGGTATGAACTAGATCTCTAAACTCTGGGAGGGTGGCATGCGAGAGATCATCTCCCTTCACGACCGCCTCAAAACTAGAGGCGACCAAGTTAACCTCAGTTTTACCTGGACTCGCCGGGGAACCACTTGGTGGTAGTGAGGAGGAGCTAGGGTTGGTTGCCCCAGTTGGTGGCTGTGTTCTTTGGTCGGATGAGCTGTCGAGATTTGCCAAACCGAGCTTCCTAAAGAGAGCCCATGCGGGATCGCATGCCTCTAATACAGTGTTTATATGCGAGACTTATTTCAGGAGCAACAAAATTCGACCCGTTCCGCAAGCACATAACCCCCTATTATCTCACTTATAATCTCTTGCGTGTCGGTTTTGGGCTTGGCGCTTTCCCCTCCCGGCAAGATTCCGAAGCTGATTGCCCCGGTGTGGTGAGCTGCCTATCTCCCACTTATTCGTTTCGCTAAGGCCAGTCGCCGTTCAGTCCCCGCACTTACTTCGATTTGGATACTTCATCCATATGAGCCTTAGACGAAAGAATTAAATTAGAGAACGTCAGGCGTCGGAAACCTTAATGCGGCCAAACATGTCTCAAACTCCCTCGGATCTGAGTCTGGGGTCCCCTCGGGGCAAGCAGGAGCCGGATCAACGCTCGGGTCCTCTCGTGGAAGGAAAGACGGCGGCTCAACTGGCTCCTCCCGCATTGGGGGGTCCTCTACCGGTCTCGGTAAGGGCGATGGCTCCACTTCGGGTTTCGTAGGGCTCGGTAGGGACGTTCCGGGTCCTCCCAGTCGGATCGAAATTGACCTCTCCAGCAGACTATTCATACACACCATCCTTTAAACGTCTTTAGCGCTTAGCAAAACTAACTCACCACCCATATCAAAACCGGCCTCCTGAAGGAACTTAGAGACGCCATACTGCCCATCGAGCGCCTGAAGTTTGGAGGTAAAAGAGCCTGTGACCAGCCCCTCGAGCACCTGCAGTACATCCCCGTTAATAGCGAGCCGAGAATGGACCTCTCCGTGATCAGTTGAGAAGCGATAGGTAATCCAGGGGGGAAAGAATGGCATTACAAAAGCCAGATCGGGAAGCTCCTTTGTTGCGCGTCCCTTCTCCTCTATCTCCATCTTGATCCCATCTAGACGCTCCCGAAGAAACTCAACGATCCCGCTAAATCCAGGCGAACGATAGCCGCCGTGCTCGCTGAGGGCGATTTTCCCGCTGGTCGCATCCCTCACAAAGGCCTCTCGACTAGATGTCTCAAATTTTAACCTTCTATTTTTATCCCTTATAACGTCAAGCTGTCGGAGCAGCGCGTATATTGGGTCAGTATTAAGACTATTCAGAGCTACCCCTGGCGCCAGAACATGCCCCATTGTGCTCTCAATCTGTTCTCGGGTTATATTTAGCAGCTCGTTGTAGGAGAACTCTTTGCGGTAACCCTTGGGTGTCCAGTAGGCCGGATGCTTCAGCACATTTCGACCGAATATTTTACTCGAGTTCCTAATAATGAGTGTTCCATGGACTGGGTTACTCACCATTATGTATCCTCGGCGAAACTCCATCATGGTATCTGGACTCAGCGAATATTCCTGGTGGGAATACGGCTCCATCTTCCATAATTCCCCCTGACCATCTCCCCTTTTCTGACTCCTGCGTGCGAGGCGCGCTTTCGGCAGGTCGGCCTCGGAGGCCAGAAGGAGGAACCCGGGCCCGAATTCAGAATCGGTTGACCGCCGAGGCACTTTCACCAGATCGAGCCTCTTCTCCAGAAGGGATATCCCACTCTTCTTCCAACCCTCACCCGGCACGTATCGCATCGGCGTCTCAGTGTCCACTTTCACTGATAGGTGAAAACCATGGGTGTATAAACCGATCCTCGCCAAGTTCCATACGAAAGGATACTCAACTGTTCGTCGCCCAAGATCATAAATTCGGGTGATAGAGGTGAGAGCTCGCGTGAGCGGATTCAACGCCCGTGGATCCAGGTTAGGGTGTCTCGGGTGATTAAGGAGGAGCATCATCTCCGCTTCATTAGGATGTCGCTGCTCATCCCTAGGCTTGGGATAGTGGTCGGACATCCACTCAATCGCGTGCCACAGGCCATCAACATAACCTTGCGGTTGGTGGAAGAGAATTTGAGGTGAGAGTTTTAAGAGGGCGTCGCCCGCGTTAGGATCTTCTCCCGCGGGGGTTTTCTGGAGGAGCATCTCACTCGCGGCCATGTAATACAGATACGAGACATAGACACTCCTTCCATGACGGAGCACCTTAAGACCATCATCAAAAACCTTCTGTTTAATCAGCTCCGCGTCAAACTTTCCTATCTCACCGCGCCAGGCTTTCGCCGCCCGAATTAACTCAAGATAACCGACTCGCCTGACGTTGCCAGTTGGCGTCCGGGTCTCGATCCCCGACCCAACGTCTCGCGCTGGGGCGCTGGCTCCATGCCTCGCGAGCACCTCCAAGGCGTCAAGGCTCCCGAGTCTGAGCGCGAGATCGGTCAGGGTCACGCCCTCGTTATTCGTGAAATCCGGGGGATATCCCGCCACCAGTCCACGCTCCATGATCATTGGGTCTACTCTATTCCTGAACGAGAGTCGTTGCTGACGCTCCAGCGAGAGCAAATAGATGTGAAGGGGGGTGTTACCGTTCTCATCGAGAGCACTGCCCAGACCTGGAACCTCTGCGAGGATCATGGTTGCCACTTCCAGCCTGCCCTCATTGAAGGCGTGGTGCAGGATTGTTCCACGATTAATCTTCATCGTGGAGAGTCCTACGGACTCGAACGGCACAAACGGATCTGCCCCAAACCGAACTATCAAGCGCAGGGTCTCCGCGTCTACGCCTCTAAGGTACGCGGCCGCAAGCAACGGTCTATCAATACCAGGAAGCGGCATTGCCGTCAGGTGAGAGGTGAAATCATCACTCAAAAGCCCCGCATGAGAGCTGAGTCTCCGAAGAGCGGCATTAAGTGGAGTGGCATGCAAGCCGTGCGTTGCCGAGCCTCCCTGCCCGAGGCGAGCGTCTCGCGGCAGCAGCATAACGAACGATTCTACCAATCCGTCAACAAGAACCTTAGGCTCATTACTCTTAGAGGCTCCCGCTTTCTCAAGGAGGCTACTGAGAACCTTTGTCGTCGATTGGCCCTGCCATGACGCGTCGAACAATGATAGCGCGATCGCGGACTCAATATCAAAACGATTGAGGGGCGCTTTTCCGAGCCTATTCCGAGCATCCAACACAGATAGTAGAACCCTGGTGCCTGGAAACCTCATGCAGTAATGGAAAGAGTGTCGACCGGTTTCGTCTCGCTCCTCAAGATTCGCGCCGCAACTCACGAGAATATCGATCACTTCGGGAAGGAGCGCCGCCACGGTTCCATATTTGATAGCGGTAACAACGGGAGTCTCGCCGTAACTATTGCGAGCGTTGGCAAGCGTTGGATCCTGAGGAAGAGCCCTGAGGAGGGCAACGTTACAATCAAGAGCCGCCCGATGATAAATGTTCCCTCCGTAGAGAACCCTCCCGGTTTTACGCATGTCAGGAGTTTCAATCGGAAGCGTACGACCGAGATTCAGTCCAAGGGATACAAGCCTACTAACGAGATCCTTGGTCAATCTCTCGTTGTGAATTGAGAGAACTCCCCTGCCGGGAATTCCGTGTGGCAGGGTAGAATTGACGATGGTTGCCCGTTGAAAAGGGAAAGGCAACTTCTCAATTTTACCGAGAAGCTCCTGACCCTCGCGAGTGGAGAGCTGACTCTTTTCGGCAAAGGATAGGAACTGCTCACAGAGGCGCTGTACGACGAGTGGATCACTGGCGCTTCCTGGAGCTACTCCACCATCTTGAGGGTGCCAAGCGTGACCTTGCGGTTCCATTGAGAGCGTTTGTAGCTAAAGACGAGGGCGAGGGTATCGTTATCCGAGCTAAATTCAAAGAACTTTTCTTGCCGAAGCTACCGGTTAGCTCCCAGGGAAGCGGCCGGAAACCCCTCGAATCCTATTAGGGAGCCGAACATCGCAAGGTCCCGCGCGGGTGTGGCTAGCTGGCTATAACGGCTATCGAAAAAAATCCTCTATCTCTTGACCGGGCGTCGGCGAGGGAAGCGTGGACTCGTCTAATCTCCCCTCCCAGGCGGCTAGGAGGTAGGCTAGAAGGATATCGAAATACTCCTGCTCCACCCGTGTAAGACCTTTGGTTTCCTTAACAACCTTGACTAGGTAGTGAAAAACTTCCGAGACCGCTCCCTCACCTCCATCAACCTCAAACGCCTCCGTACTCAACCGCGAGACAAGGTCGATAACGAGGGTCGATGGATGTCTCTCCCCCGGCCGACGAGTCACGGCTGGGGTTACATCGAGGCCTCCAACGGCGGTGCCAGCAGCCACGGTTTGATCGGGCATGGGCTCGACTCCCTCCCTTTTCGAAGTATCCGTTTCCAGTACGGTAGTCGCCGCTAGGGGGAGCTTCTTCCCTCGCATAAGGCAGCCAGAGAGAATACTTCGCCACAACGCCCTACATGATACGCATTTACTTTCCTGAGCGGCGGCCGCCTCCGCAATATGATAAAACCGATCTCTGTGCCCATCTACTTCCAACTCGGCGCAGATGCCCGCGAATGCCGGCTCAAAACGACTAAAGGAGAAGACCTCTTTTCGGCGTTCCTTTTCTTTCACGGGAGCCGAAGCCGTTGGCGCTAGGAATACTGAATCCTGGGCGAGCACGGGGTGGGTATCACCAACAGAGCCAAGCACCACCATCAGGGCGGATGCGAACCAGGTTAGTAATGTGGGATGAGCTCTTTTAAAACCCATAAAAAAAGGGGCGGACCGTCTCGGACCCGCCCCTCTATCCTATCCCAAGCGGCTCATCCCACAAGGGCCTATTCTCTAGGGCTAGACAGCTAGCCCCTGCTCCTTCATGTCCGCGGCCGCCTCTTTCATCGAAAGGCGAACCTTACCCTGACGGTCGATCTCAAGACACTTCACCCAAACCTCATCGCCCTCACTAAGAACATCTCGGACGTTGTTAACACGGGAGTCTGAAATCTGAGACACGTGCACCAGTCCGTCTGTTCCGGGAATAATCTCGACGAACGCGCCGAAGTCGACGATTCGTTTTACTATCCCCCGATAAAGCTTTCCGACAACCGCTTCTTGCGTCAAGCTCTCAATGATAGCGATCGCGTTCTGCACCTTGGTGTTGTCGTTGCTCGCTATGCTCACGGTTCCATCGTCCGAAACCTCCATCTTCACGCCGCATGATTCAGTGATTGACCGAATCGTTTTGCCGCCTGGTCCGATGATGTCGCGGATCTTTTCCGGATTGATCTTGATAGAGACGATCTTAGGCGCGTACCGACTGAGCTCAGAGCGCGCGCCCGTGATGGCCTTCGACATCTCTTTAAGGATGTGGAGACGTCCGTCACGCGCCTGAAGCATCGCCTTATCCATGATATCCCGACTGAGCCCTTTGATCTTAATGTCCATCTGAAGAGCTGTGATACCTTTCTCGGTTCCGCATACCTTGAAGTCCATATCACCGAGGTGGTCCTCGTCCCCAAGGATATCGGTAAGAACAACGTACTTCTCGCCAGTTTTGATCAGACCCATCGCCACACCCGCGACCGGCGCTTTGATCGGAACACCTGCGTCCATCAGGGAGAGGCTCGCGCCACACACCGTAGCCATGGAGCTAGACCCGTTGCTTTCTGTGATCTCAGACACGATCCGGACCACGTATGGGAACTCTTTTATGTCCGGCATTACCGCGCGAACAGCTCGCTCAGCCAGAGCACCGTGCCCGATCTCTCGGCGGCCCGGGCCTCGCATCGGCTTGGTCTCACCCACGGAGAACGGAGGGAAGTTGTAGTGCAGCATGAATGTCTTAGCCTGCTCTCCCAAAAGGTTGTCAATGCGCTGAGCCTCAGCCTCCGTGCCGAGCGTGGAGACAACGATTGACTGGGTCTCACCTCGCGTAAAGAGAGCGGAGCCGTGCGTGCGAGGCAGCCATCCAACTTCGATCGAGATCGGACGAACCGTCTTCGTGTCCCTACCGTCTAGTCGCACTCCCTCGTCGAGAGCCAAATCACGAACAACCGTGTAGTGGGCGTCCTCAAACACCTTTGAGGCAAGCTTAGCCACAGACGCGGCCTTGTCATCTCCTTCCTTAACAAACTGGGCCACCAAGGCCTCCTTGGCGCCACCAACGGCGTCCCGACGGGCCAGCTTCTCTCGCAGCTTAATGGCGCTCTTCAGCAGAGGAGTCACGAAGGTAGTCATCTTCGCATACAGATCCTTGTCGTACTCAGAGGCCTTAACCTCCATCGTCGGCTTGCCAAGCTTGCTCTTAAGCTCAAGCTGCATCTGGTTGATGATCTGCAGCTGCTCTTGGGCGTAGAACAGGGCCTCTAGAACCTCCGCCTCCGGCACCTCTTGAGCCCCACCCTCTACCATTGTGGTCGCGTCAGCCGTGCCCGCCACGATGAAGTTCAAGTCAGCGTGCGCAAGCGAACTACGGACAGGATTGACAACCAACTTTCCATTTATCCGAGCGACACGGACACCTGAAACTGGCCCCTCGAAGGGCAGCTCAGACATAGTGAGAGCGGCTGAGGCTCCACACATCGCGAGAACATCAGTGTCGTTCTCGTCGTCCGCCGAAAGCACGGTCGCTACAACTTGAACCTCTCGATGGAAGCCCTCTGGAAAGAGTGGCCGACACGGACGGTCGATAAGTCGCGAAACGAGCGTTTCCTTCTCTGACTGTTTCCCCTCTCGCCGAAAGAATCCACCTGGGATTTTGCCGGCGGCATAGGTTTTCTCGATGTAATCTACCGTAAGGGGAAAGAAATCTACGTCCTTCTCTGCCCCATAACACGCGGTCACTAAAACGACCGACTCCCCGTACGACACCAAAGCTGACCCACCAGCTTGCTTGGCGATACGTCCGGATTCAATCTTCAGCTTTTTGCCGTGAAATTCTCTTTCAACTACGTACATGAATTTTCCTCTATAGGTTAAAGTAAACCGCCTCTATAAACGTCTACGACTGAGCGGTCTTAAAATTGAAAACGCTAGGGCCCAGTGTCGGCTTAAGCCCCTCCCCCCTGGGAGGAACGGATAACCATCCAGAACTCGTAGCATCTTTAAACTCTTATCTGGGAGGTTACTTTCGCAACCCAAGCGCCGCGAGCGTCTTTCGATAACGCTCAACGCTCTCGCCTCGAAGATACTGCAAGAGCTGCTTTCTTTGCGAAACGATATTAAGCATTCCACGACGCGAGTGATGATCCTTTGGATTCGTCGAAAAGTGCTTTGAAAGCACCTCAAGACGGCGCGTGAGAAGAGCGATCTGAACCTCAGGCGAGCCTGTGTCCTGCGAATTAATCTGATACTTTTTAACTACCTCTGATGCGTTGAGGGAAGCAAGCGATACCGCCCCAACTGCCATGTCTTGTTCAGAGAATCCGCCAAGGGTCTGAGCCTTATCTGCGGTACTGGAAGATTCCATTGATACTCCTATTATCCAATTATTCCAGGTATATACCTCTCAATAGGTACACCTTTTTGTTTGATTTTTCACTAAAACAGCAGAAAGGTAGCAGGACACCCTCTAAAAGTCAAAGTCCAGGAGACCTCTCTACTCAACCTCCCGGTCTCCCGTTCTCGCTGAATGGTGAGAACAGATCCCCCTCTCTGAGCTCTCAAGGAATTCTAGGAACTGAGCCGCCCGCTCATTGCTCCCGACCGTCGACCTACAGAGGGCCACCCGGGCCTTAAAGGTTTTAGCCTGAACCTCCGGTTCGGATGGCGTGAAGATCGTTCGATACAGGCTCCTTAACGCGGCCAAATCCTCCCGGGTACCACCATTGCGCTCCAGACCGATCCGATTAAGCCCATGAATTTTCGCCCGGTCCCCTTGTGCCATGCAATAGGGCGGCACGTCCTGACTAACCATCGCCCCCGCCGCAATCATAGCGACATCCCCGATTCTAACAAATTGATGTATGCCTGAGAGGCCTCCCACGATCACCCCATTAGCTATAGTTACGTGCCCGGCTAAAGCGGCGCTGTTGGCGAAAACGCACCGGTTGCCGACAAAGGTATCGTGGCCCACGTGGGTATTCGCCATGAAGAGGTTGGCATCGCCAACCTGTGTAAGCATCCCACCACCCGTAGTCCCTGGCTGGAGCGTGCAAAACTCCCGAATAATATTTCTATCGCCTATTACCAGCCTGCTCGCCTCGCCCTTAAATTTTAAATCCTGCGGAGCGGCTCCAATAGAAGCGAATTGAAAAATCTGGTTGGACTCGCCAATAGCCGTGTGCCCCTCAATCACGACGTGCGGACCAACCCGATTATTTCGTCCAAGAACCACATTCGCGCCAATGATTGAGTAGGGGCCAACAGTTGTGCCCTCACCAATCTGCGCGCCCGACTCTATTATCGCTGTTGGATGAATAAGACCCACGAGGTCTCCCCTATAAACTTAAGCAGCCGCGGCGGTAAGGGTTCCGTTGGCGACCACTTTACCGTCTACCCAAACCTCCCCGTCCATTATCCAAAGAGGGTTTCTCTTCTTCACGCTTTTCATCACGATCTTCAACTGGTCGCCGGGAACAACCATCTTCTTCCACTTAAAATTATCGGCCCCCACCAAGTAAAAAGTCTTCCCCTTGAGCAGCTCGGCCTCGCTATACCGCGCGAAAACAGCCGCGGTTTGGGCCATCGCTTCCATGATGATAACCCCTGGCATAACCGGCTGCCCGGGGAAGTGCCCCTGAAAGAACTCCTCATTGGCTGTGACATTCTTAATCGAGGTGATACTTTCGTTCGGAACGAGATCCACCACCCGGTCGATCAAAAGAAAGGGATACCGGTGGGGAATCCATCTCTGTATCTCCAAAATATCCATGGTAATAGGGGCCACTGGCTTCGCTTGAACCGTTTCCATACTCTCCTCTACAGTGCAACCTTTCTCTTATCGAGGATCTTCACCACATCCTCGCTGATGTCAATTCGATCTGAGGAGTAGAGAACAGTTTGTCTATCCTTCTCAAAAACGAACCTGAACTTCTTCTCCTCCGCCACCTCTTTGACGACCGCCTGAATTTCAGAGACCACTTTTTCGAGCTCCTGATCATTCGCCCGAGCTAACTCCTCTTGAGTATCCTGGAATGCCCGCTGGATCTCCACTTGCTTTTTGCCTAATGCCTCACGGCGAGCCTCCAGGGCTGCGCCAGATAGAATCTTTGACTGCTTCTCGACATCAGCTCGCTGTCTCTCAAAATCTCCTTTGAGCTGCTCCAATTTCGCCTGACTCTTTTTAATACGAGCCTCAAGATTAGCCTTCGCGGCCTTGCCAATAATCGACTCTCTAAGGATTAGTTGGCTATCGACGATAGCGATATCCTCACCACGCGCGACAGACACGCAAGAGAGGAGCGCCACCAAGAGTGCGAGGAGGGGTGTTTTCATAGGCCCCTAGACTACGACGATTTTGATTTCAGGGGAACAGCCCCCGACCAAAGCCCCCTCAGTGTAGGTAGCCTCGGAAACGATTGGACTTACTTGGGTCTTCAGGGCTCTCAGCCCCCTTCTCCTTCCGTCTAGTGATTAGGCCAAGGGTGCCCTTGAGCGCCTCAAGCACTTCAGGATTGAGCCCCGGAGCGAAATCCCCCTCTCCGCTTGACGCCCTCGGCATGCCAACTTCCCCCTGGCAACGCTCCGATTCGAGAGTGGCCTCCTCGAGAAGCCCTGCCGCCATCTGCCGGAACCCCTCCCGATGAGACCTGTCTGACACCTGCTGAGACCTAAGCATCGCCGCCACAGCCAAGTAGTACCGGACCTTCCAAGTGATTCGGTGTTCACTCGAACGGGTAAAAAACTCGAGGGCCCGCTGTAAAGACATCATCGCCTCCTCCTGCAGCTTTGACCCGTTGTGCTTTGACGCCTCCAGTAGCGCTAATCCAGTCAACCCGTCTGTAATGGCGACCTCTCTCTCACATCCTAACTCAGTAAAACATTCGCGCGCCTTGCTCAGTTGTCGCAGGGCATCCAGCGGGGTCTGGCCGAGTATAGCCAACTGGGCGTGCACCTGAAGCGTACGTCCACGCGCCTCGAGCGCCCTGGTTGATTCACCATACGGTTCAAGCGCCTTATCACTCTTCTCAAGTAAGCGGCCGATCGTCTTCCGAGTGCTATCCTCTAATCGCCCGCGCTGCGTGAAATTTGCCATCGCCAGAGCCTGCGCGAGCGCTGCCCGCCGATCACACGCTCCAAATATATTGCGGGTGAGCTCATCGCAAACAAGGGCCCGCTTCCAGGCGCTCTGAGCGACCTTCCAATTCCCACACTCCGCGTGCGAGGCGCCAAACATGAATGCGGCCTGTCCAGCGAGCGAGGCTAGTCCCCGAGAGGCGAACATCTTTTCGCACCGACCAGCGAGCGCTATCGCGTCCTGCATCTTTCCCGTCAACTGATACACCGCAATAGTATTGAGGCCAAAAGCTGATACGAAGAGGTCTAACTTCGAGAGCTCCCGCAGCGTCTCCGCGCCGGCGTTCGCAAGGCCAAGTTCATTGCTCGCTAGAGCGCTATGAAACAGCCCCAACAGGGCCACGCCTCGACCGAAAATGAAGCCGCCGTCAGCAGCGATGGAGTCCGCTCGGGCGAAGAGTCGGTAAGCTTTCGCGTGGTGGTCCTGCTCCGCCGCGCCACGCGCAAGCGCTATCGCCGCCTCAAATTCACCCGACCGGTAAGCGCTCTCCTCGAAAAGCGCAAGCGCCTTCTCAAGGGATTCCGCGCGCTCGGCCTTCGACCCGCCTCCGTATCGCCCGATGGCAAGCTCGGCGAGCCCGCGAGCAACCCCCCCGAGCGGACGAGCGGCACTTCGCAGAAGAGCAATATCGGCTTTGCCGTCCTTAGTCTCCTCAATAGAAACATTGAACAGCGCTCTTTGAACGTCAAATGAGACCTCGGGTTTTACACCCACAGCGCCACATTCGGCGACTAAGCTTCGAAGTAGCCCACGAGCCGCTGGTATCTCAGGCGCGGGAGCGTGAATGTAGGTCTTCGCTAGTTCCAGGCCAACCTTGACCCTCATTGACTGTGCGTCCTCGCCACATTCAATCGCAAACCGCCGTGAGAGGATCTCTCGCGCCCTAAACACCTCGCCCTCGCCAATTGCTCGGCTGTACACGCCGACTTGGATAGCGCGCGAGAGAATGATAGCGCTCCACGATTGATCGGCCGCTGAAAAACCGCCGCTCTCTATCTCAGCGAAAGATGCCTCTATTCGGTTGAGGCTCTCGCTCATTGAACCGCCCTGGACTAACCGAGCGAACTCTTGATACGCCCTAAAGAGTCGATTCCTTCGGTCGCCTCCTAACATCTGTATGACATTCCCAGCCAGCGTCTCCGCCTCCCTGAAAGCTCCGGCATCTATGAGAAGCTCCAACGACTCCACGGCGTTCCAAGCCGCGCCAGTATCATCCGCCCCCTCGGCCACAACCCTCAGAAGTTCCGGTATGAAATCTCGACAGAGAGGGATTGAGGTCTCAGATGTCTCTACCATAAGTTCCTACTGCCTCGAGTTCTTCTGTGGGCACTTGGCGGGGATATCCTGAAACTCTAGGAGTGCTACGCTAAGAGCCTCGATCTGCTGGTCCTGGCTCCCCTCAAGTTGAACACTCCAAGCCGTTGGCGCTTTAGCGGCGGATGTTTTTAGGTCACCTCGAACGAACTGTCCGGCCTTCCCGCTAGCGATCAGGAGCACTGGGCACCTCAGCCGGTGTATATAGGACTTCACATTAAAGCCCCTCGCTCCAAGCCTCAGAGGGAGGCCGAAGGGAAGGACCTCCTCAATCCGGTCAACCACCCTCTCCCACCATGTGGGATGTGGTCTGGACGGGGAGTCCATCATCGCTAACGTCCTCACTACCTTTGGCTCGTTTAAGGCAAGATTTTGGGCGAGCGTCGCCGCCGCTCCCATGCCGACGACACTCGCGACCCGAATATTAAGATTCGAAAGCACCGCGCTGAGCGAGGCTGAGAGAGATTCCCACGTAAGCGCCGTCACGGAGGGGGAGATAAGAAGTACGCAGCGCGCCTTAGCGGAAAGCTTTTCGACTATCGCTCTCGCAAAAGGGAGGTATACCTCATCATCAATGATAGCGATGAAGGTCCGACCTGACCCGGTATCCGAGATCATGTTTATTTGATTAGCGCTCTCACCCATCCCGAACAAAGCCTTATCGCTAACTTGAAGAGTTGTAGAGGGGAGAGGGTACAGAACGGAGCTACCTTAGTCCACTGGCGGAGACTAAAGGTCCTTAGTGTCTAAAAACAGGTCTAAACGGCGGCTCTTGACTAAAAACGCGCTCTCATTCTGATTTTTAACAGTGCCAACAAGCCCACCGGTCAGGATGGGCAACCCGCGTCGGGACTTCTGCCTCCCCCGACCTCGCGTCGAATAAAAAACCAGATTATCCCTCCGATGGCCGCGAGGAGATACGATTTAGCTCGCAAAACGAGCGCGACGGCCAAGGCCTGCGCTGTCGTGGCGCCAACGGCATGGAGAAAAAAAAGGATCACGCTCTCCTGAATACCCAAACCCTGTGGAGAGAGAGGGACTGAACCGATCAATAGAATAAGTGGCACAACTACCAGGAGATTGGTCCAGGACGCCGTGTGCCACCCGATAGCGGTAGCGATCGCCATGGTATTGGCCACGGTGAGCGCATGAAACAGAAGGGATAGAAGAGCCGCGCGAGTCAGCAATCGACCGTCCGACACTCCCCAACGAAGGGCCGTGTCGAGTCGGTTACAGACCTCAAGGACGCGGGGCGAAAACCCGAGCCGGCCAATAATAGACACAAGGGCTCCGCTTACGATGAGCCACGTTGCGACAAAAACCCCGCCCGCTGTCAGCACAACCAGCGCGACTATCTCTCGGGTTATCGAGGGCGCTACGGGTAGCGCGCACAGGGCCATCAAGACCATCGCAATCAGGCCGGTATACCGCTCAAGAAACGTCGCCGAGAAGGCGTTAACTTTCCCCTCCTTACTCCCAACGTACAAACTTCGAACGACGTCACCACCGAGCGAGGTAGGCATGAAGAGGTTTACAAAGTAACCAACGAGGTAGAGCCGAAAGAGGCCCCACATCGATGTCTCAATTCCGAGACGGCTCAGGAAACCGCGCCACTTTATAACGCTTACTAAAATGAGCGCTATTGAGATAGCGAGGAGAACTGCGATATCTACAAGAGAGATCTCCCCGATAGCCTCCAGGATTACCTTCCAGTCCACAAAAAAGGAGATCGTGAGCAGAAGGAGCACCGCGAGAAGAAATCGTACCCCCTTGATCAGCGCCGGCGTTTGTTCCATATCCACCCTCTATCGCGGCCCTTCACCTCTAGCTCCACCCTCGCTACTCGCGGCGCTCTGCCAGAATACTAACTCTGATATGGACCAATCGAGGATACGATCGCTACCGCGTTGCGTGAAAATAACCCGGGAAGCTAGTACAGGTTCGAACCTCAGGGTTATATCACCAGCGAGCAAGAGCGCCGATACCTTCGCGTAGTCCGCACGGGACACTATGGTCGCGCGGCCGCCCCTCTCGGTCTCAACCTCGATGGTAAGGCCCCTGGGATAATCCTGCCGCCACCCACCAAGAGCATACGTAATTCCACTTAGCGCGACCGGGCGCTTAAAGGAGACCTCAAACACCTGTCCAGGCCTCTGCGATTCTCCCGTACCCCAACGGGTTTCAGGGTCGCCATCGACAGCGCCCGTTGCCGCCTGCGGTCCGGTACCAAACGCCCCAACAATCTCAGAGGAAGGAATCTGAGAGGAAAGAGAGGCGGACACTGGGCGCTGTAAATCGTAGATGAGAATATAGCCACTCGCCGTCCTCTCCTTGAACGTATATCCAAGATACCTCAGACCATTTACGAAGAGATCCCGCTCTGCTGGTACTAGGAGAAGCGGAACCTCGTCCTCACGCGCTCCACTCTGCAACTCTTGATACTTGGAGATCCTTATCTGTCGTGGTTCCTGAAGCACCCTGAACGTTACTCTCTCCAGAGTCTCAAAAGCGAGCCGGTAACCTATCCAGTAGTTTGTGCGCACGCTTGAGATGTTAAGCTCATTCAGCGCGGAGATAATCTCTTTATGCGATCGACTCACACGTTCTCCCCCATACACAACGGGCTCTCCCGGGAGAGCCCGACCGCCACTGTAAGAGGACGCTATATTGAGAGAGAGGAGAGCTGCTATCCCACAACACGCCATCTTCGGGAACCGCGCGTACGTCTCCTTAAACCAGAATCCGACCAACGAAAATATTCCGATGTAGAGGGGGAGGAGATATCGCGGAGCCTGAGATAGCCATCCAAACGAGCTCGCGACAAAGATGGAACACGCAACAACAAGAAACAAGAAGAGAAGCTCGACCGGCTCGCTGCAATCAATACCGCCCCTCACCAGCTTCGAGATCTGGCTGGCACGCATCCACAATACTGAAACAAAAACTCCCCCATAAAGAAGGTAGGCCAACGCCGTCACGACATCAAAGGACGGATCATTTTCCCAAAAACGTTTGGCGCCAAAGAGGATCGGGAGCGCGGTCGAGAAAAGACCTCGAAGGTATGGTCCCATCTGATCTAGTTGGGCGAATTGAAACATGCCCAGGGAGGGCCATCCACGAGAGACGTTGTAGGTCAGATAGGGAAGGCTCCCTAATCCGAAGAATACAATGGACAAGACGAGAAGCGCAGATACGGTTGACGGGGATACCTCTCCCCGCCGCGCGGCGCCGATGGAACGCAAAAGACAGAACACTCCTATCGGCAGTATGAAATAGATTATCTGATTGTTAACCCACCACCCTAGGCCAAGAAACACCGACAATAGGAGCACATCGCGATATCCCGGCAATGGGTTTCGCAACCATCGAACGGTGAACAGAAGGGCTAGCGCCCCGATGACCAAAAGCTCGATGAATCCACCGCGAGCTTTAAAGCTCCAGACCACAAGGGCTGAGGGGGGGAAGGCGCATACGAGCGCAGCTACCAAGCCGGCCACCTCCCCGCTGAGCTCACGCCCCAGCTTATACAGGACCAGAATGAGAACTAACGAAAATACCAGTGGAACAAGCTGTAAAGTGAATGAGGAGATGCCAAAAAAATAAAAGGATACGGCTACAAACAAAGCCTCCAGAGACCCCATGTAGTGTTGACCGTAGTAAAAAACTGGAATGTCGCCTCCCTCAAGGATGTGTTTTGCCATGAGCCCGACGACCGCCTCATCGGCGTCGATCACGAACCCTCCAGCGCGCATGAAGTCGAGGCGTAAGAGAGCGCCGCCTAGAAGACAGGCGATAAGAAACCCTGACCGAAGCACCTTAGACAGAGCCTGACGCGCTGAGACCTTACTCCGACACACGTCGTCAGAAGGTGAAGATGTTCGACTCTCTAAAGCGTTCATTGGCATGAATTAGCCCGAATAACTATAGGAGCTGCGCCCACTCGCGTTCTGGGGCTCGTAGAGCGCCGCTACGTAACATCTCCTCTGCTCTCCGATAGGCCGCCAGCGTCTCACGGCCCGTTCTATCCCAGGTGAACATTCGCGCTCGCTCGACTCCGGCAGTTCGAAGGTTCCGCCAAAGGTCAGGCGAATTGAGAACCTGAAGAGCTGCCTTCGCTCCTTCCTCGATTCTGAGTGGGTTAAACAACACACCAGCATCGCCCACAACCTCCGGAATCGATGACGTATTAGACGCCACAACGGGGAGACCGCTCGCCATAGCCTCAAGAACTGGAAGACCGAACCCCTCATAGAGACTTGGGAAGAGAAAGAGGGCGCTAATAGAGTAAAGTTCCCGTAGGTCCTCATCCCCCACATAGCCAAGTGTAATCGTATCACCCTCCATTCCATACTGTCTAAGTAGCGACTCAAGACGCTTTTGCTCCTTTACGGCCGCAATCCGTCCTGACAAAACTAACAACGGTGGGGTCTCACCGCGCTCCCTCTGAGCGTCGATTACGTCCCGAACGATTCCGATTAAATTGCCGATATTCTTTCGCTCATCGTGGCCTCCTACATAGAGTACAAGGGGCCTAACGGGCGGAATGCCCAACCTGACTCGAATCCCCTCTGCCCGATCGGGTGCTACGGAGGCGCTCTGCTCAAATACATCAAAGAAAGCTTTGTCCACACCAAGGGGGGTCACAACGATCCGATCACGGGGGACCCCCAGAACACGGACGAGATCGCTCGCCGTGGTTTCGCTGATCGCGAGTAGGAGCGTCGCGTGTTTAATGGAGAGAACCTCCAACCTTCGAGCTAACCTAAAACGAATGTTGGATTTCTGGGCCGCATAAAGTGAACTGAGAAGATGAGGAATGAGGTCGAGCACCGTGAGAACGTAGGGAATCGGACTAAAGGCGGGGGCGTCCATGTGGGCCGGATAGTGAACGAAGGAGAACTCCCTCATGGCCCCCTCCTTCAGGCGTCTCGGATACAGAAGATGTTGGCGTATCGAGGTTCGTCCGTACGGCACGAGGGACACAGCTTTATCGAGCCTTGATTCGCGGCTCAACGAGTGATGGTCAAAGTATCCCACCTCAATTTCACCGTCTGAGTAGTCGCCAATGAATCTCCGTAGCTCGGTTACGTAGCGACCTATCCCACGCAGAGCGTGAGACTTAAAAGCCGGATCCAGCGCACTTAGATCGAGGCCGACTCTTACCATGCTCCGTGCGCCTCAAGCTGCCCGTCTCTAAGTGAGAGCAGTTCTCGCACCCTCGATCTGAAGGACTCGAACGAAAACCTCCCTACCCTTGCGCGTCCCCGCTCGATTAATTCACTTCTGAGCGCTCCCGGGGCGGCCAGCCGCGCTACGAGGCCCCCGATCTCCGCGTGACGCTTTTGCGTTACGACCACCCCACTATCCCCGATCGTCTCCCTAACAGCTCCGGCGTCAAACCCAACCACTGGAACCCCGAAAGACATAGCTTCAACGAGGGGAAGACAGAAACCCTCATGCTCACTCATGCAGACATACACCGACGAAGCCTCGTAGAGCGCTCGAATCTCCTCATCTGTTCTGCCGCCGAGAAACTCAACTGACCCGGTCAACCCAAGGCTCTTGGTTAACCGCTGAAGCGAAAATGAATAGAGTTCGGTATCGGTGTCTATTCCCGCTATCCAAAGAGCGCTTTGCGGCTCGATAAAGGTCTTTAAGTAATAAAAGGATTTTATTACATCCTCGATGCACTTATTAGGGGCGATCCTTCCAACATGCAGGATGTTTACCCCGCGAGAGGCTTTTACCCGAGAGAACATCGACTCATTCCTCGCCTTGCTCCACCGCTCGGCGGGAAGGGGGAGTTGCAATACCTCTGACCTGAAGCCAAGCGAGTTTATCTCTTTAGCGTTAAATTCAGAGTCAGCCCATATTCGGTCTGATTTACCGCACAGACTCGGCAGGTCTTCAACACCCTGTTCAATATCGGCCGCTACCTTATTGTTTATTCCGCGAAACCATTTTGCTGGTGTGATGTTGTGATAGACGAGTACTCGGTTGCCCCGACTCCATGCGCCGTACAGATCGTTGAGAGGGGAACCTATCGAATAGTGCAGGATTACATCAGCCTCAGAGCATTCACCGATAGTGGAGAACGGCCTCGAGCGGCCCCGATACCGGTTGTGTTCATGCAACGCGTATACCTCGCTCTCAATCCCAAACCCCCGCAGCGCCTCCTGCAACGCGAGAACCTCCGTTGAAATGGCGTCCCCATAACTAAGGGTGTGCACAAGTTGATGAACTGGCCGAGTCGTCATAGAGCCTCCGCGAACCGCTCCTGATAGTATGCGTGCACTCGGCTTCCGATAACCGCGACGAGCACACACAGGCTCGCCAGATAAAGCACCGACCACCTACCGGGCACGCTCCCTTCCACGATCAGTTGCTGATAAAAAACGGTCATCGAAGCAAATGGGTTCCACTCAATGAGAAACCGGAACCGCTCCGGCACCGCGGAAGCTGGGTAAACAACCGGACACAAAAAGAAGATGAGAGTGAGCACATTTCCAACCAGGTGCTGAACGTCCCGAAAGAAAACGTTGAGCGCGCTGAGCGCAAGCGTTAAACCGGTGAGAAAGAGCCCCTGCAAAACTACAACGAATGGAACCAAGACCCACGTCCACGGAACCGCTAACCCAGCGGCTAAGTAGAAACCAGCTAATACTGGGAGGGCCAAAATGAAATGAACCATAGCTGCCGTCACACTAACAAGGGGGAGAACTTGGGGCGGGAAGAGAGATTTGGTGATCAGGTGTCCACTATTTACCAACGCGGCGGTCCCTTCGATCAACGAGCTGCTCGTCCAAATCCACGGCAGAAGACCGGCAAAAACCATCAGGTGATAGTTGGCCCCTCCGTTAAAACGCATGTAGTAGTGGAAAACCAGTGTGTACACGGCCATGAGACAGAGCGGGTTCATGAGAGACCAGAGGAATCCGAAAAACGATCCCCGGTACCGCGTGGCGATATGCCGCTGCACCAGGGCTGTTGTTAAGCTCCGGAACCTCCACAGTTGACGCAATCCCCCTTTCATTAGACCGCCGTCCCATCAATAGTCCATCCGTGCGGCAGTGACACAACACCAACTTCACTCCGTTCAGAGCGAACTGAGAACTCAATCACCCCCTGTTGGAAGTCATACGGGTATCCATCAACTCGGTGCGCCGCCACATCGAGCGTGTACGAGCCCTCAACGAGCCCTATTCGATCGATCTGACACTCAACACTTCCTGCCGGCAAGAGATTCGGAACAGACACGCGGTCGATATGCGTGTTAGTTCCATACACACTAATCCCATCCGCCCGGTTAATTCCAAAACCAAACACGGGGTCGCTAAACTCGCCGTTCACCCTGTACGATACTCGGAGCCGAGCCGAATCATCAGGATGGAACACCCGCCTCACCGACCCATCGCTTCCCAGCACCTCAACGCCGGTTATCTCAACCTCTCGGCTCCCCCACCGGTCCCTCTTCCGATCGGTTATTTTCGAACTCTCGTCTGGCGCCGGTGTTGAATCACTATCGACGATCGCCAAACGGTCTAGCTCCTCTTGCTTCTCGACAAAATGACGGTACGCGTCAATGACTCGCCGAGGGTTCCCCCGGTCCATTACCTCACCATGATGAATCCAAATCACCTCGTCGCACCAACGCTCAACGGCGTCAAGGTCATGGGTCACAAGCACCAAGGTCTTCCCCGCCTTGCGCAACTCGGCTATCCGGTCCTTACACTTTGCAACAAACCCCGCGTCGCCAACCGCGAGCACCTCATCGATAAGCAGGATGTCGGGATCGGTATGAATAGCTATACTGAACCCGAGGCGCATGAACATCCCAGAGGAGTACGTTCTAACTGGGTCGTCGATAACATCCTCAAGCTCAGCGAACTTAACTATCTCATCGAATCGCTCTCGGATCTCCTCATGGGAGAGTCCATGCAGAATCCCCGAGAGCATCAGGTTCTCACGTCCGGTGAAATCGGGATGAAACCCGGCTCCCAGTTCGATCAGCGCGGCTATCCGCCCCGTTACTCTTACGGTTCCCGATGTGGGCTTGTATATTCCTGTGAGAAGCTTGAGAAACGTAGACTTGCCGGACCCGTTGCGACCTATCAATCCGACGGAAGCGCCCTTTGGGATCCTTAGGGTAAGGTTCTTTATACCGGTGGTAAGGGCTTCCTCCCCTCGCGAAGCCTTGCGCCTGCCCTTTAAGAGAGTCAGCAGGGTAGCCTTGAAAGTTGTGTAACTGCTGGAGGCGCGGGTCCTTCGCTTAAAGGTTTTGGTCAGGTGGACAATATCCACGACATAACTAACACCTTGCTCGAAGCCACGTGTCGCCGACGCGACAACTGTGTTACCCACGCCCATTTCTAGACGTCCTTGCCAATCACGTAGATATCGGGAAGATTCCGATAGCGTTCGCTATCGTCCATGCCGTATCCAACAAACCACTCCGGGCCCTCATACTCGAGGCCCACCCAGCACGGCACGAACGTGGGTCGAGGCAGGAGCCGTCGCAGCATCACGATAGTGCGTACCTCCCGAGCCCCACGCGACACTAGCGCCTTCTCAAGTTGCTCCAGGGTGCGACCGGAATCACAAACATCATCAACCAACAAAACAACTCGCCCCTTAATCTGAAGCGGATCCGCGAAGTCCTCCACATTCACCTCTCCAGTTTGCCGATTGAGGGAGTCGTATGCTGAGGTACGAACGGGCGCAATCTCGATGGAGGATGATATCTCTCGAGCCAGGTCGGCAAAAAAGAAGAGCCCCCCTCGAAGAACAGGGATAGCAACCACATCTGTGCGAGAGTCCGCCCAGACACACTTGCACCACTCATCAACCTCAGCCCCTAGCTCCTTTATTCGACTAGAGATCTGGGCTTCCGAATACTGTAGCTTGAAGTTAGGTGGAATCTGACGGCGAGACCCGGTATCTTTTGAAGAGGACACGATAACTCACTCCTTGTAGAATAATCTGAGGAAACCGATGCGGATGGGGCACTATACTGGTTTTTCGCGCTGGGGTGCAATCGTGCTCTCAGTTGCTATCGGTACCATTATCACGGGATTAACAGCCTGTAATAATTCAAGCAAGCCGGACGCCTGCGACCATACATCGAAGCAATCTACCCCTTGCGCCAAAACCGACACCGTTACGGGTTTACTGGAAACGCTCCAAGCTCACCTAGGTATCACCGGCGGTGAAGCGCGCGACGCCCTCCACGATAAGGGGCAGTCCCTGCAGGAGAGGACCCAAGAGGAGGTCGAAAAACTCTTCCGTTGGGAATATCGGGTAGCGGATCTCCCGGTCAACCCGAGCGCGAAAGAGCTTGAGGATTCACTGAACAATCTGGGCAGCGATGGATGGGAGTGTTTCCACCTTGAGGTGGCGACCAATCATCTCCGAGCGTTGTGCAAACGTCGTCCGAGAGGCGCGCTAGCCTACCTTACGTTAGTCCCGGGTCTATGAGTGACATTGCTAGAAGATATCTGAAAGCTCTTTTAGCGCCGCTGGTGGTGGTAGCGATCGGTTGCTCTTCGCGCACGCCCGTAGCGCCCGGCGAGATCCCTCAAGTGGGGATGGTATCGATAGAGGACGAGGAGTATGGGCAACAGGTACTCTCAACCCTCACACAAACCTACCCACTTGAGAGGGATGATACCTCCATCAATCGAGCGCGGGACGTTGTTGAACGACTAGCCAAAGCGGCAGGCGCCGATCAAACCCCGTGGAACGTCTTTGTTCTTAGAGGTGACCAGGTGGTGAACGCGGCGGCCACACGGGGTAATTACGTCTTTGTCTGGACCGGTATGTTGAATACTATAGAGAGAGAGGGAGAATTGGCCGCGGTGCTAGCGCACGAGATGGGGCACGTTCTAGCCGGACATACCAATCCAACAGCGGGAGAGGAAGCGGGACAGATTATGGCGAACGTGACCGGTGAGGTCGCAAGCCGCGTCGTCGCCGCTCAGGGGCCCTACGGAGCGCTCGGGCAGCTCGCGGGGATATTAGCCCAAGAAGCTGTCAAGGCTCTCATTGTTAATCCCGAGTCGCAGAGACAGGAGTTTGAAGCTGACCAGATCGGTGTCTTCCTTATGGCTGACGCCCGGTACCATCCCTCGAATTCGATCTCCCTCTGGAGCAAGATGGCTCAACAAGAGGGCTCAAGCGCCGCGTTGTTGCAGTTTCTCTCCTCTCATCCGGCCACTGAGGAGCGCCTTGAAGGGCTTAACGAACTCCTCCCAGCCGCAACCGAGCGCTACGAGGTCGCTGTCTCCCTCGCGGCTCGCCGCACAAAGGACGGTGGTAAGGGAGGATCTAAGGCCAACCACGACACATTCGCCATCAATAAGAGGCGGGTAATAAATACCCCAAAAATGTGGCGCGCACTCGAAGAGAACACAACTATCTTCTCGTCGCCATCCACCCAAGCCACAGTCGTTGGTCACCTTAACAGAGATGAGTCAGTGGCCGTGCTGAGGCGTCGCGGCGATTTTTTTGAGGTCGAGTCCCCTCTCAGGGGATTCGTCCTCGCCTCTGAGCTTTACCCCCATGAGCAAGAAAGGCCCTAGTAAGACCAAGGCCCCAAACAAAAACCTCTCCCCTGCCGCTTTATTTTCCCGGAGGTATAAGCACTCATTGAACCCGCCGCGCCTGTGAGGCACACTACGTGTATGTTTGATTTCCTACACAGCAAAATCGAAGGGGCGCTCTCACGGATTCGCGGGAGAGGCTCCCTTACGGCAGGTGATGTCGAAGAGGTAATGAAGGGGGTTCGCACCGCTCTACTTGAGGCGGATGTGAATTTCCGCGTGGCAAAAGACTTTTGCTCAAGACTCTCGGAGCGAGCCGTTGGCGAGTCCGTCCTCAAAAGTCTCACACCTGACCAGCAGATCATAAAGCTCGTACATGAGGAGCTTAAGCGGGTGATGGGCGACGAGATCGCCGAGATCAACTTGAGAGCCGCACCGCCAATCATTATCATGTTGGCGGGACTACAGGGTTCCGGGAAGACAACAACCGCCTCCAAGTTAGCCCGCCTAATGCGGGATACATACAAGAGGTCCCCGCTCCTGGTTCCCGCTGACGTTTACCGCCCGGCCGCGATCGACCAACTGAAGACTCTTGGTTCAAGCCTTTCTATCCCGGTGTTCGACACAAAGCCCACCGACAAACCACTCGACATAGCCATTCGAGCGCTAGACTACGCGCGAAAGAATGTGCTCGATGTGGTGATCATCGACACCGCTGGTCGCTTGCAGATTGACACTGAGCTCATGAATGAGTTGACGCAGATCTCGGCCGCTGTGTCACCAACAGAGATACTCCTCGTCGCGGATGCGATGACGGGGCAGGAGGCGGTCAATGTCGCGCAGGCCTTTGACCAAGCCCTTCCTCTTACCGGTTTGGTTCTCACTAAATTGGACGGCGACGCTCGCGGAGGCGCCGCGCTCTCCATGAGAGCCGTCACTGGTAAGCCGATTAAATTTATCGGTACCGGGGAAAAAGCTGATGCGCTAGAGCCCTTCCATCCCGACCGAATGGCTTCGCGTATCCTTGGAATGGGCGATGTTCTAACCTTGATCGAGAAGGCGGTTGGGCAAGTCTCTCTGGAGGACTCGGCTAAACTTGAGAAGAAGTTTAAGCGTGACCAATTCTCATTTGAGGACTTCCTGGATCAGCTAAGAATGATCAAAAAGATGGGAAGTATCTCTTCCCTGATGGGAATGATCCCCGGTCTAAACAAGATCGCTAAACAAGTGGATCCCGAGAAGCAAGAGAGGGAGTTCGCCAAAATTGAGGCGATTATTCTCTCCATGACCCCACAAGAACGGCGCGACCATGAGATCCTTAATGGGAGTCGTCGGCGCCGTATCGCGCTCGGCTCCGGCACAAAGGTGGAGGATGTGAACAAGCTGGTTAAACAGTTCGTTGAGATGCGAAAGGTCATGAAGCAGATGATGAAGCTGGGTCCGGGGGGGCTTGGCGGACTCTTGGGTGGTGGTGGTGGTGGCGGGCTGGGAGGTCTTGGAAATTTTGGTGGTATGTTTGGCAAACGATAACGAGCCGCGTTACCACTACCGCCCCTGTGAGCTCACGGCGCATCGCCACCAGTAAATTTGAGGGTCTGGGTCTTGGTAGGCCGACATTAGTACAGCAAACGCTCAAAGCTATCTATCTGGAAATACTAGAATAACCGGAAGATCTAATAAGCTAGGTAGTTGATAAATTCCGTTTCCGCCACGTGACTTTACCTAGATAGCCATTTTAGGGTATCCTTCCGGCTCAATTTTCTAGGAACCTGATTAAGGAGTTACTGTGGCTGTTGTTCTTCGTCTTACTCGACTCGGGAAACACAAATCCCCTGTGTATCGTATCGTCGCCGCTGATAAAGCCGCTAAACGAGACGGGCGTTTCCTGGAGGTTATCGGAACCTATAATACCCTTAACAACCCTGCCCGCATTACGCTGAAAGAGGACCTCGTTAAGAAGTGGATGGAGCGGGGAGCTCGACCTTCACTGGTGGTCCGCTCGATCATAAAGCGGACGATCCCCGGCTACGTGGAGGCTCGTGAGGAGCACAAAGTTAAGAAGACTCAGGCGGCCCGCAAGCAGCGAAAACTCCGTCAGTCTAAGGGGAAGAAGAAGTAATCCTCCCCGCGCAATTTTACAGAAGCGGAGGGTTTCTCTAAGGGAACCTCCGCTTTTTTTATATCGAATGCCCGCGAGAGCTCACGACTGTGTGGAACGTTAACCTTATCACCATCTTCCCAGGAATCTTTCAAAGCTTCCTCGATACAAGCTTGGTGGCGAAGGCGACGCTACGCGGCCTCTTTCACGCAACCACCATCAATATCCGCGACTTTTCCCCCCCTCCGCACAATAAGGTTGACGACACTCCCTACGGTGGGGGCGCCGGGATGGTGATGCTAGCTGAGCCGCTGGTAAAATCTATCGAGGCGGTGAAGGCGCGCGACCCTCATACATGGGTCGTGCTTCTCTCACCAAGCGGAGAGACCTTTTCGCAAACGAAAGCGCTCGAGCTCTCCCGCCGCCCATCAGTTACGTTCGTATGTGGTCGCTACGAGGGGATTGACCAAAGAGTTATCGACCTCGCCATAGACGAGGAGATCTCGACGGGAGATTACGTTGTAATGGGCGGCGAGGTGCCGGCGATGTTGCTTATTGAGGCGTGCCTCCGTCTCCAACCCGGCGTGCTCCACAACACCGAATCAACGAGCCACGAGTCTTTCTCTCCGGGCTTGGAGAATGGGTCTCTGCTGGAAGCGCCCCAGTATACCCGACCTGAAATCTTTCGTGGGCGGGGAGTTCCTGATGTTCTCCTCTCTGGGAATCACGAGGCGATAGCGAAGTGGCGTTTGAACGAGGCGAAGCTCCGGACGATGAAGCGCCGAAACACTGATGAGAGGCAGAGTGATGAATAAATCAGCCGAACTCTACGTAGCGCTCTTACATGATCGCATGGTTGACAAAACAGGTAGACTCGTTACCACTTCAGTCACCCTTATAGACGTACATGACATCGCGCGTAGTTGCCGTACCTTTGGCGCCTCAGCCCTCTTTGTCGCTCACCCTTCGCAGACCATCCGAGCTTTGGTGCGCACTGTTAAGGAGCATTGGGATGGCGATTTCGGCTCCTCCTATAATCCAAACCGACAAGACGCCCTCGGGCGACTCTGTATAGTCTCGGACCTTGATGAGGCGATCCTCCAAATAGAGCGGCGAAGCGGTACCTTACCAAAGCTCATAGCGACTTCAGCGCGTGACGGCGCGGATAGGGTCGCCTACGACACCATGCGCGAAACGATGAAAAATGATCCCACTCCCCTACTCCTCCTCTTCGGAACCGGATGGGGAATGAGTGATGAGCTTATGGCTCGCGCCGACTATATCCTGAAACCGATCGATGGCCCTACGGACTACAACCATCTCTCCGTTCGCGCCGCGTGCGCGATAATCCTCGACCGCCTGGCGGGCTTAAGAGAGTGAGCTCGCCTCATCATCGAGACTACTCACGCTAGCCGAGCGCCTTTAGTAGCGCCCGGAGAGCGATGTACCGATGGGAGACCAAAAGCCCCCTTTTGACGAGCGCCGAGAGGGGCTCGTTATAACCACGAACATAAAAAAAATCAGAAAAAGGCAGAGGAGCGTTTAACGCTCTGGGCGCGTCGCCAACCATTCGCAGCTCCCCCTCGAGGGTGCCCCTCGTAGTAACCACCCTCCCGGACGAATCGGCGAATGACATGGCGGAGACGAATAAAGCCGCGGAGCGTCTGAAGGGAGCGAGCTCTCCAGCGACTCTATCTAGACCCCAACGAGAGGTAAAAACCCCAGGAAGTCCGGATAATCGAGCCACCTCTATCCCCGCGTCGTCGGCCAAACAGGGCTTACCGGCCCACCGAGAGAACGCGCGGGCCTTCAACTGAGCGTTTCCCTCGTACGAAGAAGCGACCTCGGCGACGACCGGTGCCACTCCGAGGGAACTCACAAGTTTCGTTGGATCGCCGACCTCGAAGCCCAGGCGCTCACCGTAAAGGGATATCTCCCGCAACTTCCCCACGTTAGTGGTGGCGAAAAGAACACCTGTTGAGAATTGAGGGACGATCATAGCCGCGCTAAAAGTAGATCTTACACGAGCGGATTACTAATGCTACGATTCTTTCCGTATGGATAGTGGGCTCCTAGGTCTCTTTTTTAATCCGACGTCGATGCAGCTCTTTATCGCGGCCTTCCTCGGCGCTCTGATAGGGGTCGAGCGGGAGATCGCTGGGAAAGACCCAAGCATCCGAACCTTCGCTCTGATAGCGACCGGCAGCTGCCTCTTCGCGGTGCTCTCCCTTGAGACCTTCCACGAGTACCACGTTGGGGACCCGAGCCGTATCGCCGCTCAGATAATCCCCGGAATCGGATTCCTCGGCGCCGGTACTATTTTTCGATCAAAGCAAGGCGTGTCTGGATTCACCACAGCCGCGCTTATGTGGGTAACCGCGGGGATCGGAATGGCAGTGGGACTCGATAGGGTAGACCTAGCGAGCTCCGCCACTATAATCGCCATATTTCTCACCCTATCATTGAGATTACTACACGGGTTCCTCCGTCGTTATCGAAGGGAACCCTCCCGTCATCGAGACGATTGCCGCTAGGCGACCCGTAGCCCGCGAGCGCGACTCTTTGAGGAGATCTCCCGAAAGAGCGCGACCTCAAAGGGACTCCCAGTTATGAGCGCTGATTTCTCATGTATGTCAGAGGGGACCACGTCGATCAGATTCTCTGCCCCATTGATCGCCGCACCCCCCGCGTTCTCAATTATAAAAGCGAGCGGCATGCACTCATAGAGTAGCCGCAGCCGTCCCTGCGGGTGCTTTGAACTCGTCGGGTAGAGAAAGACCCCTCCTTTTCGTAACGTCCGGTCAAAATCGGCGACCAGAGACCCCACATACCGCCCACTGTAGGGGCCCTTTGCGGTCGCGTCAGTCATCTTAAGTTGAGCAATATACTCCTTCACGTCATCTCCCCAGTACGCGGAGTTCCCCTCGTTTACGCTATAAACGGACCCACGGTCTGGCACGCGGATATCTTGGTCGGTCAGAACAAACTCACCGATACTGGGATCGAGCGTAAAGCCATGCACACCACTCCCTGTGCTATACACGAAGGATGTTTTTGCCCCATAGACTGAATAGCCAGCGGCGACGATCTTTGTGCCTGGCTGCCGGAAATCCTCTAGAGCCGCTGGTCGAGCTGGGTCCCTCTTTCTAAAAATGCAGAAGATTGTCCCTGTCGGGATGCTCGAACCGATATTCGAGGAGCCATCGAGTGGATCAAAGGCGAGCACATATTTCCCCTCATTATGGCTTACGTCGGTTGTGACCACACTGTCGCGCTCTTCTGATACTAAGAGCCCGAAGTGCCCCGACGAGCCGAGGAGTTCAACCAAAACTTCATCGGCCTCCTCATCAATCAGCTTCACCTCGTCGCCGTGCGAGTTGGTCTCACCTGTGTAACCATGCAGCCCCTTGAATCCCGCGGTTGCGACCATCTGGCTAATCAGCTTGACACCAAGGGATATCGACACCAAAAGGTCCGACAACTCCCCGGTGCTCTCCGGAAATTTCTTTCGTTGACTGTGGATGAATCGACTAAGCGTCTGCGTTGGTATCATGGTGCTCTTCCAAGTAAATAGGCGCCGCCCGACACGTCAGACGGTCGAGCCCGGCCAAAAATCCGTGCCATCAAAGCGCACGCGGCAGAATATGTTCACTACGAAAGAGAGGAGCGCAACGGATAGCTTGTTCCCGGGAGGATCCGGTAGCGAGCCCTGGCAGAACTCCATCAAGGTTATCCTAGTATATCCTACGCCGCGCGCGGACCCAAGCGAATTTTTACCAAGGGGCGCTTATCGGAAAATCCATTCGGACAAAACCGCGCGATTAGGCGCTGCCGAGCCGTCTAACCGTCGTGGGCTGTGGAGTTTGGGGCAGTGTAATTACGAACTTAGCCCCAACGGGATGATTGTCAAATACGCGCACCTCTCCCTGGTGCTCGGAAAGAACCGAGCTAACTATGGCGAGACCTAGCCCCGTCCCACCCCTTTTTGTGGTGAAGTACGGCTCAAATATCCTATTTTTATCGGAGGGGGGTATTCCGAGCCCGTTGTCGGCGACCTCAACCATAGCCCGTCGTGATTTGCGATCAAAGGAGACTGATACTGAAACTTCGCCCCGATAGCCATCACCACCCTTAGCGCCAACCGCCGCGACGGCGTTGTTAAGTATGTTGATCAAGACACCCCGGATCTGCTCAGGATCAAGTAACATCTCAGGCAGGCGATCCTCCCCCGAAAATGAGAACGCTACGGTGGGGTATTGAGCGGTAAAGTTCGAGACCGTCGCTCTCATGAGAGCCGCCAGATCCGTTGGCACGAACCGGGCCATGGGCATGCGCCCATACTCAGAAAACTCATTCGCCAAACGTTTTATAATCTCAACGTGCTCAGTAATTGAGCGAGTGCAATCCACGACGGACTCAGATACCTGTTTGTTATCACCGAGCAGCCGCTCCAGACGTTGCGCGGACAACTGTAAGGGAGTCAGGGGATTCTTAATTTCGTGGGCTATCCGCCGAGCGACATCCCTCCACGCCGCGAGATGCTGAGATCTAGAGATCTCAGTTATGTCGTCAAAGAGAAGAACATAACCTAGAGATAGCCCCTCGCTTCCCACTATGCGGCCCGCCGTGCACACAATAAGGAGCTCTCTTCCTCCATTTACCACCCGCATCTCAATCTCAGCGACAGCGCTTCCATCAGGATTATCGCTTGAGCCGAGAGAATCAATTATTGGCCGGATCGTTTTATAGTCCTCCGGCCTCACGAGATCAGAGAGAAGGGAGCCCTGACGGTAGTTGATGTGGTCGATCTGGAGCAACGCGCCGGCGGCGCTATTCACCACTGAAACACGAGACGCGTTGTCAAGGGAGATAACACCAACCGCGAGATTGGAGAGTATCGTTTCTACAAGAAGCCGCCCCCTCTCAGCCGTATCGCGGCTCGAACGGAGATCTCTCAGCATCTGGTTAAAGGATTCAACGAGAAATCCAACTTCATCATCCCGTTGCGGATGTAATTCGAAGTCGTAATTTCCCCGCGCTACGCTACGTGTACCCTCGGCGAGCCTTTGGATCGGGTCGGTTATTTGTTTTGATACGAAAAAGGCGATCCAGATAGCTCCAAATATCGTGATCAAGTTGAAAAGCGCCAGGGTGAGAAAAAAATTACTCTTAAGTGGCGGTTTGAGAACTTTCAGCTCCTCATACTCCTGCACCGAATCATTTACTATCCTCTGAGCGTCAACGATCTCGGGGTCCATTCGATACGAAACAACAAGCACACGCCCCCCCACCGGAGAGTAGTACCGAATGAACTGGCCCGCGCCCCGCTCCTCTATCCGCAAGGCTACCTCTCCTCGGACCGCTTCCCGCAAGCCTTCAGCGGATAGGGGCGGCTCCTGGAAAGATTCCACGCCAGATGTTGGATGCGAACATTCAACAACGACCCGTCCATCCGCCGTCACAACTTTTATCGCGTAGAGATCGTTCAGTATGCGCAACTCCTCGAGGCGGTCGTGCAGCGCGGGAGTCGCCTCGCCACGCCCCTCGAGGTCAGCCCGCACTCTCTCACTCGCCGCTCGGACAGAGACCTTCAGACCGGCTAAATGTTGCCTAGCTATCGAAAGGGAGCTCGATACCGCCGCCTCGATTTGACTGCTGAACCAACCTTCAACAGCCTCATTGATCAAACCACTCGCTACCACAAACGATAGGGTCATGGGCACAATAGCGATGAGCACGAACGCCCCCATCAACCGAGAACGGAGCTTGGCTCCAAGGATCCCTCGGCGCCGCTCAAACATCAACTTAACGACGTTCCGCCCCACCATTACGATGAGCACAAGAAGCGCCATGATATTGAGATTGACTAGGGTAAAGACAAGGAGATTGTTAAACAAAGATTCGTCATCCGGGCCTGCGCCGAAGAGCACATAGCCTCCAAGGAGCGCAAGGAGAGCGACGCTCACGCCGAGGGCCCATCCCATCCTCCCCTGTATGAGTCGAACGATCTTCATCGCTACTCTGATTGAATCGCCTCAGCGGTCGGCGCTGAGGATCGTACAACGAAATCGATCCACCCTGAGTCAGACTCCACGACATTCACAAGTCCAAGGGTTACTATCTGGGAGAGTCGCGCAAAAGTTCGATTGACGCTCCCCTTGCAGCTAAATATCGCCCGGAATTGGGCGTAGGCGCGGGCATGATTCAGAATCTCATCTCGACCCCTACTCAAGAGTTCTAGCGGCACTCCCTCGGCGGTAATCGCGGCCTCGATAGCGTCAACCTTCGATGGCACTCCTCGCGCGACGGGATCCTCTCCATCACCGATTCTATCCGAGACAACCCGAAAACTCTCGCTGATAGCGTCGAAGCTAACCGAACGCTTTTCGGTGTGAATATCGGCGCAGGCGTCCAGCCAACTTCCGCGGTGACGACATAGCCGCATCTCGAACACAAGCTTCGCCTCTCGGGAAGCGTCGAGACACGTGCGCACCTCCTCCTCTGACCCTGTTGCTCGAAGAGTTACTGATGTCATCGAGGAGTCGACCCATCGCACCTTGAAGAAGGTCGAACCGATGGCAGCGATTCCGACTGTAAGAAGTAAAATCTTCCTCAATTTCTAGTCCCTGGAGAATAACGATGGCTGGGTTGGACGGGGTTCGAAAGAGCGCCCAAGGTGCTTGTAGGCCCGCTCGGTGGCCTCCCTACCCCGCTTGGTACGAGCGATGAACCCTTCCTGGAGGAGGTACGGCTCAAAGACATCCTCAAGGGTCTCCCGATCCTCGCCCAGAGCGGCCGCTATGGTCTCTATGCCAACGGGACCTCCGTCAAATTTATCGATGATGAGGGTGAGAAAGGCTCGGTCAGTTCGGTCGAGTCCCAGCGCGTCTATCTCCAAAAGCTCAAGCGCCGCCCGAGAAACCTCCTCTGTTAACGAGCCTCCAGCACACTCCTCGGCGTAGTCTCGCGCCCTCTTGAGGAGCCGATTTGCGATTCGGGGAGTGCCTCGCGATCGCCCCGCGATCTCCTTCGCGCCCCCCTCACTACACTGGACCCCTAAAATAGATGCGGAGCGCGCGACGATCCTCTCAAGCTCCTCCTGCGAATAAAAATCCAGTCTATGAACGATCCCAAAACGATCCCGTAATGGTGATGTTAACATTCCTGACCTCGTTGTGGCGCCAACAAGTGTAAACGGACGTACGGGTATCTTTATCGAGCGAGCCGCCGGACCTTGACCGATAACGATATCGAGCTCGTAATCCTCCATCGCTGGATAGAGCACCTCCTCAACAACCCTCGGCAGCCGATGAATCTCATCAATAAACAGAACATCGCGGTCCGACAAGGCCGTCAATATCGCGGCCAAATCTCCGGGCCTCTCGATAGCTGGACCTGAGGTGCTCTTAAAGCCCACGCCGAGCTCACCCGCGATAATACGCGCAAGTGAGGTCTTCCCCAACCCGGGCGGACCATGCAACAGAACGTGGTCAAGGGCTTCACCTCGGCGTTTAGAGGCACTACACGCTATCTGAAGATTACTCCGAACGTGCTCCTGCCCAACGTAGTCGTCGAACTTACTCGGCCTAAGGGAAACGACCAGGGAGTCCTCATCATCCGGGATCTTACCGTTAAGAGCCCCGGCCTTAACGACCGCATCGGACGCCTCATCGGGAAGGGTGCCCCATAATTCGAGGTCGCTCTCCTCTCCGTCTCCTTCCGATTCCTTACTCTCTCTGCCTGACATTACCCCTCTCGGACCACGCTGTTAGGGGATTGTACACCCAACTCGCCCTAACAGGACAGGGGGTAAGCGCATCGATCAATCCATTTTAGCCCATTAATATCGGATAGTTGTGACTAAACAAACCGGAGCGCCTCACGGACCAACTCACCAACCTCTGAGCTAGCGACTCCACCCTTCAACGCCTGCCCAACAGCGTTCTCAGCGTCCTTGCGTGCGAATCCGAGAACCTCAAGCGCCGAGACCGCGTCCGCCGAGACCAGCGGCTCCCTTGGTCGTCCAGAGCTCTCCACTGACACCATCGTCCTAAGCGTCCCCGCCCGCTCTCCGGCCATGCTACCAACAAGATCTTTCAGCTCAACAACTATTCGCTCAGCTTTCTTCTTTCCCACACCCTTGATGGACATGAGCGATTGAACATCGCCGGAGCCAATCGCTCGTAAAAGATCTCGAATAGCCACGTTCGAAACGACGTCAAGAGATGACCGAGGGCCCATGCCGGTAACCTTATTCAGAAGGAGAAAAACGTGTCGCTCCGCCGAGCTATCAAACCCAAAAAGCCGAATAGCGTCCTCGCGCACATCGGTGTAAACACTAAAGGTGGCTCGAGTGCCCACGGATAGGCGCCCAATCAGAGCTGAGGTGCACGCGACCTCATACCCGACGCCACTAACATCGACGACTATGCTGTCCCCATCGATCTCAACAACTTCGCCACATAATCTACTAATCATTGGGGGCACCCACCTTCAACATTATTCGCGCCACGTTCCCGGCCGCGAGAGTATAATTCATTCCGACCATCATGTCAGTTAAAAAGCCAAAAGGGGCCCTTCCCAGAAAACCGCGCCGATCGAGGGCCTCGACAAAGAAGGTACCAAAGACGCGCGCCGTGAAGGCACCGCCTGTCAGACGAACCGTGCGTCTCGGAATTCTTTGCGCGATCGTTGTAATCGTATCGCTCCTAATCGCGTGGCGAAGAATTGACGCCAAGGTAGCCCGTCGCCTCTCGTCTTTTGAGACCCCCTCAGTGCCAGTCATCTACTCGGCGCCCCTTGACCTGCGTAGCGTAGTCGCCCGGTCTCGCGAGGCAGGCGGGACGTCGAGGGATCTCCTAAGATCAATCCTTACCGATAGACGATACACCGAAGTGGCATCGACCCCCTCCAGGCCCGGCGAATTCTCCCTGACGAACGAGGAGCTAGCGGTCTTTACCCGCGACTTCACGACCGCCGCTGGCACTATCGCCCGTTCGCAGCGGATAAAGCTTCCTCTTGAAGGCACCGACACCCTCCCACCCGCGCAGGGCCAACGGGCTCTCCTTGAACCTCAGATTATCTCGCACATCGGAGCCCAAGAGATGAGAGCCAGTCGCTTTGTCTCACTTGATCTTATCCCAGAGGTAGTGCAGCACGCGGTCATCTCGATCGAGGATGAGCGCTTCTATTCACACTTCGGCATCGATCTCTTCGGCGTGCTGCGCGCGGCAAGTCGTAATATCGTCGCGGGTCGACTGGTCCAGGGCGGTAGCACCCTTACACAACAGCTAGCGAAGAATCTCTTTCTTTCGCCGAAGAGGACTATTTGGAGGAAGCTCCTTGAGATCCCAACCGCCCTGAGCCTTGAACGACACCTGTCGAAGAAGCAGCTTCTGGAATTGTACCTAAATGAGGTTTATCTCGGTCAGGAGGGGTCAGTTTCTATTCACGGCATGCCGCAGGCCGCCACCACCATCTTTGGTAAAAACATCTCTGACATCTCTGCCGCCGAAGCTGCAACGTTAGCTGGCATTATCAAGGCACCCTCGTATTTCAATCCCCGCAAACATCCCGAGCGAGCGAAGGAACGCCGCAACACTGTGCTCGCCAAGATGCGAGAACTTGGGCACCTCTCCGAGAAGGACTACGCCACCGCGCTTCAACGGCCACTTCAAGTGGCGCAGCAACAAGAGCACAGAAGGATTGCCCCCTATTTTACGACCGCTCTTGAGAGCGAGCTCTCAGAGGCGCTCGATTTAGAGAGCGCGCCATCAACGGGACTGGCCGTCTATACGGGCCTTGATCTCGGAATGCAACGGTGCGCGGAGGACGCGATCGCACAGGGGATCGCCGCCCTCGAGAAGACCCACCCCCGCCTGAAGGCTCATGGCAAGGAGCTTCAAGGGGCGCTCGTGGCGCTTGAACCATTTTCGGGGCTGGTTAGGGCCTGGGTTGGAGGACGGGACTATAGCGAAAGCCAGTTCAACCGCGTCAATCTCGCCGTTAGGCAAATTGGCTCTACGGTAAAGCCCTTCGTGTACCTCACCGCGCTCGACAGCTCACTCAATTCCTACAAGACCGCCACCGTCGTTAGCGTCCTTGAGGATCAGCCAATGGAGATACAACAGGACCACCAACCTGTATGGAGTCCTGAAAACTACGACCACGAATACCGGGGCGATGTAACCCTAAGGTATGCCCTTGAGAACTCTCTCAACATGCCAGCTCTCTACATCGCCGAGCGAATTGGTCTCTCAGCCCTGAAGAGAACCCTGTCAGATTTCAAGATAGCCCCCTCTGTCCATGAGGTGCCTTCGATCGCGCTCGGCGCGCTCGATTCCACATTGTTACGACTTACCTCAGCATATGGGGCCTTGGCGAACTCTGGGATCTACATTCAACCACGGCTCTACCTATCAGCTCTCGATGGATCTAATGACCGCCTAGCTATGGCGGATCTCGCTGAAGAGAGGGTTGCGGATGAGAACGCGTCGTTCGTGCTCACAACCATCCTGGAGGGGGTGATTGACCGGGGGACAGGAAAGGGCGCCCGCGCTAAGGGGTTCACCCGGCCAGCCGCGGGAAAGACCGGCACCTCCGATAGTGCCCGCGACGCCTGGTTCATCGGCTACACTCCTACCTTAGCGGCAGGGGTTTGGGTCGGATTTGACGACAACACCCCGATAAACATCACAGGCGGAGCCGCGGCGGCGCCACTATGGGGGCAATTCTTAAAGTGCAGCTCGCCATTCATGCCGCTCGGGGACTTCTCGCCACCTCCGGGAGTCTCGTTTGTGGAGGTGGACACCAAGACGGGCGAAGTGGCCACCTCAGGGTGTCCCCGTGAACAGGTCGCCAACGAGGCTTTTGTGCGCGGTACCGAACCGAGTCGACGGTGTTCGCTCCATGGTGCTGGCGATAGTCAGAGCGATCTCTCTCCGCCTCCAGACACCGCGCCTAATTCACGAGATCGATCAGGGTTTTGGACCTCCATCTTTGGCCAATAGAATGACGTCTTGCCCACCCTCATACTTCCCAGTAGATTTCCTCAGTGATGCAGTGGGTTCTTTCAATCGATTTTAGCGCGCAACCGTGCGAACTATCGCTCTCGTCCGTCGAGGGTAATCAAGTTGAGGTTGATACAGCAACCCAAGTTGATTTGCCCCTGCTCACTCACCGAGACGACCTCTTGAGGCGCGACCTCGCGCCACTTTTCAAGGCGATCAGTCTTGATACCGCCAGTTCGAGTGGGGGTGATGAAAAAACGAACGAGCGAGAGAGGGACTCCAACACCCAAACCTCAGATCCGGCCGCCCCAAACGACCCGTTGTACGCGACGGCTAAGGAGTCCATCGAGCGCCTAACGGCCACAATTCGCTCCCTACCCCGGGAATGGACCGGAGCAAGTGTCATTATCCCACCGCACGATCACCTCGCCCTCAACCTCAATCTCCCGTTTGGCGACTCCAAGAACCTCGACCGAATCGTGGATCTTGAGGTGCAGGACGTCGTTCCATTTGAACTAGATGATTTCGTTGTTCAGTATTCCCCTCTGGGACCGAGCTCCTTGGGAGGAGCGGCCCTAGCTGTCAATGATCAGCCGACCCCCTCCTACGACGTGCACGTTGGTCTCATGCCGAGACTGTTCGTCCGAAACCTCTTATTCTTCTGCAAGGCTGTTGGGATCGAACCCAATATTATCACCGTGCCCTCAAGCGCCCTCGCGAGCGTTTACCACCTTGGGAAGGACTTCTTCAAAACCAACTCAGCTGTTGTCTTCAACAGGGGCGACGAATTCTCAATGGCTGTTTTTATCAACGGCGAGGTTAGGGTGGAGCGTGTGCTCTTCGCTTCTCGCGTCATAGCGGCGGCGCCACGCGAGGCTAACGACCACCCCTTAAAAGCGGTCTTCGCGGCGCTCAAGCTGATGCTCGCGGCCACTGAACGACGATACGGCGCTCGGGTGGAAAATGTTTATCTTTTGGGACGAGAGGTTAAAGGGACTAACTCTCAGCAACTTTTCGGGAGGCCTATCCAGAGCTTACACCTGAATGACTTCGTCAAGGGGAATGGGTCGAGTGTTGGGCTCTCAGCGTTGAGCGCTCCCTTCGCCGCCGACGGCACAGGGGTCGCTCCGCTTTCTAACTTCCGTTCCCGCGAGTTCTCGTTTACCCCCAGGATTGGGGAGTTTCTACGAGCATTAGTGGGTACAACCCGCTACATAAAATTGGCTATCGGCGGTATCACGCTAGCCGCCCTCTCGATTTATCTGATGCGGGCGTACACCATCTCCTCTATCCAGCGCTCTCTAAAGAGCCAAATCGCGTCTGTTATACCATCATTTGACGCTCCGCCATCTGAGATTCGGTCGGCCCTCATGAAAGCCGAGTCAAAGCTCTCGGAGGAGCTTGGAGTGCTAGCCTCACCGGCTCGGGTATCTCCATTGGACGCGTTGCTTGAGATCCTGCGGCTCCTTCCACAGGGTGATAACATAACCATCTCAGCGATTAAGATCTCGGGAACCAAGGCGCAGATCACCGGCACCGCCACGCAACTAAGCGCGATTGAAGGCGTAGGCAAAGCGCTGAGAGCAAATAATGGCGTTTTTAGCAAGGTGACGGCCACACCTGGGAGCTCCGCTATGTCAAAATTCAACTTCACAGTGGAACTTATTTTAAGTCAGTAGAGGAAAGGTGCTTAAGGAAAAGGTTGAAAACTTCTGGCTTGAACGCACCTCCCGCGAGCGAGCTATGCTTGCCGGTGTGGGAATCTTTTGTACGATAATGCTTGTCTGGCCCCTATTCGTTCAACCGATCTCACGTGCGTTTGCCCGTCAGAGCCAAGAACTCGAGGATCTAACTTTGACGTACTCGGCGGCTCCCGACATCTTAGCCCGGTATGCCAAGCTTACCGCTCGAAGGAAGGATCTGGAGAGGTTTTACAGTGGCGTAGATATATCATCTGATCCCCTCTCATACCTAGAGAAGCTGCTAAGAGATACGGCACAAGCGTCTGGCACCTACAACGTAACCCCGCGTGAGGGAACAAACCTCGGAGGGAAATACGCACACAAACTTTTTATGGTAAACTTCCAATCGGCAAGCCTAGAGAATGTTGCCTCCTTCCTCAAGGAGCTCACAACAGGTAAGCAACCCATGCTCGTATCTCAGATAAATCTAGATAAACGACAATCCACCAGCACTCTCAACGTTCAGCTGGAAGTTAGTGGATTTGAGCCGATTTCGAAATGATCGGTCGTTGTAAGCGTATCTCCCTTCTCACCCTAACTGCGGTTGCCGTAGCGCTCGCCATATCGTGGCCATCTATTTTAAAATACCTGGCTCAAGAGGGACTCCGGGACTTTAGCCGTCAGGGCAATCGAATCTCGTGGAGCGGGCTGTCAGCATCAATGTTGAGTGTGAAGCTCGACTCACTCTCTTTCTGGGTACCCGGACCAGTGATTCGGGGCAGCGTGAGGGCGCTGGTGTCAGTCGATACCGAGAGAGCCACCGTCTCTCTTATCCCATCCTCAATCGCCAGGCTTAAGCCCACTTTCTCGTACGCGCTTACACTCTATGGGGGCTCAGTATCCGGGACCGCCGCGCCCCTCGGCAAAACCCCATCGATCACCTCTCTCATTTCGGGGGTTCAGCTCGGGTTGCACCCGCAACTCGCCGCCGCTGGCCTCCGTGGCGGTCACATCTCTGGCCAGATAAAGGATCTCATGATGGAAGCCGGAGTCCCACGATCGGCTACCTTTGATCTATCAGTAGGCCAACTCACCGCTCCAGCCACCCCGATTGGAGGGCTGCCGCTCTCAGGTGCCGTACTGGGCGAGATCGACATCTCGGCGAAGGGAACTCTCAACCCTGACTCGCTTCACCTTGACCGCTTATCGACCTCTAATGATTTTGGCTCGGTGGATGGAACCTTAACGGTACTGTCACCCTTTACTGACGCTCCAACGATACAGGGGGAATTGAAAGTCTCCCTCGCCGAGAAGGGCATCTCTGCCGTCGGTGCCTGGCTCCCTTCACTCACTGATGGGGCGATAAGCTCATCGGACCGCCCGTTCATGGTGAAATTAGCCACCGTCCCGTGCTCCGCGGGCGCCCCACTACGGCAACAGGTGCCGATGAGGGGAGGATGTCTCCAGCTAACCTATAGCCAACAATAATCTACCAAAAACAAGGCGCTATCCAGATCAAACAGCCGGTGCTAGCATAGTGTCCATGGTCGAGTTATTCGTCATTCCATCGCTCCTTTTGGCTGGATTGATGCCCTTTGTCGCGACAGTTCTCGGCCGCCGTCTAAGTGGAGAGGAGAGTGACAAGCAGATAACCTCGATAAGGGAAGAGGCGCGCGCCCTTGAGAATAAGATCATCGAAGCCCTCGCCGAGGAGAACACCTGGGCATCTAAGAAACAACTCTCCGCTGTTAAGAATCTCTGTCGGGAATTTAAGCAGAACCTCACCTCCCAACGGGAGTCGCGAGAGTCGATGGAACAGAGGCTAAGCGCGTCACACGCCGACGTACTCGCCAGGGAGTCCGCGCACCAAGAGGTTAAAACAGCGAAACAGGATGACGAGGTAGCTCTCCAGGCTATCGTCTCTAACTATAATGATATCTCCTCAGAGTCGCTCTCCCTTGAACAACGTCTAGCCGAATCCCTGCGTACCATTGACAAGATGTCCTCTGAGGTAGCGCTCAGCGAGGATCAGAGGGCTATCTTAGAAACCCTCGCTGGAGCGCTTACGAACGCGAGCACCCAGCTTCGGGACGTAATCGTAGCCCACCAAGGTGTGTATGAACGACTAGAAGCGCTCAGATCCCAGTACAAGGACCTTGAGGCGGAATACATCAAACTAGTCGAGCTACAACTCGAGAATCCGTAGACTCGTTTAGGCGCGGCGGATCCATCGGGTTGAAGACTGTACAGCGGCACGCCAGCAAACCCCTTCAAAGGCGAGGAGTCCTATACACTCACCTCTACAACATATCATCGAGCACCTTACCAAGCTGCTCGAGTGAGGCTGTCTTCACAGATTCATCAACAAGTTTGTATGCTTCCTGGATGATGAACGGGTCTCGGCAATGCCACACTAGCCCGTACCGGCTAAGGGTTAACGAATATGAGGTGGTCATATCAGTAGCGGCGCAGGCGACCGTCACAGTAACCCCGTTTATCTCAGTTCGATAACCTTTTACGCCGACATCTCCCTCAACGAGCTGCCAATCGGCCGCGGTGGTCTCACCGATGTGCTCCTTGAGATTCGCTGTTAATCGCGATACCGAATCATTGAAGTCTCGACGAAGGTTCTCTCGGTGCCCCCTCACCACGCCCTCAATCTCATGAAACAGCTGTTCAGCCACATCTCCTTCGGCGAGGGTCTGGAGGGACCTCTCAACACCACCTGCCCCCCGGAAGGCGGGATCGAGGAGCGATTTCGGTGACCATCCACGCCCCCGAAGCTCAATAGCGTATCGAGATGGTCCTGCTGGCGCAAAGTTATATCCCCCACCAAAAAAATTACTTGAAAGCGGCGTCGATCGCCGGAGTACGAGTACGCCCGACTTAGTATCTGTGCAGTAAACCTCTTCCCACCTATCCTGCACTCGTTGAAAACGGCGCTTTGTTTCCAGTGGCTCGCCTCCCTGCTCCCACCGCTCAGCGCTAGTAGCGGCCAGAGTAGTGCGAATCTTGTCCATAAGCGTCCCGGCGGCCGTGGCCGGAGCTCCCTCTGGAGCCTTAAGGTCGACCTCTCTTAGATTGTTTTTACCCTTCTCGCTCATTCCGACCCCTATTAATAATTGTAGAGTCGTGCGGGGATAAGTTCAATAAATTCCACCGAACTAGCCCCATGACTACGTCGTTATGGATAGATAGACCAAGTGTGTGCGCCTCAGGGTAGGCCCCATACCAACGACTAAATGGCAGAGCGTGTCGTTGGCGGGACCAAGATCTCACGAGGTTTAACCCCATCCATCTTCCCAACAACCCCCTCCCGCTCCATCATCTCAATAATACGTGCCGCCCGATTGTACCCAATCCTAAATGTCCGCTGAATCATTGAGGTCGAGGCCTGGCCCTTCTCAAGCACCAACTCCACCGCTTTATCGTAGAAAGGATCGAAGTCGGCATCCTCGCCGTTCTCTCCCCCCGCGCCCTCACCGCCACCACTAGTATCCTCGGCGAGCGCCTTTTCACACGCCGCGATGATAGCCTCATCGTACTGCGGGCTGCATTGAGATTTCAGGGAAGCTACTACCTTCTGAACTTCTTGGTCAGAGACATAGGCACCGTGAACGCGCTTCAGGGGAACGGCCCCTGGCAACATAAACAACATGTCTCCCTTACCAAGCAGCTTCTCAGCCCCCATAGAATCAAGGATGGTGCGGGAATCGATCCGGCTCGTAACGCGGAATGAGAGCCGCGCCGGGAAGTTTGCTTTGATAAGTCCAGTAATCACGTCCACCGAAGGCCTCTGCGTGGCTACGATGAGGTGAATCCCAGCCGCCCGAGCTTTTTGGGCTAGTCGGGTGATAAGCTCCTCCACCTCCCGCCCCACGGTCAGCATCAGATCCGCTAGCTCGTCGATAACGATCACTAATTTCGGCATCGGCCTCAACTGCTCTGGAGCGGTAGGCTCGGTGGGCGGTTTGTTTTCATACACTCCATCCTCGCCAGCACCCTCCTGCTCTGGGCCCGCAGGGGGGAATAGCTCCGGTTGAACCATTGGGGGGTGCTCTCCCGAGACAATCTGATTGTACCCGTCGATATTTCTGACTCCAAACTTCTGCATGAAGCGGTAGCGCCGCTCCATCTCTTTAACGGCCCAACTCAAGACCGCTTTCGCTTGCCGCGCGTCTGTCACCACCGGTACCCGCAGGTGTGGAATTCCATCGTAAATACTCAATTCGAGCACCTTTGGATCGATCAAAATGAGACCGAGCTCTGAGGGATGCGCCCGATACAGCAAGCTCAACAAAATCGCGTTTATCGACACCGACTTTCCCGTTCCGGTGGCTCCAGCCATTAAGAGGTGGGGCATCGAAGCGATATCAACGACTACCGCTTCGCCATAGGTATCCTTCCCAAGAGGAACGCTGAGAATCGACTCACTGTCACGCAGTCCGTCGCTTTCCAGGCAATCCCGAAGACGAACCACGGCTCTATTCTTGTTCGGTACCTCGATACCTACCGTGCCGCGCTTGGGGATCGGAGCGATAATCCGGATGCTACTAGCCCTTAGACTCATAGCTAGGTCGTCCTGCAAGGCGGCGATTCTTCCGACCTTTACCCCCGCCGCTGGCTCGAACTCAAATAACGTAATTACGGGACCTGGATGGACCTGAGTGACACGACCCGCGATGTTAAAATCCCGCAGCTTGGCCTCAATCTGCTCCGCCTTTTCACGAAGCTCCTGGTCATCCTCGCCAAGTTGGGTCTCTTCCTCCTGACCAAGAAGCTTAAGATCTGGCGCCACGTAGTCATCAAAGGCTGGTGGCTGCTGGTCTCCCTCCCTGACCTCAACTTTCTTCTTCCTATCAGGAGCGACTCTCAGAGGCTTATGGTCGCTCGGCTCTGGGAGCTTGGGCTTAACGATTATGGGCTCCAACCTCTCAAGCTCTAGCTCTGATGCACCTGGGGGAGCAAACCTCTCATCACCGATACTCCATTGCGTATCGCTGGCTTGAACTCCCTCTTTCTCTCCAGAATCATTGGGAACCTGCCGCTGAGGCACGCTCTGATTTTTTCTTAAGCGAGGCTTTGGCGTTGGATCTGCCGACTCCTGCTCCTCCTCCTCATACGGCCCACTCGCGAAGAAGAGTTTTCCTACAAAGGGGGCCCCGAGACGAAGGAGCGAGGCGGAGAGTCCTAAAAGTACGAGAGTCCCATGGCATAAAGCGAGAGGAGCTCTGAGGAAGAGGATCTTCATTCCTGACCGAACCGCCCACCGTACCCCAACAGCTACATCACCCAAAGAACGTTGGAGGACCACCGCGCAGCAAACCGCGCACGCAAGACCTATAACAACAAATGTACCACCCACGCCGAGCCTTGACTGAGATGACGCCGCGAGCGAGGCGCCTATCGAGCCAGCCCACGAGGGGTCGACCACCGCGGCTACAAGAGAGGAAACGCTAAAAACCAGGCCCAGGGCCGCCATCACCACCACTGGCGCTCCGTACAGACGCTCACTTTTGTTGCTCGACTTAGACGACCTAAAGAAAGCGAGCCACATTAACCCGGCCACCGGGAGGAGTGACACTACCCCGAGGCTACCCACTAAAAGAGTAGCTACCACGTGACCAGCCGGTCCCATGATATTACCAGAGGGCAAATGTTGTTGACCTTGAACAACCGCGTATACGTAAGACGCGATACTGAACAGAAGTATTAGTCCTAGAGCGAGCAACAGCAAACTGACGATATCTCGCACCCAACCGCGCGGCCGGATAACAAGCCCACTCCCTAAGGCGGAAACCTTCACCGATTTCTGAGAGCGGCTGCGCGCTGCCGCGCGACGCTTTTGAGGTGATGTTGTCATACAAACAGCTCTAATGAGTGACCTAAAACCCAAACTGCACGTAAGATCGTAACACTAAGAGCGTCACCACCACAGAGGAAATCTGCGCCAAACAGAACATCTTTTTAGGGGGTTAATGTCGGGGGGCCGATTCTGGTAGTCCTAGTCAGCGTTTTTTGAACCCTGGAACTGGGCGTCCCTTCGCTTATTAAGATCGCGCAAAGCGGTGGTGACCCCACGTCGGAATATCTCCTGCGCGGTTATCCAGCCGGCGCCGCTCCCCCCCTTGCCCACCCGGTCGCCAAGCTTAAGCCAATTATCTGAGAAGACCTCTTGGCGAAAAACGTAGTTGGCTTGCCACAGGGCTTGAGGGGAGCCGCGGCGATAGACCCCCATTCTAAAAGCCACTCGCGCCGGCTCACCACCCACGGAGGAGCCCTTCAGCTCCTGCATGGTCAAAATCTCGGTTCTGAGGACCCCATCGGCTCTGAGCGCCCGCTCCGGCTTCGAGCTGCCGACGATCTTCATCGAGAGGGTTTCTTCCGCAACCTCTTGTACGATCGACTGCAGTCCCTCTTCTGAGACTTCCGTGGTAGGGACGCCGCGGAACAACGGTCTCTCCACTGATAAAACATTTACCGAGAGCAGCTTGCCGGGGTCCTCAACATCAACACTCAACGGAGACACTACAACCCCACTATCTTTTGCTGGGTGCCCTGACCTGCGACCGGTATCACCACACGCGCCCAAGACAAAGCTTAGAAGCACCACTGAGCAGACAATTTTGTCAGAGATCATCCGATCTTTTCCCGCTAAACCGACACACGATACAGCGTCGGTGAGTTTTGCCATAACGATACTCTAATCGACACCCTTAGACACCACAAAAGTTGGCTATAAAGTCAAGCTAAAGGGAGAAAAACTTCATTGAATCCTTTGACAACATCTCGCTATCCTAAGCGGACTGCAATCCGCGGAGCCCCTACCTCCCGTGTGCCGGGTCATACCCCCACCTGGAGGGCGGATCGATCCGTGAGCGCGGGCGGTTACCTCTTGATCTGGTTAGGGTAAAGGCTTTACGCTCACCCCATAAAACAATGAAGATACGCTGGCTGTGCACAAGGTACAGAGCCGCTTACTTGGAAGAAGTAATATGACTACGAAAGCAACTGAAAAAATCATAGAAGCTCTAACTCAATTAGTGGAGGGATTCGCGGAGCTTCAGCAAAAACTCGAAGAGGATTTCGATCCTGAAACCGAGTCGAAGGATGAGTCTGAAGAGGAGGCCGAGGAGGCCGAAAGTGAGGAGCCCGCGGCTGGCATCGAGGAAGCGATTGTCACCGAGATAAAAGCGGCTGTTGAGTCAGTTATCGAAAACGAGGACTGCGCGCCGGAGGATCTAGCCTCAATCGTTTCAGCGCTGACCGACGCCCTTGAAGAGATAGATCCCGAAGTTTTCAGCCACGGCGAGGTTGAGGAAGAGGAAGAAGAGGAGGAGTACGAAGACCTCGATGACGAGGATCTCGACGAAGATTACGATGAGGACGAAGACGAAGACGAAGACGAAGATGAGGACGAGGACGAAGATGAGGACGAAGATGAGGACGAGGACGAGGACGATGATGACTAATTAGGACTAGGGGTCATCAAAAACGGAGGTCTGAGCGCACTTTAAGCGTTCAGGCCTTTTTTTATGCCCGGGTCCTGCGGCAAGGCCTTTTTTACACAAGGGGAGCCAATAAACTTTGGTGGGATCTCCAAGTTAGGGGCATAATTAAGACTTCATGTTTAATGAACCTCGCCAAAACCCTCCAGCCCAAGATCGGCCTCCCCGGGCCGAAGCGAGCATTATACAACTCCACGCCCTCCTCGGAGAACCTGCCTGCGAGCGAACTGTGGCAAGGCTACCCTCAGGCGAAGAGTTACTCTTGGTCGGGATCCCCAACGCCACAATTTTCGGTAAGCGCGAACCTCTGGTATTCACCGAACGTGGGAGTGCACGCCCATGTGTTTTTGATTGCGCACTTCTGGCAAGAGATTTGGAGGATCGCGACCTACCTCTAGCGCTCAAGGACCTGGCGCATCCTGGCTCTGTTCACGAGCGAACTATCGCCCGGCCCGCTCTTTTCTTGGCCGGCCCGGGAGCTCAAGAGCCTTATCACTGGCTTCACGACGCCCTTCCGCGCCTCCTTGCGCTCGAAATGTCGAAACTGGATGTTGCGATCATCGTACCCGCGCCCACTGAGAGGAACCGATTCATCTCAGAGTCCCTAGCCCTTCTAGGCATTTCCCCTGACAGGGTAGAATGTGTAAAGGCCGACGAGCGGGTATTGGCCCACAAGCTATGGATTGCGGAGGACCTCTTTTCAGCCCCGACAAAACACTCCTCACTACTCCAGCGGTTAAGGAGCAGACTTCTCACGGCCGCGGGGAGCGATCCCCTAAAGGATCCAAGCCTTTCCGATGGGAGACGGCTCTACCTCTCCCGTCAGGGGACACCGAGTAAGCGCGGGGTTGAGAATCACGACAAGCTCCTATCGCTGCTCGTGCCCCATGGGTTCACCGAATATCGAATGGAAGAGCTTCCCCTCAGAGATCAGATACGAGCCGCGGCGGAGGCCACACATATCGTCGCGCCGCACGGAGCTGGATTATTTCATACCCTATTCATGCCGGGCGGCCACGTGGTTGAACTCTATCCGGTTGACGAGAATGGGCGAGCGACCCACGCCCCTTGGTGGAATAGAATAATAGACGTCCACGAGGGAGACGGGCGGCGTTTGTTCTGGCGCGCTCTCGACTCCCGCATCGTTCGGAAGCTTCCCACCGATCCTGAGGGCTTCTCGATAGAAGCGGACCTCTTACAAATCGATGAGTTTCTCTTGGCGGACGCCCGACCATTACCGAACCGATGGGAACGATACCCGCTGCCTCTCTTTCCTTAACGCCGACAACCTCAGTTACTCCGGGAGGAGTCGATATTCAGACCACTCCTTTAGCGGGAAGCGCGATAGTGCCCTTTCGATCTCAGCGCGGCTTACGGCCCTCACCCGTTCGATTATATCGGCGAGTGGGGTTATCCTCTTCCGGTACGTCCACTCCATTCCCAATGCCATCAGGCGCCCCATCGGAAGCTCTCCATCAAGCACGATCCGAGAGATGATCTTTGATTTGGCTCGTTCTAAATCCTCATCCGAGAAATCCAGAGGCGTCCCCATAATCCTCTTAGCGATGGTCAGCACCTCCTCGAGCCGCTCAGGAGTCGTACTCACGTAATACATGAAACAACCGGTTCCATCTCGTTCATCACTCTCAGTACTCGCTGAGTCCACGAGCCCTTTATCAACAAGGTCCCAATACATTCGGGAACCCGAGGAATCGCCTAGAATTGTAGATAGAACCGAGAACGCGTACCGCTCCTCGTCTTGCGCCCCGACGCCATTGGCTACGCACACAGCATGCGCCTGCGTCAGGTTTGGTCGCCGAAATTCCTTGAAAACGGCCTTCCCGTCAAATCTTGGAGTATCGCGAGAGACGGTGAAATCGGCCCACTGTCCGCACAATTTCTCCGCGTCCCGAACGAAATCGTCCGGCGAAAAATTGCCACTTGCCGCTAGTACCATGTTAGATGGGGAATATCTTCGATCGAAGTACGCCTTCATCTCATCTCGAGAAATACCTGACACAGACTCATGACTTCCCAAGACTGAGTTGCCGGCCGGATGGCGCCCGAAATAATCCTTCAGAGCGTTCTCAAAGAGGTAGAAATTGGGGCGATCTCGATACAGCGCTATCTCCTCCAAGATAACCTTCTTCTCCATCGAGAACTCTTCGACATCAAGCGCCGGCCGTAGCATATCTGAGAGTAATTCCTGCATCGCCCGGAACTTCTCTGGGATTACACCGGAGTAGTAGACCGTGTTCTCCTCGGAAGTGAAGGCGTTCGCCTGAGCTCCCAAGTTACCCAGCTGCAAGTTTATATCCAGGGCCGATCTGGTTGGTGTCCCCTTGAACATCATGTGCTCAAGAAAGTGCGAGACGCCCGACTCCCTCTCCATTTCGTCGCGAGCGCCAGTTCGCACGAAGAATCCTATTGCCGCGCTCACATTTGCGGGGTTTGATTCCGCCAGAAGAGTCAGACCGTTGGGAAGTATCTCTTTTAGAACCTTAGTCGCCATTACAACTCCTTGATACCAAGCCTATTGGTAGCTCAAGCTCTCGCTTTCCGAGCGTAAGTATCGAACAGGGAGCGAAGGGATATTTAGTTAAGTAGGAATCCACGCTCTCTAACGTTACCGCGTCAATCAAGTCATTGATCTCCCGCAAGGGGCGTACCCGCCTCAGAAGCCACCAATCCCCAGCGTTTGAAGCGGCTCGAGAGCCAGGGGACTCCTCTCCCATCACAAGAGCGGCCTTTAAATTTGTTCGGGCCCGATCAAGTTCGTCTTGACTCACGGTGCCCTTGAGGTTCGTGAACTCCCTCACTAGCACATCCAAACTCTCTTGCGCGCGCTCAGGTGTGGTACCGACATACGCGCTTACGGTTCCGTACGATGTCGTCGCGCCATGACGCGCGTATACGGAATAACAGAGTCCCCGTTTCTCCCTCACCTCAACAAAGAGCCTTCCGAACATCGACGCTCCGAGAAGGCTTATAGCGATCTTTCCCGAATAATAGTCAGGCTCGCCGAACTTAACCGAAGGGGACGCTAAAGCTATCTGAACCTGCGATGACTCGAAGGGAATATGAAAATAGGCGGTGGGTGGTAAGGGACCGAATTCTGGAATTGTAGTCCCACCCCCTTTCCATCCGCCGAAATGCTTCTCGGCTATTTCCAGCGCTTCCGCCACCTTTACTCGACCGGCGATCGATAGAATGGCTGACTGGGGTCCAAAGGACCGTTTCACAATCCCTTGGCAAGTGGCACGGTCTGTTTTTTTAATACCTTCCATCTCGCCGAGGGAGGACCGATTGAACGGTGAAGGGTAATACCTTGAGGTAAGCTCGACCATCGCTCGCCTCGCCGGGTTATCCTGAAGGGCATCGAGGTCCTGGAGCAAAACACTCTGAATATTAGCGATCTCCCCCTCAGGGAGGTGCGGCTCCCTGACCATATAGGAGACAAGCTCTAACGCTCGATCGAGAGAACTACTCACCAGAGATCCGCTAAGAGCGAATCGGTCGGTACCGGCACCCTCTCCATGCCTAATCCCACAATCCTCAAACGCCTCAGAGAGCTGCCGTGAACTCAGCGGCCCAGCGCCCCTGCCAATGAGGTCCGCAAGGAGCACGCTTGCCCCGACTCGATCAACTGGGTCACACACGTATCCGCCTGGCAAAACGAGATCGTACGAGACTGACTCAACGTGCGGCATCTCCTCGACAATCACCGAGAGTCCATTTGGTAACGTGCTTGTTGTTATCATCCCACCTACTCCTGGCCGACAATATCACTGAGAGTAACCTTGCGTGGCTCCTTCGTACCGGAGAAACACTCGTACATCCGCCTGAGCTCGGCGCCCAAAAACATCCCGCTTCGCTTTTTAAAAATGGCCTCTTGAACTTCCGCGATCGTCACACTATCAGGAGCTTTCATCAACAAGAGCGGCATCCCTCGACCTTCGCCGCGCATTATGATTCCGGACTGCTCAAGCGCGTCGAGACTCGATTTGAGCACAACTGAGCTACACCCCACTCGCTCAGCGATCTCAAGCTCGTTCGGGATCTTCTCCCCACGCTGAAACGCTCTCGCGATCAAAACCAGCGTCTGGATAGCGAGAACCATAGCGCCATCCCCAACCGTTAACAGCGACCTCTTCCAGAGACTACCCGAGCGAGGCAGGTGCTGAGCCTGATAGGAGACCTCCGCCCCAAACAAAACGATCGTCCAAGAAACATAGAGCCAAAACAAGAAGATCGGAATGAGCGCGAAAGCCTCATACACTCGCTCGTAGCTGGCGAATCGAACGAGATAGATCGCGAACCAGTGCTTGGCTCCTCCGAAGAGCAAGGCCGCGGTTAAAGCGCCAAAACACGCCGGCACCACCTGAACAGGGGCCTTAGGAACGAGAAAATACAACGCCAAGAAGGCGAGAAAATCGATGACTATGGGAAGACACTCATCATAGGCTAAGTTCAGGCCGCCTATACTCGCTATGAAAGAATCCACCTGAGCCGAGGTGTAGTAGCCAGAGATCGCGAAAAAAGGGACGAGGACAATAATAGCGCAGAAGATCGCCAAACGGTCGGTTAGCGGTCTCGATTGATAAACCTGCCACACCTGATTCAAGGCGCTTTCTATCGAGTTGAGAAGGAGAACGGAGGTGACAACGAGAGTTATCAGAACGAGAATGTTGAGAGTTCTCATGTTCTCACTAAACTGCTGCACCAATGGGAGGAGTTCCTGAAGCGCCGACGTTCCGGGAACGAACTGGCGAAAGAGGAATTGCTGCACCTCTGCCATCCTACTATCAGGCCCCTGAAGAAAAACCGCTAGGACGCCAAAGCACAAAGCTGTTAAGGGGACGAGAGAAAGTAGTGAGGAATAGGCCAGGGACGCGGCTTTGGAGAACCCGTTATCCCAATAAAACCTGTGCGCCGAGGATATTACCACCCGCAGCAACCATCGCACCTCATCAACGAAGTGACGCGCTCGTACCGCTAACTTTCTGATGACGCGACTTCTCATCACAGGTAAGGATTCACTCATAACCGTTTCTGGCATCCCCTAACTATCAAGGACTTCTACCACAAAGCTCAAGGCTCTCTTTTGAGATGCTTGACATTACTCAATCTTAGCGTTGATTAGGTAAAAACACACCATGGTGATCAAAACGCCGTTTAGAATATTGCATGTTGATCAAAACCCAGTCGCGGGTAGGCTTTCCCACGTGCTTCGACGGTGGCCTCGATCTTGGAAACCAGATGAATCTATCCTGTCATCACTGTAAGTCATCCGTTACTATCCCCGCCGTGAGCGGTCGGTCAGTGGTCGCGTTTAGAGAGACGTGCCCGTCATGCGGAAACGACCTCCATATCTGTCTTAACTGCGCCCTTTACGACTCCGGAAGCTACCACGAATGCCGTGAGTCCTCCGCTGAATGGGTAAAGGACAAGGAGCGTTCGAACAGATGTGAATACTTTTCCCCCAATGATAAGACTCGGCAGGAGGGAGGTAGTAAAGCGGCGGCTAAGTCAGCTTTGGACGACCTATTCAAATAGCCATCACCAGGAGCTTAGCTTCCCCGACGTCAGCTATCACGGGTTGAATTTTTCGAAACGACCTCGCCCCGCTCAGTTATTTTCAGTTTATCCATTTTATACTTCAGGATCCTTCGACTGATCCCCAACATCTCCGCGGCGCGAACTTGGACGAAGTTCGCCCGCTGCAGAGCCTTAACGATCATCTCGGTCTCAAACATTCGCTCCGCCTCCTCAAAGGCGACACCATTCGCGAAGCTTTGCGGAGAAAGGGAGTCACGGGCGGTTCTTTCACATATCTTTCGCGGTAGATCACTCTCTCCCACGACATCACTGGGGCAGAGAGCGAGAATACTCTCTACCACATTACCAAGCTCCCTAACATTCCCTGGCCAGTTATAACTCACCAGCAAGGCTTTAGCTTCCGGGGTAAAGGAGAGGTCCCTTCCGCCATACTGCGGAGACAACCGCGCGATGAAATTCTGAATCAATGCCTCGACGTCCTCATGCCGATCCCGCAACGGAGATAAGCTTAGATTAATCACGTTAATGCGATAGAAGAGATCCTGCCTAAATGTTCCCTCTCGAACCATGGCCTCGAGGTCCTTGTTCGTAGCGGTAACTATTCGCACATCGACTCGAATCGGTTTGGATCGTCCGACGCGATAGAACTCTTGCTCTTGCAGAAAGCGCAACAATTTTACTTGAACCGCTGGGCTCAATTCACCGATCTCATCCAGAAACAAGGTGCCACCATCCGCCAACTCAAACTGCCCAAGGCGCCGCTCAACCGCATGTGTAAACGCCCCTCGTTCATGCCCAAAGAGCTCCGACTCAATAAGAGATTCGGGTATCGAGGCGCAATTGAGAGCGATGAAGGGTCCGTCACATCGTGAACTTCGTAGGTGGATCTCCTTCGCGACTAACTCTTTGCCAGTACCCGACTCACCCGTTATCAAGACGGTACTGCTCTTAGAGGCGATCGTGTCAATGTGCGCGAATAACGCCTCCATGGCCCTCGACCTGCCCACCATAGGCCCGAAATCAGCGTCTACCGCCAACACCTTTGTGCTGGTGCCCCGACAACGAACGCCCGGCCGATCAACCTTGTCGAGGGCTTCGGTTAAAATCTGCTTGAGCTCAGCGATATCGAACGGTTTGTTGAGGTAGTTAGCGGCCCCCGACTGAATCGCCTCAACAGCGCCGCGAACACTTCCACCACCGGTCAGCATAACGACAGCCACGCGCTTAGAAAGATCTCGTATCTTCTTTAAAAGCGAGAGCCCATCGATTCCAGGGAGTAGTACATCAAGGAGGACCAAGTCCACTTCTGGCGATTCATCTAGCGCTGAGAGTAGCGCCTCGCCACTGCTAAGGGTCATGACATCGTAATCATCTTTCAGAAGGAGAGATAGCGAGGTCCTTACGCCCTCCTCGTCATCGACTATCAGGACCCTTTTTCGACTCTCTTGCATGAGGGAGGTGTTTTCCGTTTGCGCGTGCGTCGAGCCGCTCCGATTGATCCCCGCGGGACGCGAGGCAGCGCTCTCTTACTATGATGCCTCATAGTGCTCGGTCGAACCGACCAGAAGATACGCGGGCCAAGCCAGGGATTCGGGCAACTCTAAAATTGGCTAACTAACCGATTAGGCGCCGTTTTTAAGAGGGAATATTTTTTCATGCTTATCCCCCTTTTACCTCACTAGCCACCGTGTCGAACCAGAATCTATACGTATCCTCCAACGACTGCCGCAACGAGATCCCTGGTGTCCACCCACACGCCGCCTCAACGCGCTTGTTTGAACCATAGAGCTCCGCGACCTCTGGACCCCGCGTGCGACTGGGGTCTTGGCGAATAGAGACCTGACACCCTGAGATCTCGATGAGAAGCTCTAGGAGCTCCCGAATTGAATATGAGCGCCCTGAACCGAGATTGAAAACTCCCTCATGGTCCCTGGCTAAGATTCGATAGGCGCGCACAATGTCACGAACGTCGGAGAAATCCCGCTTTGCCTCAAGATTTCCGACTTCCAAGACTCCTGGGGTCAAACCATGTGCCACACGAGCTAACTGGAGCGCAAAGTTAGACGCGACAAAGCGCGGGTCCTGGCCCGGTCCGATGTGGTTAAACGGTCTGGCCACCGCAACCCGTACTCCCCCTTGGCGAGCGTACCTCTCAACTACCAACTCAGCCATACGCTTGCTCAGGCTGTAATTATTCGCGGGCCGAAGTGGATTCTCCTCACTCACCGGAAGCTCCTCCGAGCGAACGTGGCCGTAGACCTCAGCCGAGCTGACAAAGAGCAGCCGCGGATTAGACCCAAGCAATCGGCATTGGCGCGCAACGTTCGCGGCGCCCGCGACGTTTACACGAAGGGTTTTTTCTAAATCGCTCTCCGCCTCCGGCACAAAAGCGATCCCGGCGAGAAGGTAAACAACCTCTGGCTTAGCGGTGAGTAGAATCTCACCGATTCGAGTCGCGTCGGTGACATCGACAGAAACAGTCTCGCATAGAAGATCGCCTCGATTCTCCCCATGCAGAGTGCCAATAACCTCGTCTCCCTCATCGATGAGGTGGCGGACGAGGTACCTACCTACAAAACCACCCGCTCCGATTACAAGAGACCGCATTGAGCTATGTTCCGGCTATGCCTGGCCAGAAAGCCGGGCGACGTCGGAATCAACCATCATCCGGATCATCTGCTCAAAGGACACCTTTGGGGTCCATCCAAGCTTTCTCTTCGCCTTGGACGGATCGCCGATCAGGAGATCGACTTCCGCGGGGCGAATGAACGCCGGATCAAGCTTCACGAACTTCTGCCAATCGAGCCCGGCATGCTCAAAGGCTACCTGCACGAGCTCCTTAACGGTCCGCGTTTCCCCGGTGGCGATAACGTAATCATCAGGAGTATCCTGCTGGAGCATCAACCACATCGCCTCAACATAATCACCCGCGAAGCCCCAATCACGTCGCGCGTCTAGATTACCGAGCCGAAGCTCCGAAGAGAGTCCTCCTTTGATACGGGCGACCCCATCAGTCACCTTGCGAGTGACGAATTCAAGACCACGCCGCGGAGACTCGTGATTAAAGAGAATGCCCGACACCGCGAAGAGATCATAACTCTCCCGATAGTTGACCGTGATGTAGTGCCCATAAACCTTCGCCACACCGTAGGGCGACCGTGGGTAGAACGGGGTCTGCTCAGTTTGAGGAGTCTCAAGAACCTTTCCATACATCTCGGAGCTTGATGCCTGATAAAACTTTATCTTCGGATCAACGAGTCTAATCGACTCAAGCATTCGGGTCACACCGACGGCGGTGAACTCAGATGTCAACACGGGCTGAGCCCAGCTGGTGGGAACAAAACTTTGCGCGGCCAAGTTATACACCTCTGTTGGCTGCGCCTTCTTAAGAGCTGATATCAGCGAGTACTGGTCAAGGAGATCCCCTTGAATAAGCTCAATGCGATCCATGATGTGAGCTATGCGCTCGTACTTGTCCACGGAGGCTCGTCGCACCATCCCGTACACCTTGTAACCCTTCTCAAGGAGAAATTCGGCTAGGTAGGAACCGTCCTGTCCGGTGATCCCAGTAATGAAGGCAACTTTTCTACTCATAAACTACCCTAATAACTTCCAACTACATTAAATCTTTTCGGTCCCTACGTTTCAGCTCCTCGACCACCTTACGGACCTCTTGAACGCTATCCCGCGAGACCACGAGAAGAGCGTCCCCCGTATCAACAACTACGATATCCTTTAATCCGACAGCCGCCACAAGGCGTTTGTCGGACCTTATAACACACCCTGTGCTATCTATCACGACGGCATCCCCGCGGACGAGATTTCCCTGCGGGTCAGAGCCAAAGCTCTCCGCCCATTGATTCCACGACCCTACGTCGTTCCATCCAAACTCCTCAGCCTCAATGACGAGGCAGTTTCTCGCGTGCTCCAACACCCCAAAATCAATAGAGATTGACTCAAAGGTTGAGAAAACTGACGCAATCTCTGACGCCGAGGCCCCCTCACCTCCCTCAATCAGACCCTTTATCCTCATCAGCCCCTCGAACATTTGGGGGAGGTGAGTTTGGAAGGCCTTTAGAATCACGCTAGCCCTCCAAACAAACATCCCTGAGTTCCATGAGAATCCACCCGACTCAAGGTACTTCTCCGCTCGCTCTCGGCTTGGCTTCTCAAAAAATCGCTCCACCCTGTAGGCCCTGCCGCTAACAGCGGACCCGCGCTTTATATAACCATAGCCTGTGTGAGGCTCAGTTGGGGGAATGCCAATCGTAACGAGCACCTCTTTTTGGTCCGCTAGTGCCATTCCCTCTTCTAAGGCCGCGCGGAGGCGTCCCTCGTCCTTGACAAGATGGTCCGCGGGTAAGACCACCATCACCGGGTCACTACCCCCACTCTCTGTGAGAGCGTATACCGCGGAGAGTCCGATGCACGCCGCTGTATTGCGGGCCGAGGGCTCAGTGAGGATCCCCGCCTTGGGGACGTGCTCTCGTATAAGTTCGTGAAGGCCGGGATGGGCTACAACCCGCACGCCACCCGATCCGACAAGCGGCTCAACTCTCCGCACGGTGGCCTGGATTAAGCTCTCACCATCTTCACTTATCGATAAAAATTGCTTGGGACGAGCGCTACGACTGAGCGGCCAAAATCGACTTCCTTGTCCCCCGGCCATAACCACAACCAAGGGCTTTGAATTCTCTCTTCTCATTTTTTTAGCACTCCCAGTTCCTCCAGAAAGAGCTCAAGGGCGGTTCGCCATTTGATTGCGGGACGTCCCAGAAGCCCTGACAATTTTGAGGTGTCGAACGCCGAATAGGTTGGACGTTTCGCGGGTCGATTCAAATCCGCCGCGGAGCAGGGCTCCACCACAGCCACCTTTTCGGTGTTCAAATAGGGTGATGCCATCGTTCGAATTTCACGGGCAAAATCAAACCACGAGACGGCTCCCTCGCTTGAGGCGTGGACAACCCCAGTAGCCTTTAATCGGGCGCAATCAAGGAGAACTTCCGCTAGCCATCCCGCCCACGTTGGGGACACCCATTGGTCATTGACGACCTTCACCACCTCCCGCTCACTAAAGAGCTTAAGCATAGTTTGAACGAAGTTAATCCCCTTTTGGCCATAGAGAGCCTGAGTGCGAACGATCAGCGCCTTTTCCCCTAGAGCCTCTCGAAACAACTCCTCCCCTTCCCACTTCGAACGCCCATAGACACTGAGGGGGTTTTTAAGATCGTCCTCCCTTAACGGCCGACCAAGCGATCCATCGAATACGTAATCTGTGGAGATATGAATGCACCGTACATCCGCCTTCGCGCAGGCCTCTCCAACATAGGCCGGCCCATCGCGGTTTATTCGAAAGACTGACTCCGACTCCTCTTCCGCGCGATCAACAGCCGTATACGCGGCGCAATTTATCACGACATCCGGCTGGACAGAGCGCACGACTCGCGCCACCTGCTCACGTTCCGTAATATCCACCTCTGTGATAACTGGAGACACAACGTCAAACTCTAGATCAACGGCCCTCTTCCTGAGCTCGTGCCCTAGCTGCCCATCGCCCCCAAAGAGTAGAATCCTCACACCAACTCCTAGCCGCGATCCGCGTAGTTCTTTTCGTAGTATGAGAGATAGTGGCCACTCTTTATCTCTTCCCACCAGCTCCGGTTATCCTGATACCAGACGACCGTTTTACGAAGGCCCTCTTCAAAGGTGGTAATCGGCGCCCACCCCAATTCCTCACGAATCTTACTGCTGTCGACAGCGTATCGGCGGTCGTGCGCGGGGCGGTCTCCCACTGGTTGAATCAAACTCTTCGGCTTTCTCAGGATATCGAGTATTCGCTCCGTGACCTCCCGGTTTGGCAATTCGCTCTCCGGAGCACCCCCAATATTATACACCTCCCCGGGGCGACCCTTTTCGGCCACACGCAGGAGTCCATCACAGTGATCCTCAACGAAGATCCAGCTACGAACATTCATACCATCACCGTAAAGCGGCAGCCTCTTTTCCTCCATCGCGTTGGTGATGAACAACGGGATGAGCTTCTCGGGGAAGTGGTAACACCCGTAGTTGTTGGTGCATCGGGTTACTGAGGCGTTGAACTTATGGGTTTTGCAAAAGGAAAGTACCATAAGATCAGAGGCCGCCTTGGACGCGGCGTAGGGACTGGTAGGGTCAAGCGGTGTCGTCTCCACGAAATAGCCAGTGGGGCCGAGAGAGCCGTATACCTCGTCGGTAGAGATATGGACGAACTTGCCAACCTTGCACAGGTAGGCGGCATCCAGGAGCGCCTGCGTGCCCATCACATTTGTCCGGACAAACTCTCGCGCGGACATTATTGAGCGATCAACATGGCTTTCCGCCGCAAGATGAAACACAAGATCAAACTTCTCACGCTCGAAAAGCGAGGATATCTCACTCTCATCAGCGATATCGATTCGCTCAAAAGCAACCTCCGAGTTGTCCACGAGTGAGCTGATGTTTTTGAGATTCCCGGCGTAGGTAAGAAGGTCAAGGGCCGTGATCTGCCAAGAAGGTCGGAGCTTCCTAATGTAGTGAACGAGATTACTGCCGATGAAGCCGGCGGCGCCTGTTACAAGAACCTTCACGGGATCCTCTTCTTTGACCTGGGATTCAAAGCGGAGCTACTGCTGACCGCCGCCCTGAGGCAAACCAACACCTTGAGTAATACCGCCTAACCCTCCAAAAGTAAAGGCGAAGAGCACCTGCTTACGGTCCGGATTGATCGTCTCACCGTACCCTAGATCCATGCTCCAACACCGACAGGAATTGACGAAGCGCAACAGACCGCGGCTTTCTATCACCTGAGAGCCTTCGGTATCGTAACGAACGTAGGCCCCTGCCTTAAACCGGGAGTGAAGCGCGACTTCAGCATTAGCTTCCAGCTGTCCGAGCGTGTTACCACCACTGGAACCTGCTGAGTCCCCCACAAACGTATAGCGGGCCCGCAACGTATCCTCGCGATCGTCCATTAGTCCAACTGAGAGCGCGTAACTAGAAAAGGTGCTGTCCTGCATATGATAGTTCGTCTGCGCACCCGCTGAAAAGTACGTTGACGGCGAAAGGGAGAGTCCTAGATTGAGATCGGAGAAGGGGTCAAGCGAGGGATCGCTACTCACCATATCTTGCGTGTTGGATGCTTTTTGAAAATCGTACGTCTGGCGGGCGCTCAAGAGAGCGAGTTGACGCACTTCTCCTATTCGAAGGTCAACGTTCTGCGCCGGCGCGAGCACCATGTTTCGCCCGAAATCAAGCACCGAGCTACCAAGATCAACCATGGGAAGGGTCTGGCCCGATGAAGTTAATTCCTCAACCGAGCGCGTCCGCTCGAGCGGCTGCATAAATCGACCATACAATCGCGACGTAAATCCATACGACACGAGGCTTCGCTCTCGATAGCGATCGAGCTGATCAAAGAGCGGAAGGTCCTCCTGAGAAACGCCCGGGATGTACGTGTACTGCACCATCGGCTCAACAGTGTGCTTTAACCGCACCAACTCTGAACGCTCATACTTCGCCCCCATATTCGCTAAGCGCGAAAGCCAGCCACCTCGATCGACCTCAAAAACTCGCTCGACACCTGTGGACATGCCGTAACCCAAGATGGGTAACGTTCGAGAGCTTGACGAGTCGAGCTCGGTTGAACCGTCCGGTAAGGGCGTCGCTGTTGACGGCAACATCGCATCCCTCAAGTTGTATTGAGTCTGGTGCAACTCCGCCGAAAACTGTCCCTTCATGTAATTTGAAATGTGGAAGGGAACGGCCGTCCGTGGATTAAGATCGTATCTCCACCCATCGTATCCATCTTGTCTGACAAAATCCGTGGCCACCGCGCCAGCGTTCGTGACAAGCTTCAAGCCGTAAGGGTTAAACCCCCAGGGACGAAATGTCTCACCAGTCGAAAGTGAGAGCTCGGGCACGCGCTGTGTTTGCACATCCTGGTCACTCAAAAGCATCTGGTTGTATTCCGCTCTTCCCTCGGCGTTAATCGCCTCTAAGACTCGGCCTCGCAAAACCGCTGTTGAGGTAAGAAACTGAGATTGTTTATCCCCGATATCACTCTCAGCTATCTCTCGAAGGAACAAATTGTCACTTGTGTAGCGACCGTCGGCCACAAACTCAATCGGGAGGTCTAGTTTTGGATCTGGAGTCCAGCGGTGCTTATAGTACGCCCCGAGGCGGTTTTTATCGATCGACGCGTCGTAAATCTCCTGACCAGTGGTGGGATCCGTCGCGTCGGATATATTAAGGCCTCGGAGGCTATCCCCCCGCAGTGATTCGTCTGAGTAAAGCAGCCCGGTAGTAAGCTTGTTGGTTCGGGAAAATACTCGCTGATACTCTACTTCAGCCCCAACACGGGATTTGGTCGCTATGAATGGCGAGATCGTTAGGTCGCTTGAATCATCAATGATCGCTAAGACCGGCTGCCGAAACATAAACCCATCTCTATTTCCTATTCCCCATTGCGGCGGCAGGAGTCCAGAGGCGCGTTCATTTTTAACCGGGAAGGCTAAGTAGGGAGTGTAGAAAATGGGGAGCCCCTCAAAGTAGAGCTTGGAGTCATAAGAGTGGGCGTAGCCCTCCTGGGTTATAGAGCATCTGTCCGACTTAACCTCCCAAGGACGAGCTCCATCGGCGCAGTGACACGTGGTGAAGGAGGAGTCGTCTAACTCAAACTCGAACTCAGAGACCTTTCGCGCCTTTTCTGAGAGCACATGAAATCCCCCGTCCTCAACTTCGAAGTCTATTTTACCGAACTCGCCCGTCTCGGTGGGCATCTTGAAGGTTGCGGTATCAGCCCCAAGCACTCCAGCGCTCGTACTGACAACAACGTTACCGGATACAACTCCCTCGCGAGTTTCCGTATTGAAGGCCCCCTGATCCGCTTGAACCTGCACCCCACTATCTGAAATAGTTACGCCACCCTTTCCGATTACCTCGTTCTTGTTCCGGTCAAACTCGATAATGGGGGCCTGAAAGTCCACTCCGGGCGCCGCCTCACCCTGGGCTGAAGTGACCTGCCGAATCTTTTGCTGCTCCTGTCTCTTTCTTGCCGCCGTATCCTCTGAGAAAACCGTCTTTCGGTCCGGGTTCAGTCCCTGGGCGTAGGCCTTCCCGCCCGAATAGAATGCGGTCGAGGACACGCATCCAATAACGAGGACCAAATTTCCGAAGCTCTTAAAACTCAACTTCTCCACCTGAGAGACGCGGCCAAACCTGACGTTAGAGCCGCTCATTTGCAACAACCGCAACACTAGCCAGGAGATGGATTTGGGGAAAGAGGATTAATCCTAGGGTAAAATGACTGGAGTCGGGTTGCGGGTGGCGATATATCCGGCAGAAACCACCGGACCCGCGTTAGATTCCGAACCCAAAGTTTCGCAGAATCAGCCCGAGCTCATCTCTCATGGCGGTCCGCGGCACAATCCGATCAATCATTCCGTGCTCTAACAGGAACTCTGAGCGTTGAAAGCCCTCTGGAAGTTTCTGTTTAATAGTCCCTTCAATTACCCTTGGGCCGGCGAATCCTATCAATGCGTCGGGCTCAGCGATGATTACATCCCCAAGCATCGCGAAAGAAGCCGCCACTCCCCCAGTTGTTGGGTCTGTGAGCACGGAGATGTAGGGTACGTGAGCTTGTCCTAGTTGAGCGAGAGCCGCGCTTACCTTCGCCATCTGCATCAGGGAGTAAAACCCCTCCTGCATACGGGCTCCACCTGACGCGGAAACTATTATTACCGGTCGTTTTTCATCCCGCCCTAACTCCACGAGCCGTGAGAGCTTCTCGCCCACCACCGACCCCATGCTCCCGCCCATAAAGGAGGCGTCAAACACCCCAAGCATCACCGGGATGTTCAATATTCTAGCTCGTCCAGTGGCAACAGCCTCAATCGAACCGGTTTTTTTCTCGGTATCCCTTAGGCGGTCCTTATACTTCTTGTTGTCCCTGAAATTGAGGGGGTCGGTTGAGCGGAGATTGGCGTCTAGCTCTAGAAACGAGTGCCTATCAACCAAGAGCGGTATCCTTTGACGCGCGGTTAACCTGAAATGGTGGGTGCACTTCGGGCACACACCGAAGGCGCGCCTGAGGTCTTTGGTATAGAGAATCGCCTCGCACTTTGGACATTTAGTCCAAATATCATCTGGCAACTGAACTGGCTCCGTAGCCTCACCGGCCTGCTTTGGAGCTTTGCTTCTTGTAAACCAACCCATGACTCACCAATTGTACTACACTTACGCGCGGCAGGTCGCTAAGGTACCAGATAAGGCGGGCCAGAGGCAATCTTGCGAGAATGCCTAAAAAAGTGTGAAGCTAAGATGGGTTAGGATAGCGGCGGGGCTTATTAAAGTGCCTAGGGATTCGCTTGGTAGTTTGTGGCGACATCCCCAGCTCCGTTCCCTACAAGGGTATCAAGCCCGGTGATCCAAAAATGTCCATCCGACTAATAAGGTAAGCAAAGTGGCTAGCACATCCGTTAAAGAGATCTCTCAACATCTTGATACGCTCCTTGAGGTCAGAAAGTACGATGACCTGAGCTTCAACGGGCTGCAAATTGAGAGCCCAATCGCTGAGGTCACACGGGTTGGCTTTGCTGTTGACTCTGGGCTCTCCGTTATGGAGAGGGCCGTTGCGGAAAGCTGCCAGCTCCTCATCGCGCATCACGGAATCCTGTGGGGGGGGAATCCCCCTATTACGGGAGCGTTGTCTCGCAAAGTGGCGCTGTGCATGACCAAAGGCCTCTCCCTGTACGGTGTGCATCTACCCCTGGACGGCCACCTAGTCCACGGCAACGCCGCTGAACTCGCGAAATTACTCGATCTTACCGAGATCGAGCCGTGTTTCACATATAAAGGCAACGCCATCGGGGTCTCAGCTCGCTCTCATACGCCGCGACGCTTGGAGGATATATCGGCTCGACTATCCGTGTTGGAGGGCGCCCTTCAACCGCCCCTCCTTCTCCCTTTTGGCCCCCGAGAGATTACTCGAGTAGGAATAGCTACCGGGTCAGCGACCTCTGTCATTCCGGAATGCTCAAATCTGGGGATAGAACTGCTCATTACTGGTGAGCCGAAACAGGAAGCTTATCACACAGCTCGTGAGCACCAGATATCGGTGATCTGCATGGGCCACTACGCGAGCGAAACATTCGGTGTTCGGGCCTTGCAGCGTGTACTCCAAGAGAGATTTCGTGTAGAAACTCGGTGGATAAGTGAACCAACAGGAATCTAAGATATGCGTCAATTAAGGGATCTTCAGTGTAATGGTAAGCGCGTTCTCATCCGCGCTGACCTCAACGTTCCACTCAATGAGAATCTTGAGATAACTGACGACAATCGGATCAAGCAGTTCCTACCAACTCTCCAGCACGTTCTCTCTCACGGTGGGAGAGCGATTTTAATGTCGCACTTGGGAGAGCCTACCGGGAGAGATTCGAACCTCTCCCTAAAACCCGTGAGCCGCAAACTAGCTGAACTTCTTGGGACCGATGTGATCATGGCTCCGGACTGCGTCGGCCCCGAAGCCACACGGCTCGCGCAGGAGCTGGGAGATGGACAGGTTCTGCTCCTGGAAAACTTACGATTCCACCCGGGAGAAAAGAAAAACGACCCTGAGTTCGCTTCCCAGCTCGCTAAGCTGGGGGAGGTGTTCATCAGCGATGCCTTCGCGACGGCGCACCGCTCTCACGCCTCCATGGTTGGCGTACCCAAACTCTTTAAGGAAAAATGCGCTGGTCTCCTGATGCAGAAGGAGGTCGACTACTACAATCAGGCCCTGGTAAATCCCAAAAAGCCGCTGTGTGTCGTTATTGGTGGTTCGAAGGTATCCAGCAAGCTCAACGCTCTCGTCAACCTCGCCTCAAAAGCGGACAAACTAATTATTGGTGGGGCTATGGCGAACACATTCCTCGCCGCTCAAGGCCTTCAAGTGGGACGGTCGCTGTTCGAGCCCGACTTGGCGGGGAAGGCGCTTGAACTCCTCGGCACGCTTGCTCGACGGGATTGCAAAGTTTACCTCCCTGTAGATGTGGTGGTAGCTCCATCGTTGTCGAGCAAAGGCCTAGGCCGAGCGGTCCCGGTGCAGGAGATTCCCGCTGACACCATGGCGCTCGATATCGGACCGGCGACGAGCCTCCTTTTCAGAGAGGCCCTCCATTCAGGCGAGACGATCGTGTGGAACGGCCCGATGGGAGCTTTTGAGAATGAGGATTTCGCCAAAGGCACGCACGATATGTGCGAATCGATAGCCAACTCCCACGGATTGACCGTGGTGGGTGGAGGGGACACGGACGCGGCGATTCACCACATGCAACTCGGCCATAAGTTTAGCTTTATATCCACGGCGGGCGGGGCCTTCTTGGCGCTGCTTGAGGGCAACTCCCTTCCGGGAATCAAAGTGCTTGAGTCGTAACTAGCTGATACATCAGCCTAAAAGGCGGCATTTCAGCATGCCGGTAACCTTCATAGTCCAGCAACACCTGAGATACCGGCACCGATCCGCGGCGAATTTATCGCCTATGTCCATTTTTTCCTAACACTCCACCCGGGCACATGTGTTAATACCGCAAGAGTACCATTCGCGCAGGTACGAAGGTTTGTCGGTGATTCGCGATAAAACTTCTTGAATGCGTGAGGATCGGCCTATCAGTGATGGGAAAACCGATGCCCAAGCGAACGACGCAGCCTCTGATGAACAGCACCCCACCGGGCGCTGAGACCCGGAAACGCCGGGGCAAGGCCTCTTCGTCCTCTTTATTTACTCCGAGCAACGAGGCTGACTCTCGCGGTCGTGAGAGCTCGGAATCGACCCCCCTCTCCCTGGACGACTTTCACCAGCTCATCCAAATGAGCTCTGCCTCGATCCTATGTGTATCCTTTCCAGCCCCGATCCCAAAAAACCTCGCGCCAGATGAATTCGCGGCCGCTGTCTATCGATCACCATCGCTCTGCGTTGAGGGGAACCTGCAATGCGCCCGAATCACGGGAGCTCGATCGGTTGAGGCCCTACGTGGTCAACCGTTCTCTAAAGTCCTCCCAAGTTCACGGGGATTTTATGGGATGGTCCAAGAGTGGTCTAGGCGTGGACTTAATAGCCAGCCCTTTGAATGGGAGACGATTGATAGCGAACATCGCCCGCAACTTCTTCACACCGCGATTTACGGTCACACATCTGGAGGGTGCCTCGACCGCGCGTGGCTGATCATGAGGGATATGTCCGTTCTCACCCGTGCCATCAAGGCCGTCGCCAAGACAGAGACACACTATAGACACCTTCTTAATCACACCGGCATACTATTTATTCGATCTCACAGGGACGGCACCCTCTCCTTCGCCACTCCAGCAACACTTCGTACGCTGGGGATTAAAAACGAGGGAGTTGCAACTGTGGACGAGCTCCTCAGCTCGGTGGCGCTACCAGTGTGCGGGGCTGAACTATCACGGCTCGCTGAACATCGCCTCTCGGGCTCTTCCTCACCACTCCACCTATCGATATACCTCGCGACCGATAGCCTTCAAAGCTGTCGCTACGAGATATCGCAAGTACCTCACGTGAATACCTCGGGCGAACTCGATTACGTTGACCTCGTAGGGGTGCCCGCCTCCAGCGAAGAGGGCAATCAATCATCCCAACAGACGCGGCACGCTCCCCAGGAAAGGGATATTGTCGTCGCGGGACTAGGACACGACGTTAACAATCACCTTCTGGTCGCTTCCGCGAACCTCCAATTGGCTAGCGCTTCGATGGCGCCGAATAGTCCAGGGGCCTTGGCAACGACCGCGGCCCTTGCGGCGATTCAGCAATGTTCGCGAATAGTATCCCGCTTCTCCCACATCAGCCAGGCTGTTGAACCACGACCGGAGCCTCTCCCGATTGCTAACCTCCTTAGAGAATGCGCTCTGCACTGCGCGCCTCTGATTCCACAGGGCATAAAGCTGGAGGTCTCAAAGGGTGGGACGAGGCTGATCGGTTTTGCGGATCCTGATCACATAAGGCAGGTCCTTGTTAATTTGATATTGAACGCCCGCGAGGCTCTCGGAGCCTCCGGTAGCATCGTCTTAAGCGCGACCGTCAAAGCGCCCCCAAAAAGAGGGGATCCTCCACCAGCCGAGCGGTCAATCTGCCTCTCCGTATCCGATAATGGGCCGGGCATCGAAACTCGCCTCCTCGCTAACCTGTTTCAGCCCTTTGTGACAACCAAAGCCTCCACTAAAAAGCGGGGCCTCGGACTTACCATGGTTAAAACCCTCGTGGAGCTAAACAATGGCGCCGTTTCTGTAACCAGCGCTCGTGGTGTGGGCACCACCTTCACAATCACAATCCCAGCGACAACCCGCTCAGCTAAGGAGCGGAATATGGCTCCCACGTCACGCGCGGCGAATAGGCGGCTCTCGATCCTCGTCGCTGATGACCAGCCCGAGATTCGGGATACTCTCATGAGAGCGCTCGTAGCGCGGGGGCATCAGGTACTCGCTGTCCCAGATGGCTCCTCTCTCGCCCGAGCTCTAGCTCATCAAGACTACACCTTTGACGTGTTGTTAGTGGATGACGGAATGCCGGGTTCGACAGGGGCGGGCCTCATTAAGAGAGCCAGGGAGCTCGCTCCCGGAGTCCCCATAATTCTTACAAGTGGAGATCCAACAGCTATCGATTCGCTGGTTCATGACGCGCGGCACACGCGTTTTCTGGCAAAGCCGTTCACACTGAACGACCTTTACAACGCCGTGGAATCCGAGAACGTTATTTAACGGATAACCTCGATCTCTCCGGCGGCTCCGGAGGACTGCCCACTCCGAGGGGCCAGCGAGCGGCCCTTCGAGCTCTGAATTCTCTCGGCTTGGAGGCGTTGTGTCTCTAATTCGCGTCGTCTCATCTCCTGTTGTCGCTGCTGCATCCGGATTTGGTTCTCCTGCTGGATACGCAGTTGCTGTTTCGCCCTAGCATCGAGGACTGGGGTGGGAGTCGGAGGCACTATCTGTTCACGGTACTCCCTCGGGACCGCTTTGAGCGAATCCACAAAATGGATCCCTCCAGAGCCATCGATGTAGCGATAACGCTGAGCTTCTGCCTCATGAAGCGCGAAAAAGGTGAGGAGGGTGGTAAAGACAAGACCCAAACGTTTACTCATAGCAACAAGTTTACCCGTCGAGGGCCAAAGACGCACCAAAAAAAGGTCCCTCGCCATCTAAGAAAAATACCCTCGCCGAATAGCGCTCGGTAACCCTCCCTATCGCTATCTAATTCCGCGACACTAGGTGTCCAGGAGCCGCTGACGCCTCCTCGATGACAATCTAGCAAAACGAAGAAATCCCCTCTAACCTTCCTCTCGAACCCACGGTTAGGTCGTTAATTTATCGTCTTTCGAGCAGCTAAAAACGATCGTGAACAGTCCCAGCCCTAACTCTGTTCGTTCACATCCTCTACTTACTTTTTAATTCAGAGACCAGCTTCCTCGCTAGACTCAGCGGCATCCGCCCCTCCCGAGCGACCTCACTTGGATCCGCTTGGGCTATGGCATCTACGGTCTTAAAATACCGCAGAAGTCTCCCCCTATGTTCCGGCGAAACACCAGACACGGTGTCGATGGCCGATTGAAAGACGCGCCGTGCCCGCTTCTGCCGATGAAATGTAATCACGAAGCGATGAACCTCATCCCGAATCCTTGATAAAAATCGGGTAACAGCCGCGCCCTCTTCAAGAAGAATTGGGGCTCTACCTCCTGGCAAATAAACACGCTCCGGCTTTCGCTCGATCTCACGTGAGTCAACATCACTCTGCGTGCGCAACTTGGCTAGCGCTATTATATCAACAGAGACTTTTAGGTCCTCCCGAGCCTGAACCGCTTTATCAAGCTGCGCGGCGCCCCCGTCAATAATGAGAAGATCTGGCATGTCGCCATCCTCAAGGCCGCGCTTGAGCCGCCGATAGACTACCTCATAGATCGACGCGAAATCGTCAGCCTTACCCTGTTGGCTTATATTATATTTCCTGTACGAGCCTTTATCCGGCACTCCATCAAAAAATACGACAATCGCCCCCACGATATCGGAACCCTGAAGATTCGATATATCAACGCACTCGACCCGCCTTGGTTGTTGAGTTAAACCAGCTAGCTCTGAGAGCCCTTGTGCCACACCCGACCACCCCGCGTCTTGACTATATGAGCCAGCGAAAGCATGCCGAGCGTTGAGCTCAGCTATCGCGATTAGTCGCGCCTTCGAGCCACGCTGGGGGGAGATAATCTTCACACGATCGCCACGCTTTGCCCCGAGACCCGCCTCCAGCAGAGAGGCGTTTTGCAGCTCTCGCTGAGTTAATATCTCAGGCGGGACATCCCTATTGCCCTCATAAAACTGCTGCATACCACTTTCTAGGAGCTCATCATCAGAGACGCCGACATCCTCTAGTGCGTACGTCTTGGTCTCCGCCATTCTTCCACCCCGGACCAGAACCACACATAGCACGGCGCAACTTCCCTCTCGCGCCAACGCGAATACATCGCGATCCTCATCGCGAAAGGAAACAAGGGAATGGCCCGCCTGATAGGCTTTCAGCACGTCAACACGGTCACGCCATGCGGCGGCTTCCTCAAATCGAAGAGAGTCGGCGGCCGCTTCCATCTTTTCTGAAAGTTCGTTTATTGTCGCTGATGTTTTTCCTTCGAGGATAGATATCGCCTGCTTCACAAGCGCTCGATATTCCGAGGGCTCTATCTTTTGACAACACGGCCCAGCGCACCTCTTTATCTGATACTCAAGACAGGGACGCTGTCGGTTATAAAGCACAGCGTCTCCACACGATCGGAGCGGCACCACCCTCTTGATCACCTCAAGAAGATTCCGCAACTCGCCACTAAAGGCGTACGGTCCAAAATATCTGGCGTCATCATCGGCCCGCTTACGTACCAACTCAACTCGTGGCCATTCAGCCCTCTCGTTGATTTTTATTGAGAGGTAGGCCTTGTCATCCTTCAAGCGAATATTGTAACGGGGCTTGTATTTTGTGATGAGGTCCCGCTCAAGAATGAAGGCCTGCTCCTCAGTCTGGGTCACGATAGTCTCAAAACTAACCACTCGGCCCAGGAGGTATCCGATCTGGAATCGCCCATCACCGCCTGTAAAGTAGGTCCGAACCCTAGCTCTTAAATCTTTCGCTTTGCCGACATAAATTACCTCCTGATGCTCATCCCGCATCAAGTATACACCTGGCAAACTGGCGATCTGTGACACCTGTCGCCTAAGGCTCTCCAGACGTTCGCTATCTGAGGACCCCTTGTTAGCCATTTTTAGCGCCTGAGCGAGGCTGGATTTCCCGCATGATTGAGACTATAAATGAATCTGAGGGGGTCACTTTAAGTCGAACTCTAAATTCAGCGAAAGCCGACGCGAGATCTCTGTTGATTGCCCGAATCTTAACGCCATCTTTCTCAGTGCACACAAAAATAGTATCGGGATGGGTCGCTATAAGGTCTCTCAACTCAACCTCCGAGAAGGCATGGTGATCTGGAAAGACATGTCGCCTCTCCACCGTAAAACCTACCTGCTCAAGCGACATGAAAAAACCTTCAGGGTTAGCTATCGCGGCGAGCGCGTGCACCCGTTGAGCGGGAATTACATCCCCGTTGAGACACGAACGCACGTCAACGAACTCCATACTGGCCCGAAAAACACCTATTCCAGGCGGCAGTAGCGATAGAAGCGTTGGACTGACCGGAGCAAGTTCCTCAGAGGGAGAGAGGACGCGTCGGTATGAGATAACAACTGAAGACGCTCTCCTAAGCCCCGCCACCCGATTTTCCCGAAAACGACCGGCAGGCAGGAGCTCCCCCGCGCAAAACGCGTCGATCGCCTCTTCGCTTCCCGCGAAGAGTGAAACGATATTCACATTTCGATTCAGCGCGCGGTGCTGAAACCCATCATCGAGAACTATGACGTCACCAAGGTTGTGAGCCTCAATAAAACGAGCGCCCGCAACTCGAGACCGGGAAACCACGACTGGAACCTCGCTCTGTCGCGACATCAAGATGGCCTCATCTCCCACATCACAGGGAGAGTCTCCCCCGACTACTAGGTAGGGGCCTCGTTTCCTGCCTCCGTATCCCCTTGATAAGATCACGGGCCTCCGGCCGCGATCACGCAGCTCCCGAACAACGAACACGCATAACGGCGTCTTCCCATTTCCCCCGGCGGTTATGTTTCCGATGCACACAACCGGAACTTTACTTGTGTACGACGAGAGGATCTCGACGTCGTACAGCCAATTCCTCACGCTGGTCGCAAGGTCATACACCCGAGCGAGAGGGCTTAGCAGAAAGCTATTGACCCAGCTTACCTTAATCATGCGCCACCACCGACATTACCCTTTTGGCGGCACCCCGATGAGATTGCCAGACAGACTCCCCTCGTTTTCCCACTCGTTTCAGCTCGGGATCATCCGACATTACCCTCTGTACGAGGGAACCGACATCACAAGCACTTCCGATCTCAATGACACCACCAGCCCCGCGCATAGCCTGAACGATATCCCGTATTACCGATGTGTATTGGCCGACAGCGACCGGGATCCCATACATCGCGGGCTCCAACGGATTATGGCCGCCGATATTAACCAGCGTGCCCCCCACAAACGCCAGATCGGCGATGGCGTACGCCTCCTCCAACTTCCCCATCGAATCGAGGAGGATAACATCCTCATATCGAACACCCTCCTGCCGCTGAGACCACCGGGAAAACGGAATTCCAAGCTCAGCGATTTTTTGGGCAAAATACTCGACCTTCTCCATGTGACGGGGCGCGAGGATAAGTCTTACCCTTCCGCCGTGCCGATACACATCTACATAAGCGGCAAGCCACACGTTCTCCTCTCCAGGTCGAAGGCTGCCGAGCACTATCGTTGGTACACGTTCACCACCGCGCCAGAATGTCAAATCACCTGAGGCTTCGGGTAATGGCTGATTGATGAGCCGAGGTTCCGTGTCGTATTTGGTGTGGCCGGTAACCCTAATAAGTTCCTCACGGACCCCGAGCGAAACATAGCGTCTCCGCTGCTCACTATCCACAACACAGATCGCGGCGAATTGATTAAGGAGCGGAGCGAACAATCCTGCGCACCTTCGATACCAGGGGAGCGTATAGTCAGATATACGGCCGTTGATTACGTAGCACGGGATGTGGCGCTTAAGCACCCCTTGTATCAGGTTTGGCCACAATTCGGTCTCCGCTAAGAGAAACCGTTGCGCCCTTACACTCGAGAGAGCCCGACTCACCGCCCACACGGCATCAATCGGCTGAATTCGGCCAAAATCAACGGTATCACCCGCCCGATCGAGGCCAGTCGGGGAGCTTGAGGATAAGAGGATTCGTTGCTCTCCCCCGCGGGAGCGAATCTCGGATATAAAAGGCCGCAGCCCTTGTACCTCACCCACAGAGGCACCGTGTAGCCACCAATCTACAGGCGAAAGATCACCCCAATCGCCAAGCCTCTCACTGAACCGTCTCCTCCCGCGGGGGCTCGCCGCGAGACCAGCCGCGACCATGGGGGACGCGAGCGTGGAGAGCGCTCTGTAAACTCTACCTAGAGTTCCAGTATCCATCAGCTCTCTCTGTTATTTGCCGCAAGCTCTCCTGTATAAGCACACGGGCTTCGTTACGGTCCATTCCACTATCAACCTTTATAGATTCGCCAACAATAACCACTCCCCTGGAAAACGGCCTTGGAACTATCATCCTGTCCCATGACGGGATGACCCAATGCTCCCGCACTGAGTACGTGATCGGCCTTACTGGGATACCGGCCTGCTGAGCGAGGGTGGCGACCCCTTTTTTACACACGTGCCGGGGGCCCTTTGGCCCATCCGGAGTAATTCCGATCGCGGCCCCATCCTCTAAACGACGCATCAACTCCAGCGTGGCCGCGACACCACGACGAGACGAGGATCCAGCGACCGACCGGATGCCGAGTAGCTTGACGGCGAGGGCAATTAACCTCCCATCCCCATGCTGACTGATAAGCATATAGAGTGGGCGTCGCCGATGTGCCGAGTAGTAGGTGGGCAACATCAGCATCCTACCGTGCCAAAAGGCGAAGATCGCCTGCTGATCTCCCGCGGCCTCCTCTGGATCGATAAGCTCCCAGCGGATTGTGGCGTGCAGAGCGCGAATGATTACGGCGGCAAGTGTCCCAAACAAGTAAATCTGAACGGTCTTGAAAATCCCTGGCCTCGACATGGTCCTAGTCTACCCAGGGCCCCAAAAAGCGTCAAAACCTACCTTCGACACGTCGAACACACGGTTTTTACATATCCTTTGAAGCCCACCTGCTCTGAGATCCTAGAACTTGTGGCGTAAACGGCGCTCGTATGGGGGGCCAGCCGCTTCGGCCCCTTAAGAGGAAGCGATAACCCAGAGGCCGCTTCGACATACACTTGTATATCCTTGGCCGCTACATCACCGACGTTCGCTACCTGGACAGAGATGAACCGTAGCTCTCTCTGTCCTATGCGCCCACCCAGGAGGCGAGAGGGGGGAGAGGCACGCAGCGTAGTAAGGGGCGGAGGAATTTCGACCTTTGAAACTTTCTTTGTGGCCGCTGAGGTCGGCGCGATGGTCAGCGATTGAATCATCGCAACAAACAATACGACGTAGGCGTTCATACCCACCTGTTCGCTACACCGGCGAAAAAGTTTCCGACAGCGCGCGAACGGTCACGCCCACATCAGGGACAAGACACACGAACGGTCCCCTATTCCATCCCAGGCGGAGCCCCTTCCCGAAATTGAAGGGCATGGAGCCTTGAGTACTCTCCTTCGCGTTGCAAGAGTTCGCTATGAGTTCCTTGTTCGACAATCCGTCCGGCGCTCATTACAACAATGAGGTCGGCATCCCGAACGGTAGAGAGCCGGTGCGCTATAACGACCGTTGTTCGGCCCTCTTCCAGAGCCTGAATCGCCGCCTGCACCTCCCTCTCGGCTCGATTATCAAGCGAAGCAGTGGCTTCGTCCAGGATGAGGATGGGGGCGTTCTTTAAGATTGCTCGAGCGATCGCGAGGCGTTGTCGCTCTCCACCTGAGAGGCTCATTCCGCCCTCACCTACTCGGGTCTCAAATCCAGCCGGTAGCTGGCTTATAAACTCGTAGGCATAAGCCGCCCTCGCCGCGTCCTCGACTTCGGTGGCGCTGGCATTTGGATTCCCATAGGCGATGTTATTGTAGATGGTGTCGTTAAAAAGGAACGTATGCTGCCCCACCATCGCTATCCGTGACCGCAAATCAGTCAATGAGAGCTTGCGTAGGTCGACGCCTCCGATCAGAACAGATCCACCTGATGGATCAATAAACCTTGGAATTAGATCAACCACGGTGCTCTTTCCCGCGCCCGAGAAACCCACCAGCGCCACTTTTTTTCCTTCGGGTATAACTAAGGACACGTGCTCAACGGCGATACTCTTCTCACCACTACCGTCTCGGGCCGGGTACTCATACGAAACATCTCGAAACTCGACCTCATAATTTGCCGGTATCGCCTGACAAAGCTCGGGCTCATTCACCGACGGCTTTGCATCAAGGATCTCAAAGATACGCTGAGCGCCCGCTAGTCCCTGCTGAATGGTGGCGTTCACCCGTGTCAGCTTCTTGAACGGCTCATACATGAGGAAGACAGAGGCGAGAAACGCGATAAAATCGCCCGCTGTGCGCACCCCTGAGATAACGGAGTAGCCGCCATACATAATAACCCCGGAGAAAACCAGGCTAGCGAAGACCTCATTGATTGGTCCAGCCGCCGCCCGCATTCGCTCAGAACGGATAAAAGTGCGAGTAAGCTCTCGATTGCCCCGCTCAAAGCGCTCCTGCTCAAAACTCTCCCTACAGAAAATCTTTACTACCCTGTGCCCCTGCATGCTCTCTTGAAAGAGCGCTGAGAGATCCCCAATAGCGTCCTGTCCTCGCTTTGAGAGTCGTCGAATCTTCTTTCCTATCTTCGCGATGGGAAACCCCGCCAACGGAAAGAAAACTACGGCGATCGCGGAGAGCGTTGGATCTAAATAGAGACACGAGCCAAGCAGGGCGAGTAGCCGTATGAGATCTCGGATGATGGACGCCGACGAGTCTGTCAGGAGCGTCCGGATCAAAATAACGTCACTTGTTACCCTGGTTAAGAGCTCCCCTGTTGAGTGTTTAACGAAAAAATCTGGCGAGAGCGAAAGGACATGCCGGTTGACATCGTTTCTAATATCCTCCGTGACGCGGTGTCCAACTCTAGCCATCAGGAACTGTTGACCAAAGTCGCTGGCGGCCCTTACAAAGGAGAATCCGATAATAACGGCTGGCAGAAGCCAAAGAAGTTCGGCGTTCCTCTCCGTAAAAACCCCATCAAGAATATGCTTCAGCAGAAACGGAAGAACACCATCAGTGGCCCCGAAGATCACCATGCACACAAGGGCGCTAGCGAACGCCATCTTATGAGCTGCGAGGTATCTAACTACTCTTCGGTACATTCCTCTTGACCAATCCCTACACGACTTTATTCGGCACGAGACTCAAGGCGAGATGAGCGACTCTTTGAGGCACCCCGATCACATCTTGATTTGAAGCCCGAGAGTCTGGCACCTGAAGCGCTTTGCGCACACTCAGTAGACCGTCTACTATTCGAGATCTCTCCGCGCCCTCCTCCAGAACTTTCACTACTTCGGCCTCTAAGAGATCCTCGTCGATTGTAACGGCGAAAACCTCCTTGACCGTCCCTGACCGCAGGATATTGACCGGTGAAAACTCCTTAAGGGGAACCAGAGCTGACGCTATCACCTTGCTGAGATACGAGCCACTGTACACCGAAACGAACGGCAGTCCCGCCACGGCCCCCTCTAAATTACAGGTCCCGGATTTCAGAATACCGGCACGGGCCTCCCTCATAGCTGTGAGCGGATCACCCTGAAACCACCTGATAGATTGAAACGCTTGAACCCCTACCAACTCAGAAGCGCGGCTCCTAAGCTTGTCTATGGACATGTTTGGCGCGACAACGATTGTCGCCGATAGATCAGGCCGAGTTCTCCTCAACCGCTCGAACACACGCAAAGCGGGGGGCAGTATCTTTTCAACCTCAAAGGTCCTACTTCCCGGGAGGATCAAGAGAGCGTTTGACCGCTCCCGCGCCGTATCCTCTATCCTATCACCAAGGGGATGGCCCACGTAGGTAACATTTTCGTACCCTCGATCAGCGAAGAATCGCTTCTCAAATGGAAATATGGCCGCGACGTGATCAACGTATCGCTTGATCTTTTTGACTCGACTGGAGCGCCACGCCCATACCTTCGGGGGGATATAATAGAACACCTTCGCCCCCGACTCGCGCGCGTACTTGGCGAGCCTCATATTGAAGTCAGGGTAGTCCACTAAAATAACGAGGTCAGGTCTCCAATCTCGGATCAACGCCGTCATGCTGCGCAGCGAGGAGAGCACTTTTCCGGCCGAGCGTACGACCTGCCCGAACCCCATCGTCGCGCCACTACGATAGCAATCAACCACGAGGTCGACACCGGCGCGCTCACTCTCTTCACCAGCCATTCCCCTGATAACGCAATCGGGTCGAATGGCCCTAAGCGCGCTGACCACCCTTGAAAGGTGGCGGTCACCTGAGACCTCGCCAGCGCTCACCACTATACGTAAAGACATCCGTTTATTCCCTCGAGATCCACCGAGTGTTCTACCCCATCTGGCTGGCAGCCGTACACCCACACACCAACCTATTGAACAAACAAACTATATTTTCAGCAAATCACTTTGAACACTTGCGACCCGGGGAGGGCACTCCTATCATCGGGGACACCATGAAAAAGAAGTTAATCATCGGCGCGTCTCTCCTCCTGACACTCGTCCTTCTCGCGGCGGGGATACTGGTCTTTAAGTTAAATGACATCGTCGCGGGTCTCCGCCCTCAGATAGAGCAGCAGTTGTCAAAAGCCCTTGGGGCGAAGGTAGAGCTCGGGGAGCTCTCTGCCTCTCTGTTTCCATCCGTTCACCTCTCAATAAGGGAGGCAAAGGTACTTGCTCCCGACGGTGGGGCTCCAACTCTCTCCGTCGGAGGTATAACGGCCTCCGTCGCCTTAGGGCCACTACTGAAGAAGCAGCTTCAGGTTTCTAAGCTGCAGCTCGAAAATCCCTCAGTAACTATTATCCAGGACTCTACTGGGATGCGCGTAAAAGGCCTCTCGCCTCAGCAGGCGAGATCTCAACAGCCGCCGACAGAGAACCCCCCTGTCACCTCGTCCGTGCCAGAAAAAACTATTGATGTTCATATATCACGCATCGAGATATCCGGAGGCGCCCTCACACTTGAGGACACGTCAACGAAAACCAAAACGGAGGTGCGATCTATCAACCTTGACGCCGGAGTGGCTCTCCAGGGCCAAGAGCTTAAGGTGCCGAACCTCTCACTCTCGCTTACCACATCACCGTTTCCTCCACTCGCTTTCTCCGGAAAAGAGATCTCCTTTTCGCAAGACACCGGGAAGCTCACGATTGGAGCATTAGATGCTCGCATGGACGCGGGTTCAATACACTCCGAGGGCACAGTTATGACGAGCTCCCTTACTGGGAGCTTGGCGATCACCTCAAAGGGTATCGACCTAAGGAAGCTCGCGGCGATGGCGAAAAACTCGCACCCGGCTCTCGCGGCCATGAACCTTTCTGGAGCTATTGCCGCTAATGTAGGGGTTGCTTTTAATGGAAGCCCCATTCCGTCGATTAAGGGACCGATCACCTTGGTTACTATCGACGGCGACCTACCCGGTCCCACAAAGATGAGGGGCTTATCGGGGGCGATCTCCCTTCAGGGCATACCATCCGATCTCTCGGTATCAGCTCCTGACATTAAAGTATCGATTCAGGATTCTCCCCTCTCGGTCGCGACAAACGCCAAGATCACCCAGAGTATGGTCGCGGTTCAAACTCTCACGATTAGGGGACTGGGTGGGGAGACAAAACTCCCAACTACGATTCAACTCTCTCAGCCTCAAAAATTTTCGATTCAACCGAATCTGTTTAATGTATCGATCGGTGAGCTCCTTAAGATCGCGAAGCCTCAAATCGCACAGATGATTTCGGGAACAATCGCATCCTCAAAGGGCACCTTTACGGGTAACACGAGCGGCGACATAGCGCGATCCGTTTCCGGCTCCGGCGAATTACTTGTCACCAACGCTTTACTTAAGGGGGTAAACCTTCCGAACGTCGTACTGTCAAAGGTGTCTAGCATACCGCTCCTAGAGGGTACGCTCAGGGCGCACATCGCGCCTGAACATCAGAAGTTCTTCAACGACCCGAACACCTCAATAAAAGAGCTGCAAGTCGTCTTTGGAATAGCTAGCGGCGCCGTAACGATCTCCTCTCTCAAGGCTGTGAGCGCCGCGTTTTCTCTGCAAAGCTCAGGAAGCTTAACTATGGATGGCGACCTGAACCTCTCCTCCACGATGACCCTATCGACCGAGATCTCCAAGGCTTTGGGCGCTCGGTCGAAAACAGTACGGGCAATGTTGAACGATCAGCAGCAGCTGGCGATACCGGTTTTGATCAAGGGCCGCTCCCCAAGTATCCTAGTGACCCCTGATGTTTCTAAACTTCTAGAGGGAGCCGGCGGAAAGATTCTGCAGGAAAAGGCTGGTGGTCTCTTGAACAAAGCCTTAGGGGGGAAGAATGAAATTAACGGTAAGAACCCTCTGAAAGGTCTTTTTGGTCGCTAAAGTAATGCGGCTAAAAGATAGCGCCACCCTCCAATTTTTCATTTGCGTTTATCCATTTCCCCCCCGCCCACGTAATGGGTATCCTGGGGCAGATGGACGAGAGGCAGGGCAAAAAGGGGGCCACCGAAGAGGCGAAAGATGGGAGGGTCGCGGAGCAGAGGCCTGAGGTGGTCGGTGGTTTCGCGTTTTATCTTTCACTCGCGGCCCTATTACCTACGGGCCTCCTCCTAACTTTCCTTACCCTCTTGAGAGTCGGAGAGGCAGAGGGGCGCGTTGTGGCCGTCTTTGTCTGCTCAATTCTCGGCGGAGCCATCATCTCTCATTTTACCATAGCGGGTCACCTCTCCGTCCTCATTCACGAATTCAAACATTCACTCGTTTCAAACCTTGTCGGGAATCGCCACAAGGGAATGAAGATCAATCAGGCCTCCGGCTACTACCAGTACAGCTATACAAAACAAACCGCCCATTACAACGCGTTTATCTCAATGGCTCCCTATATCGTACCGGTCTTTACTTTTGTCGGAACGCTCATCGCCATCGCGCTGTTCAGGAACGACAGAGATCTTTCGATCATGGTGGTCGGGCTCGGTTACGGAATCGATTTGGTTTTGAATATGCGAGATATCTCACCGATACAAACCGACATATCTCTCATTCGCGGAGGTTTTTTTGTCGGACTTCTCTACATCGGCTCTTGGAACGTTATGATCCTGAGCATGCTATGCACGTGGGTGCTTCACGGACCTTCGGGGCTACTGCAGCTCACAGAGGACATCGCCCGCGTTTTCGTTAACTTGTACATACGTATCGTTGGGCACCCCACCCCATGAGAGCCCCCTCCAGAGGCTTCAAGGAACAGGGTTTTCTTCACGGAGACCTCGCACCTACAGTCGCACCGGCCATGTTTCCTTTTTATGAGCGTTTCTTTGGTGGATTGACTAATACTTGAATACGGGAGTACCCTTTCCGTCGTAGTAATCGACCGATTGCCGAGCCATAGCCTGCCGCTATACGACGACTAGACTCGACTTTAAGGCCTGATAAGCAATTATTAGCTCTCATTGTTTGGAACTAGGAGTTATATGGAGATGCCTTCTTCGGGTCATTCTGTACCCGCGCACGTTGTTCCGGCTGATGGATTTAAGGGTTTAAAAGAGAACTGGAGGACAGACCTAGTTTCAGGTCTATTGGTCTCCCTGATCGCCCTACCGCTCTGTCTGGGTATCGCCATGGCGAGTGGATTCCCCGCCTTTGGAGGAGTTGTAACGGCGATTATTGGAGGACTACTGGTTGGTCCTCTATGCGGGTCTGCTCTCACCATAAAGGGACCAGCTGCTGGACTGATCGCTATCGTCATCGCGTCAGTTGAAACCTTTGGCCAAGGAAATCTCTACGATGGATATCGCTGCACGCTAGCGGTGATCGTGGTCGCCAGCATCATTCAGGTCCTCTTCGCCACGTTCAAACTGGGTCGCTTCGCTGACTTCTTTCCCGGCTCGGTTGTTCATGGGATGCTCGCGTCGATCGGTATAATTATCCTCTCGAAGCAAATTCACCCCCTTCTCGGGGTGAAGGCTCTCGCTAGAGAGCCTATTCCGTTGCTACTTGAGGTTCCGCACTCCCTGGTCAAAATGAACCCAGAGGTCGCTCTTGTAGGTGTCACCAGCATCCTTATCGTCGCGCTAGCGACTCACCTCTTCGGCAGACTCTCCAAGGTACTACCTGGCCCACTTGTAGCGGTGGGCGCTGGAATCGCCCTTTGCCTCTTCTTCGATTTCAGACACGCTCACAACTACGCCTGGTATGACCTCAACTACACTGTAGATGAGAAGTACCTTGTGACCTTACCGGCTCACTTTTTTGATGGGATAACCTTCCCGGATTTTTCTCAGATACTCTCTCTCTCTTCGGTGAAGTTCGTTGCGCTCTTCTCACTTATCGGCTCCTTGGAGGCGCTCCTTACTGATAAGGCGATCGACACCCTCGACCCAGCCGCCAGAAAGTCAAACATGAATCGAGATCTCCTGGCGATCGGGCTTGGGAACATGGTGTGCGGCTTTATTGGGGGGCTTCCGATGATCTCAGAGGTGGTTCGCTCAAGCGCAAACATCGCGTACGGCGCCAAGACCCGCTGGGCGAATTTCTTCCACGGCTTTAGCCTGCTCACTTTTGTTCTTGTACTCGCCCCGGTTATTCAACTCATTCCGAACGCGGCCTTAGCTGGTATTCTGTGCGTGACCGGGTACCGATTAGCTGCGCCAAAGCATTTTCGCCAATGCCGGGAGATCGGCCGAGAGAATCTCTTTGTCTTCGTGACTACTATTCTCGCGACCCTCCTAACCGACCTGTTGATGGGCGTTTTAATCGGCATGGTAACCGAGTACGTGGTGTGCGCAGCCCTTGGAGCTCCTATACCGGCGCTCTTCAGAGGAGTATCTAAGGGTAAGGAAGACAATCGCGGCCGCTTCGTTATTGAACTGCCAGAGGCTTGCACATTTAGCAACGTTATTGGACTCAAGCGAGAGGTCGCCTCAGCAAAAGGCGCGCCAATCACTCTAGATCTCTCGAAATCTATCTTCGTGGACCACACCTTCATGCACGAGCTTCGTTCGGTCGAAAGGGAGCACGAGGCGCTGGTCTTGGGTCTTGATAGACTTACTCCCCTCAGTTCACACCGAGAGGCCACTCGTCGCATCGCTCGTGGAGTAAGTCACGCTGCAAAGGCTTTAGTCTAAATAGGTGACGGGGGTGGATGCCCTTGGGGCGAAAAGGGGCATCGGAAGCACGTGTGCTCTTGCCTCCCCGATTCACCCGCTGTCAGAGAGGTCCTTATGAGTGACATGTCTACTTCGGGAATAGACCTAAAACACATCTTAGAAGAGATCACAGAGGTGCTTCCCACCCAGGGTCCGATCGATGTTTTTATTCACCACAACACCTTACACGCTTTTGAGCATCTCTCCTTTGAGCAAGCGGTTATTGAGGCCGCGAAGGTGTATGGCGCTGAAACCTTCCTTCCAGAGCAGCGATACCTCGACGAATATCGAGCGGGACGAATCACTCGGCGGGACCTGGAAAGTGTCCTTGTAGAGGAGGTGCCAGACCAACCCGGGCTCAGCACCTTCTCACTCCGCCACCTTGTCAAACAATTCTTGATCATCGCGCCACCCGTTGAGGGTTTCCAGCAAGTCAAGTGGCTATTGCGTGAGTCACATGGGTCGATACCACCGCAGGGGATCCCTGCCCCTCGGCTTAACCGCTGGCTCACAACGCACGGCGCCTGCGTGAACCGACGCGACGCTCTGCACCAAATAAATTTTGAGGCCGCTGAAGGATTAGAGGCGATCCTTAGAGAGATCCCTAAGGGTGACTCCGTCACGAGCTATGAGCGGGTGGTCCTCTGGGCGTCGTGCCTCTTGCTAGCGGCTGAGATTTGGAAGGGTGAAGCAGAGCCACACGAGAAGGAAGAGGACCAAGTATGCGACGACCTCGTTAACCCACTTCTGATTCGCTTCTGCGAGGAGTATCTCGACCTCGGCTTCTCGAATCAGCTCATGCCAGACCGGCAGCAGGGGATGCTCGCCTCCTTCCTTCGACTTGTTGACAGCGCCCAGTACGGCATTCCCAAATGGCTCCAACCCATTCGCAAAGAGATCGAGAGCTACAAGGTTGCAGCGGATACAACCGAGGGCCTCATTCTCCGCCTACTCGGCGATCTAGGGGTGCCCCTGGAGAAAACCCATGACTATCTCCTTCGGGAAGCTCTCTCACTCCGAGGATGGGCGGGATACATAGCGCTTGTCGAAAAGCGCCCCGACATGCTGCACGGACAGGAGAATGAGATAGTCCCAAAATTAACCGAATATCTCGCCGTAAGGCTCCTCTTGCGCAAGCATGCCCTTCTCTCCTCGCTCTACCGATCAAAGGTAGGAGATTTAGCGACCGTAAGCCCTGAACTCCGGCAACTCGACGGGCTCTACTGTTTGGCGTACCATATCCTGCATCTGTTTACCTCCCTCGACATCGGAGATCTTCTCCTTGAGGACCCCTCAGTCACGCGCGAGACACTCCAGAATCTTCAAAAGTATAACCAAACAGAGCGCCGCCGAATATGGCACCTCGCTTATGAGCGCAATCTCTACTCCCGAACTTTAGACGCTCTATCGACCTGCAAACAGCTAAACCGCGAGAGCTCCACTCCCCCAAAAGCGCAGTTCATTTTCTGCATCGATGACCGGGAGGAATCTATCAGACGCCACCTTGAGGGAAGAGATAGTAGATATCAGACATTCGGAACCGCCGGGTTCTTCGGCGTTGACGCTAACCTGACTAACATGAGGGGCGCTTCCGCTCCCTATTGCCCGGTGATAATTCAGCCGAAGCACGCGATTCGAGAGGTTCCAAAGGAGGGCTTTGAACGACACCTATCCTCGTATCGTCGTAAACAAGCGGCGTGGTTTCGCGTCTCAGGATTCATGAACAGAGGATCAGGCTCGATTGTTCACAACCTCATTTTATCGATGGCTGGGTGCCTCTCGCTAATTCCGATGTTGCTCGGGGTTATATCTCCACGCACCCTTCGCTTTTTCGGAAAGTTTTTTGGTAGCGAGCCGACGCTGCCATCTGATCTTCATGAGCTTCAAGTCGCTATCGACCCCGCTCATGAGGGGGGGCAGTCCGGATATACCCTCGAGGAGATGGCTATTCGCGTGGCTAACGTTTTGCGCGGAATCGGTCTCGTGGATAACTTCGCCGAGCTGGTATTACTTGTGGGACACGGATCTTCCAGTAGAAATAACCCCCTGCGATCGGCTTACGATTGTGGGGCTTGTGGCGGGCGCCCCGGCCGCATCAACGCACGCGCCTTCTGTGTCATGGCCAATCACCCCGATGTTCGGGCGCTCGTAGCGGACCGGACGGGTATTAGGATTCCGATTGGAACCCATTTTGTGGGGGCTTTCCACAATACGTGCAGCGATCAGGTTGAGTATTTTGATCTCGACCGCGTTCCAGCGTCTGTCGCTCACCTTCTGAATGATGTGCAACACGACCTAAAACAGGCCACTAAGGATAACGCCTTTGAGCGTTGTAGAAGGTTCGTTCTTTCGGAAATAACGGACGCTGAGCAAGCCGCCGAAGAGGCGTTAGCGCGCTCATATATGCTCGCTGAGGCCCGCCCCGAGTATGGTCACGCGACCAACGCGATCTGCATAGTCGGGCCACGGGAATACTCGAAGGGGCTATTTCTCGATCGACGGTCATTTCTCGTTTCATACGACTGTGGAATAGATGCTGACGCTCAGATACTGCTCGGTATCCTCAGAGCGGTAGTGCCAGTGTGTGGGGGAATAAATCTTGAATACCTCTTTTCGGCCATGGATAACGAGGTGTACGGGGCAGGCACAAAACTCCCCCACAACATCGTCTCGCTCGTAGGGATTATGAACGGAACCTCCAGCGATCTCCGGACTGGCCTCCCCACTCAGATGGTCGAGATTCATGAGCCCGTTAGACTTCTCCTGGTAATCGCGGCGTCCCGGGAGCAGCTGGAGAGGGTGATCGGCTCGGAGGCGGCAATCAAGCGCTCTTTTGACGGTGGTTGGATTAAAGTTGTGTTAAGAAATAGCGAAACTGGTTCCCTTGAGTGGCGCCTACCAGGCGGTGAGTACCGGACGTACCACCCATCCGTAGATCCCCTTCCGCAAATCACTGACTATCGAGCTTGGTTTCTCGGCAGAGCGGGACATCTACCCTTCGCGTCAATTCCGCCCCGGGAGGTCCACGTATGAGCCCCATACTCGATCGCATTCTCTCAATTGCTCTTGTGGGGAAGCTCACTATTGGCGCACCAGTGGTGGCGCTCCTTCTCATCATAACCGACCGAGTCGTTCGACATGAAGTCCGGGAGCACTTTGTGAAGAGATGCCTCACTGTTTCGCAGCTTGTTTCGATAGCATGCGGATTCGCCTGCTGCCTGGTGGTTTTGTTGACCGGCAAACCCATAGATGTGGCGACTATTTCTCTGGTAACTCTCTCGACTCAGGATATCTCTTTCTCACTCCGAATCGACTCAATCTCGGCGTTTTTTGTCCTGATGAGTTGTATCTTGGGGGGAGTGGTCGGGCTCTTCGCGTCACGGTATCTCCATCGGGATCCGGGCTACTTCCGCTTTTTTATCCTCTACCACGTCTTTCTAATTGGCGTTCACGCGATCTTTCAGGGGGCTGGGCTCCCAACCGTATATATCGGATGGGAGTTGATCGGAATCACATCCGCGCTCTTGATCTCCTTTTTTGCTTTCCGCAAGCAAACGGTGGCGAACTCGCTTCGAGCTTTTTGGGCGTACCGGATCACCGATACGGGAATTCTCGTCGCGACACTTTTGGCCATGCACCAACAGATTGAGGGATTCACCGTCGCTCATACTGTTACCCCTCACCCTTTTATCGTTTTTGCCTGCCTCTTGTCGGCGATCGGCAAATCAGCGCAATTCCCCTTCGGTCGGTGGCTTCCCAAGGCGATGGAGGGTCCAACTCCCTCAAGCGCTATCTTCTACGGGGGGTTATCGGTTCATGCCGGAATGTACCTTATGCTTAGGGTCTCCGCGGTGTATGGCCTACCAGTAGACGTGCGGGTCGCGATGGTTATCGTCGGATTACTCTCCGTCTGGTACGCCACCTTGGTAGGCAGAATTCAGAGCGACGCCAAGAGCAGCTTGGCCTACGCCTCTATGGCGCAGGTGGGCCTGATGTTCGTTGAGGTGGGCCTTGGTTTTAATTCACTAGCGATCTTTCACTTCGTTAGCCACGCCATGCTACGCACGTATCAACTGCTCAACGCCGCTTCCGTTATGCACGACCGATACGCCTTTGAGCACGTCCTTGGCCGAGAACAAGTTTCTTTTCAACCGGTCCGGGGGACCCGCGCCTTTTCTCGTTATGCCTATGCCTTTTGGGAGAGCATCGATGGCGCATTTGGCAGGCTCAGCCTCTTGGCTTTCGTCGAGGTATCAGCCCGCACCGCGCGATCCCTGGAGGAATCCTTCGGTACTATGCTCCTGTCCATAGTGCGGCACGGAATGTTCTACCTGAGGCACCCGCTTAGATCCTTACTTATCTTAACGAACCGTACAGCCCACGGAAAAGGGGACGCAGCATGAACAACGACCTCTCACCACTCAGCCTGCTCGCTTTTTTCATTCCGTTTATAGCGACTTTGGTTAACCTGGCTCTCGGGGCCACCCCACCCGTCAGGCGTTCGCTCGCGCTCCTGGCATCGCTTACTCTTGTATCTTTTTTCGCCTATAGCCTTGAGCCCGCCACCCAACAACTCCCGGTGTCAATAGTCCCGGGTTTCTTTGAAGCCAATGAGATCTCCGCGTATTGCGGTATTTTATTTAACTTTATCTACGCCCTCGTGTGCGTGGCGTTCGGAGATCGGGTGTTTCAAACCCGATCGGCTGGATACTGGCTTCTCCTTCAACTGTTCGTCTCGCTATCTCTCGTGTGCGAGAATACCGACCTCTTTTCACTCCTCTTGGTGTCAGCTCTCATCATCCATATCAAAGTCAGTCAGGAGGATGTCTATCAAGTCAGTCGGAGGAGCGAGCGGTACATTCTCGTTGTTTTCTCCTCTGTCTTGGCCGCCCTATTCACCCTCGTCTTTTTTGGTTTACTGCGGGTCAACTACCACGCTGACACGTTTACGCTCCTGTCTCAGTCAGTCGATACACTCCCGCGATACCTCAAAATCTTGAGTAGCGCCCTTATGATGACCAGCCTGGGCGCCTTTCCTCTGCACTTCTGGGTCAAGCCCCTCTTCGCGGCCCCCGCTCGGTACGGTCTGGCGGTAATCACGAGGCTGAATATCGGGTTTGTGGTGTGGTGCAAACTCTATCCGATGATATTTTCTGGTGACCCTATCCTCGATCAAATACTCACGTACGGTTGCGGCGCTAACTTGATCTACGCGGCGCTTCTACTCTTCGGCGAGCGAAAGCTCAGTCAGATCGTGTCCGCCCTCTACCTCTTTCACGTCCCTTTGCTCATCTTGGCGGTAAAGACCGACGGCCGCTCTGGGCCTCCGGACTTTATTCTTGACTTCGCGAATATCATCGTCGCCGTCAGCGGTCTCCTGATCATTCTTGGCATGCTACGAGACCGACTTGGCGCGGAGAATCTGGACAGGGCCCATGGATTAGGCATCTCATACCCATTCCTCGGGATCGCGTTCCTCATCTGCGTGCTATCTCTCGTTGGATTCCCAGGAACTCTAGGGTTTATCAGTAGTGAGATCATCCTCCACCACTTCGCGGAATCAACCTGGCCCGTGGCGGCATGCTTTATCATCACGCTGGCCCTTAATGGCTATTCCTCATTTCGCATTTTTGGTGAGTCGTTCTATGGGGACCCAGAGCAGTCCTATCGTAGGGTATTTCAGCCAGTCATGCGTGAAAAGATCGCTATCGTTTTGGTTCTGCTCTTCCTCTTTGCAAGCGGTATAGGGCCTCACATCGCCACACCGGAGCCTATCCTAGCGACGCACCAAGAAGGACGGCACGAATCGCGCTAAGAGGTGACGGGAGGACCATCATAGGCGATCCAATCCATGCACAATCCGTGAGCTGGAGCGGTGACGCCGGCGAGTCTTCGATTTCGAGCTTGGAGAATATCAGACATGGACCTCCCATGAAGGCGGTTTCTATTAAGGTCCACAAGGGTCCCAACAATATTGCGGACCATCTGCTTGAGGAAACCTGAGCCAACAACTCTGATCTCAATTACATCGGACGCTCTCTCGACTGAAATCGCGTATATGGTCTTCACGGGCGTCTTTGAGCAACACTCTGAATCCTTAAAACTTGTGAAGTCGTGCGTGCCAACGAGCCACCGAGCATCCTCTCGCATCTTCATAACGTTAAGAAGCGGAGCTAGATGCCACATCCTACGGGCCTCAAGAACGGGAGGGGCGGGGCGATTCATGATGCGATACGAGTACTGCTTATGTGTACAATCGTGCCCCGGATGAAATGAATCGGGACACAGCTCGGCTGAGACCACGGCGAGCTCACCTTTCATGAGGTGGCTGACCCCACCAATGATCTGAAACATCTCAGGGGGATTCTCCACAGAGAACGTCACCACCTGCCCTCTGGCGTGGACACCAGAGTCGGTACGTCCGGCGGCATGAAGCGGCCCAACCTCTTGACGGCAAACGGTACTCAGAGCTCTTTCGAGTTCACTCTGAACAGTCCTCAACCCCGGCTGCTTCTGCCACCCGTGAAAACCACCCCCATCGTATTCGACTATGAGCTTTACCTGTGGCACCTGGCCTCACCGACTAATCGGTACAGAGTTTTTCGGCTATTTGCACCGCGTTGAGGGCGGCCCCTTTTCGGACATTATCCGCCACAATCCATAGGGAGACACCGTGAGGCACCGATTCATCCCGGCGAACTCGACCCACATGAATATCATCAGTGCCAGCCACATCGATCTGCATCGGGTACTCTTCAGCGCTGGAGTGGACGACCACACCGGATACCTTTGAGAGCGCCTGGCATAGCCCCTCGGGAGATATCTCGCGCTCTGTCTCAACAAAGACACTCTCAGCGTGACTATAAAAGACGGGAACTCGGACGGCCGTAGCGGTTATTCTGAGATCCGGGATGCCAAGAATCTTTCTACTCTCGTTGATAATCTTGTATTCCTCTTTGGTAAAACCGCTCTCAAGCAACACATCTATTTGAGGTATACAGTTAAAGGCGATCTGGTGCTGAAATGCGTCGTGCTGCATCTCCTGCTGATTAAAGACAGCGATGCTCTGCGACCACAACTCATCGAGAGCTGCTTTACCCGCGCCAGATACAGACTGATAGGTAGAAACTACAACGTGCTTTAGACCCGCTAACGAGTGTATCGCCTTAAGCACAGGCACGAGCTGAATCGTGGAGCAGTTTGGATTGGCGATGATCTTTTTACCCAGAGCCGCCTCGAAGTTGACCTCTGGTACTACGAGGGGAACGTCCGGGCTCATACGGAAATGACTGGAGTTATCGATTGCGATAGCGCCGGCTTTCGTGGCAAGCGGCACGAACGTGGCGGACAGCTCCGCCGATGTGGCGAAGAGAGCTATATCAACCCCCTCAAATGAATCCTCCTCGAGGAGCTTTACGGAGATCTCATCATCTCGAAACTTATATACCTCCCCCACCGAATCCTCTGAGGCGAAGAGGCGTACCTCCGAAATATTCAGCTTTCGTTCCTCCAGAACGACAAGCATCTCATTTCCCACCAGACCGGTGGCGCCAACGATGGCGATGACAGGGGACTTAGTTTTTGAGGCACTCATAGCAACCCCTTTTACGACACTACTTGACTAGAAGCTACCGCCTGAGGGCTTTTTCAATCGTCATGGGGGGGGGTTCAGCCGTTCCAGCCAGCTCTCTCCTTACCAGAGCCAAGCGGCCATACGCAGAAACCCCCGACCAGGGTCACTGGTCGGGGGTTTCTGCGTCCTGTCAAATGATCAACCTTACTACGCCTCTGAGATATCCTTTCGACGCTTGTCTCTAAGAAGCTTCTCGATCGTGAAGGAGGCCAGCGCATAACCCTCAGCCTCTGTCTTTCCCGCCTGTAGAGCGATGTCAGTGATGGCTTCCACCAACTCCCCAAGGGTGGTGTTGATTGTAGTTGTCTCTTCCGTGCCTACCTGATCAATTCGATTATCCATGACTGACTCCTAAAAAAACCGGGGAACCCAAACCGTCTTCGTTCCCAGTATACCCCACTATGCAAGCCGCGCCGAAATCAAAAAATTCCGAGCTGCAAAATTCACCTATCTTTGAGATGCCCCGGAGTGTTGCCAGATGTTCAAATTTTTGACACCCCGGCTATAAAGGTTACGATTCTGGTACAAAGTGCCGTTTTTTGGATGCCGTAGAAAGTTCTTGACCCGTGTGGGGATTACCCGATCGTTGGGTATTCAGTATCGCCAGGCCGTTAGGAGGGGGCAGCGCTAGATGCTCACGCTATCTACTGTCAGAGGGGCGCGGTTAAGGGCTAGTGGCGGCGCGAAATGCCGTAGAGAGTCCAGGTGTAGCCACTAGCTTCGGAACCCCCGGTTAAAACTATCACCCACCCGGCGCGAGGAGGAGATTGCATCGGAGAGCTAAGAAGTTTCACGACCTGGCCCCCTTCGACCCTTACAAGGTCAATACCTTGCAGCCGCTGATCCCACGATTGCGGGCGGGAGGCGCTATCCTCGCTCAACAGGGGGGCTCCGTAACGGGACGCCACAACATCGACCACACACACCTTGGCGGGACGGGCGAGATCTTCTGAGTCGATGGGCGATTTACTGGTATTCATGCTATGGCTATTTAAGACTCAAACAAAAAAAGAGCCGCTCGTGAAAAGCGGCCCTACTCAGGAAGCTAGAGACCCCGATAAACCTGGGGTCATACGAACCGAACAGAGGTTATCCAACCTTATCGATACGCTCCTTAAGCTCCTTTCCTACCTTGAAGAAGGGAAGCTTCTTTGGAGGAACAGGTATCTTCTCGCCGGTCTTCGGATTCCGCCCTTCGTAGGCTCCGTACTCCTTGACTACGAAGCTCCCAAAGCCTCGGATCTCAATCCGGCCACCATTTACCAAGGTGTCACGCATCTTTCGGTACACAAGGTTCACAACCTCTTCTGATTGAACCACATTGATTTGCGACCGTTGGGCTAATTTTTCGATGAGTTCTGACTTGTTCACACGTACCCCTATAGACAAAAGAGCTTCGGTATCCAGCTGAGGCCTGTTTTTACCCCTCTTATTGGCTTAACCAAGGAAGAGCATCCAGCCTAACCATCTAACATCACACGAGACGTTATAATCACTATGATGATGTTCTGTCAAAACCGATTGCAACTAATCGCAAAAATTTCGGGGAATTACCCCATTTGTTCTACCCAGCGACACGTCGGTTCGGTATTTCGGGGGTAGTCCCCACTTTTTAAGGCCATTTTGACCCCTTGATGGAACTGGATTACCCTCTCTCCGTTGTCAGTCAGGTAGCTCCAACATGCCCAAGCCCCTCCCTCCAGCCAATAACCGACCTCCTCCCATTTCTCGCCTCATAACCAATCGGGATAACTACTTTCAGCGAGCGGATGTTCTGAAAAGAAATCGCGAGAAGCGGTACCAGTATGGAGAATTCCTCGTCGAAGGGGTCGCCCAGATAAACCTGGCCGTGAAATACGGCTGGGACATTCGAGCCCTATTGTTCTCTGCCGGGAGGAGCCTCTCAAGGTGGGCCCAGGAGCTCCTATCATCCAAAGTAGCCGCAGAGCACTGGGAGGTCGCCAGCGAGCTCCTAGAGGACTTGAGCGAAAAGGAGGAGACCTCAGAGGTATTGGCCTTGGTCCATCAGAGGCGTCTCCCCCCCAGCGCCGTGCCTGCCCGCCCCGGGGGGCTCGTTGTGGTGTTTGACAGGCCGTCGAGCCCGGGGAATCTCGGTTCCTCGATTCGCTCAGCCGACGCTCTCGGCGCTGACGGCGTTATTATTTCGGGACACGCTGTCGATATTTATGACCCATTTGTAGTACGTGGCAGCATGGGAGCCATATTTGGCCTCCCAGTGACTACTACCCCATCCCACTCTGGCGTGCTCGAGTGGGTAACCGCGGCTAAGGCAAACGGAATCGATTACCAAATCGTTGGAAGTAGCGGTAAAGCTGCCGATCTGATCCATTCGGTCGACTTTAAACGCCCCACTGTCCTGATCCTAGGCAACGAAACGGTTGGGATGTCCAAGGGCTACTGGGAGATCTGTGACTCGGTGGTGAAGATACCGATTGGGGGCGCGCTCTCATCAATCAACGTTAGTTGCGCCGCTTCGATACTCCTCTATGAAGTGACTCGTCAGAGGGCTTTGGGATAATCTCTCTAAGACCGAGCATGATTACATCACGTCTTGCTCACCAACTCTTCACTTGTGAACTCGGCTCTTCAGTGTAAACTCCATAGCCAAAGCCTATGACACTCAAAAAACTCGAAGACCGAACTTACGCTATACCAACCCGACTTATTTACGGCGAATCCTATACGTCCACGTGGGACTATAAATTTCACGTGGTGCCGCCCATCACGGCCTCGAGCACTTTTCGCCTCGAATCAGCCACTCGAGGTGCGGAGGGATTTGAGGCTATCGGGCAATCAGGCGCCGCCGTCGGCGATCCGATCTATGTCTACGACCGGATGGGCGAACCAAACAACAACATGCTTGAGCAATCGCTCGCCATCTCAGAGCAGGCCGAGTGCGCAGTTACCTTCGCCACTGGGATGGCGGCGGTTCACGCCGCGCTTACCTTCGCCTTAAACAAGGGGTCCGAGGTTATAGCCCATCGAACCCTTTACGGATGCACGTACAGCCTTCTCACGCGATGGATGCCGAAGTTTGGTTTCAACGTACACTTCAGTGACCTACGCGACGCTTCCAACATTGAGGCGCTAGTCAACGAAGACACCCGGATCGTTTATATTGAGAGTCCTGTCAATCCAAGCCTCGAACTCGTTGATATTCGCGCTGTAGCCTCGGTTGTGGCGAAGCTTAATAAAGGTAGAAGCCCAGAGCGGCGAATTCTTACAGTCATTGACAATACCTTCTGCACTCCGTGGGGACAGCGCCCCATCCCGCTTGGAATCGATATCGTTGTGCACAGTCTTACAAAGGGAATATCCGGCTTCGGAGTTGAGATGGGCGGCGCTGTGGTAACTCGAAGGGAGTTCCATGGACCACTGATCCTCCACCGAAAAGACTTCGGCGGAACCATGGCTCCCCAAATCGCATGGAACATATTGACACACGGGCTTCCTACCTTACCGATCCGAATGCCCCGTCAACAACAGAACGCTCACGCGATCTCAAAATTTCTGGAGGCTCACCCTCTTGTGGAGACGGTCAGGTATCCAGGCCTCGCGTCATTCCCGCAATATGAGTTGGCTCGACGACAGATGGTCGACTACGACGGGGAGTTTGCTCCGGGGTTTATGGTTTACTTCATCCTGAAGGGCTCGACTCCAGCGGAATCGCGCACGCGCGGGATGAGGATGATGGATTATATCGCTGACAACGCCTACGCTATTACGCTCGCGGTCAGCCTTGGACAGATTCGAACTCTGATCGAGCATCCTGGCTCGATGACCCACTCAGCATATTCGGCGGAGGAGCAGGTTTCCCGGGGCCTAGATCCAGGCGGGATCAGACTCGCGTTGGGTATTGAGCACCCTGACGACATAATTCGCGACCTGGAAAAAGCCTTGGAGAGTTGCGGATAAATCTTGTCTCACTCAGTGCCTATGAAAGCCCAGTCGATACTCGAAACAATCGGACGCACACCGACGGTCAGAATCAACAAAATCTTTCCTGACTCAACCTCTATTTGGATGAAGCTAGAGCGTTCCAACCCTGGTGGAAGCATCAAGGATAGGATCGCTATCGCGATGATCAACGACGCTGAGAAACGGGGCGTTTTAAAACCGGGGGGCACCATAGTAGAGCCAACGTCGGGCAACACCGGCATCGGTCTCGCCATGGTAGCGGCGGTCAAGGGTTATAAGTTAATTCTCGTTATGCCTGAGTCGATGTCGGTAGAGCGTCGACGCGTTATGCTCGCCTACGGAGCGGAGTTCATTCTTACCCCGCGAGAGAAAGGGATGCGCGGCGCCATTGAGCGCGCCGGAGAGGTTGTGGCGTCCACTCCCGGAGCCTGGTCGCCGCAACAGTTTAACAACGAGGCGAACATAGCGATTCATAGGGAGACAACCGCTCAGGAGATCCTCTCTGATTTCCCACAAGGCGTCGATTACCTTATCACAGGGGTGGGAACGGGCGGTCACATCACCGGGTGCGCGGAGGTTCTGAAAGAGCGTTTTCCCAAGCTGAAAGTTTTCGCTGTGGAGCCGGCGGCCTCCCCGGTAATCAGCGGCGGTCAACCGTCACCTCATCCGATCCAAGGGATCGGTGCGGGATTCATTCCGGGAAATCTTCGAATCCCCCTACTCGACGGGGTTATCCAGGTCACCAACGACGAGGCGTTTGAATTCGCCCGCCGGGCTGCCCGCGAGGAAGGCATCTTTGTTGGGATATCCTCCGGGGCATCTCTGGCCGCGGTCAGTAAGAAACTACCGGAGATAGAAAAAGGCTCAACGATACTAACTTTTTGTTATGACACCGGGGAACGGTACCTATCGATGCCGAATCTCTTTCCAACTGAGTAGAGTTCCAGTCTAACCGGTGGTAACCTATCGGCACTATGGAAGAGCTTGCTACACAAAAAGAGGTCCGGGAGGAGAGAGCGGTGCTTCTCGATTTTGACGGGACTATGGGACGGTCTCTCGGAGCATGGACGGCAGCCTACCGAGAAACGATGACTGACTATGGCATCAACATCTCAGACGAGGAATTAATCGCCTGTTGCTTTCACCAAGAGCAGCGGGATGTCATGCAAGCCTATTCAATATCACGGAGTGAGGAGTTCCGTGAGCGCGTATGGAGCAAAGTTCACCACCATATGAGCTCAGTAGAGCCGTACCCTGATCTTATTGAGACCCTACACTCTCTCCGCGATAATGGTTTTAAGATTGGAATCGTCACCAACTCAAGGCGGTCAGTAGTAGAGCCGATCCTCCACCGCTGGGAGGTGTTTCATCATTTTGACACGGTAGTGACCATTGATGACGTCTCTCACGGCAAACCTGATCCAGAGAGCGTGCACCGAGCGATAAATGACCTCAATGTATCTCCCTCCAACACGTATTTAGTGGGGGACTCGATAGTAGACGTGCACGCGGGCCACAAAGCAGGAATACGAACTGTGGCCTTCTCACCTGAGGAGAATCGGAGGTTTACCGCTCTCAAGGCTCTCCATGAGACCAATCCCTCTCACTTAGTACACTCATACACTGACCTGAGAGCCGTACTAGGGCTGGACCAGCCATAACACCGTGAGCGGATAGCTCGTTACTCTACTGACTCTTTCACTCGGCTTATTGCCCATAACCAGCCTAAAGCATGGAACTTATGCGCGCCTATCGAGAATGAGGTTGCGCTACATACGTCTTATCCCCTAAAACTCTCACTTTAAGATCAAGATCTCTGTTGCAACGGGCGATTACTACGTGTCCTCGAAAGAACAGATGGACACCGTTTGCGTGTCTCGGAGTTTCTGCCCTATCCGAACTGCCACGGCGCATACCGTGGACGGCTTGAGTCGTGGTAACGAAGAGAAGGTCGAATTATCAAAAGGTCCCTATGAAACCGATGCCCCATATTGACTCAATGATGACCCCATTCCCTCATTCAATTGAGGCATCCCACACCATCCACGAGGCTCAGGCCATTATGGGATCAGAGGGTATTCGCCACCTGCCGGTGACCTCAGAAGGTCGGTTGGTAGGGATTATATCAGACAGAGATCTGAAACTGGCATTTGCTCTTGCTGGCTCATCCCAAGCGGAAGAGACTCTCCACGTAGGAGATGTGTGCAACCTGGAGGCATACATCGTCGAATACAACACCCCAGCGGTAGATGTAGTAATGCATATGGCTGAGATTCGGGTGGGTACGGCGCTCATCACACGGAGCGGAAAGCTCGTTGGAATATTTACCACTACTGACGTGTGCCGAAACTACGCGGAGCTGCTAAAGATGGCGTATCCAGACGCCTAGCTCACACCGTTATCTGAAAATCCGTGGCTCCTAACGCTAATGAAGCGATGATTTTAATTTGTAGATCGTCTCCGAGCCTGTGCCGTGGATCTCAACGGTCCCGGCCTTAATGAGCTCGCTCAGAGCCTCTTTAACCTCGCCCTCTTCTCCCCTCACGATCGGTCGCTCCTCCTCTTCGTGCACGATGATCAAATTGTTAAAATAGAGGCCATCCTCCGCCTCCGGGTGACTTAGCGCGGCGAGGATCTCTCTTTTTATGTCGGCCTGTTTCATCTTCGACTCACCCTCTACTTTTACTGTACATCGTGGACCTGATAACCAATCAAGTTTAAGGCTACCCCACCTCTCCCCCGATGCGGTAGCTCTTTTTTTTCACCAAAGGTCATTTCAGGGGCGAAAAAGCGGCATTGCCGCGCGGTTTGTTATCAGGAGGCTTTGGAGGTATTCTGCTCTTATGAAGCTTACGCTTACTCCACGAGTTATTCTCTTCCTCGCCATAGTTTATTTCATCTTTCCCTTTGATCTCCTTCCCGACATCCTCGGACCTTTCGGTCGCGTCGACGACTTGGCGGTGCTCTGTTTTGCCCTCTGGAAGGCACTTGGGGCCTCGTCGAGTAAGGGGGGAGCGAGAAGGCATCAGGCGCAAAAACAGAACGCCACAACAACGGATCCGTACTCGGTATTTAAACTTTCGCCCAACTCCTCTCGGGATGAGATCGAGGCTCGCTATAAGGAACTAGTAAAGGATTACCACCCTGACAGAGTCGCGCACCTCGGTGAGGATCTCAGAAAGGTCGCTCACGAGAAGATGATAGAGATTCAACAGGCGTACTCTGTACTCGCTCCAAAATGAAGCGTGGGGAAATGTGAGGGTATGTTTCGAATGCAACCTGGGAGCGACACGCCTTGCCGGTCATCCGAATCTTTGTCTCGCCAAGTTCGGATAGAGGCAACATTCTCCGCGGGGTCCAGGGAGTCCCCTGGTCGTCATCCGAATCTTGGCTACGCCAAGTTCGGATAGAGGCAACATTATCCGCAGGGTCCAGGGAGTCCCCTGGTCGTCATCCGAATCTTGGCTGCGCCAAGTTCGGATAGAGGCAAGACCGCGAGGATCGAACTCCCCATTGTGCTTGTTCCGTCTCTGCTATCCCCGCCCTACGGCCGGGCAGAGCCGGCGAATTGCTCGCCTGCTCGCAATTCATTTTGATCACTCGGGAGTTCGCTCCTCTCCGGGTCCAGGGACTCCTGGTCGTCATCCGAATCTTGGCTGCGCCAAGTTCGGATAGAGGCAAGACCGCGAGGATCGAACTCCCCATTGTGCTTGTTCCGTCTCTGCTATCCCCGCCCTACGGCCGGGCAGAGCCGGCGAATTGCTCGCCAGCTCGCAACTCATTTTGATCACTCGGGAGTTCGCTCCTCTCCGGGTCCAGGGACTCCTGGTCGTCATCCGAATCTTGGCGAAGCCAAGTTTGGATAGAGGCAACATTCTCCGCAGGGTCCAGGGAGTCCCCTGGTCGTCATCCGAATCTTGGCTACGCCAAGTTCGGATAGAAACTAGATGGTGCGCTCGGAGAGGATCGAACTCCCGACCCCAAGTTTAGGAAACTTGTGCTCTATCCAACTGAGCTACGAGCGCAACGGCATTACGATAGCAAAATACGGCTAGGGCGCCAACTTTCGTTAAGTGCTTAGCCCCCTGACATTTTTAGGGATACTCCCGAGGAAACCAGCCCGCGCTAACTCTTTACTCTAACGAAGAACACCGAGGGATCCACGGCTGAGTAGCGCCCTTCAGGGTCCAGAACTCGGGTCTCAAAATGAAGATGTGGGCCACTGGCTCGCCCTGTCTCTCCCACATCCGCGATGTGGTCTCCCTGACTCACTCTATCGCCGACCTCGACCCTATTGCGGCTATTATGTCCGTACACTGTTATCAGGTCACGCCCTTGAACTACCACGATCCTACCGTACCTCCCGTGCGAAGAGCTCGCCAAAACAACGACCCCGTCGTGCGCGGCGTAAATTGGGGTGCCTTCAGGGGCGGCGAAGTCCGCACCTTCGTGGAACCGCTTCCCTCGCCATCCAAAACCCGAGGTCGATTGAGCTCCCCGGATAGGGAAGACGAGAGAGCCGACGTAGTGCTTCACGTGTGAGATACTAACCATCCGAGCCCCGCCCTTGGCGCCCTCGAGCTGTTCACCAATGTCGTAATTCAGCGGACCTACGGATGGAATCCTAATTACCTGCCCTACCTTGAGAGGCCCGGCCTTTGCGATGCCGTTATGGGAGAGGATCTCCTCGGAAGTGACACCAGACCTCCTCGATATCGCGTCGATCGTATCACCTTTCACTACCGTATAGATCCGATCCCCGCCGCCCCGGGAGGGCTGAATAAAGGAACATCCGCCCAGAGCTATGAGAACTAAAACGAGGAACTTGCGTCTCATGCCGCGCACCCTGAGGATCTCCACTCTTTCTAGCGAAACTCGACCTCTTCAAATGAAACGCGCCTGCAAGACTCGCCACACCGGGTCCATACGGTCAATCGTGTGATACCGGCTGAAACGAGTGGAGCGACCAGTATCCCACCCTCATCAAGCTGTCGCAGGGGTAGCTCGCTCTCCAGGAGCACCGGGTATGAAGCCACGATCGCGTCGAAGGGAGCGGCATCTGACCAACCCTTCCTTCCCTCACCACGGCGAACGATTACACCGTGATGCTTAAGAGCGTCGAGAGTTCTCCGTGAGGTTTGGGCCAACGTTCCAATGGTGTCAACGCCGAATACTTGCGCCCCCGCCGCCGCCATCACGGCACAGAGATACCCGCTACCAAACCCAAGCTCCAGGACACGCATTCTCTTATTTAAGTTTATTAACCCCATCATACGGATGAGCGTGGAGGGTCTCGTCATCCACTGCCCCTCATCGATCGGTAGGTCAACATCTCGCGTAGCGTGATGATGGTACATTGGGGCCAAAAAGTGTCGGCGAGGAACGGCGACAAAACTATCGAGCACCCTGTGCTCAACCTCCTCATCGAGGATGCCAGCGTCAACTACCCACTGCTCGACACACTGTCGCCAAAGAGTATCCTCTGAAGAAACGGCTTCCTGCTGCATAGAAAAGACAAAAAACTTCAACAATCTCTAATTCAACACGAACGACCCACCTTGGAAAGGTGCAATTTAGGCCGATTGCGCGGCACAGAGTCGGCTGAAATCGAGCAACATGCAATCAGCAGGTTAGCGGACACCCTATCGCTAGCGGCCCCATTCCAGCGCTACGCCTGAGGGGGAGTGGTCAACTTTTGAAACAGGATCGGGGGCTGGCTTAGCGGAGCGCCAACAACATCGAACGTGACCGTGTCACTCCAAGCAACCGTTGAAGGATCCCTACCGAAGGCGGCGAGAATCTTACCAGCGGCCGTCGGGATAAAGGGGAGGAGCATGAGACCGAGGCCATGAATGGCCCTAAGCGCGTACGCCAAGGTGACTTTCGTTGTCTCCATATCAGTTTTACGTGTTGTCCACGGAGCTTTGTCGTCGACGTACTTGTTGCATTGACGAGCAAACTCAATAACCCCCTCCAGCGCGCCCTTAAACGAGTGCTCCTCAAGGTGCCGAGTGACCAGCTCGAATGTCCCGTTCAGCGAGTCAACCAGCGCTCGATCCGTTTCGCCAATGAGATCCTTTGAGAAGATCGGCACTGAGGGTCCACAGTGTTTAATCGTAAACGAGGTGATCCGATTTACGAGGTTGCCAAGAGTATCCGCGAGCTCCGCGTTGAATCGGAGCTCAAAATCCTCTGGCTTATAAACGGTGCGGGCTCGCTCAGGCGCTATCGCTGTGAGGTAAAATCGCAACGCGTCTGGATCGGATCCGGCGGCGAGGTAATCTCCTATCCAGACGGCCGTGCCCCGAGATTTGGAAATCTTTCCGACATCCTGTCCTGGGAATTGAATATTGAGGAAATGGTTTACGACCACGGACTTCGGAAGCTTGTAGGAGCCCTGAGCTGAGAGCATAGCTATCCAGATGACACAGTGAAAGATGGTGTTGTCCTCGCCGATGAAGTGAACTATCTCGGTATCACTATCCTTTTTCCACTCCGCGTCCCCGGAAGCCGGAGGCCTCCCGTGATTGGCCGCCAGCTCCATAGTGTTAGAGATGTAGCCGATCGGAGCGTCAAACCATACGTAGAGAACTTTACCCTTGGCGTCAGGGTCATCAAGAGGAACGGGAATCCCCCATGAGAGGTCTCTTGTCATCGCTCGCTTGACCATGCCCGTGCCTATCAAGCCCCGAACATAGGACTTGGTCTGCTCCCGGACATCGGCTTTTTCAAGCCACGCGGAAACCTCCCGCTCAAATCTAGAGAGATCGAGAAACCAGTGCACGGTCTCGCGAATGACGGCCGGCTCACCGGAGAGTATACTCTTTGCGGCCTTCAGAGTGTCGATATCGAGCACCTTGCCACAGTTCTCACACTGGTCGCTATTCTGCTCGGCTGCTCCACAAAACCCGCAGGTACCCTTCACATAACGATCGGGAAGAAACTGCCCTCTGGAGCTATCAAAAAACTGCCTCGATACCTGCTTCTCAAAATAGCCCTTGTCATAGATCGCTTTGAAGAAGTCCTGGCTGGCTTTGGCGTGATAAGGATTGATGCTCGTCCCGCTGTAGGTATCGAAGCTGATCCCCATTCCACGAAAATCTTCTGCCTGCAGCTTTTGATAATGAGCCGCCACTTCGGCTGGAGTCTTCCCCTCTTTCTCCGCCGTAATCATGATCGCCACACCGTGGTCATCAGATCCGCACACGAACTGAACGTCGGCCCCAGCAAGCCTCAGGTACCGAACATATATATCCGCGGGAATGTAGGCTCCGGCGAGGTGCCCCACGTGCAGCCGACCATTTGAGTAGGGCAGCGCTGCGGTTACAAGCACCTTGCGACGGCCAGTACCTGTTTGAGATTTGCTCATCGGACAACTTCCAAATACCCCTTAGAGGGGGTTAGAGAGGCTGGGGTAGGCCAGCATAACGGACAACTTTCATTGGGAGATTAACCACCTAGGTCGCTTATTGTAAAGGTGGCACCGATAGTCAACTCACCGTTCTAGAATCACGCCACGGAGCTCATCACCTCCCTTGCGTCCGAGAGACCGAAACTATCATCTAGGTATGAGGAGAACTTCTATTGGGGACGCACCCTTAGGGGTGCCTAACAACGCCCATTATCACCCGCCTCGGATATGCTCGAACACTACAAGCTCCTTGGTATATCACCGGCGGCGACAAGCGCTGAAATAAGGCGCGCGTTCCGGATCTTGGCGCGCCGGTATCATCCCGATGTCAATCCGGGCAAGGGCTCAAGCGACAAATTTCGCCAGATCTCGGAGGCGTATCACGTGCTCTCCGATCCTGAAGCGAGAAAACAATACGATCAGGAGCGCTCAGTCCATGAGACATTCTCATCCGCATTCGACCGAGCTCACCAAGCTTATCGAAAACAACAAAGCGCTGCTAAAACCACTCCTGAGCCGCGGGCCAATCAACAAGCCAAAACAAAAGACGAATCGCAACCCTCTCCTGGTAAGCTATCCAAGCACGATCAGGCCACGGCTAAAATCAAAGAACCTCAACTTCCATGGATCGTCTCCTTTGTTACAGGAAAAATTAACTCCGGACTCTCGCGCGCGAAGAACCTCTTCCCTCCGTCCAGTAAATTTAGCCCATCAAAGCCATCCCTCACTTCGCTCTCGGTCGTTGAGGTCTCCATCTCAGTATTTGAGGCTATCACCGGGATTCGCAAGACCATCGAGATATCGGAGAGTCCTGGAGATGCCCGTAAAGTATCTATCTCAATACCCGCGGGCGTGTGGCAGGGAAGCGTACTCCGCTTGAGATCTCGGGGTGATAAGGGCGATGAGATCATCGCCATAATTCGCGTCGCCCACCATCCGTGGTTATCGATATCCCATCGAGGACTCACGGTTGAGCTACCCATAACGATCTCTGAGTCCATGTTGGGGGCAAAGGTTCAGGCTCCTACCCTCGATGAGCCCATCATCCTCTCAGTTGAGCCCGGAACACAGAGCGGAACTGAGGTGAGGCTCAAGGGCAAAGGCATCCTTCTCCCCGATAGCTCACGGGGAGATCTTTACATCCGCTTTCTGGTTAAATGCCCTGCCAACCACCCGAGTGAAGAGACTACCGCGGCTTGCAAGGTCCTCGAACGAGGATACGCCGAGCTTGTGAGAGAGGGGTTCCCCCGCTCAATTGTAGAGGGAAGCAAGGCGCCATGAAGCACCCTGTAGCCCTCGGCCCCCTCCTCTTTTTACTTGAGACATTCCTGTGTCAGGTGATCGCTTGTGGCGGAGCGGTGGTGGCGTGGGATTACGTGCCGAACGGCGCGTCAGCGATCTTCGCGAGCACGATTGTCGCAACAACTCTAGCCCTCTTACTTCGATTGCCAACTTCCTGGGTCGCGATAAACACATTACTTCCACCCTCAATCGCGGTTTCTCTCTGTACAGAGATTCCCGGCTGGTTTTTTTTGGGCCCCCTGGCGATCCTTCTTTGCGTCTATGCTCCCGCGTTTTGGACTCGCGTTCCTTATTATCCAACCAGCAAGGCCGCCTATCCCCTCATTCTAGCCGATCTTCCACCTAACACGCCCTTTACCTTTATCGATATCGGATGCGGTTTTGGCGACCTATTGTTCTTTCTGAGCAAACATAGACCAAACGGCACGTTTGTTGGAATTGAGATCGGAGTGCTTCCGTATCTGTGCGGTAAAGCGCGGGCAAGGATACACGGACGAGGAAACGTCACGGTCTCATTTAGCGATCTCAGTCGCTACTCCCTCTCCTCATTCGATTATGTCTATGCGTTCTTATCACCCGCCGCCATGCCCCGGGTGTGGCAGAAGGCGGTCTCCGAAATGCCCGCTGGCAGCACGTTTATAACCAATTCATTCGAGACCCCGGCGGAAGCGACCTACAAGGTCGATATCAAGGATTCGCGCGGTTCAACTCTATTTATTCACCGCATCAAAGGCGCCGAGCCGATGGTACGGTGTTAGACGCCAGAGGCCCGAGCGGCTCGCCTTCCTGGCGCTACTTCTTGGGACTTACGCCCCTCAAGGGCCAGTACAATCGGAGACACTATGAAGATTGTTGAGTACGAACCACAGATAATGCCCGCGCAAAGATAGAGGCTTAAATCCTTAATCTCCCCATCTCCAATGAGGTAGAGTGCCAGCGCGGAAAAGAGGGTAAGCATATGGGTAATTATCGTCCGCGAGAGGGTAAAATTTATCGCCTCGTTTACTATCTCAACGAGGGAGGCTGAACGCTTTTTCTGCCGCTCCTCCCGCACACGATCGAATACAACAACGGTATCATTTACCGAGTAACCGACGATGGTAAGCGCTCCCGCGAGGGTCGCCATACCAATGAGATGATCCGAAAGGAGGTATATCCCTGTCGATATGATCACATCATGGAAGAGGGCCACTATGGTGCCAAGCCCAACGGCGAACTCAAATCTGAAGGCGATGTAGATCAGTATCCCAAGCAAACCGAGACCGATAGCCATGAGAGCGCTCGTACGAAGCTCGCGGCCAACGGTGGGGCCGACGTAATCGGTCTTCTGAATAGTGAAGGCGTCTCCAAAAGCGCCCCGCAGCCCAGCCTCTACTTTTGCCCGAACAGAATCAGCATCCCCCAACTCGCCCAGCCGGATAGAGTACTCATTTATAGCGCCTTGGAACGCCTGCACCCGAACCTCTCCTAGGCTCTGCGCGGCGAGACCAGATCGGATCTTTTCGCTATCAAAATCCCCCTTGAAGGTAACGAGAAACTCGTGCCCACCACTGAAGTCAGTTCCATATTTAGCGTCCCCCTTCGTCACAAAGAGATAGAGAGAGGCGGCGACGCACATAAGCGATACGAACACGCACAGGTATCGCTTACCCATGAAATCAATCTTTGATTTGTGAGAGATCAGCTCTTTCATATGAATTACCTCTGTTTCCTTAGATCGAGAGTCCCTGCTTACCTTTCAGCTCAAAGTAGTCAAAGCAGAGGCGGGCGACGAAGACAGCGCAGAAGAGCGTTGTCACAACGCCTAGTGAGAGCGTCACCGCGAATCCGCGAACAGCCCCCGTCCCGAAGTAGTAAAGGATTATCCCGGCCAGAAGCGTTGTGACATTGGCGTCGAATATCGCCCCAAAGGCTTTCCGAAACCCGGTATCAACGGCTACATTTCGACCTACTCCATTTCGAAGCTCGTCACGGATGCGCTCAAAGATAATCACGTTTGAGTCAACCGCCATACCGATAGTCAGAGCCAATCCCGCCAGTCCAGGTAACGTTAGAGTCGCGCCAAACAGCGACAAACAAGCCAACATAAGGAGCGCGTTCAATACCAGCGTGCCCACGGCCACCACCCCCGCTTTGAGGTAATAAACGACCATGAATAGGGAGATCGCGCCGAACCCGATCGCCATCGCGAGCACTCCCTTCTTCACTGACTCTAGTCCAAGCGTTGGGCCAACGGTTCGCTCCTCAAGGACAAACAGGGGAGCCGGGAGCGCTCCGGCCTTGAGCACAACTTTAAGTTGCCGAGCCTCGTCAACGGTAAAACCTCCCGAAATGCTAGCGTTACCACCAGTAATCGCGTCCTCGATCACCGGGGCGGAATAGACGACTCCGTCAAGAACGATCGCGAGCTTTCGCCCGACGTTCTCCGAGGTTATTCGCGCAAATGTCTCCTGACCAAGACTCGATAATCTTAGCGCCACTTTTACCTGACCTTGCGAGTCAAAATCCACGCGAGCGTCGGCGACCGCGTCACCCGTCATCAGAGCCTGGTCCTCAACGACGACAGGCTGACCACCTTTATTCTTGAGAGTAACACTGCCAACGCCCTGCTGCGTGCCAGACCCCGGAACGAGGCGAAACTCTAGCTTCGCCACCGAGCCGACGACCTTCTTGACCGCGTTGATATCGGAGACACCGGGCATTTGAAGGATAATTCTCTCCTCACCCGAGCGTTGGATGAGGGGCTCACTTACACCAAATTGATCGACCCGGTTGCGAAGCGTCTCAACCGCCTGCTCGATGGCATCCGTCTCAATCTTGCGAGCCGCTTGCCCGCTGAACTGATATCGAAGCACTGGGCGAGAACCCTCCATCTGGGTCGATATGAGGCTAATCTCTGAGGCCTTTTCGGCGATAACCCCTTTTGCGACCTCAAGCGAGGCATCACTCAGAAGCGATAGTTGCAAGGTGTTATCACTCCCAACGCTTGATTGCGCCACCGCTATCTTCTTCGAGCGGAGCTCCGATCGCACAGATGCGAGCAGCGCTTGAAGGCGGCTCGTTACCGCCTCACTTGCCTTAACGCCATAGACGAGATGAACGCCTCCGCTTATATCGAGACCTAGCGCCATCGGCTTGGTGAACCATTTTGGGGTAAAAGAATCGCGCAACGCGGTTGGAAGAAGTGAGAGAACCGCGGCTATACATACAGCTCCCAGTACAAGAACCCTCTGTTGAATATCCCTACCCATAGCTACTAGCTCACTAACTCTATGCCGCCTCTGCCTTTGACTCACCCTTCTCAAGCCCAACGATGTTGGCTTGCGAGATCCTGACTTTCACGTTCGGGGCGATCTCAATCGTGACTACTTCCTTATCCACAGACGCCACCTTGCCGATGAGGCCACCAGTTGTGACAACTGAATCTCCACGTTTGAGGGAATCAAGGAGCTCCTTATGCTTCTTCACCTTCGTCTCCTGAGGCCGGATTACCATCACCCAGAAAATCAGGTAACAGATAGCCAACATGGGGAGCATGTTGACGAGGGATTGCATGAACGTCGGCGACTCCTGAGCGGTGACAGGGGCTGGGGCGAAGACATTCCCGCCCTCCTGTGCCCAGACGTCTCCCGCCGCGAACATCAAGACCACCGCGATAGTCCGCAACGCCAAACTCGTAATGATTCTTTTATCCATAGCTACATATCCCTTAGACGCGAGTGTCAGATAACACGATCAAACCATAAACGCACTAGGTAAGGACATCCGCTCCTCCCCAGTGGGAGCCACCTACGCCAGAAAAGTCTGCACTACCGCTGGGGGGGTTACGGGGATGGTGGCGTCCCTCCCTGGGCCGACGCTGACAAAGCTTATCGGGCACCCCACGGACTCAGAGAGCCGCTCAACGAAGGCGCGCACTGACTGAGGAAGATCAGCCCAGCGTCTGACCCCACTAATATCTTCCTGCCACCCATCAAGCTCCGTATAGACCGGTTCAAGGCCATCGTAATCATCGCTCGAAGGGGGGAGATCGTCGATTACCTCCTCTCCACGCCGGTACGAGGTGCATAAGGAGAGCTTTGATAGACCACTCAGGACGTCGAGCTTGGTCAGAATGATTGAATCTATTCCACTCGTTCGGATAGCCCGCCGCATCGCCACCACGTCGAACCAGCCACACCGTCTTGGCCGGCCGGTAACCGTGCCAAATTCATGCCCCCGCTTTCGAACCTCTTCCCCGAGGTCTCCTAGCATCTCTGTCGGGAACGGCCCCTCTCCCACTCGCGTGCAATAAGCCTTCGCGACCCCCAGCACAGAATCAATCATTCGCGGGCCGATTCCGACCCCGATCGTGGCTGCCCCCGCGACCGTTGAGGACGAGGTCACAAACGGATAGGTGCCGTGCACCTGATCGAGGAGAACGCCCTGCGCCCCCTCAAAAATAACCCTCTCCTTCCGACCAAGGGCATCGAAGATAAGGCGACTACCGTTTCCAACAAACGGCGCTAAAAGGGCGGCCTCTTCCTCAAGTCGACCCCATAAATCATCAAAATCAACATACACCTTACTATCAAGAACATATTTGAGAAGTTTGTTTTTCTCCTCAACATGAGCTCTAACCCTCTCCCTCATCCTCGCTGGGTGCAAGAGGTCCGCGCACCGAATTCCCGAGCGCTGGCTCCGATCTTCATAGGCTGGGCCTATCCCCCTTCCTGTTGTTCCGATCTTCTGCGACCCTCTCGCGAGCTCGCGTGCCTTATCCACAAGGATATGATAATCGAGCACCAGATGCGCGTCTCGGTCAATTATCAGTCGCGCTGGCGATATCTCCGCCCCCGCGGCCCGAACTCGGTCGATCTCTGAGAGCAGCACTGTTGGATTCAAGACGACGCCCGCCCCGAGGAGGCATTTCACGTGGGGACGCAAGATCCCACTTGGTAAGAGGCTCAGCGCTGTTTTGACTCCGTCCACGACGATGGTGTGCCCAGCGTTGTTACCACCCTGGAACCGCACAACCCAATCGGCCCGCTGAGTGAGGACATCAACGATCTTCCCCTTGCCCTCATCTCCCCACTGAGCACCAACTATGACTACTGCCGCCATGCAATCTCCCAAAGGCTTCACTCTAAACAGCCGCCGAAATACTATACCGAAACCGACCTCAGGGCAGCTTATTTTTGCGCTGGATAACGTCCGATATTTATCTCAACGCGCACCTCGCTACTTGGCAAAATCCTCAACAATCCCAGGGTTTCACGCCCCCTGATACTGCGATAGGCGACGAGGCTATCGGGAGATAGGACTGAAACGGCGGGATTATCGCGAACTACCCTGAGTGATTGCTGATGACCCGTCAAAATTGCGGCCGCTAACTCCTCCGGCAATTCAACGCGCGGCACCTCTGGGATGAGGAGAGACCAATCCTCCAACCTCTCCCATGAAACTTGATCTATTTGGAGGGCATTATCGACAGAGAGCGGACCAGACCTCTCCCTTCTGATCGACTCGACTGTGGCTCCACACCCAAGCGCGCTACCGAGGTCTCGAGCCAACGACCTTACATACGTGCCTGGGCTACATTCGATCTCATAGGCGAATGTATTTACTGACACCTTACGGACATTGAACACGGAGACAGTAACCGTACGCGGGGCCAGCTCAAAGGCCTCCCCGTCCCGCGTCATCTTATGGGCGCGTTTTCCACCGACCTTTATCGCGCTCACCCTTGGGGGCACCTGTTGTATCGAACCCACAAAGGCTTTGGAGGCTGCCTCGACCCTCTCAAAAGGGGGGATATCCTCACACTCGCTCAGAACATCCCCGGAAATATCATCAGTTGTCGTAGTTATTCCGAGCCGAATTAACCCTGAGTATCGCTTAGCGCCATCGGCGGCATACGAAGCGACCCGAGTCGCTCCATTAACAAGAATAACGAGGAGCCCGGTGGCGTCAGGGTCGAGGGTCCCGGCGTGTCCGACCCTCTCCGCCCCTAACACGCGTTTGACTCGCCCTACCACGCCAGCCGAGGTGATGCCGGCTGGCTTATCGATCAGAAGTATCCCACTACGCATTCGCGGACGCTAAGGCCTCGTGAATCTTGGCTCGCAGCTCCCTCTGAAGAGACTCCAAATCTCGCCGCCAACGGAACGCCGCGGCGGGCTTGTGCCCGCCCCCACCAAATTGCTGCGCTACCCAGGCCACATCAACGGCGCCTTGCCGCGAGCGGAGGCTTACACGCCACATATCAATATCCTGCTTGAACAAAGCTGAGACTTTGACGCCTTCGATGTCCCGAGCCCGCTCAGCGAGCGAATCAGCGTCAAGAAGATCGGCTCCCAACCGCTTCAGCATCTCCTGGCACACAACTACTTCGGCAAAAGCGCCGTTCTCCGACAGCGAAACTCCCATCATCGCCTCCGCTTGCAACCGAACAGCCGCAAGGGTGTGGTTCGCGAACAGCTCTTGGGTTATGGAATCCGGTTTCGCTCCTCGGGCCATGAGGTCATGGGCCACAAGAAACGTCTTCGCCGTAGTGCTCGGATACCGGAACGAGCCCGTATCTCCGATAATCCCGGCCAGCAAACACGTGGCCACCTCTCGCGTTATTATCCCCCCACGATCCGTTCGCCTCTCCAAGGCGGAGAGAATATCAAAGACCAGCTCAGAGGTTGAGCTTGCTCCATCCACGACGAAGTTCACCTGTCCGAAAAGAGAGTTTGCGGTGTGATGGTCGATATTAACCACTTTGGGCGCGCCTTTAATAATCGGCAGAAATGACTCTCCGACTCTCTCCACCGCCCCACAATCACAAACAAAAACGAGATCGCCCTGAGCGAAGGATGTGGGAAGGTCCTTCGACACCGCGGCAGCGCCCGGAATAATGCCGTATCGAGGCACAAACCCGCTCTCATTATACACGTCCGCCCGAAGCCCAAAGGCATTCAGACCGAGCGCGAGGCCACACGCTGAGCCGTAGGCGTCCGCGTCGGGGTTTACATGCGCAACGATTATCGCGCGCCCGCTTGATTGAATAAGATCCAACACCTCATCACACTGTGGCTGAGGGGTCATGGCGTGTCCTTGGGGCGAATCCGAGCCATCAAGCGCTCGACGTTCTCAACGGTATCTAATGTGTCGTCGTAGTAAAAACGGAGCTCTGGGGTGAAGCGAATCCCTAGCTGCTTGGAGATGCTCTTTCGAAACAGTCCCGCCGCGCTCTCGAACGCCTCCTGCACCTCAGCTATCCGCTCGTCTCTATCCGCGTCGCCCAAAAGAGACACCACCCAATAGACCTTGGCGTTTCGCAGATCGGGCGAAACCATTACTGAGGTGATCGTTACGAGGCTGAAGCGCGGGTCCGCCACTCGCTGAAGCTGCTCAGCGACCAACTCTTTAATACGCTCTCCGACCTGAAATACTCTTCTCTGTCCCGACATGACAAACTTCCACGAGGGTCGCGTCCGACTCTACTCAAGCGTTGGCGCGATCTCTTTAAACTCGTATACCTCAATGACGTCACCGATTTTGACATCATTGAACGACTCAAGACCGATACCGCACTCAAATCCAGCTTGCACCTCACGCGCATCATCCTTGAAGCGCCGAAGACTGGACATCTTACCCTCGTGAATGACGCGATTGTCACGAAGGAGTCGCGCGTTCGCATTTCTCCGAACAAGTCCTCCCGTCACGTAACAACCAGCGATAACACCCACTTTTGGTATGGTGAAGGTATCACGCACCTCAGCGCGACCAAGACTCGACTCCTCTCGGATCGGATCTAAGAGGCCAACCATCGCGTTCTTCACGTCATCCAGGAGCTCGTAAATCACCCTGTAGAATCGAACCTGAATACCGAGATTCTCGGCATCAGCCAACGCACGCGGCTCCCCTCGCACATTGAATCCCACGATGATGGCTCGCGAAGCTACGGCCAACTGAACGTCGCTCTCATTGATCCCTCCTACCGCGGAGTGAAGAACGCGTACCTTAACTTTCTCGCCTGAAAGCTTCTCAATCGAATGCTTAACAGCCTCCTCTGAGCCCTGAACGTCCGCCTTGAGGATTACGTTGAGCTCTTCAGCCGCTTGATTGCTAGCTCGCTTAGCGAACTCCTCCAGACTGATCGGTCCTGAGGCGAGCGCTCGTTCCTTTTGAGCCTTAATTTCCTTACGGTTGGCGGATACCTCTCTGGCATCTCCATCTGAATCGACAACCATAAAGTCATCGCCAGATTCCGGCATGCCATTGAGCCCGGTAATCTCCACCGGCGTTGAGGGGCCCGCCTCGGAGAGCTTCTCTCCGCGGTAGTCCGTCATGGTACGGATTCGTCCGTACTCGGCGCCGCTGATGAATATATCGCCCATCTTCAGGGTTCCAGCCTGAACAAGAACCGTTGCCACCACTCCTCGTCCACGATCGGTACGACTCTCAATTATTGTACCCTTGGCTCTGCGATTCGGATTCGCCTTGAGCTCTTTAACATCGGCCAAGACCAAAAGACTATCGAGTAGGTCCTGGATTCCATCTCCTCGGGTCGCCGAAACAGGGATGAACATCGTGTCTCCTCCCCAATCCTCAGGTTGAATGCCAAATTCAGCCAGCTGGGTCTTAACCCGGTCGGGATTGGCGTCCTGCTTGTCCATTTTATTCATCGCCACAATGATAGGCACTTTGGCCGCCTGGGCATGATTGATAGCTTCTTTAGTCTGCGGCATCACCCCATCGTCCGCGGCGACTACAAGAATAACGATATCGGTTACCTGAGCTCCTCGCGCTCTCATCGCGGTGAACGCCGCGTGACCGGGGGTGTCGATAAACGTTATAGAACGCCCGTCGGGGGTGACGACCCGATAGGCTCCAATATGTTGAGTGATACCACCCGCCTCCTTTGCCGCCACTGAGGTGCTCCTGATTCTATCAAGAAGGGAGGTCTTGCCGTGATCTACGTGTCCCATGACCGTGACCACCGGGGCTCTCGGTAGCAACGACGCCGGATCCTCAACGACAGTATCCTGAAGAATGTCCTGCTCGTTAAACTCAACGTGCTTAACTTCGTAACCCATTTCATCGGCAACGATTTGAGCCGTATCTTTATCAATGGCCTGATTAATCGTGGCCATCACTCCCAACGCGAGAAGCTTGGCGATAACCTCGCCCGACTTCAGGCTCATTTGTTGTGCCAACTCCCCTACTGTGATGGAGTCTCCAAGCTCGATAACCTTCTTCGCGACCTTTTGCTTCTCTGTCTCAACTTGGATGGTGCGATTCCGATCCGAGTCTCTAGAGCCTCTTGGCTTAGAGCGCCGCGTCTCTCGCCCCCCGTAATCAAGAAGGTCAACGCTGCTAATTTCACGCTTCCGCCCTTTCTTTACGGCGCCCTTTTTCTTCCCGAGCTCATCTTCTCCGTCAAAGATCTCACGTACCGGTTCCTTCGCTGTTACGGCGCCCGGCCTTCGAACATCTAAGGGTTTGCTGACCGGTTTACGGGCCTGGGGGAGCTCGATCCTACCCAGAATCTTTGGACCCACGCCAACTTTGCTATCCGTCCCCTCGGGCACTCCTCCCGAGGTCTCGACGGCGGCCCCCACAAGACCTGAAACCTCTCCAGCTTCACTTGAGGCAACCGCGGAAGAGAGTCCTGCCCCTCCAGAAACATCTTCCGCCGTGGGAAATAGCTCGTGCCCCTCTGAGGGCTCCGAGGTGAACTGAATATCTCGCGCGGCACCACCATCACTTACGGTACTGGTCCCGGCCGCGTTGCCTGATGACTGCTCATCTTGGCCCGATGGAGTCACGGGCTCCGGAGCGTCCGCGGAACGTCGTCGGCGGATCACATTTCCCGAACGTTTCTCAACAACCGCTTCCGTCGCTCCAGTTACTTTGTCGACACGTGTCTTGAGCACCTCGGTATTGATCTCCTTCGGGGCGCCCATGGCCTGGCGGATTATCGACCGGCGGACGGCATCAGCTTCATCCGCGTCGAGCGAATGAGAGTGAGAACTCTTCCCACGAAAACCTAGTTCCTGCGCTTTAGACAAGACAACTTTGTTGTCTACCCCTAGCTCTTTCGCCAATTCGTAAATTCTGATCTTTGACATGTGCCTTCTTAATCGTCGCGGGAAGCTCAGCTGCCCACGTCGAAAATATTTTTTACCTACCCAAGGAAGCTACTCGCGGTCCGCTTACAAACGCACCTTTCGCCCGCTCCCCTTGCCAGCGAAAACACCTGACGGCATTCCCGCTGAACCATTCACGCGCCCCATTAATTTCATGGCGACGCTCGAAACCTGTGACGCCTCTAGCGAGGAGCCTTTAACCCGTAACGCCCTCTCCCACCGTTGCGCCTGCCCCATCTTGGACAGACACTCAGCGGCGAGGTGTATGTACGCGCCGCGCCCTGGCAACCTCTGAAGATCATCGACCACCAAAGCGCCCTCATGTACCACCAGACGGACCAAGAGGCTCTTCTCCGCGGTTGAGCGACAAATACAGCATGTTCGCTCAGCCACCTTCACCACCTCGCCCGGACAGTTGAGCGCCTACACCGGAGAGGCGGCCCTTACCGAGCCACTTCTCAAAAATCCATCTACCGCCTGCCGAATCTGCTCGATGTCGCTCTCCTCAAGACCACTGACTTGGCGCAAAGCCTCATCATCAGCCTCAACGAGGCTCTGAATGGTCGAGAAACCTCCATTTATAAGCATCTCACGAACGTCAGCGGTAAGCGGTAGCCGAGCCAAGTCGGATACACCCTCTCCCTCCGCAGAACCAAGTGAATCCGCTTCGTCCCCGAGCTTCTCGGCGTACTCCTTGGCGTTCTTAAGGATCTCAGAGACCTGCTCCTGAGTGAGCCCATCGATCTCCATGAGATCCTCAAGCGTCGCGTCCGCGACTTCACGAACAGTTCGGTATCCCTGCTGGAAGAGAAGCTCGGCATGCATGAAGTCAATCGAGGGGATTGCTCCAAGCGCGGCGCGAGCCCTGCGAGCCTCTTCCTCAGCGACTGAAACGCTACGGACATCGATTCTCCAGCCGGACAGCTTGCTCGCGAGCTTAACGTTTTGCCCTCGACGACCGATGGCGAGCGACAGCTGATCATCTGGAACGATTACTTCCATTGAGTGCTGCTCCTCATCTACGACTACTCGACTAACTTCTGCCGGAGCCAGAGCGCGCGCCACGAATGATGGCTCATCAGGCGTCCACGTAATGATGTCGATTCGCTCACCACGAAGCTCCTGCACAACGGCTTGTACGCGAGATCCCTTGATCCCCACGCATGCCCCTACTGGATCGATACTCGAATCGTTGGAGTACACGGCGATCTTAGCTCGCTCACCGGGCTCACGAGCGACCGCCTTAAGCTCAATTACCTTATCGGCGATCTCTGGAACCTCAAGCTCGAAGAGCTTCTTAATAAGGTCAGGATGGCTGCGAGAAAGTACGATTTGAGGCCCACGAGCTGACCGATCTACATCGAGCACCATTCCACGAAGGCGGTCACCAGGGCGGTACCTCTCGCGCGAGATCTGTTCTCGCTTCGGAAGGATAGCCTCAGTGCGCCCAAGGTTTACGATGATATTACCGCGCTCAAGTCGAAGCACGATTCCGTTGATCAGGTCTCCCTTACAATCCTTGTACTCCTCATAGATCACACCTCGCTCCGCGTCGCGGACCTTCTGCATGATAACTTGCTTCGCGGTCTGCGCGGCGATTCGACCGAGCACCTCGGTCTCTAACTTTTTACCAAGCTCATCGCCCTCCATCGCGTCGGGATCAACCTCTCGTCGGGCGTCCTCGATGGTAATTTGAGTATCCGGGTCCTCCACATGAGCCACTACCACTTTGAATTGGACTACCTCGATCTCGCCAGTCTCTTCGTTAAACTTAGTCTCAAGATTGAGATTATGACCGTAGTGCTTGCGCGCCGCTGACAGCATCGCCGACTCAACCGCCTCGATGAGCACCTGCTTATCAATCCCTTTGTCACGGCCCATTTGGCTCAGGATCGCGTTTAGGTCAAAATTCGATGACATACCTACCTCTTCCGTTACTCCCGGACGCTCGCGCACCGCGCGCGAATGCCTCCGTTAAAATTTGAAGTCCACTCTCGCTTCCTTCACATCACAAAGGTTAACGAGCAGAACTTCCCTCTTCTCCTCACCCTCAATCTCTAGAGCTCCACCCTCAAAGGCCCGCAACAAGCCGGTCACGACCTGATACGCGTTTTGAGAGTTGCGAAACTTCGCTCGAATACGCTCTCCAACAGCTCCCGCGAAATGTCCCGACAACCTTAGCGTTCTGTTAATCCCCGGACTGGAGACCTCAAGAACACAACTGGCTGGAACGAAGCTCTCCTTCTCGTCAATATCCAGGAGCCGCTTGGTCACCCGGACACAATCCTCGAAGGTCACACCACCGCGCCGCTCAGGACTATCGTCAACTCCGCCCTCAGCCATCACGGTTTTTTTGGTGATGTATACCCGCACAACACCACCGCGACCGGAGGCTCCGCCGTCTCGTGGGACCTCTATATCAAAGAGCTCCACACCTTCAGAGCAGGCGACCTCATCAATCATCTTCCATAGCGGAGTCGTCTCAACGCCGCTTGAAGTGGTGTCTGCGATATCACTATCCATTCGTTACACCGAACATCTATTCACACCTGACCGAATCCCTCTCGGCGGAGCGGGCATACAGCCAAAGCTCCGCTTCATTAGCGTGACCCCGATGATACAGATGTGCATCTAGGTTACGTTCACGAAGGTGAGACTACCCCCGTGTAGGCAGGGACCTGCCAGAGACGCAAAGAGGGTAACACAAGCCGCACCATCATTACAACTCGAAGTAACGGCAATCCGACCCAAAAAAAACCATATCTTTCGAGGTGTTAAAGTTGGGGCTGCCTACGCTGTCACCACCACAACGCCCTCACGCCAGGAAGGTCACTGGCTCAAAACACCTCTCATGGTGAAAGTCCGGCGCCATCCCCGCGGGTGCCCGAGACGAAATAAAAGACACCTCACTACCATACGAGATCCCTGAGATGTGGAGGAATGATGTCGGGGCGATCGGCACTTGAAAACTAGCGCGATCAAACGAGACCACTACCCTCCACCACCCCTCGCCTATCACGGTGTCTATGGTTCGAATGAGGGGCGGCGAAGTGTTCGGATCCCTCAACCGGTACGAAGAATGAGTCATGGACCACCACGCCCCAGAGGGATTAAAGTTTAACTCCTGATACCTTCCATCCCGCTCCCTGATAAAGACCTCCGCTACATCCTCTTCCCATAAACCTTCAACAAATTGACCGCTCGTATGAGCCGCCGACCAATTTTTACCGCCGGGAATCGCGCACGAGAACCAAAAAGATTGGGGGTCAAGCGCCACAACCCAAGAAAACGGAGAGGCGAGCTCCCGCCCATACCAATCTGTGGTCCGTACCGCTCCAACTCGCTGAAGCAGTAGATCGGAGGTAAGCGCCTGATCGGCTAGGTAGACCTGAAGTGTCATGATGTACACCCTGCTGAGCTATGATACCTACTCTTCACGCCGGGCCTTGAAAGAAATTGATTGGGCTAAGAGATGCGCCTCATGGGCCCGCTCAAAGGCGAGGCCTAAAGCTGCCTGCGCCATGAGGAGTGGCGAGTTGTGGTTTGGCCTCCACTCACCCCGAACCGAATCCCAAGCAAAAGCTTCAGGAAGTATTCCCGCCGGTATCTCATACATCCGACCCTTCCCCTCGACGAAGAGGGCGTGTGTCGTGGTTGTAATAAACGAGAGGGACCGCTTCAAATGCCGGTCGGCGTAGAGGAGCGACTCATGGTCGCCTCCGTTAGATTGAATAAACCGGCGGTAAAAGTACGCCGCCAGCAAAGGGTCAAAGAGCGTCCACTCCGCCGGCCTGAAGCCATCTCGGTTCTTGGCGAACTCCCCTTTGTCACGCGGATCCCGATTAAGAAAGTACTCCTGCCCAACGTACAGATCAGGGCCAGTCTCGAGATCCACATCCCACCGTCGGAATCCGTGGGCGCCCATATTACGATACACGGTTCGCAAGATCGTGTTTTGACGCTCGACCTTCAGGTTGCAATCAAAAGGATACAACAGCAGTATCATCGCCGAATCGCACGGTCGCCGATCGCACTCTACCGCAAACCCGTGTTCCGGGATTCTCTCCTGAACAGTGGATATACAGTTATAGAGAACGGTCTCAAGTTGCTCTCTGTACTTCTGGCCGTTCTGTTTCCCGCCGTACTCCACCGGCAGAAACTCCCAACCTTCCCTATCGTGAAAGATGCGAGCCTCATTGAGGGCGGCCAGCACAATTCCCACACTCGTCGCTCTCCGCCACTCCCGAATGTCTTCCCATGGGCCATAGTCACACGTGTTGTGAGCCTCGACGCCGTGCAGCATCTTAATAGTCGCGGGTAATATTGAATCGGAGGCCCACGGCATCGGATCAAGCTTTCTCAAGTCAAAGCCACCCGTGGCGCCCATCCCTCGCCCCCTGCTGTTCGCGAATCTAAAAGGCGCCCACACCATCGCCCCAAGAGCGTCGAGCTGTTGATGCCCCCAGTCATGATTGCAGAACTCAATTCCGCCAGCCTCATTAACCGAGTACTTAATGTGCGGTCCATTGTTTCCCTCGAGAAAGAGCCTCCGGGTATGCTCCACCCCGCCCCAATGAAATTGAAGTATCTTTCCTCGATGGCGCTCGCTCCCGGCGAAGGCCCAAAGACTCTTGACTATCTGATGAGCGTTCTCCGAATACCCAGCGCGGTTGAGAGCTGTTGCCGCGATAATTCCGTCCCGAGCCCACATATTGCGTGAATAGTCCTCGAGACCCCCTCGGTCGTTGGTGACTAGGTGTTGCTGGACCGCGGCTGTCACCGCTCCCGAATGAAATCCGATTAAAGACAAATCCAGCGACGGGTGTGTTAAGATCTCTCGAAGGTCTTCGAGGCCCAGGGGATCGGGTTTATTGATAAACTTACCCAGCGGATGTCCCCCGGCCTCGCTTGGTATCGGGATGGCATCAACCGCCGGAAGGCCCAGTTCGACAAACGAGCCCTCTGTTGCTTGGGCCCTCGGCACAACAAGCCCCGCGATCGGCGACCGCAGGAGCCCCCTAGCCAAATCGCACCGCCATTGGGCGTCCGCACCCCCAGAGTTATTGGATAATTGCGAAACGTTCATTACCTATCAATTCCGCGGACATCACCCGCAATGCTCCGGACAGGTTACCGAAGTCGCCTTATTCCTCAAAGGGGAAATTTATACGGCCACCGAAAGTGTCGGCGTCAGGTCGCCAACTCCGCCGGCGAGGCTCCTCTTCACGACCAAGCGGGTATCGCTATAAACCTGCGGCGCGCTGTTGGCGTTTAAGAGACGAGACGGTAGGGCGTAGTGCCTTAAGATTCTCGGCGTATTGAACGAGAGACTTGGGAAGATCGGAGCGTCCTCCCCGAACATAGTCACGAGCCACGGTCCCTCCAACGATGTAGGCATCACCGCATTTCACCTCGACGAGATATTGGAATACTAGCTCGCTTAGCGACTTCAAGTTAATAGAAGCCCGCCGTCCCACCTTGGAAAACAACCACTCACTGAATGAGTAGAACGCCTGGAAGGGGGTCTCTCCACTGCGCAACAGGAGCGCCTTCGATTCGACGAAATTTCCACTGTTCGCGACCAGGTCCCAATAGCGCGCGAATCGACCCATTCGTTGCAGCTCCGTGAAACTTACATCGCGCGTCTGAACGACTTCGTAAGGCGGATCCTCCGAGAATCGCATCTGAAACTCCTCATCGTGGCGTTTAATCGGGGTGCCACGCAGCCGCTTCAGTATTCCAACTTGAATCTCCTGGGGGTTGAGGGTAACGATCTCATTAAAACCTTCGCCAAAACTTTCAATTGATTCCCCTGGCAGCCCAACAATAAGATCGATGTGAAGGTGCGCGTTAGTCTCTGACCTCAGGAAGGCGATATTGTCTTTTAATTTATCTACATCCTGTCTCCGGCTTATATTCGCGCTCACATCAGGATTTAATGTTTGAACGCCAATCTCTAATTGGAGACTTCCGGGAGGAAATTTGGCGACTACCTCTCTCAACTGTGGTGGAAACCTATCTGGAACCATCTCAAAGTGAACGAAGAGACCGGGTCGCATACGCTCAAGGAAGAAAGTAAGTATGGTGAGGGAGGTTCGGATATTTAAATTGAAAGTTCGGTCAACGAACTTAAAGACACGGGCCCCCCGCTGGAACAACTCGTCCAGCTCACCCAGTACCCGGTGGTGATCAAACTGACGAACGGGGATGTCGATTGAAGAGAGACAAAACTCACAGGTGAACGGACACCCTCTCGAAACCTCCACATACACGACCCGGTTGGCGATATCTCTATCGGTATAGTGACGATATGGCAATTCAAGGTCAGTTAAGGCCGGGAGTCCGCCGGCGATTACTTTCTCAACCGGACGCTCACCTCGGCACAACGTTGCGCACAACTCTCGGAATGCAACGTCAGCCTCTCCAGTTATCAAATAATCAGCGAGAGCGAGTATCGGCTGATTCTCGTACTCAAAACTAACCTCTGGTCCCCCAATGATCACAACGATGTCCGGTCTGACTCGTTTTACCAGAGAGATAACCTCACGGGTCTTCGCGACGTTCCAAATGTACACCCCAAAACCAATAATGCTTGGGTTCGCCTCTAGCAAACTTTCAACAACCTCACGCGCCGGTTGAGCGCTTTCAAACTCAAGAATTGAAGCCTCCTTCCGCAGATCCCCCAAATTCGCGTATAGGTATCTTAGCCCCACCGAGGCGTGGATAAACTTTGCGTTGAGAGTTGAGAGCACAATCTTGCTCATATACCTCAGTGTCGCTCATATATGAGTCATATTCCAGGGCTGGCGGAGCGTCCCTAATAAATTCCGGCGGTGGCGTCCGTTAAGGCGGCGGCGCCGCTCGGAGATCAAAAAGAGATATCCAGCTAATCCCACTGGATAGCGAGCGTCTCCCCGTGGCGGCCCTGAGCCCCGGGCCTTTCTCATTCCGCCAAGGCCGAAGGGCCTCCGTTACCTGCCACCCTCTCTGGTTGCCCGCTCGGAAGATAGTCGCAAGAGGCTAATCTGGATCACACTGTTGTTACCCGCCCACAGTCGATACTGGAACCTCCTGTGGGGCGGTTTAAGATTTATTTCGGGATGAGCAAATGAAGAGAACGTGGATACTAGTAGCCAGTCGGGAGGAAGCCAGAATATTTAGTAGGCTCGGTAAAGGCTCGCTCAAACTTGAACGCGATATCGGCAATCCATTGGGACGACTCCGTTCTCACGACCTGGTGACTGACAAAGCGGGAGCGAGTAATGACAACCGAAAACCCGGTCGCCATGCCTACTCTACCGAAGAGTCCCCGAGGGATAGAGCCCTGAAGGATTTCTATCGGGAAGTTACCGAACAACTCTCGCGCGCGTACTCTACCCACACATTCAACGACCTTGTGCTGATCGCCGAACCCCGGCTCCTTGGGTTCATCCGCGAATTGATGCCACAACACTTGTTAGTTCACGTTTCTGAGGAGATTCAAAAAGATCTCTCTTTTGAAAAACCGGATCAGATCGTTCAGCGACTGTAACGATGCGCTCATCGTTACGCGATAGAGTGCTTTAAACGGGGCAGCCCCAGAATTCTCTCAGCGATAATTCCCCGCTGAATCTCCGATGTGCCAGCAGCTATGGTCCGCCCCCTTGAATATAGGTAGCGGTGCAGGTCGGGCCCCACATTGTCGCTCGCCTCACCGAGGGCCACTTCCGGACCGAGAAAAAGGAGCGCGACCTTACACAAGCGTTGGAACGACTCACTCCACAGGAGCTTATCAAGCGATCCCTCAGGACCGGGGGCCGCGCCCTTCGCGTATGACATAAGGTGGGTGTAGGCGAGAGCTCTTGTGGCGCAAGCGTCCACCACCGAGCGACTTAACTCTAAGCGAGTGGTCGGCGGAGTCGCGTCACTCGTTCGGCTCAGCAGCTCGCGGAGCGCTGTTTCAGATTGGAGCTGGCGAGCGAATGTAAGAACAACTCTCTCGAACATCAACGTCGAAATAGCGATCTTCCATCCATCCCCCTCCCGTCCGACTAAATTCTCAGACGGCACGAAAACTGAGTCGAAAAATACCTCATTAAATTCTTTGTCGCCGCTTATCTGCTGAAGAGGTCGCGTCGCGATCCCTTTCGACTTCATATCGACTAAGAGGTATGAAAGCCCCTCATGCTTGCGCGGGGCGTCAGTGGTGCGGCACAGTACAAAACACCAATCAGCGACGTGAGCGAAGCTCGTCCAAATCTTCTGGCCCGTCAGGGAGTAACCTCCCTCCACGGGAACTGCCCGAGCCCTCACGGCGGCCAGATCACTCCCAGCGCCTGGCTCTGAGAACCCCTGGCACCAGATATCATCGCCTGACAGGATCCGCGAAAGGAACTTAGCCTTCTGCTCTTGGGAGCCGTGCGATATTAAGACGGGGCCAACCATAGTCAGCCCAAAGAGGCCTAAGACTTGTGGGGCCGATACTCTAACGAGCTCCTCCTGAACTATCGCCTCTTCAACTAAAGAGAGCCCTCTTCCGCCGAATTCCTTCGGCCAGTGAGTTCCAAGCCACCCTCCTGACGCGAGCGAACGCTGCCACGCCCTGCCGACACGCTCAAATTGCTCAAGGGAGGTATCACCACCGTACTGAGGCGCCGGATTATTTTGGAGCCACTCTCGAAAGCTCGTTCGAAACTGCTCACTCGATTCGGACAACGAAAGCTTTAACACGTTCCCCTCAACTCCACGTCTCCGCTACGGTGCCCTCTAAAACTCTTGAAGATCAGTTATCGAGCTTACGCCATGAATGATTGGCGATCGCTAGCAGCTCTTCAGCGGCTTTTGGACCCCACGTGCCGGCCTCATACTCAAGCACAGGCGGAGGGTTTGGCCCGTCCCACGTCTCAAAGATTGGCGCCAAAAGATCCCACGACTCCTCGATTTCATCATTTCGCGTAAAGAGCGTGGCGTCACCCTTCATCACATCCAACAAGAGTCGCTCATAAGCCTCCGGCGACGCCACACCGAAGGAGCTGTCGTAGGTAAAGTCCATTTCGACTGGGCGAACCCTCATTCGTGGACCCGGCGGCTTCGAGCTGATGCGCAACGACATACCCTCTTTGGGCTGAACTTGGATGGAGAGAACGTTGTGTTCCAACTCTCCTACGTTTCTCCCCTTAAAGAGCGAGTCGGGCGCCTTGTTGAAAAAGATCGTGATCTCCGTTATCCGTTTTGGCAAACGCTTGCCGGCTCGAATGTAGATAGGGACTCCACTCCACCGCCAGTTATCTATCTCAAGCTTTAATGCCACATAGGAGTCTGTTTTTGAGTCGCCGGCCACCCCTTTCTCTTCCCGGTAGCCAATCACTGATTCAGCCCCGATCGTACCCTTGGTGTACTGAGCTCGCACGGTATTTCGGCGAACATCATCAGGACTCATACGCTTTATCGAACGCAGAACTTTCGCCTTCTCATTTCGAATGCTGTCAGCGTCACTTAACGAGATCGGTGGTTCGATACAGAGCAACGCAAGCATCTGAAGGACGTGATTCTGCACGATATCCCTGAGAATACCATTCTGATCAAAGTACGCCGCCCTGTTTCCGATACCGATATCCTCGCAGACTGAGATCTGAATGTGATCGACGTATTTTCGATTCCAAAGAGGCTCAAAGATTCCGTTAGCGAACCTAAAAACGAGTATATTCTGCACCGTCTCCTTGCCGAGATAGTGATCGATTCGGAAAATCTGCTCCTCCGCCAAACTCTGGCGAATGACTCTGTTCAATTCCCGAGCTGACTCCAGATCGTGCCCAAAGGGCTTCTCAACAACGACAGAGGTCTGCCGGGCACCCTTTACATACTCATCGATGAGCCCCACCTGCTTAAGATTTGAGGCGATCGTGCCGAAGAACTGTGGCGCCATCGCTAAGTAGTATACGTAATTAAAGCGCACCCCTTGGTACTCTGAGGTGAGGAGCTCAATGCGGCCCTTCAGAGACTCTACGTCCTCCACTTTCTCTCCATCACATGGCTGATAGAAGAGATTCGCCGCGAATTTCTCCCACACCGCGGGACTGATCGGCCTTCGGGAATATTTTTTTACACCCTCATATACCTTTGACCTGAACTCCTCATCGCTCAGCTTAGATCTCGATGAGCCGATCACTATAAAATTGTCCGGCAGGTAGTGGTCCTCCGCGAGGTTGCACAAACCTGGGATAAGTTTCCTTGAGGTCAGGTCTCCACTCGCGCCAAAGATAACCAGCACAGTCGCCGGTGGCTTAACAATCCGATTTTCACCATCTACTGTCTGGGCTTGGCTCACGAAACTGATCTCCCGATAGGCGCTCTAGATACTCTTTCTCTTCGTCTCTATCGACTGAAGGAGGTCCCGATAGGAATCGGCGAAGCTTTTCACTCCCGCTCTCTGTAGCTCCACCAAGAGATCGTCCGTTTTTACCCCGAGGCCGTTTAGCTTTGACATCAGCGCCACACTTTCTGCCGCCCCACCGTGCAGGCGCGGCTCTATCGTGGCGTCGACAAGTAAAGCCTTAACAGTGGCTGGAGGCATGGTGTTCACCGTGTCTCTGCCCGCCAACTCCTCCACGTACATGACCGGCTTGAAAACTGGGTTCTTCGTCCCGGTTGACGCCCACAGCGGACGCTGAACTCTGGCGCCCTTCTCCTTGAGCGATTTGAAATCCTCCCCCGAGAAGAGCTTCTCATACGAGGCGTAGGCGATCTTGGAGTTAGCCACTCCAACTTTCCCGAAGAAAATTCCTTTATCGGCCTCTTTCGCGGACGCGGCTTTAACAAGTTCGTCAAAACTTTTCTCAACGATCGCGTCAACACGCGACACAAAGAAGCTCGCGACAGAGGATATGTTTCTAATCTCCTCATTTCGCGCGGCTCGATTTTTAAGTGCCGCGATGTAAGCCCGAGCGACCTCTTCGTAGACCTCCTTGGAAAAGATGAGCGTAACATTCACGTTAATTCCCTTCTCAAGCACATCCTGAATCGCTGGAACGCACTCACGAGTCGCTGGGATCTTAATCATGATATTTGGGCGATTGAGCTTTTTCCACAAACGAACAGCCGCCTCAACAGTTCCCGCTCTATCCGCCGCCAAATAGGGAGACACTTCGATACTCGCGTAACCATCCCCGGCGCCTGTCTGGTCGTAGATGGGCCTCAGAAGATCGGCCGCGGCCGCGACATCTCTCAGCATCAGCTCCTCACAGAGCGCCTCCGTCGAAAGATTTTTCAACTCGCCCGAACGCATGTCATCGTCATAATTGCTCGTATCGGCGATAGCTTGTTTGAAGATAGTTGGATTACTCGTCAGACCAGACACTCCCTGGTCGATGAGAGTCTTAAGCTCCCCTGAGCGCAAAACATCTCGCGAGAGGTTGTCGTACCAGACAGACTGTCCGAGCTCGTTAAGGGCCAGAATATTCTTGTTTTTTGAAACGGTCATTGGCGCTCCACCACAGAAAAAGTGATCTGAGTTGTATACTCTATCAGCCTGTTTGGGGAAATCAAAAGATCACGGAATTCCCCTAAGTTTCGACCTTTAACGGTCTACGAGGAGCCCAAAACGGGGGTTCTTAATCCCGGCTAGCCCTTAACGATACGGGGAATGTCCATCGCTCCAGGGTATGAGAGTATCCGGCGCTTACGATTGCGGTAATACGAGTACGTCGTCGTCAGGCAATTCATCGCGTAGGGGATCCCATTCACGTGACAGATCTCGTCGCCGTAGTAAGTCGGGATCGGACGCTCCGCGATCCGAAAGCCTCGTTCCGCAAGCGCTAGTATTATCTGAGTATCAAAATGCCACGTGTTAGTGAAAGCCTCAAACGGGATGCTTTTGAGAGCCCTTACGGAGTAAAGGCGATACCCAGAGTGATATTCAGTTAGGTTGAGGCCTGTCATCGCGTTTTGGCACGCGGTCAGAATCCGATTGCCGAGAAACTTGTAGAGGGGCATCCCTCCCTTAAGCGCGTTTTGAGGGTTTGACATGCGCGATCCGAATACCATGTCCGCCTCCGCCTTCTGAAGGGGTTCCAGGAGGGTTGGAAGAGCCTCCGGCGCATACTGACCATCCCCGTGGACAAGCGCGACGATATCGAATCCTCTATCTATCGCGTACTGGTACCCGATCTTCTGGTTACCACCATACCCATGATTTTTCGTATTTCGATGAACGCTTAATTTTTCGACACCAAAGGCGGCCTTGTATCCGAGCGCCGCGTAGTAAGAGTTGTCCTCACTACAATCGTCTATGACGAATATCTCTTCGACCGAGTCGTACACCTCTTTTGGTATACGAGCGATCGTCTTGTTCAGATGCTGAACCGCGTTATACGCGATTATGAATATGCCGATGCGAGGCGCGCTCACGCAACCAGTGTCCCTACAAGATCATAGCCTGAGATCTCGGTAATCTTTACTCGACCGAGATGCCCGGCCTCAATGACCCCAAGATCTTCTCTTACATCATTGATCAGCACCGTACCATCAACCTCGGGAGCCTGAAACCGGGTTCGTGCGGATAGAAGCATCTCAGTTTCTTCGTGAGGACCCTCAACGAGAACCTCAAGCTCCTGACCGACATACTCATCATTCTTGGCGATTCGAACCTTTTGCTGAGCAAGCATTATCTTGTCACGACGAACGCGCTTCTCCTTCTCCGGGATCTGGTCATCCATACTGAAAGCCGCGGTCCCCTGCTCGGGCGAATAGGTAAACACTCCGACGCTCTCAAAGTGGCCCTCTGCCACAAACTTCTCGAGCTCAGCCACGTCCTCCTCTGTCTCCCCAGGGAATCCCACGATAAACGTGGTGCGCAACTTGACGGATGGAGCTTGCGCCCTCACGTACTCAACAAATCGCCTTGAGCCAAAGCGCCCAATCGGACGTTTCATACTCTTGAGGACACTTTCGCTTGCGTGCTGAAGCGGAACATCGAGATAGTTGCACACTGATGGAAGATCAGAGATAGCCGCCAGGAGGTCATCGTCGACACCTACCGGATAGGCATAGAGCAACCGAACCCACTGCGCGGCCTTGGCCTTATCCAAAGCTCGTAACAGGTTGACCAAGCGCTCAGACCCGGTATCTGTGCCGAAGGCCGTCAGATCTTGCGCCACCAAGTTGATCTCTTTCACGCCCTGAGCGCCAAGCGCTTGAACCTCCCGCACGATCGAATCGATCGACCGACTACGCATAGCGCCTCGAATCTGGGGAATGATACAGAAGGCGCACGGCCTATTGCACCCCTCGGAGACCTTGACGTACGCCATATGAGAGCGCGACGCCAAGTGCCGAGGCATCGTCTCATCGTAGAGGAAATACGGCCTCGCTCCCTCATGAAGGATATCCCGCAAGGAATCGTCAGCGCCGAGCGCCGCCTGACCAACACTGAGGAGCCCATCTAAAGATATAAAGGAGTCAACCTCTGGGAGCGCCTTTCGGATATCTCCTTTGTACCGCTCAACCATGCACCCCGCTACGAGGAGCCGGCGCAGACTCCCGGACTTCTTCAACTCAGAGAGCTCCAAAACGCAGTCAACGCTCTCTTTGACCGCGCTCTCAAGAAAGCCGCACGTATTAACGACGGCGACATCAGCCCGACTCAGTTCGTTTACGATCTCAAAACCGGTGTTACGCAAAACGCCGATCATAACCTCGGAATCGACCTGATTCTTTGCGCACCCTAAGGTCACGATCGCGGCTCGACCAGCGAACGCCTTTCCCTCAAGGGCTTTAGGCTCAGTTATATTGACCGCCACAGAGGAGCAGCTTGTGGCTGGCTCATCACCGAGCGGCAGAATTGGGAGCGGAGATGACTTCATGGATCTCTTACGGCGACAGACGTCTGTCCATTATATCTACACCTTTTGGGTACTCTAAAACAAATCGCCGCGAGTCCGCGCGCACCCCCTGAGACGTAAGATTTTTAAAGATTATGGCGGTCACATTCCCACCTAACGAGCTGATTTTAGCCCCTTTTGGGAGTGATTGGGCGTTATCAACTAGGAGATCAAATCCCTCCAAAGCGTCCCCCGAATCGCTTTTTTCCTCCGCTCGCTTCGGCACCAACCGTAAGATCACCCCTTCAGGCCCGTGGCAGGCTCCCTTGAGCTCGAAATCCCTCGTCACATTTCCGATCCCCATCATGAAGGAAACTGGGAGGCTTGAGAGGAGGACCTTTCCGATATCGTCGATCAATACCTGCTGTTTGTCCGGCTGGTAGAGCCACAAGGTGCCCTGGTTAATCACAACGATCTGCTCTCGCGGGGAGGCGTAAAACCACCTCATCTTCCCCGGCTTACCAAACCACATCTCTCCAGCGCTCGACTCCTGCTCATCCAAGGCCGCTACGTAGGAGTCTTGCTGAAACTCGCCGTGCAAAGCATCCAAGCCTGAGTAGTGTATCTGCACCTTAGCCAGAAGATCCTTCGCCTGAGAGGAGGTCAGTTCCTCCCCTGCTTTACACTCAAACGCCTTAACCTGTGCCTCAGCATCTGGGGCGATGTGAAAAGAGCCAAGCGCCAGCAGGGAGATAAGACGAGCAATATATTGTTTGCAATCCATTAGAGATCCTTTTCCGCAAAGCCCACCACGCACATGGGCACCGTAAGTGTATCACGTGCGACCTTTTCCGCCACCAGGCACCCGATCGACCATAAAACAGATTGCAGTACCCCCTTTTGGTGAGGGAGACTCGAACGGTGATACACTCGGCCCTTATCGAAAGCGTATGACGACTCACCTACCAAAGATCTCGGTTATCACCGTCTCCTTTAATCAAGGGGAATTCATCCGCAAAAATATTGAGTCGGTGCTCGCGCAAAATTACCCCAATTTTGAGCACATCATAGTAGATGGTGGATCGACCGATTCCACCCTCGACGTACTCCGGTCATACCCGCACCTAAAATGGACAAGTGAACCTGACCGTGGGCAATCAGACGCTCTCAACAAAGGATTTAGTCGGGCCACTGGCGACATTATCGCCTGGCTTAACTCGGATGATTGGTATGCGGAGAACTTGTTTCATGACCTAGCGGTCCACATGCGCGACTATCCGGTCCTGATCGGGCAAGCAGCGCAAACCGATCGCGATGGAAACGTGACCCAGGTCGTTCAAAACACAGCTCGAACCTTTTATGACTTATTAAGGTATTGGATCCCTCTCGCGTGGGTGGCGCAAACGTCCGTGTTCTTCAAGCGGTCCGTACTTGAAGAGGTAAAACGACCTGATGGCACATACCTCGATGAGGATCTCTTCTTTACCATGGATCTAGATCTATGGTTCCGCATCGCGATGAAGTACCCCTTCGTTAAACACCTGAACCGGGTCCTGTCGTACTTCAGAATCTATGATCAGAACAAAACAGGAGCTCGGCCGCTTGCCACCCAGCGGGAGTGCTGTAGGGTTTTCCGCCGCTACATAAATGGGATGAACCCATCAGAGCACCGCTTGAGCTATATCATCCCGATCAATCATCCGGATGAGGCGCTCAAGAGGACCATCCTTAGCCTCACCCAACAATCATCGCTAGACTTCGACATCTTTCTCGTAGACTTCGCCCAGGACCGAACAACGTCGAAAGGAGTGCACAACTACACGCTCGATCTCTGCGAAGCCGTACCTCAAATCACGATTCGATACGCAAAATCCTCGGCGCCAAACGAATACGCCGCTTTCAATACTGGAATCGAGAAGGCGGTTGCGCCAAACGTGGCGCTCCTTCAACCAGGCGATACCGTGTCACCTTCAACCACCCATGAAGCCCTGCAGGTCTTTGCTCGCGATGTCTCGGGGGTGATATTTCCAAACATTCGAGGGGGCCTCTCACCCGATAGGATCGTCACCAAAGATGGCGGTATAAATGTCGGTGAGATCATCTCAGGTCCTTTTTTCTATCCGAATATCTTTGCCCGTCGTTTGGCCCTCTGCGAATTAAACTCCTTTAGAGAGCCCCTGAATCCCACCTTATCGATAAAAGAGCTCTTGATTCGCGCGGTTTTTAGGGGCTGGTCAGTGCAATCGGCGCCTCAGTGTGAAATCACCCCTGTAGGGAGGGACTACTCTCAAGAGATGGCGAGCTGGGAGTTGAATCGTGATTCGATCGTTCGCTCGATCCTCACAAACCTGAAACTTGAATATGAAGGGGATCCCTTCGCTCCGGTCCGAGCGGCTGTTAGGGACCCTAGAGCGCTATTCTCCTCTCTGGCGTAGCGGCATCCTCACGTCCCCCTCCACCCGTCATCTCCGGAACAGCACAAAGCTAGCGGTTAATGAGCCTAGATTTGGCTCAATATCCTTGGCATCGTCAAAATCCACGAGCCTAAGCCTGGTCGGTGTCCAAACTCAGCGCATAAAAGGGGTTGATAGAGGGGCATAAAGTAAGGCATCCTAATCTAATCGGTTGGGGTACAAACTTTTAGCAAGACTAAAATGCTTCAGAAATCCAAAGAGCTTGGCGCATCGCTTGTTGAGTTCGCCTTGCTGGTGGCTCTCATAGCTGTCGTTGCCCTGGTAGGGGTTCGAGTCCTCGGTCAAAACGTTAGCACCCAGTTCTCAAATATCTCGACCCAAATAGGTGGCTAATCAGCACGCGGAACCTCGCGTCCGCATTGATAGGCAAGGCCGGGTGCTCAGGGAGCCCACCCGTCGGTTTGGATATGCACGCCCGGCTTTTTCAGCGTCGGCCCTCGTTACTTCCCGACTTAGTCACTACCCATCCAATCAATGACTTAGGCCTAGACCCGCCTAAAATCTCAGTCGGGCCCTCTGAACCCTAACCGCCCCCTGAATCATCCTAAGGGTTTAGATAATCAAACCCAGAAAAGCGCTGAAATGGGCAATTACCCAAACCCCACTAACGAGAGACCCCTCTATCTGCTCGTTCATAGCGATCACCCCCTCGATCCGATCGGACCGAACAGTGGCGCCGAGATGGCTACGCTCAACCAGGCCCGTTACCTCGCTGCCTCAGGTCGCGCGGTATGTATCGCGGCCCGGTTAAAGCAACCGATCCACTCCGACCAAGGCGTAACGTTCCTCGATCTCGGGGCCAGCTATGACGTCGAACGGGCCCTTGATTGGGCGGACGCTCAAGGTCCATACGTGCTCCTGGCGGCAGGCAAGGCTTTTGCGCTGCTTCTCTCCCGACGCCGCGAGCGATGCCTCAAGAGGATCTTCATAACTCACGATAGATGCGCTGGAGACTCAGGTCTGAAGCCTGAGGTTCTCGAGCATCAATGCGACGCGATTCTCTGCGTATCCAAAGCTCAGAAAGAAAAACTTGTGAGTGAGGGAGCACCCGCTCACAAAATGATCGTTGTTTATAACGGGGTAGACTTCTCAATCTTTGAGCCCTCTCCACCTCATGAACACGCCCCTCATCGCCTCGCCTTCTCCGGAGCGCTCGTACCCGACAAGGGTCTTCACATCCTGATCGGTTCGTTTATAGATCTAAAATCGAAGCACTCAGACCTTCAGCTAGAGATTTTTGGTAGCTCATCTCTGTGGTCACGGGGCGATTATCTCGACATACCTCAACTGACCTCTTCAGTGCCAGGATTAACGTTTCATGGAAAGGCCTCTCAGAGAGAGATCGCGGAGGGATTTAGACGGTCTGGGATCTGCGTAGTTCCCTCTATCTGGTTCGATCCCTATCCCCTTACATCTCTTGAAGCCCAGGCGTGCGGAACCCCTGTCGTGGCGTTCAAAATGGGAGGGCTCCCAGAGGGGATCGTTCCCGGAGAGAGTGGACTCGTCGTGGAAGATGTCAATCAGACGGCGCTCACAATAGCGATCGACTCTCTCCTCTCGGATCCGGCCCGCCTCTCATTGATGTCTCGCCAAGCCGCGTCTCACGCCGCGAAATCTTTCCGTTGGGAGTCGGTGATTGAGAAGATAATCGGAATCTGCGAGCCAAAACCTCAAAAAACTCCAGTAAGGATACCTCTCTCCCTCCGGCCACCTGAGTTCTACGCGCGGGGAGAATGACCCCCACTTCGCTTTTTGCATGCGAGGCCACTCCCAAACTCTAGGAGGGAACTTCTAGATATTTGATGCGGTGTGAGGGAATCGAATGGGATGGAGTCTCTGGGAAAGGCAACCCTCAAGCAATCGTTTACCTTCCCCGAGAATGCTGCCAAAATTGCGTTCAATTCTGGGCAAAAATCCTCTATTTTACCGATGTTTCCAAAAGTGCCCGAGTGGCTCTCTCCCACCGCAACCCCCAGTCTCTCAGGGCAGCCAAGACAGTATGCAGTGCTCTCCCCTTCTCTGTAAGTTGGTAAGCAAGATGCTTCGTTCCATCGGTGGAAGAACATTGAAGAATGAGCCCCTTGGCACGAAGTCTCTCTAATCTTTCAGCCAACAAATTGGTTGGAATACGTTCCGGAGAGGCAGCAAACTCTTTAAATCTGGTCTTCCCTAGCAGAAGATCACGAACAATCAACAAGGTCCATTTGTCTCCAACTATGTCGAGTGTGCAGGACACTGGACACGGCGATCGGCGGATTCTTGGTAATTTTGTCTTTCCCATAGGAGAACATTATCATGATTGAAAGGGCACTTGCAATTTGAAAGCAAGCTACTTTACTATTGCAAGTGATATGACTGAACAAATGGTGCCCCCAAAACTAGCCCCACCAGGTGCTGGCTTACCCTGGATTGAACTTCAAGTTGCAAGATGCATTTTTCGGGCGAGTTTGGCTACGAGCAGCCAGCAGAAATGTGCGGAACGGATAATGATGGAGCGGCAGCGCATATTGAATGTAATGGAGGGAGTCTCAATCAACGACCTTTCTCGACAGGTGTTCATCAAAAGATTAGCGGGTCTCGAAGACAGCAGTCGATATTGGCCCGTCTTCATGACCGTTTCTCACGTTTCCATAGTAAATCGCGCTATCGGTGAGTCAATAAATCTTCTGTTGCAAAATCGTATTCCGGGAATTGCGGCGAGCACCGCGAGCGTAAAGCCCGACGTCAGCGCTGGAGTTGATTCGATCAAAGACTTAATAGACTCTTGCGAATCTCTCTCTTCAATAAAGGCTTCGCCCTTGGAGCTACGAACAGAGAAAAAATACCCCCATCCATGGTTCGGTCCTCTAGACGCGCGCGGATGGTATTTCTTGGCGGGCTTCCATATGGGACTTCACCGCAAACAGATTCAACAAATAGTACTGAATTTGAGCAATGATCTATCGACGCCCCGACGGAACACGACAAGTAACGGCCCAATCGCAACGAGCAATTCATAGTGGGGTGTAGTATCTAAATTAGTGTAACAGGCAAAAAGATCGAGATATTCCCAAGCATGCCTCCAAACTGCCTCCAACTTTTGAAAGCTCAAGAAATTTCTATCTGGCGGGGCGAAGCCCCGATCAAGGGCGAGAGGGGCGGCAGCCCATGGGCGAGAGCACAGAGCGGAAAAAAACTGGAGCGGGCGACGGGGCTCGAACCCGCGGCATCTTGCTTGGGAAGCAAGTACTCTACCAACTGAGTTACACCCGCATGCTAGGTGTTGCTAGCGCGCAGAATGGGAGGTACCACAGCGGCCAGAACACTTCAATGATCAGCGATTAAAACCTCCTTGGCCAAAACGCCGAGTGGAAAAGGCTGTGGCGGGTGAAGCCCCGCTCAGGGGCGAGGGGCGAAAGCCCCTGGGCCAAAACGCCAACTGAGAAAAGCCGTAGCGGGTCAGGCCCCGCTCAGGGGCGAGGGGCGAAAGCCCTTGGGCCAAAACGCCGACTGAGAAAAGCCGTAGCGGGTCAGGCCCCGCTCAGGGGCGAGGGGCGAAAGCCCCTGGGCCAAAACGCCGACTAAGAAAAGATGTAGCGGGTGAAGCCCCGTTCAGGGGCGAGGGGCGAAAGCCCCTGGGCCAGAGCGCCAAGCGGGAGACACAGCAAGCCCCTGGGCCAAAACGCCGAGTGGGAAAAATGGAGCGGGTGAAGGGATTCGAACCCTCGGCCTCTTCCTTGGCAAGGAAGCGCTCTAGCCAACTGAGCTACACCCGCTTACAGAACTGTAAGAGCGTGTTGGATTACTGCCTTTTCCTTTAATTGTCAACGTCTCAAGGCCCTTAGAACACCGCCCTCCAACCACGATCATTGTTCCCATTCCCCCTTTAATTTAGGCAGGATACATACGATAATCTGGGCGGAAATTTATCTGATACAGGACTTAGTATGAGTGATTCATGGGATGATCGGCGCCGTGCCCAAGAGGATGGCTACTTTGAGAAGGTGAACAAGGAGTCCCTTGCTCGTCTGGCCCGGAAAAAACAGGAGGCTCGCCTTAGCCCCGTAACGCGAAAGTCCATGGAGCAGATTGTCGCTTTCGGAGCCGTGCTCGATCGGTGCACCTCTTCGGGCGGTATCTGGCTAGACGCCGGAGAGCTTGAGCAGGTGATCAATGCCGCGAAAGACAGCTCCTCCTCGCTTAAGGATTTCATCGGCGCGCTCCCACAGCTTAAACCTCATGAGAGCCCAGTAAGCGAGGGACTCCCCAGTCCAATCGATGGAAAGCCGATGAAGGTGGACAAGGTGCTTGGGATATCAATCGCTAAATGCGAGAGTAGTGGCGGTGTCTGGCTAGACGCCCGCGAACTTGATCGCCTCGTTACTTCATCACACCAATCGCTCGCGAGCTCAATAAAAGATTTTTTTAAGCTGGCGACCGGAGCGAGGTAAGCCGCCTCACCACTTGAGAAGAATCTTCCCGACGTGATCGCTCTTCACCATCACCTGGTGGGCGCTCTCGACGTCTGAGACGGAAAAGGTCCGGTGTATTACGGGTTTTATCTCACCTGACTCAAAGAGCTTGAGATAGCGCTCCGTGAAACTCCGAACTAGATCCGCCCTCTCCTCAACGCTGCGGCTCCTTAATACTGAGCCGATAATACGCGCTCGCTTCCTCATCAGTAACGAGATGTCCAGCTCCACTTTTGCGCCACTCATGGTGGCGATACAAACTAGTTTGCCTTGTGGCGCAAGCAGCGAAAGGTTTCTGACGAAATAGTCTCGTCCAACGATATCTAGGATTAGATCGACTCCGTTGGGCTCCCACTCCCGCGCGGCCAGTTCGAAATCAAGCTGTTTATAGTTTATAGCCACCGAGGCCCCTATTTCACGGCATCTCTTGGCCTTCTCCTCATTTCCAACGGTACACGCTACCCGAGCCCCCATGCGTGCGGCGATCTGTATCGCGGCCGTGCCTACTCCACTGGATCCTCCGTGGATAAGAACCGTAGAGCCAGGCGCCATCATCCCCTCGACAACGAGGTTAGTGTACGCCGTCAAAAAAGCCTCTGGGATGGCCGCCGACTCAAGAAGCGGCACTCCCTTGGGCACTCTCATCAACTGCCCGACAGGGACGACAACCTTCTCGGCATATCCTCCCCCAGCTAAGAGCGCGCACACCTCCTCTCCGACCGACCAACCCTCCACGCCAGGACCGATCGCCTCGATTACCCCTGAGACCTCAAGGCCCATTATCTCAGAGACACCACCGGGTGGGGGATATTTTCCGGCTCGCTGGAGGAGATCGGCGCGGTTTACCCCTGAAGCGACAACTCGCACAAGAACTTCATCCGAACGAGGCTCTAGATCCGGAATATCGATCAACTCAAGGACGCTGTGCGGGCCAGGATTTAGAACGTTTATAGCTCTCACGGTGTGTACTCCTCTTCTTTTCCTGAACCAGTCATACCGGCCCTCATTAAACCTGTGAGCCACTCCGGTTTGAACTGGAACGGAACCTCAAATGAGAGATCACGGCCGTTGTAAGGATGGCGAAATGATACCGCATGGGAAATCAAGCGGAGATCTCCGAGATCAAATCCCCCATAGTAGGGATCCCCCACAATCGGGTGGCCAATCGACGAGAGATGAACTCTAATTTGGTGGGTGCGTCCCGTTATCGGTCGCGCCTTGACCACCGAGAAATTAGCCCCATCACGACTAAAAACTCCACAACTCTCAACCACAGTATGCGCGGCGTCACCTCCTTCGACAACTACCTGCCTTAAAACCGGATGGCGAGTATTCCGACCAATTGGAGATTGAATGTTTATCTCTCCCGGACCGAGCGCGCCCCCCACCTCGGCCAGATACTCCTTTCTCACCAAGCGACGATCGTAGGCTCGCTGAAGATGTTGATTCATTCGAGAGGAGAGAGAAAAAATGAGCAAGCCCGACACGGCGACATCGAGTCGACTTGGCAAGTGCACACTCTGTCCCGTGTGGTCAGAGAGGTAAGCCTGCATCGTGTAGAGCTTCTGATCTCGTGGCGCCGTGGAGGGTAACCCCGCCGGCTTAAAGGCTACCCCCACATCTTCATCTCGCCACAGAACCATCTCTGGGGCGAAGGCGGGGTAGCTCTTGAAGACTTCCTCGGGCCTCCGTGTCGGCTCGAAGTATTCAAGCCGACACGGAGGCTCTATCGGCGAGTCCCACCGCGGCTCTCGCCCGTTCAGATATATCCCACCTAAGAGGAATCGTGACTGCCAAGTGTGCGGCTCGATGTGAGGCAATCGGCGGGCGAGCTCCTCACTACACACGTGAGCCACGGACTCGCCCTCAGTGATCTGAAACGACCAGTGCTTGCTTTTAAACGTTCGCTGAATTCGCCCTACGTCAAAGGGCTCTCTCTCCACCATTCTCGCCTCAATGCGACGAGGGTATAACGGGATCACCGGATTCGCAAAGGGGCGCTATCCTCGCCTTGCCCCTCTCTTGGGCACCATCCCAAAAACTAGAGTGGCCACTTTTTGCGCGGCATCCGAAGTTGAGATCTCTTTTCAGCCGAACGATCGAGCAATAAACACCGGTAAGCCCCCGAAAGGAGCTATCGTCTCAGGACGGCATATCCCTTGCCCCGAGGCCAATACTCTCGGAGGTGATATCGATGCGATTTTCTCTTAGTAAGCTTCCCTTCCCCGTTATAGCGGTCGTGGTCGGATTAATAGTCGTGTTTACTCGCCCATCCGGCTCTCTCGGTTCCGTGCTCCCGTTGGATCTTACCGCTGGCGTAGACCAAGGGAGTCCGCGCCTCATTATCGACTCACGTAATCACACATTGACAATCGCGACGACTGAAAGGCATTTGGTTACTTTGAGAACCCACGGGGCGTGGGCTCTCAAAAGGGGCACATATGAGATAACCGCGAAGGAGATCGATCCACTATGGCGCCCTCCAACTAGCTACTACCTAAGGCGTGGACTTCAGGTTCCCGAAGAGGACTCCCCCTCTCGGGTTGTTCGCGCGGCCCTTGGCCACCGGGCAATTATCTTAAATAGAGATCTCCCTATTCACAGCGGTCCGGTGTGGAACGATGACATCGGGGGCTTGAAGGTATCTGAAGATGATATGGGCAAGCTCTTTAGAGTAGCAACCGTTGGTTCAAGGATAGAGGTTCGATAGGTAGATTAGGAACTTCCCAGTTTTTAACGGACGTAACCCGCGACTTACTTCGCGGGCCGAGAGCTCAACCGATTCGTAAGCTCAAGAGCCCTCTCCGCGTTCATGAGGGAGAGGATCTGGCCAATTCTTTTCTCGGGCATCCGCTGAATAAGCGAAAGCGCAATCTGAATATCGAGCTGCTCAAGGAGGTGCGCCGCTTCTGGCGGATTCATCGAGCCATACACATTAGCTAACTGTTCGAGTTGCGAGCCGCGTTGTTTATCGCCCTTCTCGCGCTCGATCTTCAACCGCTCGGTCAACTCTTTGAGGTCAGTGAGCCTGACGGCAAGATCCCTGTCACGGGCCACAAACTCGTGTTCACGTTGTTCAAGTCGGCTTGCGCGCTCCTCTAGCTCCGCGCGTCGGTGATCAAGTGATGTAAGAATCTTGGTCTCTTCCTTGCTCCACTGCGGCCCGGATGGTAGCGCTACTACAGTAGCTTGGGCGGGCTGAACCTCCCCCACTCCGATCGCTTCAAGGGCTGAGACCGCGATCTTCGCCACGCAGAAAAGCGCGACTAATGCGATAGCGCCGATGTGGCCTCGCGTCTGAGAGATCGGAGATGCAGTTCCTATGGCGCTTGGAAAGGGGGTCATGGCCGCCGAACGACTTGCGGCGTTACTGGCGTACGAGGAAGCAACGGCTGACGCGGAGCTCTTCGTCACGGATGGAGCTTTGCCCGGACGAATAGAGCCTATCTTCGTGGCTGCCTGACCTGGGCGTTGCGCCCCACTTCGCTTGGCCATCATCTGATTCATAGCTTTGCTCAGATCATCATACAATTCTTGAGCCTCTTCCCGTGTCAGCTTCTTATCAGCCATAAATCCTTTTCCAGTTACTCCTTCATCCCTGCTCGTTGAGTCGCGACCTCATCAAGTTGTCTGCCCTCTTCCTTGAGGACCTCTTCTCGATACTCTTCCTTCTTCTTTTCCTGAAGCAACTCGAGCGCTCGAGCTTCCTTGTTCGCTTGTATATACCGCTCACGAGCGTCGGTGACGCTCTTAGCGGCTTGGGCGACCATTAGAAGCTGCTGTTCAATCATCTGCTGAACTCGCACGGCGTACACTCCAGTCAACTGAAGCTCTCCTGCAGTAACTATGCCATCTGGCTTAACCCGGAGTCCGCCAAGCTCCTCTTGTAACCCCCTTAAAATACTCTCTTGTTGCGCGAGTTCTAGATTTCTCCGGGCGAGTTCTTGACGCGCCTCGTCACGGATCTGGTCCTTGATGTCAAGTAAACGTTGGAGCCTGAAACGGAACCGCTTCATATAATTCCTCTCTAGCCACCGCCCTTGGTTCGCTACCTACCCACTATCTCGAACATCGAGCGCCAGCTCTCGTTGAGTGAGTGCCCCTCTTCAGATGACTGCTTCAAAAACTCCTCAACCTTGTCGTGCAGCGCCACGGCCCGATCGACCCTTGGATTTTGCCCCGGCTTATAGGCCCCGATTGTTATAAGGTCTTCAACCTCTTGGTACGACGCGAGCACATCCCGCACGTCGGCCGCGCACTTAAGAAGCTCAGGATCAACGATATCAGACATGACTCGGGAGATGCTCTGCAGAACGTCAATAGCGGGGTAGTGCCCGCGACCAGCCAATCGACGACTTAAGACAACGTGACCGTCGAGTATTCCTCGCACCGCGTCAGCGACTGGCTCATTCATATCATCGCCCTCTACGAGAACCGTGTAGAGTCCAGTAATGCTCCCCTCACCCTCACACGTACCCGCCCGCTCAAGGAGCTTAGGAAGGATAGAAAAAACCGAGGGTGTGTAACCTCGTGTGCTGGGAGGCTCTCCAACCGCGAGCCCGACCTCTCGTTGCGCCATAGCGAGTCGGGTGACGGAGTCAACCATCAACATCACCTTTTTCCCCTGGTCCCGAAAATACTCCGCGATGGAGGTCGCGAGAAACGCGGCCCGAATTCGAAGGAGCGCCGACTGGTTTCCCGTCGCGACGACTACGATCGACCTCGCGAGCCCCTCCGGTCCTAGATCACGCTCGATAAACTCACGAACCTCGCGCCCTCGCTCTCCTACCAACGCGATCACGTTCACGTCACTGTGAGCGTTCTTGGCGACCATGCCCAAAAGGGTAGATTTACCGACGCCAGAGCCGGCCATAATACCCACTCGTTGCCCCTCACCTACCGTAAGCAAGCTATTGATTGAGCGCACACCCAGATCTAAACACTTCGTTATTCGTGATCGGGTGACAGGATTGGGAGGATCCCGAAAGAGGGGCACGGTCTCTTCCATGCACGGAAGGGGTTGTCCGTCTATCGCGTTACCGAGAGCGTCGATAACTCGACCTTTGAGAGCATCCGATACATAGACCCGATTGGTTCCGGCGGTCGCGAATATCGACGAGCCTGGGGCGATTCCATCCGCTTCAGCGAATGGCATGAGGAGCACTTTATCGCTCCGAAACCCCACCACTTGAGCTGGAATATCCTGCCCAGCGCTCCGAATCGATACCTGAGATCCAATCGGAACAAGGGGACCCGTGCCCTCGATAATCAAGCCGGTCATATCTGTAACAACTCCCCGCAACTCGTAGTTGCTGACCTGACTCGCAGTCACCCATGCGCGTTCAAGGAGCGTTTCCATGCCTCGCCTATCGAACCTTTACCACGTGCTCTCGGATGCGGTCCCATGCCTTCTCGAGATCGCAATCAACCTGTCCGGCTGTCGTTTCTACGATGCATCCTGCCCGAATACTATCGTCTGTTTGGAAGCTCCAGCTCCCATCGAACTCCTTAAATTGCCGCTCTGGTGAGAGCATCTTAAGGAACTCCATATCTTGCGGGCTCACCTTAATCGACTTGATATTCGCTCCACCCGTAAGCTTTACAGCCTCTTTAATTACCTCCAGCACGTACTCGGGATTAATCTCCACGGCAGTACCTATCAGCTTCTTAGAGACCTGCAGGGCGAAGTCAACCGCTCTCCTCTCAACGCTCTCGACACTCTCACGAATCTGTGAATTCATGTCCTCGATGACAGAATTATATCTCTCACTGAGCATCCTGAGTCGCGCGTCACACTCCTCGCTTGCCTCGCCTCTTCCAAGCTCAACCGCCGCGATACGAGTTTGCTCCAGCTCCGCCGCGAATTCAGCTTTGAGAGCCTCCAGCTCCTCTCGATGGCGAACCTCGATTTGCTCTAACGCTCGCTCGGTTTGACCGTGCGGCTCCTCATCATCATTCCCGGCGGCCAATGAACGACCGACCTCCTCCCTTAAAAGGTCGTCATACCTCTCAAAGAGCGGGTCGTCCTTGGGGCGAACACCCTCTTGTAAAGCCTCCACGGCCATCGCTGTGAAGGCCTCAGAGGGGGGCGCGTCAGAAACCACCTCCCAACGAGACTTTTGAAAGCCGCTCGGCTTAAACTGTGTGGCTTTCTGGGAACCTGTGTGGCTAGAATCCTGTGCGTTTTCGGTTGTCATGAGAATCGTCCGTTACACTAACCGACCCTCATTGAGCCAATATCGTATCAAGAGAGCCGCTTGTTGCGGGTTCTCCTTAACCAGTCGCGAGCTCTCGGACATTATCTCTCCCAATTGCTCCATATCGACGGGACCGGAGAGATCGGGAAGTCCGGCTTTACCGCCAGCCGTAAGGCCCCCAACCAGGCCATCCCCGACGGCGCCAGCGCCATCTCCGGGCAAACTCGCCATCCCCGATGGCAGAAGCCTTGTGATATCGACCTCCTGTTCTGGATTCGACGTGAGAAATTTAACCATCGGTCGAAGAACCACGAACACGAACAAGAGAAGGGCGAGCACAGGGACGCTCATCGCCCCGAATCGATAGATCATGTTCATCTGGCTCGCTTTATCCAGCTCCTCCTTCAAACTCTCATCAGGCTGGAAGAAAGGGATATTCTCAACTGTCACCACATCGCCCCGCACCGAGTCAAATCCGATCGCTGACTTCACAACTCCCTCTACTTGGGAGACCATCTCTGGAGAGAGAGGCTTAAAGACCTTCTGACTCTTCGCTTGGGCGGCATCCCCCTGACCAGCGGCCACAACCTCGTCATACTTGCCATCAACGAGGACAGCGGCCGAAAGACGGAGAAGTTTACCCTTCGCTTGCGAGCTCTTAATGATAGCTCGGGAAACCTCAAAGTTCTTAACCGCCTCGCGGCGCGTGTTCTGATCATTTGAGGCGGGTGGTGGAGAGAGGAGGTTCGGATCATTGCTCAGATTAGTTGAGACCCCTGGAACACCTCCGCGCTGGGTGGTGGCGGCGCCCTCTTCAATCGTCCGCTCAGAACGGGTCACCTGACCACCAGGATCGTAGCTTTCCTCTTCTCGCTCACTTGTGGAAAAATCGAGATCGGCTGTTACTCGAGCCACCACTTTTCCTGGGCCCAACACCTTCGCCAACATCGTCTCAATCCGTTGAGCGTAACTCTTCTCTACCTCACGGGTATACTGAAGCCGTGTCGCGTCTGGTCCCAAATCATCACCCTCCTCATCCTTCGGGGTAAGGAGGTTTCCAAAGACATCGATAATCGTCACGTTCTCCGGTTTGAGACCCTCAACACCGCTCGCCACGAAGTTGGCGATACCTCGAATCTGCTTCTTGTCGAGTTCACCACCCGGGCGAAGCTTTAGAAGAACGGAGGCGCCGGGGTCCTGGGCCTGCTTGGCGAATATCGTCTTCTCTGGCTGAGAGATATGAACGCGGGCGGAGAGCACTGCGTCGAGCGACATAATGGTCCGCTCAAGCTCACCTTGCAGAGCGCGCTGCTTCTTTACCAGCTCTCCCATCGTGGTGGTCGCGAAGTTTGTACCATCAAACAACTCAAAACCAACTGTGCCGGACTTCGGAACTCCCTCTGAGGCGAGGCTGATTCGAAGCTCATGTACTATCTCTGGAGGCGATACTGAGATCGTATTCCCCTCAAGTCGGTAGTCAGTCTTAAGCTCCTTGAGACGCTCAATGACAGCGCCAGCGTCAGCCGGAGCGAGGTCGGAGTATAGCACCGTATAGTCAGGAGCAGTCGCCATTTTAGAGACGTAGGTGATCGCCGAAACGGAGAACACAACCAACGCCGGCATAACGATCTTCTGCATGAGCGGAAGCTTAAGGTAGCTCTCAAACAACTGCGAAAGGATTGCCTTTGGGTCAAGCGATAGTGCCACGATACCTCTCTACTTAAATATCAAACTTGTGTGCGGATAACTTCTTCGTAAGCGCGAATGATCTTACCGCGGATGGCGTTCATTAACTGGAAGGCGACATCAGCTTTCTCTAAGGCAACCATAGCGCCGTGCGGCGTAATGCCCTCTTTCTTGAGAGTTAATCCCTCGATGTTCTCATTTGCCTCGCTCTGGAGATCGTTAACTTCTTTGAGGGCGTTGTTAAGCATGTCGCCGAAACTCGACCCCTGCCCGCCTTGTTGAACCTTAGGAGTGATATCAGATTGCGTCTTTATCGGCGCAATCTGGTTGAGTAAGGGTGTGATTCCGTTTATCGACATGTTTTACTCTCTTACGCTTGGGTTAGAATTCTGCTCGCCTCAGTTTGGAGATTGCGGGCGGTCTCGACCGCGGTGACGTTCGCTTGGTACAGTCGGCTGGCGGACATCAGGTCAGTCATCGTGGCCACTACATTTACATTCGGATAAGAGACGAATCCCTGGGGATCGGCGTCCGGGTGTCCGGGCTGGAAGACCTTGCGGGGCTCGCTCTTATCCTCGACCACTCCTTGGATAACAGGCTGCTGCATCGTTAGGCGGTCGAGCGCCGACGAAAAGCTACCAGGAATATCTTTCGCCACCTGAACAACATCGCGTCGCTTGTAAGGTCCACCATTTGGAGTTCTGGTGGTCTCGGCGTTGGCGATGTTGGACGCCAGGGTATTTACCCGCAACCTGGCGGCCGCCATTCCGTGAGCCAAAATCTCTAAAGGGCTGACTGATTCCATAATTACCTACTGTCTCGAATAGCCGTACGGAGCAGCCCGATCTGACGCCGAATCAAGCGAGCGGCGCTCGCGTAGTCTCCGCTGTTCTGGGCCAACCTCCCCATCTGAAGATCGAGATCAACGTTGTTACCATCGGGCTTTGTTGCTCCCGAGAGGTCCTGAACTATCTTGGAGGTGTTGCGGTTCCCAGCTGCGTCAAGGTGACGGCTATCGGTACGAGCGGAATCCGTCTCTCCTTCCTTGAACGCCTGCTCGAGCTCACTCCCAAACGACACGTCGCGGGCCCGATACTGTGGCGTTTCGGCGTTAGCTATGTTTGAGGAGATGGCTTTGTTGCGCTGGTACGTAAGGTCCATGGTGCGCGAGAGCCCAGTGACTGTGCGATCAAAAAGCGTGTCGAGTAATCCCATATATCCACCTCTGCCTACTCAGGTTAAGCAAGTCCCATGCTAGGTAAATATGCTTTGGATATAGCTAGTTAGCGGGGTTAAGTGTGTCAAATCAATGACACTTTATCCACCCCGTCATCGTTTCGACGCGGAGTTAGGTGATGGAAGTGCCTAGCCGAACAACTCCTCGCCGGCCCCCTCAATGCTCGCCCGATCGGGGATTAACCCCAATCCTCCTACTCCCTGCGCCGAGTCCCTGAGCGTCTTCCTGACTTTCGGGCTGGAACCGAGATCGACTTGGCCTCTCGAACTATCCGGTCGTAACGCCTCTCCGAGGCGGGCGAGAGTGCGTTCGGGGAGAGCCTCCGTGGGGCAGGCAATATCGCGGCGAGAGCCGCCGCGTCCCCCATAGTCAGAGCGGAGGCAGGCTTGCCGAAGTAGAACTTGGAAGCGGCCTCCAACCCGTAGATACCCTCTCCCAGCTCAATTACATTTACGTACAACTCCAAGGTCCGCTTCTTTCCCCATATCGCCCCCGCGATGGGAGCCATCACGACCTCGATGAATTTTCTAACGTAGCTCCGCCCTGGCCATAAATAGATATTTTTGACGGTCTGCATCGTGATAGTGCTGGCGCCTCGGGGCTTCCCGCTCTCATCAGCATCGTCTAACGCGTCTCCAATGGCCGCCAGATCAACTCCCCAGTGGTTCATAAAACGCGCGTCCTCGGCCGCGATAACCGACTGCTGGACATGGGTAGGAAAATACGTCAACGGCTTCCACTCCCACCCCCTGATACCAGGCTTGTCATGGAGCCAGTACTCAAGGGCGCGGATGAGTATCAGCGGTGTCACAGGGGGCGCGACGAAGCGCAAGAAAACAAGCGAGAAGACCCACGCCACCCCGAGTTTTTTCGCCACGCTTGCCACGCTGGCGAAAACTCTCCTTTTTGTGTGGTTACCAACACGTCCCGCTGCCATGCGGGTGTTGTACCCCAAATCGCCTACGGGATCGATGGGAACGGATGGGCTTACTCTTCTATTGATATACCTTCGTGTCGGTAATCGTTGAGCTTGTTACGCAATGTTCGGATACTTATACCAAGGAGCTTAGCCGCCTCGGTCCGATTGTTGTTGTTTGCTCGGAGAGTCTCGAGAATGAGCGCCCTCTCCATGTCCTGCACGGTGGTACCAGACCTAATCACAAGCGCCCCGTCAGAGATAAGGGATGGAGCCTCTCCACTCTCTCTAATAACCTCCACTGAATCGGCGAGTCTCGCGGGCCGCGATACTGAAGGCTCGGCCGCTACCCCTTGATCCTCTCGCATCATCTGCAATTGGCTCGATGGATTCATCGATAGAAGGAAATCCGATTGTCGGGGAGCGCCACCAGCTGACAGGATGGCGGCTCGTTGAACCGCGTTCTGCAACTCACGAATATTTCCCGGCCACGGATGGTTCATCAGGGCGGTGAGCACATCATCAGAGAGCCTCGGCGCTGAGTCTCCGAGAAACTGTCTCATGAAAAACTCGGTGAGAACCTTAATGTCCGACTTTCGCTCCCTGAGGGGGGGCAGCGTAAGGGGAATAACGTTCAAGCGGTAGTAAAGGTCCGCTCTAAATTTACCCTCTCGAACACTCTCCTCAAGATTTCTATTCGTTGTCGCGAGGACCCTGACATCAATTGAGATCGGGTCTTTACCACCAACTCTATCTACCTCTCGTTCCTGAAGCACGCGCAGAAGTTTGGCCTGCAGAGCGAGCTCCATCTCGGAGATCTCGTCGAGGAGGATCGTTCCTCCATGGGCCATCTCGAATTTTCCGATCTTCCGGGTCTGAGCCCCGGTGAAAGCTCCCTTCTCGTGCCCAAAGAGCTCGCTCTCAAGGAGGCTCGCTGGCAGAGCGGCGCAGTTGACCGCGACAAAGTTCTGGTGCGATCGGGGGCTGCTCGCGTGCACAAATCTCGCGATCAACTCCTTACCAGTCCCCGATTCACCTTGGATGAGTACGGTAGCCTCACTTCGCGCGACCGCTTCCGCCACCTCAAGTACCCGCTTCATCAGCGGATCCTGCGAGATAATCGGTCGACCACGATTTTGCTTCGGGGCTCGCTGACGAGACGCCTTACTCTCCGGCAGGAGAACTCTCTCCACGATTCGCTCAAGATCAGACGCGGTGAACGGTTTGGTGATAAAATCGGCCGCCCCATTCTGCATCGCCTCAACCGCCTGAGTTATCGTTCCGTACGCCGTAATCATTATCGCTGGAACCTCAGTGCCCCTCTTCTGAAGGGTGGCGAGCAGCTCACTTCCCGACATCTGCGGCATCTGTTGGTCGGAGATCACGAGATCGAAAGATTCCCGCTCAAGCAACTCGAGGGCGGACAATCCGTTATTGACCACGGTCACATCAAAGTCTTTTCGACTCAGGCACGTCTTTATCGCGAGCTGCATCTGCGGATCGTCGTCGGCGACCAAAACACGCTGGCGAACCGCGCTCGTCACCCGCTCGCTATTTTGATTGTCAGTCTCGTTGGTCTCCATGCTCGATTCTCCTTAAACCTGAACCGCTCTTCGCGGCAAAACAATGGTAAACTCAGCTCCCGGGGTATTACGCGCCGAGATCACGCCCCCATGAGCGACAATTATTCTCTTTACGATCGACAAGCCGAGCCCCGTCCCCTCGCGACGACCTGAGGTGAACGGCTCAAACATCCTGGGAAGTATCTCGTTCGGTATTCCACCACCGTTATCTCGAACCACGAGCGACACACTATCCGTCGCGGCATCCTCGGTGATAGAGAGCGACACCTCACCGCTAAAACCGGTTATCTGGAGAGCGTTTATAATGAGATTGTAGAGGCACTGACGAAGCGCTTGTTCATCGGCGACGATATAGGGATTGCCCTCAGCGTTGACGTCTATTCTCGCGCTGGCGCCATAGAGTCCAGAGAAGTGCTGCTGGGCCTCGAACACGAGCGAATGAAGATTCACAGGACCAAGCACAAGCCGATTATTCTTGGCGAAGTGAAGCACGTTTGAGACAACCTGATTGAGTGAGGTGATACTCTTCTCGATCTCATCAACAAGGCCCAAAGATTGGGGTCGCTCGGCGAGATCACTCTTAAGCATCGATACAAAGAGCGCTATGGCTCCGAGCGGATTTCGCACCTCGTGCGCGAGGGCGGCCGCCGTCTCTCCAAGCATGGAGAGACGTTCTGAGCGTTTTATCTCCTCCTCTTTCGAGCGAAGCTTACTGCGCAGATCTTCCACCTCATTCATGAGCGCGGCGTGCTTGCGTTCGAGCTTAGAGCTGCTCTCATTAAACCGCTCAATCACCTCCACAAGGCTCGCCATCGACTCACCGGATCTCTCTTTCGCTTTAGGCGCAAACATACACTCTACCCTAGCGATACCTGATCCCGTTTCATCCATTCAGCCTGCTCAAGGGCGGCCTGCATCAGAATCAGCCATGAATCCGAGGGAGGGAACCTCTTGCTCGCCTGATCGGTCAAGCGGCGAGCCTCCTCAAGGTCCCCTTTAGCGAGGGCAACTTGCTCAAGACCGTAATCACCCCAGCAATCAACGAACGCCTCAGGGTGATCAAGCCTCCCTTTCTCAATCCAAAATTTAGCCCTCTCCTGCTGTTTGGTTTCGAGCGATATGGCCGCGAGCATTCGAACAGCGACCGCCGTTCGATCATGGTCCGTTGGGATCAACTCCAGGTGCTTCTGAGCTTCCTGATACTTTCCAAGCTTCACCTCGACGAGCCCCAGGGCGAAATGAGCCTCCGCTTTATCGGCACCGCTAACATCCTCAAGGGCCTTGGAGAACTTGTCGTGCGCGATCGGGTAAGCGCCCGTGCGCATCATGCTCTGCCCCCATAACAGATAGGCGCGCCCCCTCAACGGTGAGGTCTCAGTCATGTATCCAATCGCCTTCTCAGCGAAGAGAGCCGCTTCCTGATATCGCTCCTCCTGATATTCAATAACACCTCTTGAGAGCACAAGGCGCGTTCTCATGTCTGGCTGCAGCTGTGGATCCCGCAGGATCGCGTCGAATTCATCCGCCGCTTGGCGATTTAGCCCAAGGGCCCACGCGCTCTTCGCGGCCGCTATGCGGGCTTCTGGACCGATCTTCTTAGTAGGTAGCAATTCATACATCGCGAGAGCTTTTAAATGCTCCCCCTCCGCGGACAACTTCTGTACCTCAACAGAGTGCTGAGCGTTGGCCATCCCAACGCCGCTGAACGCTGTCACAATGCTGGCCACCACAACTGAACGGATCATTTTTCTCATACCATTCATCCCGCGAAGAAGGATCGAGCCCGCGACACCTTTAGTTGCAACCCCTCTCCACCTTCTCTCCCTCGTCATCATTAGTGACGAGCATCTCCACCTTGCTCTCCAAACCTTTCTTTTTAATCTTTTCGACGAGCGTGGTTCGATTGAGACCGAGCAACTTTGCGGCGGCTTTTTTGTTGCCTCCGGTTTGTGAGAGGGCTGAGGAGATTAGTTTGCTCTCATAGGAATCGACGAGAGCGTTGAAGTTAACTCCTCCAGCTGGCAGGACCACGTCCCCAGCGCTCAACTGCATAGGGATAGCTGGCTCCTCCGAGATGTGCTCAGGGAGGCTCTGAAGGTCAATAGTCTCGCCCTCACTGAGGATAGCGAGGCGCTCCACTACATTCTGAAGTTCACGAACATTGCCAGGCCAACGGTAAGCGACCATCGCGTCGAGTGCATTAGGCGCGAACGAGAGATTCTGGTTGCCGTTTTCCTCGTTTTGCTGCGATAGGAAATACTGAGCTAGAATTCGAACATCATCGCCACGCTCTCTGAGGGGTGGGAGGCTGACTGGAACTACCTGTAGTCGGTAGAAGAGGTCCTCACGGAAACGTCCAGCTTTTACCTCCTCGGCGAGGTCCTTGTTAGTAGCCGCTATGACACGTACATCGACATCGATCGAACGGGCTGAGCCAACCGGGTCAACTTTTCGCTCTTGGAGAACCCTGAGCAGCTTGACCTGGAGTTTAGGGCTCATCTCCCCGATCTCATCGAGGAATATCGTCCCACCATCAGCCAACTGAAAGCGGCCAACTCTGTTATTTATCGCGCCTGTGAAAGACCCCTTCTCGTGTCCAAAGAGTTCACTCTCAAGGATATCCTCCGGTATAGCCCCACAGTTAACCGGCACCAGCTTTCCCGTACGACCACTGAGCGTATGAAGCGCTTTCGCGATTAACTCCTTCCCAGTTCCGCTCTCCCCAAGGATAAGAACGGTTGAGCGTGTCTTAGCGACCTTCTCAACAACACCGAAGATCTTTTGCATCTCAGCGCAATTGCTGACGATACCAAGAAAAGGCGCTGGCAACGCGACACGATTTTGATTCGACGATGCGGAGGGAAAGATGAGATCCTGGGAGCTAGAGAGAGCTTGTTGCATCATGAGAACCTTCCTTGTTCAAAAACTTCGGCTGAAGAGAGTCGCTTCTCACGACCCCTTCCCCTTGCCGCCAAACCGCAAACCTTCGTGAGCTATCCGAGCAAATCCTTGAATAGCGCAGTCACTGTCACGGAATTGGCAATCTCCGTACCAGGCACGACTATCAATGTTAGATTCTTGACGATGCGGAATGGGCTCACCTCTTTCTGGTGGTCGATATCCCCAAAAAACAGGAGGTTAGCTTGACGGGTGAAAAATATTTGTTACGGGGGTGTCAGAAATTCACTTCCGGTCAACCGTGGGTTGTATCGATTTATGTACAGAAATGTACCATTTTGGTCGATAAACGTTGCGCAGGTGGTGCGCTCCTGTAGTGCCAGTGGAGCACGTGAGCCTTAGGATCTCTGGCCGTATCTGGGCGCGTTTGCGAGCGCCTCTCACCCTCCCTTCTTTCCAATCAAGCGATTAATTCGGTAGGAATTGGATCTCTAAGGAAAGATCAGTTGCGCGTAGAAAATAGAGGAAGGGCAAACTCCCGTGATGGGTCAACTCGTGGGCGAGGTGACACGAGAAAACGGGGTCAACCGCCATGGTCTGAACCACTTCGTTAAAAAGGGATTCCGAGCGGAACTCCGCAGAGCACCGACCTTTTGCGGCGCGGGGGGGCTAATTGAATATAGTGGTGGTGTCGTTTATCAAGAGATCGCGCAAGGCGAGTCCGAGAGAGATGCGCAGTGACTCCGCGCGGCTCTCGATGTGACCAGCCGGCGCCTGAATGACCGTCTTGTAGCCATACGTCTTGTTGGTCATCTCAAAGCCAGCGTGGAAGAGAACGGCCTGCCTCGCCTCGCACTGATAGATCATCTGCTCCACGGTTGGCAGCCAAATGAAGCTTGAACGCAATTCATCAGGGGAGAGCCCCTGGGGATCAACGAGGATTGAGACCGGATTCCTCAAATTACGATCAGTAACCTCATCCCCGACCTCTGGCTGCCAGAACAACCCAGCCACTTCAAGGTCTTGAGCGACGTAAATGAAACTCTCTGTCCTGACCAAACCCTTTGCCACTAAAGCCTCGCCTTACTCCCCTATTCACGAGTCGACGCCAAATTACACTAACTTAACGATTTGACGCCCAAATCAACGCTCTATGGTTAAGATGCTCTGTGAAGTGACGAAAGCTCCAAGGTTTTTCAGGGTACCTAGAGGGGGGGCATTTGTTGAGAACTTATACCCAAACGAGCTAACCACTTGGATCGCTGGCTAGGACCCGAGGAATACGTAGTGGACAGAGAGGAGCAATGAGGGCGTGTCCTTTGCCAACCCTTATATTCGAGGAACAGCTTGTTCGAGGAACAGCGCGACTAGTTAGACCTAACCTCTCCTAGCGATCACTCTCTGAGATTGTGATTATTGTCAGGTAAATGAGGGCCACGAGAGCGAAGAGTCCCACGAAGAGCTTAAAAAATATCACTATACATATCCCGAGACCGAAGGCGCCTAGAGCCGCTTTCTCGCCGTGCTCTCGTACCCACACGCGAAGCTCATCTATTTTTTTATATACGAGAAGCTTCCATTCCTCGGGTGAACGGGAACGAGCAAACTGCGTTATGTGATCTATAAGTCTTCGCATCCGTACCTTAAGGGGTATCCTATGACGCGCATTTGTCAAAGACCAGATTTCTCTTCTCTTGGGAGCGCAAGTTTCTTTCCATCACCCCCAAGAGGCGGTTATACTCTGACGGGTCTGGACTTCAATGTGCGGCTCTTGTGGCCGTATCCGATAGACCTTACTGGATTAACTTTAGAGGGGACTCATGAAATTTAAGATCGCTATCGCCTCAATCGCCACCTCTTGCCTTCTGGCGAGCCACGTCGCTCTCGCCGCTGACGCCACCAAAGGGGGAGCCATCTACGCTCAACGGTGCGCCATGTGTCACGGTGACAAAGGCGCCGGTGACGGTCCCGTGGCCGCAACTATTCCAGAGGGTCAGAAGCCGAGAAACCTCGCCGCTGGTGACTACAAGTACGCTACGGACGACGCTAAATTTAAGGAGCTACTCCAAAAGGGTGGCGCCGGAGTCGGTCTTAGCGTCTTGATGCCAGCCCAATCAGATCTCAAACCAGCTGAGGTTGACGACCTCATGGCCTTCGTTAAGAGCCTCAAGAAGTAAGCTAGCCTTGTGAAGGCGTCATCCGCAGAGAGTTCAGCGTACGCCGCGCTCGGCGCGTCGTCGGCGAAAGGTGGTGTGCTCTCTGCCGTTGGAGAGAGCGGACCAGCTCGATATTTTGCTTCGCCGGTCGACGATCCAGCGGGAGATCCAAACTACGCCTTCTTTCTTCACGCGGATGGAGCCGGAACGAAAAGCATCGTTGCCTACCTCTTGTATCGAGAGACGGGTGACGCGAGGTGGTTCCGGTCGCTGGCGACCGACAGCCTCGTTATGAACCTCGATGACGTGGCGTGCGCTGGGGGACTTGAGGGATTAATTCTCAGCAACACCATTGGTCGGAATCGTCACCTTATCCCAGACGCGGCGATAGCTGAGATAATCGCTGGATACCGAGAGTGCGCTGAGACGCTACGCGGGCAGGGGATTAATGTGCGCTTGAGTGGGGGCGAGACCGCCGACATGGGGGATCTCTGCCGGACTCTTATCGTTGACTCCACTCTAACCGCTCGGATTAAGCGAGCTGAGCTCGTGGATACCACCCGCGTTCGCGTCGGTGACGTGATAGTTGGCTTTAGCTCATGCGGACAAGCGACTTTTGAGACTACACCCAACTCGGGTATAGGCAGCAACGGTCTTACCCTTGCTCGAAATGTTTTGCTAAACCGCCAGACGGCAACCCGTTATCCGGAGGTGCAAGATCCGGCTCTGCCAGATGAGGTGGCTTATCGGGGCCCCTACTCGGTAACCGATCAAGTGGCATCTCTCGGCTCATCTGTCGGAGAGGCTCTACTCTCTCCAACCCGCCCCTACGCGCCACTGATTAAAAACCTCCTCTCCAACTTCAGGGATTACGTCCACGCAATCATTCACTGCACAGGTGGGGGGCAGGTGAAGATAAAACGGTTTGGCCAAGGGGTCTCCTACCTTAAAGAGAACCTCTTTCCAACACCACCAATCTTCTCCCTCATTCAGGAGCACGGCGCGGTCCCGTGGGATGAGATGTACTCGGTATTCAACATGGGCCACCGACTTGAGGTCTGCGTCCCGCCGGAGGTCGCCCACGAGGCGGTAGCGTGCGCCTCGCAATTAGGGATTGCAGCTCAAGTAATAGGGCGGGTAAACTCGTCAAAGAGTGGCAATGAGGTAGTTATTGTCTCTCCATACGGCGAATTCAGGTACTAGCCGAAACGGGATAAACGCCCCTCTTTGCAAGGGCTAAACCCACCGCCAGCAACCCCCTTTGCGCCCGAGGCACATGACTCACAACGAAGCTGAACTATACGAAAACGTGGCAAACGCTAAAAGCATCGCCGAGGCGTTCTGGACTCGCGCCGCCTTGACACCTGACGCGGTACTTTATCGCGCGGCGACCTCCCCTTCAGCTGAAGCTACCCGAGTTTGGAGCTCTGAGACCTACGCTTCGGCGGGAGAGAGGATCGCCCGCATCGCGCACTATCTCCGCTACCTCGGCGTAGGGGTTGGGACGCCCGTGGCTATCATCTCTCAGACGAGACCTGAATGGATGCTCGCGGACATGGCGATTCAGACGCTTGGGGGGATTACCGTCAGCATCTACCAGAGCCTCCCCGCGGCAGAGGCTGGATACATCCTCTTCGACTCAAAGGCTAAGATCGTTTTCGCTGAAAACGAGGAGCAGGCGCAGAAAATCGCGCAGCTAAAGCGGAACCCCTGCCCTATTCCTGAGCATGAGGGGTTTCCGGGAGGTGAGATCCAACTCGAGGTCTCACACGTGATCTCGTTTGAGAGGGTTACCGCTCTTCAAGCGATTTCGATCTCCAGTATTATCGATGACACTAAACTTTCCTCGTCCCCTCCCCCTGTCACCGAGGAGATCTCCCGAGATCACGTCTCCTCGTATGTGTATACCTCAGGCACGACGGGTCCACCGAAGGGCGTTGTCCAAACGAACGGCAATCACCTGACGAATGTTGAACAGGTATCTCACGCCGGGGTCTTTCTTTTAAACGGCTCTCTCTTTCTCTACCTACCCCTCGCCCACTCATTCGCCCGTCTCGCCTACTACGTGGGCTTCTTGACCTCGGCGCACCTCGTTCTTCCGGCGATAAGTGATCGCGCTACGTCTAGAATAGACCTTGCTGGAGTAGCTCGGGACATTCGGGAGGCCGGCGCCTCTGTCCTCCCCTCCGTACCTCGACTCTTTGAGAAGATGTCGGCGGCGATCCAAGCCAAGGCGGCTGGCAAGTCGACGCAGCAGAGGATTCTCGCTCTGTGCATCAGGAACGCGCAAGCTACCTACGAACGACGCATGAAGGGGGAGAGCCTTGGGCTCTTTGAGCAGATCCTATTCAATGCTCTCGCCCCGATTAGAGCTAAGATAAAGGCTCAACTCTTTGGAGCGGGATTCCGCCACGGGATCTCAGGTGGCGCGAAGCTTGACGCCTCCGTTAATCGTTTTTATGACGCGCTTGGCATCGCTATCTGCGAGGGGTACGGATTGACGGAGACGTGCGTGGCGACCCACGTTAACCTTCCGCGCAAACACCGGATCGGAAGCGTAGGCCCAGCCCTTGAGAAGGTAGAGGTGCGCATAGCGGGAGAGGATGGCGAGATACTCTTGCGTGGCCCGAACGTCACACAGGGATACCTTCACCGCCCCAAGGCGACCAGTGAGTCGTGGGATACCGAGGGGTGGTTCCACACCGGTGATGTTGGCCGGATCGATGAGGCTGGCTTTCTCTATATTACCGATCGGAAGAAGGAGCTCGTCATCACCGCGGGAGGAAAGAAGATCCCTCCCCAGAGCATCGAGGGTCTCTTTAAGCGCCACCCCTTCATCTCCCAATCACTCTACTTTGGTGAGGGCAAGCCGCACTGCGTTATGCTCTTTACCCTTAATGACCTAGAGCTACGGGCGATGCTGAAGCAACAGGGGTTCGCCCTTGAAAAGGACACAAAGCTCTCTCAACTTCCGGCGGTTATCTCTCTCGTCGAAAAGGCGGTCAGAGACGCGAACGCGGGCCTCGCGAGCTTTGAGACCATAAAACACTTCACTATCCTGGAAGAGGACTTCTCGATCGAGAACGGGCTTCTTACTCCCACGATGAAGATGAAGCGAAAAGCAATCACAGCCAAATATCGAGATACGATCGAGTCACTGTACCACATGGAAAGATAAGCGCTCTGAGCCGTCAGCGCGGGGCACAACGGGAGCAGAGAAGAGCGCCCGATCTACCAGTATTTCTCGACGTGGAGATTTCCAGGGTTCTTCTTCGAGTGCACGACGTATCCGCGCTGCGACGTAAGATCTCTCTCTACATCATCGATCATCGCTGGGTTGCCGCAGAGGAAAACGTGATCAACCTCCGGATTGAGCGCTATCGAGCTATCCTCAAAGAGGCTCTGAACGCGACCCTTTCGGCCACCGAAGGAGTCCGGAGCTCGACTCGCGATCGGGAGATACTTGAACCCCTCTCGACTCTCCGCTAACGACGAAAGCTCATCGGCGTAGGCGAAATCTTGCGGATATCGAACGCCGTGAACGATCGTGATCCTGCGCCCCTCACTCCACGTGAGCGGAGTGCGCACCATCGACATAAAGGGAGCTAAACCGGTGCCTGTTGAGACCAGCACCAGGTTGTGGTCGTTCGGAACTCCCTCGAGGGTGAAGGTTCCCGTAACCTTCGGTTGCGAAAAGAGGCGATCGCCAGGCTTAACGACAGCGAGACGAGAGGTCAAGGCACCGTTCGGAACGAGCGCGATATAAAACTCAAAGAAGTCGCTCGTCTCGGGCGACGAGCCGATCGAGTAGGCGCGCTTAATGAGCTTGTCAGGCGCCGGCGCCTCGACTTCGTCTGGAGCGCCCGCATACCGGGGAGCCGCCCCGGGTAATCCGAGGGCTACATACTGTCCCGGAATGAATGCCGGCACGCCGCTATCCGGCTTGACCCGCAGGATCATTAACTCAGGGGTGATATCAACTCGACCAACAACTGTTGAATTTAGCATGCGAGATCTATACCCTATTGAGTTTGAAACACCAAGGGCTTGGGGACCATCACAGCTCTCAGATTTAACGCCTCGCATCCTCTCAGACCACATGGATATCGTCCTTGTAGAACCTCAGATCCCCCAAAATACTGGGTCAATCGCCAGGACGTGTGCCGCTACCGATACTCCTCTTCACCTCGTTGGGCCGCTCGGATTTGATCTCTCCGAAAAAGCCGTGCGACGAGCTGGGCTCGACTATTGGCCCCACGTAAAATTAGCTCGGCACGGGACGTGGGAGAGTTATGTCGAGGCGCAACGCCCCGGAAAGGTATGGCTCTTCTCGAAGTTCGGCACTCGGCTCTACACTACGGCTGACTTTGCACCCAACGACGCGCTCGTCTTTGGTAGCGAAACCAAAGGGCTGGGCGAGGAATTTCTGGGGCGTTTTCCGGCCGAGCAGATACTCCGCATTCCGATAGTGACCGACTACGTCCGAAGCCTAAATCTCAGCAACGCGGTGTCGATCGCGCTCTATGAGGCACGCCGACAGCTAGGGGTCGATTCGTAGGATATCCGCTAGCTCACGCCCCACCCTAACCACCCATTACGCTGATAACCCCTTGAAGTGTGGAGAAGCCCCGCGGCGAATAACGCCGAAGTAACAACTTTTATTTGAGAATATCTAGGAACCTACCGACTACCTAAGCGGGTAAGTGGGACTCACTGACAAGAAGTGAGCTGGAGCTTGGGAAAGATGAGAACTCCGCCGAACGAGCGTGAACGACTACGAAAGCTTAAGACGCTTCGAGTCCTTGAGGATGGAGCGAGTGATTTTTTTGATCAGATAGCTCAGCTTGCGGCTCAAGTATGCGGCTGTCCGATTGCTCTCGTCTCTTTTATGGACGAAACCACTCAGTGGATTTCCTCTCAGATCGGTTTCACTGATGGTTGTATCCCGCGGGAGTGCTCACTTTGTTCAGAAACGCTGCTCGGGAACGGAGCGTTCGTTATTGAGGATCTTTTGGGAGAGCCTCGCTTTGCCCACACCGCGCTGGTAACGGGAGAAGCTGGGATCCGATTCTACGCGGGCGCGGCGCTCATCACGAAGGACAACTGCGCCATAGGAACGGTGTGCGTGATGCATACCGCTCCACATTCTCTCTCTCCAGCGCAGGTATCGGCTCTTGAGACGCTCGCCCATCAGGCGGCGCGACACGTGGAGATGCGCCAGGAGCTCTCCTTATTTCAGACCAAGGTGAACGCGCTCGGAGAGAGTGAGCGACGTTTCCGCACTATCGCTGACGCGTCGGCGATGCTCCTTTGGATATCAGATGACGCCGGGAATCGAACCTTTTTCAACCACGCCTGGTGTGACTTCACGGGTCTTAGTCGCGAGGATGGTATCGCCGATCACTGGCTTACAACCATTCATCCGGACGATCGGGAGATCTATCACCGCAAGTGGCGTGAGGCCTCTCAGCAAAAGCTTCGATTCCAACAGGAGTTCCGCCTGCGCCACTGTAGTGGCACCTATCGGTGGGTGCTTGAGCAGGCGATGCCGATGTTCTCCTCGAGTGGGCGACTTGAGGGGTATATGGCGTCCTGCGTTGATCTATCGAGTCGAATAACGGACGAGCTCCAGTATCAGAACAATGAGGCTCGTTTTCGGGCGATTAGCGAGGCCGCGCCCCTGGGGATCTTCGTCACCGACTCAGATGGAAACTACATCTATACCAATCAACAGTTTCAAAAGATAACGGGCCAGAGCGCCGAGCAGAGCCTCGGCTCAGGATGGCTCAAGGCGATCGCCGATGAGGATAGAGAGAGGATCTCCGCTAGCTGGTACACAGCGACAAAAACGGCGCAGCCGTTCGAGGAGATTTACCGTTATAGCAAAGAGGATGGAGAGATAGCGTGGGCTAGCGTAAAAGCCGCGGCTATAAACGCCACCGACACGGTTAGCGGTTGGGTAGGCACTGTTGAGGATATAACGGCGCGTAGGAGGGCTGACGCTGATCTAATCGCGGCTAAGCACTCAGCTGAGGCGGCGATGCTCGCCAAGGGGCAGTTCCTGGCGAATATGAGTCACGAAATTCGAACTCCCCTCACCGCTATGATCGGATTCGCGGAGGCGCTCCGGAATGAGCGTGATTGCGCTCCGGATACCGCGCACTGCCTCGATGTCATACTGAGCAACGGGCAACACCTTCTTGAGATAATAAACGGAATCCTTGATCTCTCGAAGATCGACGCTGGAGCTCTTACGATTGAGCGGTCGCGATTTAGTATAGTCGAGTTGGTGGAGTCGATCCGCCTCATGTTTCTTCCCCGTCTGGCGGAGAAGGCGATCGCCTTCTCTGTCAATTACCAGTGGCCCCTACCGGCTCAGGTATCAACCGATCCCTTGCGCCTGAAACAGGTCTTGATCAATCTCCTGAGCAACGCGATTAAATTCACGGATAAGGGGGGCATCGCTTTATCCCTCTGGTTTGACCCGCTAGCGAGCAAGCTCTCCTTCAGCGTCACTGACACCGGTGTCGGGATAGCGGCTGATGAGATCTCGAGGCTCTTTCAACCCTTTTCTCAAGCGAACGAGACGATCACTCGCCGTTACGGCGGAACGGGCCTCGGGCTCAGTATCTCTTCGCACCTCGTTCACGCTTTAGGGGGCGAGCTCTCAGTAATCTCTGAGCCTGGACGGGGTTCAACGTTCTCATTTTTTATCACTCCCTTCATCGAGGCTGAGTCCCAATTTATTAAAGAGATTCCAAATGAAGAGAGCGCTCCAAAACAACCTGTTTCTGAGCACCTCTCACTGCGCGGGCGGGTCCTCTTCGCTGACGACGCGCTCGACAATAGACGCCTTGTGGATCACCTTCTAAAAAAAGCCGGTATAGAGCCGGTGCTCGTGGAGGATGGACAACAGGCGATTGAACGCGCTCTTCGAGAAGAGTTCGACCTTATACTCCTTGATGTCCAGATGCCGAATGTGGATGGCCTAAGCGCCGCGCGAGCTCTCAGGAAGGCCGGTCTTAACACCCCAATCGTCTCTCTCTCGGCCGGAGCGATGACGAGTGACGTGATGAAGGCTATCGAGGCCGGGTGCTCAATGCACCTCGCGAAGCCATTCAGCCGCGAGTCCTTTTTCGGAATGCTTAGACAGTTTCTGAATGATGAGAGTTCTACTCCTGAGCAATCAGTAGCGCTTAGCTCAAAGCTAAGCGAGGACTGTGAGATGAACCAACTAATCGTTGAGTTCATCGACACCCTACCCGCTCGCTTGGAGGATTTAGCGCGTGCCTGCCAAGCGCTTGATTGGAGTGCCATGGCGGCTCTCGCGCATAAACTCAAGGGGAGCGCTGGCCTCTACGGATACTCTGAGTTGGCTTCTTGTGTAGAGGGGCTGGAGCGGCTCGCCAAGCTTAAGGTGGGCGATCCAACCCAATCGCTGGAGGGGATTAAACACACTGTGGACAAGATAGTTGCCGGAAGAACGATTACCGCTCAGCGCGGGCAGGCTCCGGCGGCGGGTGGACACGTAACGCCATCAACCTAGGGGGAGGCGAGCCGAGAAGGGAGCTCTTTTTGAGCCCCCCCTGCTTAAGCGCCAGCCTCAAAAACAGGCTCTTATATTGCCACCTAACCAACCGAATACGCCTGATATTTAGGTCTTAAACGAGCGCGATGTCGCCATTTTAAAAAACAGTTTTGAAATAGGCATATCAACTAGTTATAATACTAGAGACGGGATCGAGTTCGACGCTTCCCAAGCTGCCTACGGGGCATCTTATGAAGTGAGGCACTCAGCCAAGCTCACGGTTACAAAGGTTTCTCCAAGGTTTTGCACAAGCTTTGATAGCGTGTGCCGGTTTTGGGTATTTGAACTCGACTCCAGAGCGCTTAATCAAATGAGCACTGCGGAGTCGGGTTCATCTATCACATTGGTTACATTTTTTTTGGTTTTTCTTACGGTTCTTGCTTACTGAGTGTCCTCCCTTCTCCTTTTTTCTCCCCCCCTCTCTCTACGTGAGCTCCTCAACGAAAACGGTGCGCAAACTAATTTTTAGTATCGCGTGAACGTGGAACTGGATCGCGCGCTCATTACGACCGCGCCGGGGAAGAGGATTTAGAGACACAACAACACGATCGCGGCTACTACCAATCGGTAGTAAGCGAAGGGACGGAGGCTCCACCGCCCCACTATACCGATAAACCATGTAACGGTTACGAGCGCCGTAATGAACGACACGATAAATCCGAGCGCGACGAGTTTTAGATCCTCGAACGAAAATACAGCGCTCGCTTTAAAGAGATCGTGAATCGCCGCGGCGGACAATATGGGAACAGCGGCGAGAAATGAGAACTCAGCGGCCGCTTTTCGCGAGAGCCCAACGACCATTCCACCGATAATGGCCGAAGCCGAACGGGACATCCCAGGCCAGAGGGCGAGACACTGAACGCATCCGATCACGATACTATTTTTCCAGGTAAGCTCCTCGACCTCACACGCGCCGCGCAATTTTCCAAAGCGCTCAACGAGAAGTATCAACACCGCCCCCACCGCGAGCGCGATAGCTACACTTGTTGAGTTAAAGAGGTGCTCTTTAATTCTACTTCCAAAGAGCGCCCCTATAAGGAGAGCGGGACCTGTGACGAGAGCGAGCTTGAACAAACCAGGACCGGCCCGAATACCTGGAGCGAATATCCCAGCGGGAGATCTAAGAGTAGCCGGGAGATCTTTAAGGAGCGCTAGAAAACGGGCCCAATAGAGCCACACAACCGCCAGGATCGCTCCAAGCTGAATGATTATATCAAACGACTTCGCCTTCTCGCCCTGAAACTTTAAGAGATCGCCAAAGAGGATTAAGTGTCCGGTGCTTGAAACGGGGAGGTATTCGGTTATCCCTTCTACGAGACCGAGAATGAGGGCGATAAGCGTTTCAGACACGAGGACTCCTTGGAATTACCTTTTTGTATCGTAAAGTGGTCGCAAACCCTAGTGGGAAAATCATCTCCACATCGAGTTTGTTGCGACCAGCTGGGGGCTAGAGTACCCTGTTACCTAGCGGAGCTTCATGAGAACCAACATAAATGAAAGCGATAAAAAGTCGCTTATTCCAGCATGAGGGGCCCTTCCTACGACGCCGTAGTAATCGGCGGTGGTATCGCGGGAGCGAGTACCGCTTTTGCCTTAGCGCGCAGGTCGCTAAAGGTCTATCTGTGCGAGGCTCAATCAACCCTCGCGGCGAAGGGCTCAGGAAACGCGCGCGGGCTCATAATGCCCTACGTCGCCACGCATAACTCTCCCCCCGGACGCCTTTACGCCCGCGGCTTCTCGTTTACTCGCCACCTCCTCACCAAAACCCTCGCTTCCCACAATATCTACACCGAGTGCGGCGCTATTCAACTCCCCGCCACAAAACGGTTGGCGCGCATCCTGACCGAACCTACGCAGTTCGCCGGTGAGAGCCCCATCACTCGCGTCTCAGCACAGGAGGGAAGTGAGATAAGCGGGGCTCCCCTTTTGAGCGCCGCCTTCTGGATCCCACAGGGTGGTTTTTGCGGCCCCGCGCACTTTACCCGAGCACTCGTTTCTGAAGTCGAGGAGCGCGTTACTACTGAATGCAACCGTGAGGTGGTCGATCTCCAGTACGATAGCGGATCGTGGAGAGTAATGTTCAAGTCCGGTGAAGCTATCTCTACCCCCACCGTGGTCCTGTGCGGCGCTCACGAGGTCTCAAAGCTCCCTATCTCTTCATGGGTACCCCTTGAGCCGATCCGCGGACAAACCGCTCTTACGGCGCCTAACACAGCCTCAAGCACATTACAGAGCGTTGTCTCTTATGATGGATACATTACACCAGCCACTAACGGCGCTCACTTTATCGGTGCCCACTATCGACACGGAGATCTAAGCGAGGAGGCCAACACAGCTGACACCGAGGAGGTGCTTTCGCGACTCTACCGGGCGCTCCCCTCTATGAAGCCGTTGTCCCTCTCCTCCGCGCGGGTATGCTTTAGAGCATCAACCCACGATCGCTTGCCGTACATCGGAGATCTCCCCCAAAGATACGGCGAGCGAACCCCTCATGTGGGGCTCTTTATTAACGGTGGGCACGGCAGCCGGGGGCTCCTAACAGCGCCGCTCGGGGGCGAGATTATCGCCCGCCTCGTGACCAACGCGGCCCTTGAGGATCTCTCAGAGGCCGCTCAGATATCCCCAGCAAATAGGATCCCGGCACGATAGCGATACTAGGCGCCCTTAAGGGGTACCCGCCTTATGTGGCCCTTCATGATCGGCTCCCTACGAGCCTCGGTGAGAACAGAGGCCACGGCGGCCCCCACGTTCATGCTCTCAACTGGACCAACGCGGGGCACCACGACTCGGAGGTCCGCTGACTCAAGCGCCGCTTGAGACAACCCGCCTCCTTCCGCTCCGAACATAAGCACGATCTTGTTTGGCCATTTTACGGAATAGATCGAGCGCGCCTCGTGTGGGGTTGTGGCTACAAACGAGAAGCCACGCTCCTTGAGCGCCCTAAATGTTGGCCCGTAATCAGCGGTGAAAGCGATCGGGATGCTCTCCGCCGCGCCTTCAGCGATCCTGCACGCGGCGCCTGAGAGAGCGCTCACGTTCTTTGACTGAAGTATCACCCCGTTTACCCCAAAGAAGCACGCTGTGCGCAAGATAGCCCCTACGTTGTGGGGATTCTCTACCCCCTCCATCAAGAGGAGCGCTCCCCGTTGAAGATCGCTTACCTTTCTCACCAACGCGGCGGGCGTTAGGTGCTGTAGGGGTCGCGCTTCGATCATTACCCCCTCGTGGTGCTCAGTCATCGCGACCCTTGCGACCTCATCGAACGCCGCTACCTTGAAGGGAACTCTTTTTCGCTCGGCCCACTCAAGCATCTCGGCGAAGAGCTCCTCACGCTCGGGCGTCACAAAGATCCGTTTAATGTCATCTGGCCGGCTCGCAAAAATAGCCAAGCAACACCGCACGCCGTAATACTTAGCGCGGGGCTCGCGATCAAAATGGGGAGGTTTATAGGGGGTTTCACCTCGCCCTCTTGGCCTCTTTGTGGTACTCCGGTGTGACTTACGTATGACCATACCTCCGCTCGATCGACATATCTGCGTAACTCGCTTAGGCCAAGAGAGCTTCATCTCACAAGATCTCTCTCCCCTCTCCGACCGAGTAAAGTGTACCGAGCTTGCGCCGCAGGTGATAGAGCTTACCGGCGTTGATACATCATTTTTAGCCCACAACCCGGTCCTATTTTCTCGCCAACTCCTACCAAACGCCCTCTCGATAGAGGGGAACTCAATAAAAACGATCGCGCTCGGGATCGTGGCTACCCTGATCGAGCACGAAGAGGACCTTGTAGGGGGGTGGCTCTTTCACCTCTTTGACCCCCCTGCGGTTGATTCTGGAGAGGAGTACAGCCGACCTCGGTTGATCCACCAGGAGGTGCTCTCACTCCTAAAACAGAGGAGGCGTTCGCTCCTTAAAACGATCTCGGAACGGTACTCCGCAAGCGATACACTCGTTCAGGCGCTCATGGCGGGCCCCACGCTCAACTTTATCAGCGTTACCTCGGCAGCAACCCGCGCCTCTCTCCGAGCCGCGCTCTCGCCGCACCGAGCGGGGTACGTTGAAGTGCGTGATGACAAGGCACCTCCATCGCGAGCTTTTAAAAAGCTCAGGGAGGCGCTTGAGGTTTTTAATCTTAAACCCATCCGCGGCGAGACGTGTGTTGACCTCGGCGCGTGTCCCGGCGGTTGGACTCATGTGATGGCCGAACACGGACTAAAGGTTACAGCGATCGACCGGAGCCCCCTTGATGATCAAGTAATGAGGAACCGGCACGTCACATTCATCAAGGGTGACGCCTTTACATGGCTCCCCAAGGAGCGGGTCGATTGGCTTATCTGCGACGTCATAACCTCCCCCGATAGAACGCTTGAGATCCTTGAGGGGTGGCTCTCTAAGGCTCTCTGCAAAAACTTTTGCGTGACGGTTAAGTTTAAGGGCGCTCCTGACTTTGACACGTTAGCGAGAATTCGAACTTTCCTCTCCAGCAAAACCGCGTGGTTTGATGGGAAGCAACTTACGAACAATAAAAATGAGCTTACGGTGGCGGGGCGGTTGGGGCTCTAGGAATGAAGTTTCTCCTTGCCTAAATCCCCCACCACTACGATCCTCTCTCCCATGAAGACCAAACCCCATCAATTTCGCGCTCACCCGTGGCTCCGTCTGGTCCGGGGTTACTTTGGCTCCGTCTGGTCCGGGGTTACTTTTTACACAACTAATTTCTCTTCGCTCTGATAACAGGAGCGTCATGTTTGTAGTGTGAACCCTATTGTTTATGTCCCGCCCCCCGCGCATCCTTTTACCGCAAACCGTGGTGATGGTGACCTCTCGTGTCCAACAGGGACTCCCTTTCGTTTGCACACCCCTGATGGAGCTTATCTTATGGAGCGCTCTCGGTGTGGCACAGAGCCTCTACCCGGTGAAGCTGATAGCGTTTGTTGTCATGGGCAATCACATCCATATAATCGCTCTTGTCGAGGATCCCACCACTCTAGAGAGCTTCATGGAGCGCTTTAAGTGCGAAACAGCACACGCCATTAACAGGCTTCTTGGAAGACGTCAGGTGACGGTGTGGTGTGAAGGGTACGACTCTCCCGCAATACTTACCCTCGATGATCTAGTGGAGAAACTCGCATACCTGTACGCCAATCCAGTGAGAGCGCACCGAGCGGCCTCTATAAGGGCATACCAAGGAGTGTCTAGTTGGGGGATGTTTACCTCGGGGAAGGTCTCGAACGAGGTGAAAAGAGTTAGAAGATCGTTCCTGAGTCCCGTCCAAACAGGCAAGGCTTCAGCCGCCATGCACCAACAAGAGGCTTCTTTTGTGGCCGTTCAGGCTACCGAAACGCTAACAGTTGCCTTAACACCTAACGCCTGGACCGTTGCCTTTCCAAACCAGGCTACTCCCGAGCGACTCCGAGAGCGGCTTCTTAAACGCCTCAAAGAGATTGAGCTTGAGATGGCAGTCATCCGAGAGCGAGATGGCCTTTCACTTCCCTCAGCGTCTGAGGTGGCTTCACAACCCCTCGACACCCCTTACTCTCCCAAAACCTTCGGGCGACGGATGTGGTGCATCTGTAGGGACATTACATTACGAACCGCCTTTATCTCTTTTATAAAGAATCTAAGAATGAGAGCCAGAGAGGTGCGGCTCCGATGGCTTCAAGGGGATTGGAGAGAGCCCTTTCCCACAGGGCTCTTCCCACCTTGTCAGCCGATGCTCTCCAGCCTACTTCCTGGGTATTTCCAACGATGCATCTCTCTGATCTGATCCAGAGCGATCGAGGGAGTCGATCTATCGCGATGCCGGTCCAATTTTTTACGGGGTGATTAACGCCCGACTCTTGCGCTTTTGTGAATCTTTTTCACCGTTGGTGTTTCAGCTGTCCGTGCGATGCCAATTGTTATGGCCGCACGCTTGGTGCTAGCCACCCACTCCCACCGAGGCTAT